>FRDC01000239.1_pt1 | contig 43871 bp, 82 predicted proteins | sample 1106171 | NCBI WGS metagenome assembly FRDC01 (sample SAMEA3930566, study PRJEB13176) | freshwater metagenome | biome: Drinking water system; feature: drinking water; material: water | place: Singapore | collected 2014-12-20 | reverse complement strand
GATATCACTTCTAGTTTTATTACGCAAGGAATAAACTATTTTAGAGCTAATCAAATAGTGTTAAGACCAACGCCACAATTTAGCCAGACAGGTTTCTTGCGCCTTGAGTATATCGCATTTCCAGACCAGATGATCAATGGTGGTGACACCATGACCAACCAAGTGAGCCCCGTGTTCAAGCAACTAGTTGAGGGATATGCCATTTGGAAAGCCAAACTTAAACAAAGTTTGGTGAACGGTGTGGACATGGCCTCCATTGCCGCTGCCAATCTTAAAACAATCGAGGGTGTCTTTAGAGACACCATCAACAAGCGATCTCAATACCCTGAGTTCGTAACTCCCTTTGATCCAGGGTCTTATTAAGGAGACATATGATCTTAGAACCATGCACATCGAGCGGACTTAAGAGTTCCAGTACTGCCATCTGTGCAGCTCCTGGACTGTTAGTGGGCATTACGCTCATTCAAGCAGCCGCAGCAGCTACACTAATTATTTATGATAATGCAAGTGCAGCCTCAGGCACTGTGTTAGCACAGCTAAATACCACAATCAACACAGACAGCAAGACTATTACCTTTGACATGCCAGTTTTCGCGTCACAGGGTATCTATGCAGCGGTTACTGGTACATCTGCAGGCTACATCGTACACTATCAAGCGCACGCTAAATAGCTTATACCTAACCTAGGTACATCATGCAAAGATCCGGTCAGGATACACAAGCTGATTTCTTCGATAACACAGGCGGACTAAATCTGTCCGACACCGTGTTTCGCGTGAAAGACGGCCAGGCTGTCGATGGGTATAACTTTATCCTCGCCCAGACTGGAGGTATCCTAAAACGTCTCGGACCTACGGCCATTAATACAGTGGCAAGTACAGCTGTCCAAACCCTAGGTTTTGGTCTTTTTAATCCAGTGTCCGGTAACAAAGTGGTTATTAGGGCTGCTGACTCGGTACTACAGAACGTAGATACCCAAACCCCCTCGTTCACTACCCTTACCCAGGATAATACTGCCGTAACCACGACTGTATTCACCACGTCACAAAACGTAGTAAGTAACCAGTTCAACACCACTGCTGCGGACACACTTTGGTTTGCTGGGGGTGGAGCTAACAATATCTACGGTGCTTATAGTGGGACTAAGTTTACTAAGAATGGATCCGCCCTTCCCACAGGGTCTTTCTCAGCAACCCGTGTAGCTCTAGGCTCTGGGGCATGGACCACTACTGGAACATTTACCTACGCTGTAGCTTACCATAAGCTATCTACAGGTGTGCTGAGCAATGTGGCTTTAGATGTCTCGGCTACGGTTACAGCTCTTACAGACAAAGTAACAATTGATCTAACAGGCCTCTCTAATCTTGACACCACCACTACAGACAAGGTGTATCTCTATCGATCCACAGTTGGTGGGGGGTCGGCCTTCACCACAGGGGATCTGGTAGCTCAGATCACTAGTGGAGTTACCACCTATGACGACACTGGCACCTCCTTATCATCCAGCCAGAACGTACCTAGAGCAGGCAACCAAAATCTGGATAACAGTCGGCTTTCGGATGGAACTTACAATTGCATTACTACCTGGAAAAGGAAGCTTGTTGTAGCTAAGGGTAGCACCATCTACGTCTCTGACGTTAACAAACCAGAATCCTGGCCCACTGTGAACCAAATTACAGTACCAAGTGGCGGACCCATAACAGCTTTAGCCACCATCGCCTTCATTTCACCACAAGCTCAGACCTTAGATGAGTTGATGGTTATATTTAAAGAACGTGAAATATGGATTATCAACGGTGACACCGCTAATAACGGTAACGGCGGGGATTGGATCTTAAAGTTTATTGATTCAACTGGATGCGCATCCCAAAGTCTAATAGCCTATGGAAATGGTTATATTGGCTGGATAGACTACAGGGGGGTGTACCTGTGGAACGGTACGGGTAAGCCCTACTACATCTCAAAATCGCTTGAGCCCCTATTTGCTCGCGACGGGGACATTAATAAGATCTACCTGAATAGGGCTGTAGGACAGTTCTTTCGTAAAGAGAACTGTATGGTGTGGTACCTGAGTCATAAGCTATATGGCATACAAAAATATGCTCTTAGACTGGACTTACGCCTCACGCTACCCAGCATTACCCAAGACCTTACAGGAAATATAGTACCTGCGGTGTTCACACAAGACACCTATGCCATGCCCATCTATGGCGCTCTATCCTACTTACCCACTTCTAACGGCGATGAGCTGATGATCCTGGGTGATGGGTCGGGCTATGTCTATTTTGCAGACAACGGCTTTGCCGATGGATCTTCAGACTACTCTTTTAGCTATAAAACACGTCCTTTAGACATGGGTAATCCTAACACTAAAAAACTCTTTAAACAGGTAATTGTGTGGGTGAAGGCTCTAGGCGATTGGAACTTGACCCTAGACTACTGGGCCGGATTTAACGGTACTGAGAGCACGAAGAATACAAAAGCACTACCCATCTCCACGCAGCCAACCCAAGGCGGCTCCTTATACGATGTGGCTTTTTACGATATCGCTTCTTACGACGATGTCCCTCAAGGAAACCTAACCCCGCTAGTGTTTAATCTGGAGCCGGGGTCTAATAACGGTAACAGAGGGACAGCTTTGCAGCTACAGTTTCGCAATGACACTCAAAGTCAGCCCATTGAAATACATGGTTTTAGTGTGATCTATAACGAGATGGAAAGGATAATCGCATAATATGGCTACCTGCGCAATAAGCGGTGCTGTTGTAGACGCTTCAGAAACTGCGGTGGGTAATGTGGTAGTTAAGTTTGTTGTTACTACTCCCTACGCTAATGGGAGTGCCACCAATTGGTTTATTCCGAAAGAAGTGAGTGTTACTACCTCTACTCTGACGGGAGCTTGGACCATGACCCTAAGTCAGGGCCTGAGTGGTATAATGTCCTTCGACTACCCTCCAAATAGTACGGATAGCGCTAGACGCATCCAATACGCCATAGTGGTTCCAGCTACCCCTACGGCTAGCTTTAACACGCTGGCAACTGAGCTTTAATCTATGCCAACTTTTTCCTATTCGAATACAAATTATCCCTTTCAAGCATTCAGCAAGATCCGTTCTGCTGACACTAACCAGATGTTTAGTGACTTACAGACCTTTTTTAACACCACTAAGTTATCTAGTACAAACATCCAGGTACACGGTCTAACCCGTACAGGGTCCAGCTCAAACATCGCTGCCTCTACCCCTAGAGCAGTAATGGTGAATGATACCAACGGTGACATTGCGGATCTTTCCCCTGTGGCTAGCGGTGCAGTGTATTTTAGTGCTGGCGGTACGCCTACCCCGACAGCTGGAACTCTCCCTTTAGCAGCAGGGGGAACTGGCTCATCCCTCACACTAACTAGTAACCCGGGTGACGTTGTTCAGGTAAATAGCGCCGCCACAGCCTTAGAAATCAGCGCCCCGACCGGAGTGTCTGCCTCACTACGTCTTTATCAATACTATAACTTGACCTAAGGGTCGAAAGGAGGCCCCGAGTGGCCGCAAATACAGTCCCAATTTTTGTAAGAACCCCTAAGATCGGTATGGTCACTATGACCTCTACCGCTGTGACATCCTATGATGGAACAGACGCCAATGTGGCAACTGCTTTCACAGCAGATGCTACTAACGGATCTAAGATTAACACCGTGTATGTCGTTGCACAAGGATCTGCCACTGCTACAGTCGTACGATTCTGGGTAAACAATGGATCTACAGCAGGCACAGCCTCTAACAATGTACTTGTGCATGAAGAGACTTTTGCTACAGTAGCCACGTCTCAGACGGCAGCTGTCACGTCAGTTACCTGGAATGCCAATCTTGCTCTCCCTGCCGGCTACAAACTTCTAGTAGCTCATGGCACAGCTACAGCAACAGGTCTCGCCTGTACTGTACTAGGTGGCGACTACTAAGAAAGGTCGGCTATGTCTTTTTCCGATTTTAATGGTATACCTACTAGTGCGAATAGCTTAAACATACGTGTGTCCTTCAACATAGGGCAGTCGGTAGGCTCATCAAATAATAATAATAAGCGCTTTCAAAACTATAGCGTAAATAATAGCATTCAGCAAACTATAGTAGCTGATAATAGGTATGACTTTGGGGCCTTCACCTTTGTCGATAGTGCAACACTGGGTAGTAAGGTGGTCATCAACTGCCGAGGTATATTTTCCTTTACATACTCTGACAGATCCGTAGGCGGGTCTAATATTGGACTCGCGGTGAGTACTCCTCAATCCCCTGCCACTACTGCAACTGCTATTCAAAATCAGAGTCAACAAAACATCTTGGCTATCGACACTAACGCAGCAAATGCTCGCGGAAGCGTTAGCTACGTTGGGTGGTTTAATCCAGGCGACGAGGTATTTCCGAACACTGACAGTGCCACAGCTAATGGTAACGAAACAAGTATGCATGTGTGCTTTCTAGGACCACAGTCGTGACCCTTACAGCTAAGATCAACACCTTACTCCACCAATATGGACTCGAACCAATTACAGCTGACCATCTCACCGATGACGATATATCTATTTGTCTTACTGATAGTAATAATGATGTCAGAGGATTCATCTGGGGAGGATTGATGGCCAACGGGACAATGTGCTACATTGATAGATTCATTGTACATCCTGACCATAGAAACACGGGAGTGGCTAAGGAACTCCGTACCAAGATGTATGAAGAGCTTAAGCACCGAGGCGTAAAGCATGTGCTAGGTTTTATCCGTCAAGGCCGCAGCCATGATCCTTCAGCCTTAAATGCATTGAAGATGAGTCTGGGTACCGATGGGGCATCTTATACCCTCGTACAAGGTAATATAAATTTTATGATTTCAGAACTAGAAAAGAAGGGAGCCTGAGCTATGGGTGGCGGATCTAACGCACAAAACATCTATTCGGGCGGAGGCATCGCAGCTGACCTTATCAACGATAGGGGTCAGGTGGGACAGAATTCCAAAGTCAAACAAGCCCTCGCAGACTATGCTTCTGGCAAAGTCAGCAAAGAGGACGCTCTATCCTCTGTCGGTGACCTGGGTGGCGAAGGCGGCCACGAAGGATTCAGACAAGCCGCTTTACAGGACATGTTTGGCACAGGAGCAGCGGGTCAGCGTGGTGCTGCTGAGGCAGTGCAAAGTAATCCCCTACTTAAGGGTCTCTTTGGTCAAGGTGGGCAGTTTGAGCAGGCTCAGCAAGAGGCTTCCAATTTGGCAAGCCAAGGCTATCAGCTGCAACCTGAAGACTATACCGCCTATGGCCAAGCTAGTGGCAACATTGCTCGTATGTTTGGTCAGCAAGAACAGGATCTTTCTCAATCCCTGGCGAATAGGGGCTTAGGTATGGCTCCTAGTGGTGCAGCGGGTGCCAGCTTTACAGGCCTACAAGGGAACAAGAATGAGCAGCTGGCCCGTGCTCAGACTTCCATTGCTGATGCTCGCATGAAAAACACTATGGATCGTCTAGCTCAAACTCGCAACTACATTAGCTCCCTAGGCGGACAGGCACAGCAAGCTCAGAACAGTCAGTACCAGGCACAACAAGATCCTTTTAAACAACAAGAATCTCTCGCCAATATGGATATGCAGCGTCAACAGCAGCAGCAAAACCAGGCTAATAAAGAATATGAGCAGCAACAAGAGTCGGCCTTTGACCCAGGAAAAATTCTGGGATCTGCGGCCACTGGCCTCTTTGGTGCAGCTACCGGAGGTTTGGGGGCCGGACTGGCCTCTGGTCTTGGTGGGCTCGGAGGTGGATTGTTTGATTCTAAGGGATCAACTAAAAACGCTGACGCTGGTAGGGAAGCGGCATTAAAGAAAAGGTAGACTATGGCAGAATCTAAAAATCCTTTTATTGAAGCATTACTAAGTGGCCAAAAACACGGTACACAGGCCTATCAGACATCCGTTAAAGCTGACGATGATCAAGTTAACAAGCTCTTAAGACTACTTACCATTCAAAATTTGCAGGATGAACGAAAGCGCAAGGCTGTGCAGGATGTCGAGGACCGCAGTACCAAGGCAAATACCGCCTCTGTAGGACCGGCCCTTAAGCGTGCTGAGGAAGCCATTCCAGGACTATACAGTGGTAGTGCGCCCGTTCAGCTCAAATCAGTAGGCGGATTTAAGAACCTTGTGCCGGACTTTGCAGCTGTTTTAGCTGAAAAGGTGGGCATTCTTCCTCAAGGTGCGGCAAAGGAACGTACAGCCCTTCAGGAAATTCAGAATATGAAGCTGTATGATAGCTCCGGGAAGCAGATTAATGAACAGGAAATGAAGCGCATTAATAAAGCTTCTGGACTCAGTGGCCTTTTTGGTAGCGAGGACATCGTACCCGCCCTACGCCAGATGGGTAACACAGCTTTTCAAAAGCAACAGCAGGTTAGCGCAGGCGCAGATCCTGAGGCCCTTCAAACGTTCAGAGCTAGGGGAGGACAGGCAGGCTTTAAGAGTCTTGGTGACTTATTAAAAGCACAGCCGTCTATGGAACCCACTACAACAGCACCTAAACAGCGTAAGGTAGTGGGTCAACAGCGCAATAAAAAGACTGGCGCTGTGCGTAACGTATATGATGATGGATCTACGGATTAATTATGGCCGGCGACTGGGAAGATATTTCTAGTAATGATGAATGGGAAGATGTTGGAGTCAACAAGCCTAAAATCACGGCTGCTCCACCCACCATGGCAGATAAGCTAAATCAAATCATCTACAACTTTAAGCAAAAGGCTGAAGCCCCCATCTCCATTGGAGGTAAGCCGGTAGACATACCATCTGCTAAGGATATAGCCCATGGTATGGAATCAGCAGGTCTAGGCGGCGCCCAGTGGGCTGGGCCTCTTAAGGCTGGTCTTAACAAAGGTGCTGATATAGCTATGAGAGCTGCTACAGGTCTGGAAAAGCCCGGTCTAGGTAACATCCTAGCACGCGAAGGGGTGTGGGGATTTCCCAGCTCCATGGCTAAGCAGGCCTCTAATAAGCTCCCTCAGGTAGAGAATGAGCTACAAGGTGTCATTGAAGCTAACATGGGGAAGAGTGTAGATAGCGGTCCCATTGCTCAGGCTCTTGAGGACAAGGCTCGTCAATTTATGACCTCTAGTGGCCGCACCTCTAAGGCGGCTCAAGGTTCTCTCGATGAAATTGGGGCGCGGGCAGCTGATGTTGAAAGCAGGGGGCTTCTGTCTCCAGCTGAGGCATTGGATTTTAAACGTATGGCAGGACGGGAAGGGTTTGGCTCTGCGGGCCATAGATCAGGCCTAAGCGATGAACTAGCCCGTACAGAAGCGGAGGGCTACAGATCGGCTCTTGAGCAGCTGGATCCACGCATTGCTGAACAGCTCACCAAAGAACAGGCCCTCATTGGGGCTAAGAATATGCCCTCCGGAGTCAATCTGCTTCCGGCAGCTAAAAGCCTAATGACAGGTCACCCCATTAGAGCGACTATTCAAGCTACCCCGCTGGGGCCTCTGGGCCTCTCGGCAGCTAGTAGAGGAATGCAGCTCGGTGCTGATACCCTACCCAATGCCTCTTCCATGGCAGGCACTCTCAATTATCTCTTTAGAAAACCAAGCAACAAGGAATGAGCTACATGTCCACGGAAGATCTGAAAGAAATTAAGGAAGATGTTAAGGAAGTGAAGAAGTTGGTGGGAGAGATCAACGTCACCTTAGCCCGTAATACTGCGAGCCTCGAGATTCATGAAAAGCGCACCACGCTCTCGGAGGTCCGCATCCAGAGTCTAGAGTATTGGCTCCTCGGCATTCTAGGTGGTGCTGTAGTTAGCTTACTTGGCTTTCTTCTTCTAAAATAAAGATAGTACTGTACACAGGTCGGTATGTGTACAGGGCATCCACCCAGTGTTTATGCTTATTTCCTCTAAAGTAAGGGCTGTCTGTGTAAAATAGCCTATCTGCCTCGAGTAGAGAGGACACTGCATAGTTGGCTAGAATAAGACTTCTAGGGCAACTATAGTAATTAGAAATCAATACCGACACTCAGTCCCCCTACCCCGTTAGCCATCCCAAAAGCACCAATAGATACAGGGCCAAGAAGGCCAGTAGATACGTGAGCCCCATAAGAAAGGCCATCAGCAGGGCGTAGTACACTAACGCCAGCAAGGATTGATAGCCTAGTACGGCTACCGCTTTTAGTAACTTCTTTAGCATGTGTTTCTAGTACCTCATGATGTGTCGATACATCAGTAATAAATGTTCCGTCTGGTTTCTTAATGGTAATGGTACGAGTGTCTTTCACAGTGTCCACCACCCTCACTTCTTTGATCTTCTCGGGTGCGCTATAGCGACCAAAGGCGAAAGCTAGCACCACAACGACCACACCACCGATAACCTGTTTCTTATTCATCTTCTTCTGTTCCTAGGTGTAGATGCACTATTGTTGCCCTTAATGGTGTAGTGCTTAGTACCTACAGCGCCCTTCTCAGCCTGCCCCTGACATTTAGGGCACTTTTCATCCTTGATGTCTTCTTCTTTTCCAAACATCTCCCAGACATTGTCACAGCTAGTACACCTTAGATCATACGCTTTCATATTTATCCCATCGCATATCTGATGATGTAGTTGGCTGAACCAGTACTATCTACCAACACAGCATATATACCTTTATTCACGCTTACAGGGTTAAGATACTCATGGTTGCAGCTAGGCATACCCGCATCCACTTCCATCTCGGCCAATACTAGCTTACCGGACACATTGCTGTCCGCGCTATCATAGACGGTTAATGTGGCTGTACCAGAGCTGGGGCTTATCATGTCTATGCCGGCTAAAAATCCTCTCTGTGTACTAATTTGAGCACTAGCGGTTTTTACACCACTGCTATTAACTGGATACATTACTCATCCTTTCCATCTTCCTTGTTTGTTCATAAGAAGTAGTTCTAATACCGGCTGGCTATCAATGATGAGACCACACCCAATAACGGGTCTTTTTAAATTATTTTTATTATAGGCCAGAGCTAGGGACTTGGTGTCCACTAAGCATCCCACCGTCATACCAAAAAGCAGGGCATGAGGATTACCCCAATACTGTATCTCAAACTTCTCATGGTGGTGTCCTTGAACAAAGCTCATCCCCATGGCCTGGGAGTTCTTAAGTACATTGGCGCCCTTGCTATGGTGGAAATAGCAGCTAGTGCCATTAGGTAGCTTGGTGGTGATATCGAAGTGCCAGGTCCATCCTTTGGGGGCTCTAAGAATTTCACCCGGAGTACGGAAGTAGGCTCTACTAAGTCCGTGGGCCAGAGCTCGTCTAGCCACTAAAGAGCCGTGGTTAGACTCCAATACCTCAGCCCTGGGAAACAGCTTGTATATGGGCTCAAGCACCTCTATGGCCTTTTCAAGCTCCCTTCCAGCATTATCCAACTCAGGATCATGGTCATGGAAACTAATACCATGAAAATCAGCTTCATCGCCAGATAGGATAACACGGGTAGGCTTGTATTTCTTCTTTAAATACTTGAGAAACTCATAGGTATCTGGATGAGTGTATGGGGCATGTAGGTCTGATACAACCAATATCCGCTTGTTATTTACCATAAAATTCTAAGATATCCTGTGCATCGTCCATGGTGGCTGTTAGGTTTTCAAAAACTTTTCCAAGTTTTTTTCGTAGAGTTGGTGGTAGGGTGTAGTCGATTTCCAGTAGTATTAGCTGATTCTCTACTCCAACCATCTCTGTTAAAGATGTCCCCAGAATGGTTACTAGAGTGTCTCGTTTAAGTTTCTTTTTAGCCTTCCTCATTGTAGTGATCCCTTACATTGGCAAAATACATTAACTGCCTCATAATCGAGGGAATGAGTACTGTTTGCAAGCTATGAATCAGCTCCATACGGCGTTCATAGGTAATCGTGGTGTTGGTTTTTACCTCATAAAGAACATTGATGGAAGAAGCTAGGTACTGGGTGAGTAAGTGTTTTCGCTCCGCATGCATCATGGTTTATACCTATCATCCAATTCTTGATGTTCTCTAATGTAGTCAAGGAGCATCATAGCGCAGGCACCCAGATGCGCTATGTGGCTAATACCGGACTCAGGGTCTAAGTCTTGACCTGAGTTGAAGGCCCCCAAATGGCGATACGCCGCCCCGATGATACGGCTATACTCAATACCTTTACGATAGTTGTAAGCACCGTATTTAGTACGACCATGGCCCATAACCTTTGCAATTTCCACAAGCGCTTCGTGTGATAAGAGTTCCATGGGCGGCTTTAACTCGTCATACTTTTTACCGTTTTCCATAACCACCTTCTCTAAGTTTCAGTAAAGCTGTATCATGGTGTCTCTTTGCACTAGACACACTCTTCCACCCCATATCTTCCGCTATCTCTTTAAAAGTGCATCTCTCTACATATCGCATAGTCAATAGCGTCACTTCATAGGGGTCCAAACCAGCCGCTATGAGATCATCCTGCCATTCATCTATATCCCAAGTCTGGTTAGGATCCACAACAATCCGATCATAGTCCACCAGTAAATAGTCCCATATTGGATTTCGCTTAGGCTTAGGCATAAGCTCCTCCAGATGAGGACACATCGAAGTGGGTAAACACCCATGTTCACAGATCCAAATTGGTTTTGATGTGTTGTCGTGCTCTGTCGCCATACTGTACCAAGACATCATTGATGTCGGGTTTCATAAATTTTACTATACTATTGGGAATACGCATGTGGAGCTTAACCGCAGCTCTTAGGCCTGCTAAATCATCGTCCACAACTATATAAAGCTTATCATAGGATTCAGCCAGCGTCAACAGTTCATTTGACTTTTTATTAAAGAAATTCGTGGCGGGTCCAGGGCTCATAATGTCATAAGATTCAGAGGGGTCTAGTATGGTGTTCAGGGACAGGGCGTTTATCTCACCCTCCACCACTATCAGGGATTTTGCACCCATCTTACGGGCCCAGAAGCTTCGGGCATGGGCTCCACGGGGGGCTTTATAGCGGGGGCCTTCTTCACTGCTCCAGGAACGGGCTTTGTAGTAGGGAGGCTGACCATCTTCAGGCCAGAGCACGTAATACGCATCAGCATCAGACTTAAGATAAAGACCACGAATAAGCGAGGTAGGGAGAACTTGGATACGATCATATTCTTTTTGTATCTCTTCGGTGGATAGGATGGGGGAAGTTTCGACATAGTCTTGGGGCCCTTGTTCTGTGTAGCCACAACCGTAGCAATATTGTCCATTTTCATAGATGGCTAAAGAAGCTGTAGAGTCGTCGTGGTGGGGGCATCTGATCATCTTAGGCATAAAAAGTATTTTTAATTTTAGGTCTAGTTTTGTGTATACAGGTTTTCCAAATATAGCCAGGAATAAATATCCAATATTTTCTATACGCTGTGAGATACTTCGTAGGAATAGAACACGTATCGTAGCTGCAGTGCTTAGAGATTAAATTGATTTGTTTTTGGTAAACCCAATGCACTCTATAGTGCCAGTATTGAAGGAGTCTACCTTGTATTGAGGGATCATCTAATTCTTGTTCGTTTTCTATTCTCTTCATTAGTTTTTTTCCTATGGCATTTAGATTTACACAGAATACGTATACCTGCAGGTCCACAGAACATCCTATTAATAATACCATCCCAACTATCGAAGCCTTGTAGAGGTACCACAGGTACTTTGTGGTCCCTGTTGACCTCTTTTGCTGAGGTGAGTGTCGCACCACACCCCTGACAGGTTATTAGGCCATCCTTATTCAAGGATGCTTTTAGCGCCTGTCTCATCTGTGGATGATAGAAGCTAATCATTCGTAGAGCAGCCATAATTTTGGAATGGGTCTTTTTGTCAATCATGGAATATCGTTGAATAAACCTCACCGTGAACATTTAGAAAGGTGTCCCACCCAAAAAAGATGTCTGCACTAGGCGATGCAGATATGTCGCTAGAATAAGACTTGTACCAGTTACGGTGTTCGTGCCATCGATACTCTCTAAGCTGGGGTAGGTCGGTATATCTTGTGATTAGCATAGATCATTTACATCAAATATAGTAGAGTAAGTCGATCTAGGCCTAAAACCCATCGATAGTATGTCATTGCAGCCCGTGGGGCTAGGGGACAACTCCCACCCACAACCATCCTTTGAATAGTAAGCTTTGTCTTCGTAACCAAACGGAGTTAGTATGATAGCAAAATCCATCTCACCACATGACCTCTCTTTGTTGGAAACCTTGCTCTTAGGGCCAACCCTTGTCTTTCTAGTTGTCGCCATGTAGTCTCCTTAAGCCCTAGGTAGCTTAGTTCATCCGAGCTGTAGCCCTTAGTGTCACTATTTTCGAGTTCGTCTTTTTTTACGAACATGTCGGGATAGTCTTTTAGAAGACTTTCGTAGACGTTTCTTGCTTTTCTTTGACTCATGTTGTTCTCCTGAAGAAAAAATAGTACTATAAATAAAGTTACCATCTAAAGAAAAATCTAAAATGACCCATTCACTAGTATCATACTCCTTATCGCTATAAACGTTGGACAGTGGGATTACCCAATGAGAACCTAAGTTAGAATAATATCTAGTTGGCACCTTAATCCCCATCCCACCACTCGAAACCCTCAAACTTGATTTTTTCTGGAACCTCTTGTCTACAGTTACGGCAGAACCAGAAGCTCTTACCCCGTACCTCACCATAGACAACATCGGGTTTATCACAAGAGCATTTAGGGGGTGTTTTCTTGGCAGTCATAGTTGAAATATAGTGCTGTAAGGGGTAGTTATTACTATACTACCTCCCGAAGACAAATGCATAAAAATAACTGCGTCTTGGGGCTGCCAGGTTTTATTTCCAATAGTCCTAGGGAGGATGCCAACTTGGGTCTGCAGGGCGGCGGTGTAGGCCTGAGTCAGGTTTGTTCCGTAAGGTATAGGTATACCGGGTTGATTGGAGACGTGCGCAGCACTTATACCACTGCTGACTATCCCAAATAGATCAAATATGCTCATAGGCCATCACTCCCGAAAGCTGCATGTTCTACCTTCCCACCGGATGGTCCATTTACCCAGCTCGCCCTCTCTATTCTTTGCTAAACTAAGATGAGCCTCTCCTTTACGGGACCCGTCAATTTGCTCGGGTCTAGAAATAAACAGAATGGCGTCACTGTCGTGTTCAATGGAGCTGGAATCACGCAGATCAATGAGAGAAGGAGTGTAGTCTGCAAAACCACTCTCAGCCTCTTGAGCCTTTCCCCTGGAGACGTAGTTACGATTGAGCTGGGCACCCATGAGTATGGGGCACCCCGCCACCTTCGCTACCGACTTGAGTTGCTTCAAAGCGTAGGCAATTTCGTAGGTACGAGCAGAAGCTGTGGGCCCTGTAAGGTACTGGAGATAATCTAAGATAATGAGTCCAGGTTGATTAGGGGCAGCGTAACGCTGGATGTGGTCAACAATGGTACCAATGTCGGTACGACCCAGAGCCTCAATACTAAGATTTAGCTTCTGGAGCTCCTTCTCTGCCTTCTCTAGCTCAGAGCGTTTTGCCAACCCCAGCTTGATGTCTTTGCTACGAATACCGCTCACCTGACTCAACAAACGGGTCTTTAGAGCTCGATCATCCATTTCCAATGAAAACATGTACACAGGAGCTGTACGAGCAATGTGGGCCCCGATCTGAAGCATTAGAGCACTCTTTCCATGGCTAGATCCCGCCGCCACTGTTACCAGCTCAGGCAGACCCTTCTTAAGAAACATGGCCTCATCCAAGCAGGAGAAGCCTGTTCGGAGGACTTCCACTGAGAGGCTATCAATGGATATGTCACTTAGACGGCGGAACGGACTCGGAGGGAGCATCATGGGAAATGCCTCCTTCGCTGTCAATTCTCCGCTTTTCACTTTCTCTTCTATGGTATCTAACAAGCTCATTGAAGACTTTGGCTGCATAGGCTGATCCACCATGGCTATATGATTTCCCTTGATTGTAGGCGGTTACTCCACGTGACACATCGCCCTTATATATGTTTATCCTATCTCGGAGATAAAGTCCAGCAAAATCGATGTTGATCTCTGGTCGCATAAGGTCTTTGGCTGTGGGGGTCTTTCTATTATACTTTTTAGCTAGATACTTGGCGGTGTTCAGGTGCATCTGGCAAATACCTAGAGCGGTAGAACCTTCTTTCCCATCGTCATGTCGTATAGCATCTACTCGATGGTGACTCTCTACCATACAAACAGAGTGTAGCAGGCCCTCTGGTAGGCCATATGTTTGGCTAACTAATAGGAACAACGCCGCTAAGTTCACGGACGCACCAAATGGATACGGATACCCACTGTATTCTCTAGCGGGGGAGTGTAGGCTCCCACCTGATCCATCAAATGTTGACTGTGATGTCTAGTGTAGATGTCCACTACACTACAGGGTCTCATCCCCACTTCGTACTCTAGACCCACTATTTGGTAGCTGTGACCATCTGTAGACGTGTGTACAGTGGCATCAATGTAGGCTAAGCTAATTACAGAGAGACCCATGTTTAGGCTTAGGGTGTCCTTCGGAGCTTTTCCCAAGGGCTGGAGGATAGGGTCAGCTGCTTTGCCCAAGTACATTTCATACTTGAGGTCCAGCTTGGTGAGTCTAATCGGACCATCGGCTGCAAGGGCCGGAAGACTCCACATAAAGAGGGACAGATATGCCGCGATCCCTACCCACTTTTTCCATGATCCAAACAAGCTTTTCTTCAGATTCTTTAGCATGTTCTTCTTTCACCTCAATGAGTATTTCATCGTGGACTGTAAATAATGCTCTACCATAGTAGCGCTCCTGTAGCCATTTGTCAATGGTGTAGAAAGCCTCTGAAGTGATGTCTGCCCCCAGGCTCTGTATAACGAAGTTATAGGCCTGTCTGTAATCCCCATCCCAGGATTGTCTATAGCGCTGCTGGAACCGTCTCTGGCGGCCATAGGCTGTAACTAAAGGTTTTCCTTTGTCTACATACCAGTCAGTGTTTTTTTTGAGTCTTTTAGGCCCGCTATAGGTAACCCAATAGTTATCCCACACCTCTTTAGCTTCTTCTGCGCTAATGTCCAATATCTTAGCTATTTTATAATGACTAGCCCAATATTGTAAAGCAAAATTAACAGTCTTAGCTTGGCTTCTTGGTATGTCTAGCGCTTTAGCTGTTATATCATGTTTACTTAACTTTTCCTTAACAATGCGAAGAAGCATCTCATCTTGTGTAAGATGGGCTTCTAGAGCCACCTCTAGGCCCGAATAGTCTGCGCTAATCCAGACATTCCCCAGGTCTGGGGTATACATACCCCGGATACCCCCCGATGCTGGTACCTGACCAAGATTGGGGTTGGCGTGGCTTACTCGTCCCGTCACAGTACCCGTGACATTAAAGGTGGGGTATATACGCCCATCAGGCCTCATACGGTCTAGTACTCCATCAATAAAGGAGGTCATAATTTTTTGATGGGCTCTGTAATCCATAAGAAGGGGTATCAAGGGGTGCAGATCCTTCAACTCTGAGAGGCTGGCCTCATCTGTGCTAATCTGTTTTGTCTTGGGGTTGGTTTGGGGAGGGAGGGAAAGAGTGCCGTAGAGTAGGGCCTGCAACTGCTTGGGGCTGTCAAAAGAAAATACGGGTCTGGGCACCCCGGCTTTTCCTTTCTCGGTCTTTCTCTTATCTTTCTCCTTTTGCCACGCATCCTCCTCTAAAAGAGCTAGCTCAGCGGACATCATGGTACGCATTTCATTGTTGAGTGTCGTTATGGTAGCGCTGGTTTTTTGTCCCAGCTGGGTGAGATATGGGATATCTACACGGATACCTTTTAGTTCAGTGTCGAAGAGTGGCCTTGCGAGGTTGTGGATATGTTGCACCAAGCTCTGAGGGATTTGCTGTTTATCCAGATCAGTCTTTAGGTGTTCGTAGAGTAGGCCTGTGTAATGAATATCTTTACAAGCATACTCGTCAGCCTCTGCTTCAGGGGCCTCAGTGTATCTGTCATACTTAGACCAGAAGACCTCCTTATAGGTGTCCTTCCAGATCTCTGTAACATAGCTGTCTAGGCTATGGCTATCCCTATTCTCATCAGCCAAACAACCAAGATACCAAGTATCCCTCCATTGCAGATGTGTTAGGTCCACACCGGAGCGGTAAAGCATCTTCAGATCAAATTTGATATTGTGCCCTATTAGTCTCACCTGAAGTCTGGAAAGAAGATAGGCGTACTTAGCGGGGAATATGACAGTCAACTCGGGACCAAGAGACAGCTGTATGTCCACAATACTGTCGTTCCACTCATCCAAGCCGGTGGTTTCAGTGTCCAGCACCGTGTATTCCACATTAGCATTTATCCAATCAATGGCCTTTTGAACGTCGTGGTTGGACTGAAGTCGCTTGTAGCGCCATTTCATAAATATAACCTTAATATAAACAAAAGCCCCCACAGATGGCCTACCCAATTGTAGATCTGTAAAGGCTTTTGCCGGAGTTCAGCTATGACAGAAAACTTAGAACGGTAGCTCGGACTTTTGGGCTGCTTTGGCTTTACGGATGTCGAGGTAATGGGTCGGAGATTTATCCGACTTACGGCTCTCTTCACGTACCTGACGAATAACAAAGCTAGCGCCTTCGCCTGCTGCGGCTACAATGTCTTTCATCTCTTGGTCAATGGCGACAGAGGTGAAGTACTCACCATTGTCATTTTCACGTTTCCAGAGGGGAGCTACTGTGGTTGATGGATATTCTTTAGACATGTCTTATTTTCCTTCCACAAGCTTAGTGAGTGATTTTAGAAGCTCAGAGGCTTGTGCATCACTGAGATCTTCTTTTGTTCGAACATTGTAGGTGTCTACAAGCTTTCGTGCCATGTCATCAGCAGTCATTTTTCTTGCTTTAATGGCCACAGTTTCATAGCTAGAAATCTTACTCAAAATATCTTTACGGGAGGATGGTACTGCGGCGGATTTCGCCACTGCTACTCCAGAACCACGTCCCACAGCGGTCTCACCGTCATCATCCTCAGACTCCAGAGCCAAAAGACTCACTAGACCGAATCTTCGTGCGTAGGTCATGGCAGCACCGATCTGCTGCATGTTTGACTCATTGCCTGAAAAATATACTTTACCGGCGAGGGACTCCTTTGTCTCAGCATCTATAATGGCCGTTTCAAGATATTTCCCAAAAGAGTCTATTCCCGGAGTTTGAACAATGAATAAACCTTCCCTATTTAGAGCTGACTTACTCACCGCAAGTACTTCATTAAGATCGGCATATCGGGATTTAAAATGGGGATTAGAGGCAGACTTGGTTACAGCTTCAATGTTTAATTGCACTGAGAGTAAGCGTTGTTGAATAGTTTTAGTCATTTGATTTTTCCTTTTCGTCGTTTAATTCTTTTTCCCAAAATAGAAGGCAGGAATAGTTGATGCCAAAGCATACTACCATGGCCAAGGTGCTCAGATATTCCCCAGCAACAAGAGTAGCTCCAGCATTTAGGGAGCATAGAGCCATCACGCCTACGCTGTAATAGTACATAATCTTAGCGATGATCTTCATTTAGCGTCTCTCCATCTACGTTTGCCTATCCAATCCGATACGTCTTGATCATCCACGTACATCATAGGTTTAGGCAAATATGCCTTCACTGGAAACGGAAGCTCAAGTGACTTCCCTACAAGCTCTGCCCAATCAGCTCCGGTCTTCGACCAGATGTATATCTCCCATCCTAGCTTATGTAGATACTCTAGGAAGTTGATCTGTGGCTGATTCTTTACCACTGTAACAGGACCATGCACATAAGTCAAGGTAATTTTTTCTGCTTCGGGGTAGGATGAAAGGTCCATCATAACGAGAGTGTCATCTACATCACAGTAGACTGCCTTCAGACTAGGGATATAGGACATAGGGCAACTATGCTCTAGTCCTACGGGATAGATTTTTTGGCAGCGGTAGCATTGTTTTAGACTGTAGTATTTCACTTCCCGCCCTCCTTCTCAGGGAGCTGGGAGAGGGCTTCCATACGACGTACAATCTCCGTTTCAAAATCTTCGTAAATTGGAAACAACTCCCTAACATCGTAATCATCAGAGCTGTTCTCTAAAAAATTTAAAGTGTTTCGAATATGAGAATCAGTCATGTCACAAATGCGAATCTTGGTGCCATCTTTCATGGTCCATTTTTTAGTTACCTTTCGAATCTTCGTTTGCTTTCCTTCCCCGCGAAACGGGCCTCGAGCCCATCAGCTACTTCATGCCAAAAGGTGGGTCGCGTTCCAGCAATTGGCGGGGCAAAGTTTCTAATCTCCTCCAGCACCATGCGTAGGGTTTCGGCGGAGCCTACGTCGAATGCATGTTCAAAGACCCAGTCATTGCACCAAGGCGAGACTGTCCAGCGCTCACTATCTTTAAACATTTCTTTCGAAAAATCTTCCGCCGCCTTCTGGAGTTTTTCTTTGGGGGTCACTTCTCTGTCTCCTCTTTTAAACGCGCTTCAATCCAGTTGGCCCACCACTGAGCACTTCGATAGGGTCCGTTGTCACTAGGATACTCTTTTAAGAGTTCGAGGATGCGGGCTGTCTCTCTGCCCTTTTGCCAGTGGGCGCCTGCTTTGAAGTCTGTTCGCATCTCTAAAGTCCGGTGATTAATAAAACCGAGATTAGTCTGCTTAACATAATCCTCGACGTATTTGATAACAGCAGCTTCCAGCTCGCGGTCAGTCATTTCACGCGCTCCAGCTTTATTCGATATACTGTCGGCTTCTTTAGTTTCTTACCTTTTTTGCTGTAAAACTCGACCGCCCACTGTGCATCGTAGTCTGCGGCTCCTTTATTAGAAAATAATTGAAACTCTGTGCCCTTACACTCGTACAAATTGCCGTCGGACTGAAGTGCAAGTGCGTCCACGTATTCAGATGTTGTGTAAAGCATCTGTTTCTTTTTCACTTCCCATCCTCGTTTCCGCCCTCGGGGGTTTGTTTCTTGTTAGGGTTATATCCACACCAAGCGCAGTCACCGGAAGCTACGGCGGGCGCCCAATTCTCACTTCCACACTCAAAGCAACGAATCATGCAAGTCTTTCCGCTTTTGTCATCAACATATCCAAATCCCTTGTCTCGTCTGATAGTCACTTCCCACCCCCGCGAATCTTTGCACCGACACTCAGCTCTTTTAGCTTCTGGTTAGCCTTCTGCATTTCTTGCTGATACTCGTACGCTTTCTGAGCCTTTTGTTCAGGGGTTTCCCCGCGAATAGCAGATAGAGCGGCGCGGGCTATCGTGCGTCTTTCACGTTCCTGTAGTGGTAAGAGGTCTTCAATTTTCTCCAAAGCCTCGATGGCCGTGGCGAGTTGGGATTCGAGCTCAGGAATTCGTTGAAGCATCTTCCAACCCGCTGGACCTAGTCTTTCACGAGCTATCTTGACTTCAGCTTCTAACTCCTCCACCCGTTCAATCAGCTGGGGGAGGGCGGTGCGGGCGGCGGCGATGAATTCCATCGATGGGTCATGATAACTTCTCGGTAAATCTCCACGTGTGATAAGCCAGCCGAAGTTCTCAGCCCAGACCTTAGCCTGTTCGTGATTGTCGTCTATGTCGCGGTAACGAATCTCCCAAGGCCCCGGCGTCGCCTTCTCACACAGCTCTTTCAATTTCTTGAGGTCGAGGGTCATTTTAGTCCGCTCCTTAAATCACTTAAAAGAGTCCCATCTAAAATCTTTCCGGTCATCTCATGAATATCTAAAATTTTAGCTAAATCATGCTGCCCTTCTTCGCGGCATTTCATGCGAATATCGTGCAGAGTTTGCTCTAAATCCTCCACACGAACTTCTAACTCTTGAATTTTCAGTTTACTTGGGCTAAGGGTCGTGCTATTTTTTGACATAGATATACGCCTCTCTAAAGAGCTTAGTGATGTCCTCTATCGTTTCAGTAACTGTGATAACAGGGGAGTGCGCTAAATAGACGTCTGTACCCTTTTCTCTAGGGACACATTTGATGATGTGCTCTACATTAACAAGAAATGGCTCTGTAAACTGACTATGTAAGGTGATGAACATCATATACCTTTCCAGCATTTATCAAAAAACTGACATCTTTGAGTGCCTATAAAACACCCATTGGGGTTCTTGTACTCCTGAGTCATATCCCGCGCTTCGATAAGTTTAACATAGTTGACCATAGAGTCAAGCTGAGAATACATCAGTGGTCCATCATGTGCCCTGGTCGTATACTGTATCGACTTAGTGCTTTTAACAAACGTAAGGTACGAGAGTCGTTCAGGTCTAGGTAGGCCGTTCTGCTCTGCCAAATAAGCATAGAGTGAGAGCTGAAGTGAGCATGTAACCTTATCTCGGTCATACGAATAGGCTGAGGTTTTGAAGTCCACCAGTTCCATTTTGCCATTGTAGTCTCCTAAAAAATCTAGGGTGCCTTCTAGCTTTACGCCCTTGTACTCACCATACAGCCTCTTCTCACCAAAGACAAGCTCCATTTTCTTTCCATGACCTTTTTCGTATTTACGAAGAAGTTCATCCCCTATACCCTTTAGCTCACCCCAGCGAAAGCGTGTGTATTGAAGATCTTTGGATTCCTCTAAATCCCAGAGTATGCTGAACACCTCTCTGGAGTTTTCTCCTTCTAGGAAGCTAGCTATGGCACTGTGAATAGCGGTACCAAAAGCCGTATCGCCGGACTTAGCTGGCTCCCCTAACTTGTCTACATTGAGATACTTATCGTATTGTAGACATTTTAGAGCATCAGAGTATTGTGAGAATGACCAGCTTCTGTTAGACATAGCCGGTCACCTTGCTATACCTAAGTGCGTTACGGTGGTTTTTATTTCTGAAGCATCTACGACAAATTGGGCTGTTATTGGTGAATTTAGAATCTGCCTTCGTGTTTCTACACTCTCTGCACTTCTTAAGTGTTACTTTTGGTTTTTCTACATAGAGATCTTCAATTCTTGGACTTTGGTAGAATTTATTGTACTCAATAGTATCTAAAACCTGCCTATGAGACACATTAATCAAATATTCGTTACTTTTTGCTGCTATGTTATGCTTAAACTTAAGCAATATCGCCTTTTCTAATCTGGAACTGTTTTTACAAGCATAGACAGCTACATTTTTTTGGTCCTTAATCCACGGAGAGTTGTATTGCCTAAGTCTTTCAGCTACATTCTTTGATCTTCCTACCTTGATCCCATCGCTAAACTCAATAACATAGACCCCTTCCCCGGTGAAGTTTGTATCCTTTTTTTCTATATGAAATACTTGTACTATTCCCAGTGACTTTGCTTCGTCTTCAGTAAAATTTACCATCTTAGTTAGAATAATACACTAAAAGTATTTTAAGTTCAAGTGTTTATTTTTCACCTTGACATACCCCCTATGTAGTATGATATAGTGTAAGCGCTGTAGGTGACTTTGACCTATGTGTGCCTACGGCCTCTTGATCCCTCCCTTCGGGAGCTTAGATCATCAAGGTGATCTATACTTAGTATATACTAAGTGTTGACAAGCTTCTAGTTTTGTTGTACACTCTATCTAGAAGGAAAAATCTATTTATGAAATATGTTCTCTTGTTCTTAGCTCTCATCTCCACCTCAGCCTGTAGCACCAAAGTGAAGGAAGCTCTCTGTATAGCTCCTTTTGGACCTGTGCAAGCCTCTGAGGAGGGGCCTCTAACGGCCCGTATCCAAACACTCACCCTAGCAGGATCACAAGAATACATTGTGTTCACTGCTGAGGGGCGCGAAGCTCTAGCTATTCCGGTTGAGAGCTGTGTGATCATTCCCTAATGATATTCTTATTCGACCCTCAGTATATATGGGTACACGAGGAAGGGTACACCACCTCTTTAAATAGGTCTCCACACTGTTCTTCTTACCTAAATAACTGGACATGGGATTACATTATGAAGAATGTTGAGGAAGGGGAAATATACTCCACTATATTTGAACTATGATTATTTGGAACATTAAGTCTCCAGCCTTGTCTAGAAGACACTACCTCCACTCCTCAGGGGAGACTAATGAGTTTGGAGATCAATCCACATTTTTCTGGACATGGCAAGAGTCTTTAGCACATATTTGGCCCCTTTACAGTAGCGTGTTCCTGTACGATGAGGAAAAGGATTTATGATTTACTTTGATAGTACCATCCGTTACTACATTCACTCTTCCGGGTGGACAGCGGAAGACGGTGAAGTACCTGTAGACTTATCTAATAAGTGGTACACATGGTTTATGTCCTCTCTTCACGAAGATACGGTCTACTCAACTATTTTCTATGAAATTTAAGATAATTAAGTACAAAGACGCCGATACGGATCACTACAGCACTGCTTATATCAGCATAAGATTGTGTGGTTGGGTGGTAACCTTTTTCTATTTTGGTAAAAAATATGAGACTAAGTAGCTACGGTCTTGCCCTTCTTAAAGAGTTAGAAGGCTGTGTCCTCCAAGCCTATAAGGACGAGGCTGGGGTATGGACCATAGGCTACGGCCATACGGGCAAAGAGGTGATCAAGGGACTTAGGGTCACCTCCCAACAAGCCGAAGATCTCCTCATTAAGGATCTCTCTGTGTTTGAGAGGGGTGTAGAGAACGCCATTGCCAAACCCCTCACCCAAGATCAATTCGATGCTCTCACTCTGTTTGCCTTCAATGTAGGTCTGGGAGCCTTACTAGGATCCACTTTAAGAAAGAAGATCATAGCTGGCTCCAAAGATGCTGCTGATGAGTTTCTGAAGTGGAACAAGATCACTGTGGATGGGAAGAAGATGGAGTCTAGAGTGCTTACCTTAAGACGGCAAAAGGAAAGAGACCTGTTCTTAGGTAAAAAAGTATGAAAGGTTACATCAACTGGCAATTTTTTTCGCGCCAACTCACCGACAAATGGTACTGGCCTACGGATGTTTCTTGGCAGCAGGGCATTAATTGTCTTCATATATCAGCGACGCCTTTTAAAGATAACTTCTTAGAAATCTACCGCCCCTACAGTACCATATTCTGTGAACAAGATGTCTAAACAACTAAAGGTGGAGGTGGAACTCCTCTACGATCCCAACGACCTTAAAGAACTACAAATAGTCGTGCTGGGTAGCGGTCCCTTGTCTGCTCAAGCTGTCATAGATGCTGTAGGGGATGCCTTGCTTATTGAGTGGGGAACTCTAGGGAAGCCGGATACTGATGGGGCTCACTGAGGTAGAATATAGTACTATAGACGAAGTCTATATTTTTTGTTACAGCCCACCCTTCGAGGTTGAAGTTGTAGTCTATTACGGTCCCGTCCTCAACCACACCATAAAAACTGTAAAAATAATGCCTCCGTTGCCTCCGTGCCGAACTTTTATAAATCATAGCTCCTCCAAACTGAATATGGTGCTATATGGTCCCCATTCTTCTTGAAATTCCAACTGGGATACAAAATTATCCTCTATCTCATGCATAGGTATCAGACCACTGTATTTACCATTGTCCCACGTATACCCTTTGGGCCATACATAGACCATGTTACTACCATAGTTTGGATTCTTAGATATGATGCAGTGTTTCATGGATTACCTAGATTGAATATAGTGGAATAGACATCAAAGATCACATTCCCTACTGGAATTTTTTTGAGAAACGCGGTAGCGTCTCGAGCTATGGCGTCTCTTAGCCTCTCGCCTGCCTCATCTCGCACCTTTATAGGCGAACCAAGAGTATAATATCTACGGTGCGAACTATCTTGCCGGTTAATAGGATAACCCCACCTTATTACATTTGGAACAATCTTTCCCATAGCTTGGCCACCTCCTTCAGTCTATACTCCTTCCGTGCCTGCACCACAGGCCTCTCGCCACTTGACCACGCCAACACCCTCTTAATTACATTCTCATGGTTACGACAGTCCATAGTTTCAGAAGGATGATCCGTCACCTCAGGCGCTGCTCCCATACTATGGGCCAGAACAGGCACTCCCAAAGCATCACACTCTGCCATGACAATACCAAAGGTTTCTGGAAATACCGTGTTGGGGTAGAAGAGACAGAGGCTGTCAGCTATCTGGTCTGCCAGCTTACCGTTAGCCAATGGGCCATGGTACACAATGCCATCACCCTTAGTGTTATTATTCTCAGCGTAGCCTGGGTTGTATACATGGAGTTTAAACTCCGGATGGGTACTGTGAAGCTTGGAAAATATTTCTTTAGCTCCATCCCAGCCCTTCACAGGTGCGCTTAACCATACAAGCTTATAAGGGTCCACTTTGATACCCTCAGGCTTAGCTAGAGTGTCCTCGATGGGATTGTACATTACCCTTATTTGCAGAGCTTGCTTATAGTCCAGCAATCTCAAGGCCTGAATAGCCTGCTCCCTGTGAGACTTGGATACACATAAGATAGTGATGTTATTATCAAGGAGCCATTGCACCTCTCTGCCCCAAGACGGGTGGACTAGGTCTTGTAACCAAAGGTAGTGCTTAGCTTGGGGATGAATGGCCTTGCTGCGCTTACAGGCTTCCACACTACGATAGGTAACCACATGGGTATAGGGCTGAGGAGCTACATACTGCGGTGTAACATAAGGAAGCTGGTCCTGGGCACGATTGTGCTGCTCACACGCCACTCTTGTATTGTTAGCAAGTAGCCTATCAACAATACGCACCATGGTGGCTTCGCTACCTCCCATACCTTCGCTGAGAAGAGTATTCGTGTCGTAGGGTTTAGGGCAAGTGGGGTCTACAAAAAGAATGTTGGGTTTCATGCCATCTCCATAAAAACGCTACTGTATAGGATAAAATTAGCCTCTATAAATCGAGCTATGTCTAAAGACCTTCGGTCAAAGATGTATTCGTAGGCGAACTCATCTATTGCGTAGCAGCTTAGTTCGGTCTCTACTACATATGCTCTTACTTTAGAATCTATATCGTGGTATATCATTTTTTCTTATTATAGGCATCAAGGAGCTTCTTCGCATACTCGTCAGGATTATCCTGCTTCATATTTTTAAGAATCTCATAGATACCAGGTTCCTTAGGGGTGCTGTTTTCATCCAAGAGTCTATCTAGTTTGTCATTGAATGCGAGCTTTGACTCATAGTCGGACAGTTCATTGGCAAACTCTCTTATAACAGATTTTCCCTCTTTCCAATACTCATAGACGTTGCGTTTGAAATTGATCACAGCTGGCTCAGTGGGATGGTGGAGGTGAGCAAACATAGCGTATTTGCTGTTAAGCTCATGGGCTGTGTAGTTTTCAGGATCGGGGCAGACAGTAAGGAAGGTCTTAAGCACAGAGATGCGGAAGTACTTATCCTTTGTGTAGAAGACGTGATAGGCGTTCATATGGTTTTTCTCCTTGGGTTAGTTAGTTTATTCTAAGTAGAAAATAGTTGAATAGCAGCTTCTTCCTTTGGGAATATTTAAATAGTACCCTGATGGAAAAGCTTGGTTGGATATACCCCCAGCTTCCCACGTACATGTAAACGAATTAAGTGTTTCCGTATACGATCTATTGCCTGTAAAACCTTCCGCATAGTCTATCATAACAACCCTTTCAGGGGAACAGTGATACCCACATGTTTCATGGGATGATCTAAGTTGCCCTCTTCAGAGATGATCCAGACCACCTGGCTAGTGCCTTTATAGACACATTGTTCATAGCATCCATCCGTGAGAATAATCGCAAGATCATAGTTATGTTGGGCTATGTCATCGAGCACACATTGAGGGTCTGTACCACCGCTCTGTAGTGCCCCGCTATCAATTTCCTGCCCTTTCTTATACTTATTCTTATAATACAGGCTAGTGTGCCAAAAAGCAAGGGTACATTGCTTCGACCCAGCTTGAAGGAACCCATCCATAATTCTTAGATAGGTGTTTTGCTCCTGGATGGAGATGGATCCAGAACTATCATTGTAGAAAATGACCTGTGGGAGTTCCTCAGGCTTGGAGCCTGGACTAAATACCCCATAGCGCTTGCTAGGTCTTTTCCAGGTGTACTGTCTTTCAGAAGACATAAGGCTACGTTTAAATGCTGCTCTAAGGATACCCTTATAATTTAGTCCCGCTGTGGCGGTCTCAATCCATTCCAATAGGTCTTTAATGGACTGTGGCATCTTGGAATGGTCTGTGGATGTTTTTTCTATGGACCTTTTAAGAATGGCTAGGCCGTCCGCCAGCATCTTTTCTTTGGTGGCCTCATCTAAGCTGTCCCAATCGTGATTGTCGAACCTACTGCAACTGTCAACCCTTTCTTTGGTGTTTCCCTGCCCACCGTTTTTGTTTTTCTTGTGCTCTTCTAGCTCCTCTTGGATTAAAACAAAGTACTCATGGCTAGTTCTAAAAAGGGGATAGGGCTGACCGTCTCTAGTTTTCCACTTATTTACATCCACCCCACCGTTGATTTTAGGGTTGAGGTATTGGTTGATAGTCATGTCCTGGGCTATGTTTCGGATAAAGGCAGTTTCCTTATCGTCTCCGTGGCGAATAGAGTCAAACACATGGCCGTGGCTAAGGTGCATTAGCTCATGCTCAAGAATAGAGCTTTTGCTAGCAATGTCAAACTCTTCACCATACCACCGTTCCCCGAGCCACATTTCGAACTTTCCCACTTCTTTCTTAAAAGTAAGGCAGGCAATGGCCCCTTGATCGGACATAATGCTAGGCATGCGCTTAATGGGTAGCTGCTGCATAAGTGTTCCAAGAAATGGGTCCTTACTCAGAAGCCTATAGACCACCTGGCCTAAAATCTCTTTATGATTCATAGGTTCACCGTTTGGCTGAATGGATTCGGCTATATACCTTCTTCAGGTCTGGATTCTCACCCAGAACCTTCTCTAGCAGGGTGTAGTCCCCCGATTTACGCTCCATGTTGTGAATGGTCTGGATACCATGCTCAGCGGGGATTACCTTGAGCACCGCCACCAAAGTCTCAAGAGGTACATCTTCTGCATTGGCAATGAGGTCTTCACACAAGAAACTTAGCATACCATTTTTCATGTTCTTGGGATCAGACCAAGCTTTCAGCTTTTTTAAACAGCGCTCCATATTGCCGGGTTTGAGAAGATCTTCTAACATCACTGGAGCTTCGTCATTGCGAAAGCTATAAAAAGCAGCAGCCACGGTACGGCCCAAGATGGACTCATAGACACTGAGTTCAATGGTTTGAAAGCGCTGTTTGCCTTCCTCTGAACCACGATTAACAGCCTGTAGGGCGGAGTTGAGGCGGGACCAGGTGCGATTGGCCACATACTTAGATCCCGCAGTCTTTTTGATGTTCTCGGGGCTATCATACTTCCAAAGATCCGCACTAATGAAGCCCACAACGGAAGGATCATATTCGGCAGCTCGAATGTACTCAAGAAAAGACTTCTTATCATACTCGATTTTAAATGCTTCAAAACGGTCCTGAAGTGCAGGGTCCATAGATGAAGTGTCATATTCTGCGCTATCCGGGTTGATGTTTGCTGCAATGATCCATCCCTCAGGTAACTTATACCCATCCACACCACGTCTAGCGTCGGTCAGAGACAGCACACTCTGCATTACTGAAGAGGGGCAGCGATTGAGCTCCTCTAGGATGAGAATACCCTTTGAGGCCGGGTCGGTGGGCCATAGCTCAGGTAGAGCAAAGGATAGGCGGGTATTGCCTTGGGTGTCCACGCGTGTGTAGGGAAAGCCCTTCAGGTCTGGAGGATCCATAGTGGACAAAGACAGTACAATGACCTTGTATCCTCGACTTCGCGCCCACTGTTGAGTTATTTCTGTTTTCCCTAATCCCGGAGCAGAAACAAAGAGGGGATTGAGGATGTGCCCTAAAGATCGGGCGTTTACGGCTAAATCCAAGATATCAAAGATATTATTCGTTTTCATGCGTTTTCTCCTAATAAAAATATTGTGCTATAGACGCATGGATCCTTCTTTGAGGATCCTGCGGTTCTGTCGTACACCCTTAGATATCTTATATCCAATGCCTCATATACAGGAGTATGGTTAAACCACCTACGGGATGAATTAATACATCGATACTGCCTCTTACTACTTTGTATTTTATTTATCGTAAGGCTTTTTTCATTCCAAACATTTGTAAAAATCAAAATCAACATCCTCAGTACTCCACTTTCTTCTTCCCCACAAGGCCCTGCCGGGCATGCCTATATCTATCATAACGCAATACAGGTTCCATAGTGGGAAGCTTGGTAGTGGTTTTTTCACGAAGGTACTTCAGCACCTGCTCCGTGGCAGTGGCGTGGCACTCACCACATCGGTATTTAGAGACCAGGGGCTTAGCACCACAGTCTACACAGCCCGTAGGCCTATGCTCCATGTTATAGTCCCGCTCCTCTTTGGAGAGAGTAATTCGATCTAACAACCAATCCTTCTTCATACTATCTAGCCCTCTTACAGAGATCATATACGTTAGCGTGATGAATGTAAACATCCTCATAGCCCTTAGCCCCAGCCTCTTGGCTGAGAGTACTCAGCTGTTCAAACGAGAGATCTTGAAACTCTTCTAAAACAACATGTAAGCCTACAGCCTCGACCTGCTCATTCGAGGCACATTCAAACACATAAGCTTCATTTTCAGTTGTTTTCCAATGTACAATCTTCATACTTTCTCCAAACAAAATATAGTGCTATAAATATCGCGTGGAATAGTCGCAGTAAATGAGAAGCGCTTCTCGTTAATTACTATATTACGAAATCTTATATAGATACGCTGACTGTGGAAGTCAACGAAACTATAAATGCCTTGTTTAATCCATTTCAATGGGTAGTGTCCTTCTTTTTCTTAGGATACAGATCTTCTACCTTAGTTTGCCCAATGTCGTTCTCTCTTGCAATCTCTCTGACCAAATCCTCTACAGCCTGAGCCTCTTCATAGATCTGCCTTAACGCATTGAAATACATGAGAGCACCATAGGTGTTCAGACTAAAGAGCAGAAAAGGCAAAGGGTTGCCTGAATCAATGGCCACTATAGCGCTAACAATGGCCGCTATAAGGTTACCAAAAAACATAACACGCATGACAGCTGTAAGACTAAACATTTCCTAGTTCCTTTCGTATACGCTCTTTTTGAGCCCTAATCGACCCTTTTGTGGGCCTACTCACATCGTAGTAAGTCTTCTTATTCAAGTCAAGGCTTACTTTCAATGCATCTTCTCTCTTCGACCACACACTATGCATGGTGTCTGATGTGTCATTATGTACAGCCCAGGATCTTGAAGATAGTTTCATGATGGTATAGTGGCTCATAGATAATCCTGTATAGAAACTTCTTTACCCGTCTTGTAACCACAGCACAGTTGTTCGACTACATAGCCAATGATAAAAGCAGGTATTAATAAACTTATATCAAATAAGACTCTAATTAACTTCATAACTCACCTGCTATACTCCTATTGGCCTTTAAGCCTCTATGATACTTAGCTCTATGCTTAGTGTATGCAGGATCCCCAAACCCAAACATATGCATAATGCTAAGAGGGATCCATCTACCGTCCCTATCCATAATTGTACCAGTGAGGTGCTCTTGAAGCAAGACACAATGGCCTAGCTCATGAAACACCAGCTCTTCACGCTCGGACTCACTAATGACATCCCACCAAGCCGGATCAATCTCAATGTAGTTGGCCATGGGATCTCCTGGATACATCCAACAAGTACCTAGGATCATAGGCGCCTGAGGCACAAATGACATACCAACATTCACTGGAATGCCTAGATCTTGCTCAAACCTACTAGCATAGACCCATAGCTGTTCATCAATGTGCGGAGGCCTATGACCGCAGGCCCCTAATCCTAGAGCGAATATTAGTATAGCCAGTCTTTCGCGCATACTTAGTCCTTAAAACTATGAATCACACCTGCGATTAGTATGGCCAGGCTGATTACCACTAGCAATGATACTATACTATACACAGCACTCATCTCTACAACCATATTGTGATACACTAAGTTACTCATAAGATCTCCTTAAGCCTTCTTCTCTGCCCATCCAATGAAATAGAACAAGAGGATGAGTCCTAAGGCCATAGGATAAGCTAAACATAGATACAACATGTACGCTGTGATGAATATGGCTACGCCAAAGATGATCACAGTCGCAGCTACCAGGAACACATTCGCTAAGAGCCTCTTAGATAGTTCAAACACTGATTTAATCATGCTAACGATCTCCTTCGAAGTACGCCTCAGCAGCGCTGATTAGGCTATCCGTGATATCTGTTTCACAGTCGAGACATAGACCGTGGCCATGCTCCTCATGTAAACAGCAATTGGGACAAAATACCCCGTCGTCTGGGCACCCAGCCTCAATATGCGCTAATAGTGCAGTCTGCTTTGCTTCGTCTTCGATCAATTTACTTATGTATATACACGCTCTCATATCAGCGTCGCATTTGTTGCAGCGTCTATGCCCAAGCACATAATGATGCCTAGCTTTCCTAAGGTAGCAGGTGTGGCATCTATTGAATAAATTTAAGAGGAATAATCTCATAGAGCCTTCTTTATTACAACGTTGTTTAGCAGTCGGAGTTCCGCATTGATACCGCAATCTATCAGGACCTCGTATGCCTTCTTACGGCGCTCATAGCTTGGGGCACCAGGCTCGTTGTGCCTATTCCATTGTTCGTCTACCGTACAGTACCAGATAGTAACATGCACCCTAAGTCTCTTCAGTTCGTCTACATACGCTGGGCACGCCACTAAGTCTGATCTAGTATGTATAGTGAGTTTGGATCTATTTGGCAAAGACTTTAGAAAATTTAAAGTAACCCCATACTTGCAATCCATCCAAGGAAAAGGCTCATCTAAGCCTTTGGTGCAACCGTCTCCCAAGATGTAGAGCTTATCTTTGCCCTTACCAACACTTCGGCAGCTCTCAGCTGTTACTTCACATGGTACTGGGTAAGGTTTATTAAAGTGTGGACTTCTACTTCTATACTTAACGTTGTGGATATCTCCATACATATAAGGTTGTCTTTGAGGGCTCGACATAGCCTTAGAAAAATGTTCAGGCAGGTCTTTGCCAAACCTAGCCTCAATGCTAGCCTTAACTTGAGTATAAGACCAACTACACTCAGCCTCTTCAGCCTTTGGCCACGGAATATATACTATTTGTCTAGAGTTGCGATAGTCATGTAAGCTAATAATGTTATTCATTATAAGTTCCCTTTCTTACCGTAGTCTCTCACTATGGTGTACACCACAGCTCCTGCTATGAGACTAATATTGCTAAGAGCCACAAACCATACAATCCAATATATCTGTACCATCTCATTTAGCATAACCTATTCTCCAAATATGTTGAGGGGAGCGCTACGTTGTGTAGCCTATCTGAGCTACACTTAGGGGGTGTGAGGGGATCTAGCGCTCCGCCTCATACTTAGGATATACTTCAAGTGCTGTGCCAAGCCCATCTCCCATATAGAAGAGCTGGAGCTTCGGCGCAGTCTAAGAAGTAGACACTGTATAACAAAATATGGCCCCAGCCTTGTTGGTCAGCTCTGTATTCAGTTATAGATGATTATATATTGAAGATGAGAGATGTATTGGAGGAGATGTAGAGAGGAAGGGGTGTAGAGGAGTATTATCGACCCCTTCGCATAACTACTCTGCTGCATATATAGCTCATCTCCTCCTTAGGTCGGAGAGTTCGCCTATTCGTATAGTTTCATGGAGGACTATACTTGTAAGCGAGGCTACCTTCAATAGGTAGCTGAGCTATATATGCAACTAGGAGTTAGTCGATGTCTAGAATAGCATAGCCCATCTACATACAGAAAGCAAGTGGATAATGTTATGTTAATATATCTTAACAATAGTATAGTGGGCCTTGATCTAGTAAGGCTAAGTATGTTGGCACAGTCTTTGCAAATGCAATGTGTAGGCCAGCTACCTAGGGGGTAGGCAGGGGAAAATTTGGGAATAAATGTATAAACAGCCCCTCATAACTTTTTTGGCTAAAAATACTCATCTCCACTATATGAGATCTGAGCTTTTTAGGTGTTTCCCTAATTATGTTCAACATATGCAACCTAAATTGGTAAAAAGGTTTGTTGCCCACGTATATATTGTAGACCCCATAGACGTGTGTCCGACTCCTGGGGTCGTCCACACTAGAAACATCGCTGACTAGGTGTCTACTCCAAGATGTTTCTTCCCCATAGCCCCTCTGCCCTCAGAGAGACTATGTAGGTTTCTTAACATTTACTCTTAACCATCCTACAAGAGGATCAACTAGTATATGGCAGCTCCCCGAGGCAAATTCACTCTAGATCTAACATCAGGCGTAGTAAAGACCTACGACCCCTCCAAGCATGTGCTTATTAAGCGCAAGGGCAAATGGGTACCTATGGATAGGCAGGTTCTTAGGTGGCGCAAGAACAATGCCAAGAGAGCTGATGCTCAGGCTGAGGCGCAGTCTAAGGTGGATGTGCTAAATCTGTTCGGAGAGAAGTCATGAAACAGCAGTGGAAAGATTTTGGTCAGAGCCTAGGTGGGGTACCTTGCGTCACTCTCTACCATGTCGGTGGTGAACAAGGCATCTTTGGTGGATTGGGTTCAATCTGGTTTAACGAAGGGGCCACTGAGCTCCGAAGAGCTTATAAGGCCGTTGTACGTCTAAAATCAGTGAACGAAAAGATTATCTACTTGAGACCACAGGACTTATTTTCGACCGTAAGGCGTTTAAAAGTTCCTCTAGACCGTCAAAAACAACTAACGTACGCCAATGGCTAAACTCCCCACCATCAAAGGCCTCTCCGACTCAGATCTGGCTGCTGTCATCCTCCATAGTGTGGCTGGACGGTCTGCCTCAGACATCTGCAAGGAGCGTAAGCTCGATCCCTCTGTAGTGAGCAGGGCTCTTAACAACCCCCTGGTTAAAGAGTACATCAATGACATCACCTCCGCTAAGGTGAGCGATGCTCTTGTAGTGCTCAAGACCGAATCTGCCAGACTCATGCGTAAGGCCATGGAAGTGATAGAGAAACGTCTAGATGATGATGATCTGGATGCTGTGAAGTTGGTCATCTCAAATATCAAACCAAAAGAGATGGAAACCTCAGCAGATACAGCCATCTATGTCAATTTACCCACTCCTCATATCACCAAGGAGACCAAGAGTGAAAGCTGAAGACTATTATAAGCAGGGCCATACCGACTACACCATGGAGCAGTGTCTTTCCACTGATAGTCGTATTCCTAATATTCTTGAGGTGTTGGATAAGAGGGTGGCCAAAGGATCAAAGGTGCTCGATCTGGGTTGTGGTGACATGGGACTCTCCCGCCTGCGCCCAGACTATGCTTGGACAGGGGTAGACATAGACAACACCCGAACTCCCCAGGCCATTAAGCACGACCTAGGTGTGTACCCCTACCCCCTCACCACCTGTAGTTTTGACGCTGTGGTGTGCACCGAGGTGTTGGAGCACCTATGGGCCCCAGAGAAGACCCTAGCTGAGATCCGTAGAGTATTAAAGCCTGGTGGAACCTTTATCGTTACGGTACCCAACTACGATATGATAGATGCGGTGCTCACAGGCTACAAGCACCTCCTGTACCACCCCAAGAGACTTTTTTCTGTAGAACACATTCGGCAATACAATGTAGACAGCCCCACTATCCTATTAAACGATGTGGGGTTTAAGGTGCAGGATGTACAGGGGAATAGCCTACATATGAGCGGGTTTTTCACTTATCCGAGAAAACGACTAGCCCAAGAATTAGGTATCGACCTTATTAAAGCAGATCAACTACTTGGGAAGCTTTTTCCCACTACCTGCACGGGTATACTCATGGTGGCTAAGTGATGGGTTCCTCAAAAAAACTACTTTGGGTAGCGGTGCCCAGTGCTTTGGGGGTTACTTATTATCCCATATCTGAGAGAGAACTCATCGAGTGGGTTGTTTTAAACTGGCGTAGTATTAAGTCCTTTAAAAACAACTACACTGAGATATTAATTGAATATGGCGAAAACCCTTAATCTTCTAGACTATCTGCCGGAATCCCCTTCCGGCTCTAGAGGACTTCTACCTAAGCAAGAACTTTTCTATAATGCTTGCATCTCCACGGCTAGGCCTCATCGCTATGTCCTGTACGGTGGGGGCGTGGGCAGTGGCAAGACCATCATAGGATGTCTCACCATTCTCACCATGGCCATCATGCACTCAGGAGACTACCTAGTAGCCCGCCAATTTCTCCCGGAGCTTAAACTCACCACCTACAAAACCTTCCTAGAAATCTGCCCTAAGGAGCTCATCGTTGAGCATCGTGTGGCAGACCTTACCCTAAAGATCCGTTCTCAGGACGGTGGTATAAGCAACGTTATCTTTCGTGGTATGGATGAACCCGACAAACACAGATCCCTCAATCTGAACGCCGCTTACATCGATGAGGCCTCCCAGGTGAGTGAAGCTGCTTTTGTGCTTCTTCAGTCCCGTCTTAGAGGTAAGGCTTTTAGACGTATTATTATGACCACCAATCCCAACGGCCACTCCTGGCTGTATCGCCTCTTCATTAAAAAGGATGTAAAAGAAGAAGCAAAGCCTCTCTTCTACCATATCACCGCGACAAGTCTTGAGAACATAAATCTTCCTGAGGACTATGTTCAGAATATGCTTTCCACCTACAGTCACGACCGCATTCAACGTGAGATCATGGGCTCCTGGGATGCTTTCGAGGGTCAGGTGTACGATGAGTTTAGTCGCAACATTCACGTAGTGAAACCTTTTGCCATACCTACCAGCTGGACTAGGTGGGTAGGGGCTGACCATGGGTTCCGAAACCCTGCTGCCATGGTATGGCTAGCTAAAGACTATGATGATAACATCTACGTCTATAGGGAGTATTACCAGTCTGGCCGAACTATTAAAGAGATTGTTAAGGATTTTGTCACCGAGAACAGGGGTGAGAAGATCGACGGTATCTGGATAGACCCTTCTACCAAGGCGGATAGGGGGAAAGAGAGTGACTTTACCACCTACCTAGAGTATTTGCCCAAAGAAATTAGCCTAATAGGCGCGAATAATGACGTAACTGTAGGTATTGACCAAGTAAAACAGCTCCTAAAGGTCCATCCTGTTACCCATAAGCCTCAACTGTTCATCTTTGACACCTGCCCCCACCTGCTGGAAGAGATCGTAAGCTATAAATACGAAGAACTCACTCCCGGTATGGAGGGTATTAAGAACATTAAGGAAACCCCGGTCAAGAAAAACGACCATGCCATCGATGCTCTACGTTATGCTGTTATGGCTAAGGCGGATAAGCCCCTTAAACAAAACCTAAGAGAGCTAAAAAAGCAAGAAAACACCCTGACAGCCTCCGTTATGAGAGATTTTGACAGAGCCAAGGGCCTAGAAAAGCCCAAAGATCCCTGGGGCGAGCAGTATTAGGGTGTTTTGTTAAGAAATATAAACACTTTTAACCTAAATTGGTAAAACTATGCTTTCCCCACAGCATATGTGAGAGGACCGCTTAATCCTATGAAAGTAAGCAAACACAATTAGGGTGGGGCGAGGCTAGATTAGCTTATTTAGCAGACCCCATCCACTCCAAGGGCCGCAAGAGGGGCCTAGGTCGGATAAAAGACCCCAACACCTCAAGCAAGGAACTACATTATGGCATTATCAGCTTCAAATCTCACCGCAGAACCAAGAGCCTTCTCCATTGGCCCTTTGAAGATGCAAATTAAAACTTTTACTGCTGCTTCTGCGGACACCTCTGGCACAGTGACCTTTGATGGTCTTTCTTCTGTTCGTATGGTTATTTTCAATAGCCTAGTGCAATCTGCTGCTCCAACCTTCAGCGGCAACGTGGCTACCCTGACTTTTGTGGATCCTGCTGCTACGGTCCACGGCCAAATCATTGGCTTTGGTATCTAATATATTATGTGGGGCTCTAAGCGTCTCTTAGAACAAAAAGACGCTACCATCCTGGCTCTCCAGGATCATATCCGTGCTCTCGAACAGCAAGTACGTGACTACCGAGACCTGGCCCTACCTCAGACTAAATACACTGTGCCGCTCGTGACTTTGGAACAAGACAAGGTCATGAGCGCCAGTGAAACTCCTATAGTGCTCACCGAGGCTGAACAAAAAGCCTACGAAGCTGAAATCAGAGAACGAGAACAGCTTCTCAGTGGCACCTACGATAATTTTGAATGAGCGACGAAAAAAGATCTTCCTCAGGTACTGAATTCGATATCTCTCAAATCCCCAATGAGGATTTGGAGCAGCTAGCTCAACAGATCGAAGATCATTACCGCAAAGACACCACCCAAAAGCAACAGCTCAGCTATGCTTGGGAACGTAACCACATGTTTATCGATGGGAGACAGTGGCTCTACTATGATGGCTCTGCGGCTACAGGTGGGCAATGGAAGAGGTTAGAGGTTAGTCGCGCTAACGACTTTATTCCCCGCCCTGTTACCAATTACCTCATGGACATCTATCAGACGCTTAAGTCGTATCTGATTAAGGATCGTCCCCGCTCAACTGTACATCCCAACACCTCTCTTTACAAGGACAAAGTGGCCTCTAAGGTCGCCGAACTCTGTATTGAAGCCAACTGGGCCCGTCTTAAAGAACAGTCCAACTATGAGTATGCTGCTGCGTGCGCTGTACTATATGGCACCGTGTTTAAGAAAGACTACTGGGACACCACAGAGCTCATGATGGCCAAAGTGCCAAAGATGGTTCAACAGCCTAAGATGGATCCTAATACGGGCGCTATGACTGGTATGGAAGAGGTGCAGGCTACCGACCCTATCACCGGAGATCCTCTTTTCGAAGAAATGCCTTTGGGAGACATCAATAGCGAAATCATCGAACCATTCCGCCTGGCCATTGACCCCATGGCCAATGATCTTCACAAGGCCCGATGGGTTATGGAGTATTCCATTCAGCCCCTCGCCTGGATCAAAGAAGTATATGGCAAAGAGGGTGATGGCTACACGGGTCGAGCAGAAGAGGTTCAAGAAGAATCACAGCTCCAAGGCTCCCTCCGTCGCTATTATCAGCTTAAGTATAGCTCTGGTGTAAAGAGTCGAGTAGTCCCTCTTGCAGGTAGCGCTGCCGGGGGCGAACAGATTGTTAATAGTGCGGTGGTGAAAGAATACTATGAAAGACCGTCGCGTGCTAACCCCAACGGTCGTCTTGTTGTTGTTGCTAACGGCATTACTCTATATTCTGGTGATAGTCCCTATGTTGGACCTGAGCTAGGTGATTGGCACCCCTATAGCGAATTCCGCTGGGAGATTGTGCCTGGGCGTTTCTGGGGTAAGAGCCCATTAGACGACACCTGTGATATCCAGAAGCAGATCAATAGCATTGATAGTGCCATTATTCTCACCCGTAAGACCATGGCCATCCCACAAAAACTTATTCCTATGTCTGCGGGCATTCCCCACGGCCAATGGACGGGCGTACCAGGACAAAACGTCTACTATAGAGATTCAACGGGTAACAAGCCCGAGACCATCCAGGCTTCTGGAGTGGACCCAAGTGTGTTTACCGAGAGAGCGCAGCGCGTGGAAGATATGAAGAATATCTCTGGCGCCATTGACATCCTAAAAGGTGACAGGCCTGAGGGTGTAACAGCAGCCAGCGCTTTAGAGCTTTTGTATGAAGTGGGTACCGGTAAGATCTATCCTGTCCTAGGCCGCTGGAAGAACTTTATTGAGTCCAGCCAGAAGAAGCAGCTTAAATGGATTGGGAAATTTTATAAAGAACCCCGCAAAGAGTTTATCAACCTTCTTAAAACTAAGAACCAAGAGCTGAGTGATCAGGCTATTAATCAGTTTATTGGATCTGACCTATATGATAATTGCAACGTGGTCGTAGAAGCTGGTGGTAACGTCACTAAGCTACAGGCTGCTAAGAAGCAAGAGTTACGAGAAGCTGCCCAAGCACAGGTACTAGACCTATCAAAACCAGAAAATCGTATTGAGTATCTTCAACAGATGGGCATCGCTGGATTTGACCACGACGTAGGTCCAGACACCAAGAGAGCCGAGTGGGAAAATAGCCTCCTAGACAATCTGATGAACAGCCCGGATAATCAGCCGCTAGTGCTAACGGTGGACAATGATGACATCCACATTGCTGTGCATGAGCAGCGTATGAAAGAGCCTTCCTGGATGGAACAGCCCATTCAGATCCAACAAGCCTACATGGAGCACAATGAGCAGCATCATAACGCTAAGGCTCAAAAGATGCAGCAAGCTGCTATGCAGGCCGCTATGGCTGGTGCTCCCATGGGTCAGCCTCAAGGTATGGGAATGCCGGAACCAATGAAGAGTACCCCTAAGGGTGGTCCAGCTCCCACCAAGGAAACTAAGAACAATCTCACCTCAGACCTCAAGGTGCCCGGTGGAGCAGGATGACTAACGTAGAAAAAGCTCTTGGACGTAAGGTGAAGATGTACATGGGGATCCCCTCTATGGGAGATCGCTCTGATTTTCAATTCCTTACTCTCCGCTTGCTCCAAGAGCGCTACAAAGATTACGTGGAATTCGTATACCCTTCAGACTGTGTATACCGTATTTTTCACGATCACGCACGCAACGCCATTGTACGTGATTTCCTAGAGACTGACTGTGATGTTCTTTGGTTTCTAGATGCAGACATTGGTCCTTCTAAGCACGTCTTGGACCTTATTGTTAATCATTGGGACAAGTGGCAGGCAGCGGGCGCAGCTTACCCCATTTGGGCCACTCAGGCAGGTCAACAGTATCCTCAGATCCTGTTTACGGCTTATAAAGGCACTGGCGAAAGTGAGTTTGGTACCACTGGCATCCGTATGTGTGAGGTACTCACCGAAGGACAAGAGTTCGTAGATGGTTTAGCCACTGGCTGTATGTTCCTTAAGCGCAGTGTGTTTGACAATCTCCAAAAGCCTTATTTTGAGTTTAAATACGAAGCTGACACTCGTAATATCATCGAAGGTGAGGATATTGGTTTTTGTTTGAAGCTCATGAAGCAGGGTGTACGATTCTTTACTGACTATTCTTTGGTATGCAAGCACTATAAGCGTGTGGATCTTCTGGATATGAACAACTACACTGTAGATTTTGCAAAAGAACGAGTAAGGGCCTACGATGCTGAGATTCGACCGCAGATCCAAGCTGCCCTAGACGGCATCTATGCCCAAGGAAAGATTGATGCTGCGAAAGAGCTCCGAGATAAGGTAAGCGTGCACAAGCAGTTTTCGGTTGAGGTAGAGGGCCCCGCCCTAGCTCCCAGACGTACAGCGTCAGGTCTGATCCTGCCGCGATAAAGTTTTAGAGACGTACATAGCGGCTCGTCTCTCCGCAAGCAAAGAAAGTAAGGACATTATCCCCTCTTTCTCAGCTATAGTCAAGGATATTCCCATCAGGCCGATGGGCCCCTCGCTAGGGATACCAGGCGTTAAGAAAGGCCAGCATGAGTGAAGATTATAACCCAGAGTTAGAAGTCGGTACAGAAATTCCGAGAGACAATAGCCAGCCTGCTCCCGAGGCTCCTGTATCAGAATCTGATTCGAAGGACGCAGCACCACAAAGTGCGGCTCCTGAACAAAAAGAACCCCCGTTCCATGAGCATCCTCGTTTTAAGGAAGTCATTGAACAGAAAAACCAGGCCCTTCAAGCTGTAAAGGATATGCAGCGCCAAATGCAGGAGTTCCAGGCTAAGCTAGCTGCTCAGCCACAAGCTCCCAGTAAGGCATCCTCTGAACAAGAGGAATTTTTGAAGACTCTGGAAGGTGTTAACCCCGCTTGGGCGAAGTTTCTGAAGGATCAGTATGAAGCATCCCTTCAGAACAAGCAGCTATCTGAAAAGATTGCTCAGCTTGAACAACAACACCAAGCATCCCAACGTGAAGCACTTCGTGTAGCAGCTGTGAGTGAAGTGGTAAAAATGCACGATAGTAACAAGATTAGCCCAGAGTTGCGCGACCTATACAATGCGCAACTCGATGCTAGAGCCACTGCGGGACAACTTAACACTTTAGAAGACGTGCGCAAAGCCTATGGAGAAATTCACAATACCTATAACAAGGTATTTGAGAATCTTCGTAAAGCTGAGCGTGAATCCTATGTGGCCGGAAAGAAGTCAGACAGCTCTGTCCCTTCTAGCCAGCCCAAAGGAGCAGCCAAGCCAGGTACGGCAAAGCCCGCCTTCCAGTATAGCAGTGATCCTGAAGAACGTAAAGCACAAATGGTGCAACGGGTTCTTAAAGCTACCAGAGAATCTGGTAAGCTATAAAAGGAAGTAACACATGGCTGACACTAGTATGTCAACTATTGCTGGTGGTCTTAAACGAGTCTATGACGACTATATTGAGAACCAGCAAAATTTAAAAGCCCGAGCCTCTGACGAGATCGGCAAATCATTAACGAAATACAGCCCAGGTGGGGAAGGTTATTTCGGAGCTATCAACGACTACGGTAACGAGTCGGTTGGAGCTATTAACGAAGCAGAGCAATTTCGCACTATCGATAGCGAAGACTATCAACAGTGGAAAGTGAGCCCGAAGGTTCTCGTTGCTCCCATTCAGTTCAGCGGTCTAGTGGCTGCTGCTGCTAAGGGTGACGATGAGTCTTTCGCTAACTTGGTCATCGAGGGCCTTGAGCGAGCTAAAGATCGTTTGTTGTCTGACGAAAACCGTCAGTTCTTCGGTCTTGGCACTGGCGCATTGGCAGCTCCTGCTGCTTCATTGTCTGCAGCTGTCGTAAGCTTCACGGTGGATTCGACTCAATATATTCGTAAGAATATGATGATCGATATCTTCTCGGGCGCAGTGAAAACTGTTGACTCGATGCGTGTTGCTAACGTTGACCGAGCTAACAACGTAGTGTATTGCGCTACGTCGTTGGGCGTCACTGTTGACACGTCAACTGTTATCGTTAAAGAAAACATTCGTGACTCTGCTCCGAGTGATGGTAAGGAAATGATTGGTCTTCGTGGTATCGTTGACGATAGCACTGACCTCACCACTTTCCAAAACCTCCGCGCTGACCAGATCTTCGAATGGCGTTCTACCCGCATTAACGCTTCGAGCGCTAACCTCACCTCAGATCTCTTGCAACGTCTGTTAGACGATGTACAGGTCTTGTCTGGACTTGATCCTGACATGATCATCATGCATCCGAAACAACGCCGTAAGTATCTTGACATCGTTGTTCCTCAGAAGCGATATACCGATCAAAAGCTTGATAGCGGCCATGCTAAAGTCAGCTTCAACGGTATTGACCTCTGGCTGGACAAAGACTGTCAGCAAGATGTCGTTTATGCCATCAACAAGTCTAAGCTTCGTAAGTTTGAACTTGAAGCTATGGCTCTTGGACGTCACGAAGGAAGCGATAGCTATCTTCGTCTCTCCAACTACGATGTCTATCAGGCATATTGGAGACATTATTGCAACTTCGGTACTTCGATGCGCAGAGCACACGGCAAGATCGTGTCTCTCGCTGCTCCGAACGGTATCGGCTAAGCAATAGAGCCCCAGGTTTTATAGAGACCTTTATCTTTATACGGTTTTGGAGGGTGTACCGCGAACATCCCAAATTTTTATATGAAAAAAGCACCGAAATCCCCAGGATCAGTGGCTTCTGCAATAGTCGAAGGCTATGAAGAAGCAAAGAAGAACAAGAAAGATTCAAAAAAGCATGAGGATAAGGAATCCCCAAGCTATGAAAAGGCCGAGCAGGCCGGTATGAAGGCGAAGCCTAAGAAGTAGGTATTGTGCCAAATCCGGGGTCAACCTTATTAGATGCTCTCAACAATCTGGACGTAAACACTCCAGCTAAGGGTAGCGCAACAGCAGCAAACAGTACACCTGTTGTTCTTCCGACGGATGTTTTGACCCCTGCTACTCTAGGTAGCACTCTTAATAAGACAAGGGTTATGAAGACAAACGCTATAGCTACCACAACCACCACGGCTGAGCAGGTAGTTCTGTCGCATACTGTAACTACGGGTAAGACATTTTATCTAGAGGCAGTGTCAGTGGAAGCATACCTTAGTTCAGCCTCTACTGTGGCAAGGAGACTAGGTAATGTGTTCCTCGAAGAATTCAGTTCATCTCCTATTATGATGTGGGGTATGTGGAATAATACCGTATCTATTGTTGATAGAGCTACACATACGTTTTCGGAACCTGTTCCCTTTACCTCAGGGAATACTTTATTTGCGGTGTGTTCCCCCACTTCGGGTACCAGTACTACCTGGCGTGTAAATTTTATAGGATATGAAGCTTAGATGTTTTATTTAAAAGATCCTAACAACGGAGCCCCTTCCCCAGCCCTAACTGTATTGGTTGGCAGTGTGGGAATTGCCCTACTTAAGCTCCTAGCATCAGGTGTTGTAATAGGTTCTGTTAATCTAGGCTCTTTCTCAGGCGCAGATTTTGCAGCTGTGCTAGGTGCGGCTGGTGTGCTATACGCAGCTGTTCAGCATAATGCTTTAGGCGAGAAGGACAGCGATGGCCCCCCTTCCAACAAGGAGGAAGGCTAAAGTGTTTATTCCTTCGTTCGTCTCAAAGAATATGGATAATGTAAAGTTTCAAGTGGCTCCCACGGGCAAATTGGTGCAAGGCACTGTATTTGATGGCCCTGTGGCCCCCCTCAAGCGTGCCCTGGCTGATCATGACAGCCAGCTTTACCTTAAATGGAATACAAAGAAGCTTGGGGGAATGGGTGTCTGGGAATTGCGGCGTAGGCCCGATTCTAAGCAGGTGGTTGAGAGTGTCTCCTTCCAAGGGAACACAATCTCAGTGGTGGACTATAAGGAACTTCCCATCGTCGCACACGTAAAGGATTTTCCCTGTATCACTGAACGCATTTATGAGTGGGTAAAGGCCAATGATGTTTACCAAGATAAATTTGGTATCAAAGGTAATCGTTGGGCTGCAGAGCTAGAGTATCAGAGCGGCCAGAGGCTCAATAGAGAAGCTGAACATGCGGAAAAAGAGCGTGACTACGCCATCCGCCAACACAAGTCTCTTATACGAGAATATAAAGAATACGTCTTATCCGGGCATAATCCCTATCGGATATTGGACCATATGGGAAATAAAAAGGGATCTTAACATTGTCCTTAGGAGGACTCTATGCCAGCAGTAGTTTGGAATCCGTTAGATGAAAAAGTCAGTGTTCGTATGAAAGGATCGTGGTTTGAATTTAAACCCGATCAAAAGAAGATTATGGACGACCACATGGGGATGTTCATTACAGAGCATCGTAAAGAGGACGGTCTCATCGTTCTGCCCGCTGATTTCTATAACAACGAAACCGAGATGTTCAATGCTGAATATGCAAATAGCGTTGAAGGAAAAGCAATTTTAGCCAAGTTTCGTGAACAGGCCATCAATAATGTTGTGAATCATCACAGATACATTATTAAGAATCTCCAGGTCAGTTTGAAACGAGACCTTTCCACCGCAGGTGAGGCGCATGTAAATCCCCTTATCTATGCGAGTGATGGTGAAATCCGGTCTATGGAGATCGTGGCTAAGTACAACAAATTAAAGCAAGATGCCACTCAGAAGAAAGTTGACAAAGCTGAGGACCTCTTGAAGAAGATCGATTAATATATGGCATTAGTAGCCCCTACACTTGCAAAACTGATCACCAACGTCAGAAACTTTCTAGGTGAACCAAATAGTGGTAACAGCTTCTGGACGGATTTGGAACTCACGGAGTACATTAACGAAGGTGTTCGAATGTATTTTGCTGACGTGGTGAAGAATAGTGATGGCTACTTTAATGCGGTGACTCCAGCTCTTTTAGGTGTAGTGTCGGGGACAGAGACCGTCGCCCTGCCCACCGACTTCTTTGAAGCAAGATCTTTGTATGCCCAGAGAAACAACGGTTGGGAAATACTGGAGTATAGAAACGATATCACTTCTAGTTTTATTACGCAAGGA
>FRDC01001992.1_pt1 | contig 43906 bp, 32 predicted proteins | sample 1106171 | NCBI WGS metagenome assembly FRDC01 (sample SAMEA3930566, study PRJEB13176) | freshwater metagenome | biome: Drinking water system; feature: drinking water; material: water | place: Singapore | collected 2014-12-20 | reverse complement strand
TGGCGCCATCACTCTCTTAGGTCTAGGCAATGGCGCTGATGAAGACTTAACCATCAACCTAGACGACACCGCCAATCAAGCGGTCATCACTTCTTCCACTGGGGTTACTTCAGTTACTCTCTCTGGTATTGGTCTTTTCTCCACAGCCTCTTCCACTATTGGTAGTGGCGTAGCCGCAGGAGGTCTTACTATCTCCGGCAATTCCACCACTACGGGCAGTATTATCACTTCTAATCTAGGATTAGACTTCACCAGCTCTGACACCAATCCAACCTGTGATTCTGGTAAATATCTCATCTACGCTGATACCTCCGAAACCAAACTAAAGAAATGTGAAAATGGGACGGCGTCCGACTTGGATGGGAATATGGATGACGTGGATTATTTCACCGCCAATGGAACGTGGACAAAGCCGAGTAATGTTTCGAAGGTTTATGTGGAGGTTTGGGGTGGTGGTGCTGGAGGAGGCGCAGCTGGAGCAAATGCTTCAGATGGCGGTGGCGGGGCTGGGGGATATAGCGCAGGTATTGTATCTGTAACTGGGAATGTCACTGTAACGGTGGGTGGAACTTCTTCAACAGGAGGAAATGGAAATTTGAGTAGTTTTGCCGGAGCAACGACACCGCAAGGAAACGGCGGAACTGCAAACTCTGGGGTTACTGGCGGCGCAGGTGGCTCTGCTTCCGGTGGCACACTAAATCTTACTGGCGGCGCCGGTAATAGTACGCTGGGAGTTGATGGTGCGAAAGGCGGCGCAGGCGGAAGTGCCCCCAAAGGAGGTGCTGGCGGTGAAGGAGGTACGGCGGTAGCAACCGGCGGTACTGGTATGGCGGGCACTGCCGGAACAGTCCCTGGCGGTGGCGGTGGCGGTGGGTCAGAGAGTTCTGGAGCTGGGTCTACCGGTGCGGCGGGGCTTGTGATTGTTTTTGAAATGACCGGGTCTATTAGTGGGGCAGACCTTGCGGAATTGTATGAGACGGAATTAGATGTGGAGACTGGAGATGTGGTTGCGATTAGTGAAAAATTTATTACATACACTGACACTCTTGGGGAGCAAAACATTTCAGTTCTTAAAAAGGCAAAGAATGGGGATAAAGTTATTGGTGTTATTTCCTCCCTCCCTTCAAAGATTATGGGGTGGGAAATTGGACCATACTCCAAAAATCCACAGCCGGTAGCTCTTTCTGGACGCGTTCCTGTTAAGGTGAGTACCATAAATGGAGCAATTAAGGAGGGTGATCTTCTCGTGGCATCCGAAATTCCCGGCGTTGCGGTTCGGGCAACAAAGTCGGGTAAAGTTATCGGTTCAGCTCTTGAAGCATATGCCGGGCCAGTAGATGAGATTGGTCAGATATTGTTGTTTGTGTCGACAGACTATTCGACGGGGGCACGACTTCGGAGCATATTGGAGCAACACGGTGTGCGTTACACCGAAGAAGAGTGGCGACAGCCGGGAATTGATATGGCTCGTCTTATGCTCGCCGATCTTCTTGGTAACAAAGATCAATTGCTTGTCGACGAACGGAACGGCATTGTTCTTTCGGAGATATTTACAGATCGTTTGGCGGCTGGGCTTGAAATCATAACTCCTAGATTGGTCACAAATACTGTTGCAACTGATTGGATTGAACCAGCGTTAAGTAAGGATATTAGTATCAGACTAGATGATCAGGGTAAATTTATTATTGGCAGAGGGACAGCTACAACTCTTGAAAATATCGGTGCTCCAGTCGATTCAGTAATTACCTTTGACGCCTTTGGAAATGCTGTTTTTTCTGGTGAGGTAAAAGCCAAACAAATTAGTGCCGAAAAAATTGTTGGTTTGGAAATTTATGGAGAGAAATTCGCTGGGCTAGAGGAGGAAATAAAAAGTTTGATTGAGGGTGGAAAGACAGAGCTCTTGGCGGCTATTGGACAAGAGTTGTTGACCAACAAATTGACGGTTAATCAAGGGGCACAGGTTTTGGGAGACTTGGTTTTGAATGGCAACTTGATTCATGCTGGTTTGGCCTCAACCACTGAATTGAGAGCTGGGAGAATTTTTGCCGGAGAAATTTCTTCACCAGAGTTAGAAAAACTGGCGGCCGAAAATTCTTTATTTGACAGTCGCCTCAAAGATTTGGAGGCGAAAGCTATTTCACAAGAATCTCTTATTTTTCTTCTAAAAAATAATGGTCAGGGGATTTTGATTGATGGAGGGGTGGCGATTTTGGGGAGCTTGAAAGTTTCTTCTTTGGGGGCAAATGAAGGGGAGATATTGGGGATATCTGGAGAGGCTGAATTTTTTGGTCGGCCATATTTTACTCACGACACGGCTGGCTTTGCGGTCGTCAAAAAGGGGAGCCGGCAAGTTTCGGTCGTTTATGAAAGGGAATATTTAGAAAAGCCGATCGTGCAAGCTAATATTTCTCTGACGGAAGAAGTGGTTGATGAGCAATTGGCGAATGAGGTTTTTGAGAGTGATATAAAATATCTGATTGTAGGCAGTTCGGCTAAAGGTTTTACCATTCTTTTAAATCATCCCGCCAAAACCGATCTAAACTTTAACTGGGTTTCGATAGCCGTTAGGGGCGCCAGAACCTCTTTTTCGGAAGAGGGATTGCCGAATGATTCGAAAGGAGAAATCAAAGAAGCGATAGCTAAACCAACTCCAGTGCCAGAAGAAGTCAAACCAAAAGAGAATGATTCTTTGCCAACCCAGGCTGATACTTCGATCCCTGATTTAGAGAGGGCGGAGACTGCCGAAGCGGGGACCCAAGAAGTGGAGAGAGGGCCAGCTCTGATCGGCGAAGGGGGAGAAAATGAGCCAGCAGAAGGTCAAAATCATCCAACGGAAACAGCTATTTCAGAGACTGACGAGCCTGTTGAAGGAGAAGTTGCCGAGCCAGCTAGCGGTTCAGACAATTTGGCAAATAGTCCTACAAATTAGTTACTCGATTTATCGCTAAACTTTTCTTGCGCAAAATTTTTTAGTAGGTACAATTATCTCATTAAAAATTATTCGGTTTATTAAAGTAAATTTTATGCAAAAATATTTTGTACCTCTCTTGGGGGTTTTGGCTGTTTTGGGTGTTGGCGGGAGTGTTTATTTTTATAATCAGTTCTCTAATTTAAAAGCCGATCCGAATGCTTTGGCCAAAGAAGAGGCCGAAGAATTGGTGGCCATGGTTGGAAAGTTGATTGTTCTGCCGGAAACGGAGATCCCGACAGTGGCAACCGTGAGTGAGCCAGAAAAATTAAAAGACCAACCGTTTTTCGAAAAAGCTAAAGCTGGAGACAAGGTCTTGCTTTATCCCGAAGCCAGAAAAGCATATTTGTATGACCCAACCTTGAACAAAGTTTTGGAAGTGGCGCCGATCAATCTTGGAACTCCGGCCAAAAAATCGGAACCAGCAGAAACAGACAAGAATGCTAAGTCGGAAGAGTAGATTTCGTTTGGCGTGATTGATTTTCTGTAACAACCTTACTCTTAAATGTTGGTATAAACGATAGGAGAAATTCAGGCCTGTTTTGCGAGGCCTGAATTTTTTTTCGGCTGTATAATATTAACAACGTTCGGGATATTTTATCTTGCTTGGTTAAAATGAAAAATTTTTTTAAGACTCTTTTATTTTTTTGTTTGATTAGTTCGTTTTTCCCGTCTTTTGTTTTAGCTCAAGAGTTTACCTCTAGTTCTTTTAGGGTTTTAGATCCAGTTGTTTCTTCTTCGGGGTATGCGACTTCGAGTGGATTTCAGCTTTGGGGGAATGTTGGTCAAATTTCTTTGGGGACAAGTACGGCTAGTAGTTTTTATTTAAACTCTGGCTTTTTGACTTTTCCTCACGTGACTACGCCGGTAGTTAGTGCTTCTGGCGGCACAAATCAAATTTCTCTCTCTTGGACTGCTTCAGATGGCTTTTTGGGTTGGACGGTTAGCGGTTATGATGTTGGTTACGGGACGAGCTCTGGCGGGCCGTATGCCTATGAGAACGCTGGGAATGTTTTAAGTCATGCGGTAAGTAGTTTAAACAGCGCAACCACTTACTACTTAATTGTTTTGCCAAAAGATGCTTTCGGCAATCGCTTGGCCACTTCAACTGAAGTTTCTGCAACTACTTCTTCTGGCTCTGGTAGCGGCGGCGGTTCTGGTGGCGGTGGGGGCGGAGGGATTATTTCGACCGCCGCCGTTTTTAGCGGGCGGGCCTATCCGAGAAGTGTCGTGACTTTATTAAAAGATGCCCAAGTGGCGGCTTCGACGGTGGCCGGCACGGATGCCAAGTTTCAAATTAGTTTGTCCAATTTGACCGGCGGGAATTATATTTTTTCGGTTTACGGAGAAGACAAAGACGGGAATCGATCATCTCTTTTAACTTTTCCAGTTTCGGTTACTTCCGGCGCGACGACCAATGTTTCGGGGATTTTTATTGCGCCATCTATTTCGGCCGATAAGTCTGAAGTTAAAAAAGGTGATAATTTGGCGATTTTTGGACAATCGTCCCCAGCTTCTAGTATTTTGATTGAGGTCAATTCGGAACATCAAATTTTTGCCAGCGCAACGACAGATAGTAGCGGAGTTTATTTATACAATTTAGACACTTCGCCTTTGGAATTTGGCGATCATTCAGCCAAATCAAAGGCCTCTTTTGAGCAAGAAATTAGCTCTTTTGGCAAATCCGTGGCTTTTTTGGTTGGCACCAAAAATGTGGCTTTGGCCAAGAAAAAATCTTGTCCAGCCAAAGGTGATGTTAATGATGATTGTTTGGTGAACTTGGTTGATTTTTCAATTACCGCTTATTGGTACAAAAGAGTTTTGACCGGCAGTTTTGTGGAGAAAGAAAAAAGTAAACTCTCTGACGACAAAAAAATTAACTTAAAAGATTTTAGTATTATGGCTTTTTATTGGACGGGATAAAATATGAAAACTCTTTTTAAAATATTATTCTTAGTTTTTCTCCTACTGGGTTTTTTTAATTCGGCAAGCTCGGCCTCGATTGAAGTTTCTTTAGAGAAAAAATCTTTGGCGATCGGGGAAGATTTTTTGGTGTCTATTTTTCTAAATACCGAAAACAAAAAAGTTAATGCTTTTGCTGGAAAAATAAATTATCCGAGTGAAACTTTTGAGATAAAATCTTTTCGGACTGGCGGCTCGGTTGCAACGTTGTGGCTTGAGGCGCCACAAGTCTCCAAAAGCGGGGAAATATTTTTTTCTGGCATTGTGCCCGGCGGCTATCAAGGAGAGCGGGGTTTTTTGTTCTCTTTTGTTTTAAGAAGCCAAAAAGAAGGAAGATACAAAATAACCGCCAAAGATTTGGAAATTTTTCTGCACGATGGGTTGGGGACAAGCGTATCTGCTAAAAATATTCCAGCAAATTTGGAAATTTCTGATAAACAAGTTTCGGCCAAAATCTCTTTAGATGAAAAAGATATTTCTCCGCCAGAGCCTTTTGAGATTTTGGTAGTTAAAGATGAAAATTTGTTTACCGGCAAAAAGGCCATAATTTTTGAAGCCGAAGATAAGGGTTTGGGAATAAAAGAGTATTTAATTTGTGAAGGATTTTTCAGGAAATGTTTTTCAGGGTCTAGTCCTCATCTTCTAAAAAATCAATTGCTCGATGATTTGGTTAGGGTTAAGGCAGTTGATTACGCGGACAACTTTTATATTGCCCACTTATTCACTGGTTCGGCGCTTCTTCGTTATGTTTTTTACTTGATTGTCGTTATAATTTTTTATATGTTTGGTCGTTTTGTTTGGCGAAAAATATTTTAGAGATATTTTATGAAAAAAATTTCTCTTTTATTTTGGTTTTTTCTTTTTCTTATTCCTAATTTGGTTTTTTCGGCTAGTTTATTTTCGGAAATCAGTCGAACCAGTGTCGTGGTTGGCGAAACGGTCACCATTTCTTTTTTTGTAAGTAGCAAAGACGGAGCCATGAACGCTGTTTCTGGGTCAGTTTCGTACCCAAAAGACCTTTTGGAAATTGTTTCGGTTTCAAAAAATAATTCCATCGCTTCTTTGTGGGTGGCGGAGCCGAGTTTTGATAATTCGAAAGGGCTAATTTCTTTCGAAGCGGTCGTTTTAAATCCTGGCTTTGTTGGCGAAGCCGGTAAAATTGTCTCTTTTATTGCTCGAGGCAAAGCTGGCGGAAGCGGGAGAATCGATTATCTGACCGGATCAGTTTTGGCCAATGACGGCCTGGGGACCGAGATTAACAAAAGCTCTTTTGGGGTTGGTTTTGAGATAAGGGAGGCCAGCGTCTCGCCACCTAAAATAGTTGTTTCTCAAGATTTTGGCCCGGAGATAATTATTTCTTCTAAAAGTCATCCCGATCAGGCCAGGTGGTATAAAGATAAAAACCCAAACTTTTTTTGGGAATTGCCAGCCGGCACGCTTGAAATAAAAACGGTTCTTTCTGAAAGGCCGAAATCAGAGCCAATTGTCCGTTACGTCCCGCCAATAAGTTCCAAGGAAGTGAAAGATTTAAATGACGGGGTGTATTACTTTTTTGTGCAAGGAAGATCGGGTGACGGTTTGGGGAATTTGGCCAGATACCAAGTAAATATTGACACTACTCCACCAAGCAGTTTTTCGACCAAAATCTCCGACAGCTCTTTTGGGCAATCTCGGCCGGAAGTATTTTTTTCGGCGAGCGATACCGGTTCTGGCCTAGACTATTATGAGATTAAGGTTGATGGAAGTCAGCCGATAAAAGTAACGGCGGAAAATAAAAGTTTTGTTTTGCCGGAGCAAGATTCGGGCGAACATCGAGTTTTGATTACTGTCTTTGACAAAGCTGGCAATCATCTGGCTGAAGAAAAAGTTTTCTCAATCGTCGGTCTTTCTCCGCCAACAATTGTTAGTTACCCAAAAGAAATCTCGGTGGGTGGCGAAATTAAGATTATCGGGCATACTTATCCGCAAGCGGAGGTGGAGGTTTTTCTAAAAAAAGATAATCTTTTAATCAACAAAGATTCCGTTAAAAGTGATGAGTTGGGTAATTTTTCCATTACGATCTCCAAAAGATTAAGCTCGGGGGAGTATGTTTTTTCGGCTAAAGTTAGGAATGAAGCTGGTTTGCAGAGCAAAGAAACCAATTCTTACCAAATAAAAGTTAGTTTTGGCTTCCTTAAAGACGCGTTTCTTTTGATTGCCAATTATTTTCTGATCTTTTTATTTATTTTGCTGGCCGTCTTTATTATTTTAATTGTGGGTATTTGGGGGTGGTACAAATTGGTAATTTTAAACAAAGAATTGCAAGGGCGGGCCGAAGAAATGAATTATTTGGTGAAAGGCTCTTTTGCCCGCTTCCACACTGAATTAGATGAGCGGATTCACGCGCTTCACAGAATAAAAGGTTCTCGCGCTCTAACTCTTGAAGAGTCTGAATTTTTGGAAAAATTTGACAAAAACATGATGGCGACAGAAAACGCCATTTTGGAAGAAGTCAAAGAAATTTCTCCCAAGAAAAAAAGAGTTAGACGGCCAAAAGCGCCGCCCTTGGAAGTTTAATGTTATAATCGGGCAATGGACGACGAGGACAAGAAAAGGCTCTATCGGCTAGAGGAGTTGGTCGAGGAGAACAATAAGATGTTGCATCGCTTGCGGAATGATGCGCGCTGGTCGAAGTTTTTTAGTTTATTAAAATGGGGGTTGATTATTTTGGTGAGTGTTTATAGCTATATTCAGCTAAAGCCTCTTTTGGGGCAATTTCAAGCGACGGTTGAGACGCTTAAAAATGGTATTGGGGTAGTAGAAAACATCAAACTACCAGCCGGCTTTGAAAATCTTTTGAAAAAATAATTTTTGTGTATTCTCCAGCTTGCTCAATGGGGCAATTTTTCGTATATTCAAACAGTAAATTAAGCCGAGGTAGCTCAGTTGGTAGAGCATTTCCCTGAAGAGGAAGGGGTCGCCGGTTCGAGCCCGGCCCTCGGCACCAAGACAAAACTTCTATTCTCTTTAGATAGTTTTGGCAAAGTGAAAGATAGAACTATCACCAGTTATAGTGTTTTCTAAATCGACTTAACTTTCAATTTGGTTTGGCGATGTTTGTCTATCTTTGGCAGACGGATGATTAAAAGACCGTGTTTTTCGATGGCTTCGGATTCCTCGACTTCTATTTCGTGAGGAAGGGCGATTGAGCGAGAAAAATTGCCCCAATATAGCTCTCGATGGAAATAGTCATCTGATCCAACGTGCGTGTTGCCTTCGCGCTTGCCACGAATAATGACCATATCTCTAGTAATGGTTAGGCCCAAGTTGTCCGGCTTGACTCCGGCGACAAAAGCTTCGATGATAATTTCGTTTTCGGTGTGATACATGTCGATGGATAGCTCGGCTTCTTCGTTCTCTTCGCCTTCTGACCAAACACCATTCCGATTGCCACTTTTAACGGGTAAATCTCTGGGAGATTCGTGCATGTCGCCGAAAGAGAGAGTGTCTGGGTCGTTTAGGCCGGCTAATTTTTCAAAAAAGGAGCGTTTATCTTTTTCTTTGGAGGTGGTAAAAAATGACATAATTTTAATTGGTTCTGCCTAGATGTTTTAACTTTTCGCACAGAAGCAAAAGGACAAGGGCGCTAATCCAAACCAAACTAAAGGCGGTAAAAACATTTTTAATTTCACCTAATAGTATAAGGGTGTTAAAAAGAACGTGCAAGAAAATAGCTATCAAAAATCCGCAAAAAAAGTGTACAACTCGGATAAATTTGTTTTCATAAAAAGAAAGCCCCAAAGCAATTCCCAAAGCTCCGCTGGTGATAACATGCAAAAGCGAAGCGCCAATAAATCGAAGTCCCTGATTTTTAACCGCTTCGATCGCCCCGCTCTCAAAAATTGATTTACCCAAAAAGATGGCATTTTCCAAAGCGGCAAAACCCAAAGCGACCGTGACGGCGTAGACAAACAAATCAATCGGCTCGTCAATTAATCTGGTCGAAAAAATCACCAAAACAAAAGCGGCCATTTTTAAAAACTCTTCAATGCCAGCCCAACCAAAAACTCGCGGGTCGATTTCTTTGATTGGACTTATTAAGTTGTCAAAAAACTGGCCAGTTAAATTTTCTAAAAACAGGGCAACAATAACGCTAATCATGCCAAAAACAAAGGCGACAAGAATCGCTCTTTTTGGTTCTGGCTTTATTTTGTCCTCTTTTAACCAAAAAGTTAGCCACAAAATAGCTGGTAATACTCCACCAAAAAAAGATAGAAAATAAATCGACAAAGAAGACATAATTTGGCTTTCCCAAATTATACCTAATTTTCGGCTAAGACATGTCTTTTTGTCTTTCTGGCCAACTTTCTCTCGCCAATAATTCCCCCGCTGGCTTTATTTCTTGCCAAATGGCTTCGGTGACAAATGGCACAAACGGATGGAGGATTTTGAGCAGGTCAAGAAAAATGAAACGCATTAAAGATTCGGCCGATTCTCTTTCTGGGGTGCCTATTAAAGAAGGATCTTTTAAAATAACTTTCTTCTCCTCAATTAGTTTATCGGCAAAAGTGTGCCAGCTGTAATGGTAGAGTTTTTCAGCTGCCAAATATAGCCGAAAACTTTGGCAGTCATCTCTTATTTCTTGGCAAAAATTTTCGAACTCCGACCAAATTTCTTGATCCTTCTCGGTTAATTTTCTTTTGGGAGAAGTCGGAGTATTTTCAGAAACAAATCTGGCCATGTTCCAGAGCTTGTTGGCAAAGTGTTTTTGGCCGCGGATTTTATCTTCTGACAGCCGGAGATCGCTTCCGGGCGGATTGCCGATAATTAAAGAAATTCTTAAAGCATCGGTGCCGTATTTTTCGATCATTTCTAGTGGGTCGATATTGTTTCCCAAAGATTTAGAAATTTTTCGACCTTGAATGTCGCGAACTAGGCCATTTAAATATATGTCCCGGAAAGGAATTTCACCCAAAAGAGCTCCGCTCATTAAAATCATTCTGGCAACCCAAAAAAATAAGATATCATAACCAGTCTCGATAATTGTGTTGGGGTGGTATTTTTTTAATTCATCGGTCTTTTCTGGCCAACCGAGAGTTGAAAAAGTCCACAGGCCGGAAGAGAACCAGGTATCTAGGGTGTCTGGATCTTCTTGCCAGCCATCTTCTCTTGGCGGGGTTATGTCGCAAAAAACTTTTCCCTCCTTGTGCCAAACGGGTATTTTGTGGCCGTACCAAATTTGTCTGGAAATACACCAATCTTGCAAATTTTCTATCCAGTTTAAGTAGATTTTTTCAAATCTTGGCGGGTGAATCTTTATCATTTTATCTGTTAGGGCCCGGCGCATAATTTCCTTTAGGGTGGTGGTTGTTCCGCTCGGAATAGTTGAAATATTCGATTTTTCCAAGACAAATTCTTTTTCTACTCCGATAAACCACTGCTCTTTTATTTGGGGTTCAATTATTCCGCCGCCGCGAGAATTGGTGGCTAAATTGTGCGTGTATTTCTCATCAACTCTCAATAGCAGTCCAAGTTCTTTTAAGTGCTCGACAATGAGCGGGCGGGCTTTTTTGATATGCTGACCGGCAAATTCTCCCGCGATCGGCAAAAGTAATCCATTAAAATCAATAATTTGTTCATAGTCTAATTTGTGTTTTTGGGCAATTTCAAAATCTACCCCCGAATGAGCCGGAGTAATGGTCATTGCTCCGGTGCCGAAGCTCGGATCGATTAACTCATCTTTAATCACGGTAGCGGTTATTTCCCCATTTAGCCACGGTAGGTTTATTTTTTGGCCATGAGTAAATTTTTCATAACGTTTATCCTCCGGATGAACCACGACATATTTGTCGCCAAATTTTGTTTCGGGCCTTGCCGTGGCAATTTCAAAGGGACCGTATTTGAAGTAATAAAGTGGAGCAGTTTCTTCTTTGTATTCAATCTCATCATCAGAAATGGTGGTTTTTAATTTTGGGTCCCAGTTGACAATTCTTTTGCCGCGATAAATTAAACCCAAATCGTAGAGTTTTTTGAAAGCTGTTTTGACGGCTAATTCTCGCGGGGCATCCAAGGTGTAAGAAAGTCTTGACCAGTCTAAACTTGCCCCTAAGCGCTTGATTTGATGCAAAATGGTTTCTTTTGAATTTTCGGCAAAAGCTCTAACCATTTTTAAAAACTCTTCTTTACCCAAATCATATTTCGTTTTACCTTCTTTTTTGTAAAGTATTTCTTCGACTTTAGCCTGGGTGGCAATCCCTGCGTGATCTGTCCCTGGAAGCCATAACACTCTTTTGCCGTTTAGGCGGGCAAAACGCACCAAAGTGTCTTCAATAGATAACATCGCGGCGTGGCCGGCGTGCAAAATGCCGGTAACGTTTGGGGGCGGTAAAACCAAATTAAAATTTTCTTGGGCTTTTTCAAAATTTGGATCTTCTTCCGGATGGCCGAGTTTTTTCTCTTGCCAGAGATTTAAAATTTTTGGTTCAGAGATTTTTGGATCGTATGGCTTCTCAAAAGGAGAATTGGCTTTTTCTTTTTCTGCTTCCATATATTTACTGACGATACTAACACACTCATTTAAAAATTTTAACCAATAATTACTTTTCTAATTTCGAAAAATTTTTTCTAAAAATTTTACTTATCCACATTTTTTTTCAAAAAAATATTGCGAGGATTTTTTTTCTTACCGATAATGTAAGTAGTCGTTTGAAAAATTGGTTTGAAAAATTTTTTCGAAAATTTTTTGCATCGCATCACACTGTTGAGTGCGGTGTGGTCGGCAATTTTTTGAAACGTCATTACTAGCATAATATCGAGCTCGTCTAGTTTGGGTGGCCAAGATCTCCAAACTAGCAAAATAAAAAACTATGGCTGCAAAGAAAAAGTCAAAGGCAAAGACAAAAAAGGGTCGCGCCTAAATAGATTCGATTTAATCGAACACAAACAATCCGTCAGGCAACACCTCGCGGATTGTTTGTTTTGTGCTACAATTGGGCAGTATTTTTCGGCGGATTATGGATTTTTTAAAAAAGATTTTTTCTAGCCAAACTGGCAAAGCGGAGAAAATTTTTACCCCTTTGGTTTTGCGGGTAAACGATTTTTCGACGGAATTTAAAGCTTTGTCCGCAGAGGATTTTCCAAAAAAAACTCTCTCATTTAAAGAAAGAATAGCCTCCGGCGAGGCATTGGAGAGTCTTTTGCCGGAAGCCTTTGCGCTGGTAAGAGAGGCGGCCGAAAGGACTTTGGGTGAGAGACATTATGATGTGCAGATTTTGGCCGGGGCGGTTTTAAATCAGGGAGCGATTGCCGAAATGCGCACCGGCGAGGGCAAAACATTGGTCGCCACTTTGCCAGTTTATTTAAATGCCCTTGGGGACAAGGGGGTGCATGTGGTGACGGTTAATGACTATTTAGCTCGGCGCGATGCCGTTTGGATGGGGCAAATTTATGCTTATTTGGGCCTTAGTCTAGGAGTCATCAACCATGATAGTGCCTATCTATATGATCAGGGCCACGCCAAAAAAGAACAAAAAGATGAACTAAGAGACGCGGCTGGATCTTTTAAAGTGGTCTATGATTTTTTAAGGCCAGCTTCTCGAAAAGAAGCTTATTTGTCAGACATTACTTATGGCACCAATAACGAATTTGCTTTTGATTATTTGCGAGACAATTTGGCTACCGTCAAAGAAAATTTGGTTCAACGCGGACACAGTTTTGCCATTGTTGATGAAGTAGATTCGATTTTGATTGATGAGGCAAGAACGCCGTTAATTATTTCGGCGCCGGCGGAAGAGTCGGCGGATTTGTATCAAAAATTTTCGGCATTGGCCGAAAAAATGGTTTTGGAAAAAGATTATTTGCTGGATGAAAAAGATCGAGCGATTAGTTTGACCGAAATTGGCATCGAAAAAGCCGAGAAGTTGTTGGGTTTGGAAAATCTCTACACTGAAGCCAGCACTAAAGCGGTGCATCATTTAGAAACCGCTATTCGAGCCAAGGCGCTCTTTTGGCGTGATCGAGACTATGTGGTCAAAGACAATCAAGTGGTGATTGTGGATGAATTTACCGGAAGGCTTCAGCCCGGCCGGCGTTGGAGCGATGGACTTCATCAGGCGATTGAGGCCAAAGAGGGGGTGAAGGTAGAAAAAGAATCAAGAACGGTTGCTTCGATTACTTTTCAAAACTATTTTCGGTTTTATCAAAAAATTTCTGGGATGACCGGCACAGCCAAAACTTCCAAAGAAGAATTTGAAAAAGTTTACAAATTGGAAGTCTTAGAAATTCCCACCCATCGCCAAAGTCAAAGAAAAGATCATGCGGATTTGATTTTTCAAACCGAGAGAGGCAAATGGCAAGCGCTCGCCAAAAGAGTTAAAGAGTTGCACCGAGCCGGCCAGCCGGTTTTGTTGGGGACGGTTTCTATCGAAAAAAACGAATTACTCTCGGCTTATTTAACCAAAGAGGGTATCCCACATACTATTTTAAATGCCAAAAACCATGAGGCCGAGGGTGAAATTATCGCGCAGGCCGGCCGGCGTGGGGCCGTAACGATTGCGACCAACATGGCTGGCCGAGGAGTGGATATCAAGTTGGGCGGCGCGCCAGCCTCCGAGGAAAAACAAAAAGAAGTAATTTCTTTGGGCGGACTTTTTGTGATCGGCACCGAAAGGCATGACGCCCGACGCATTGACAATCAGTTGCGCGGGCGGGCTGGTCGGCAGGGGGATCCGGGTGAGACCCAATTTTATGTTTCTCTGGAAGACACTTTGATGCGAATTTTTGCCTCCGATCCAATTAAAAAAATGATGGGACGGTTTGGCATTCCCGAAGATGAGCCGATCGCCCACAATTTAATCAGCCGAGGTTTGGAAAAAGCGCAAGAAAAAATTGAGGGGCTTCATTTTGATGCCCGAAAACACGTACTCGAATATGACACGGTTTTAAATCAGCAAAGAGAGAGCGTCTATCGCCGCCGGCGTGGGCTTTTGTTGGGAGAAGAAAAAGAGCTTTTGGCTTATCTTGATTTTGTGGCCGAGGATGATCAAGAGTTTCTGAATTTTGTTTCTGAAAAAAGAAAACTTTTTGGCGAAGAAACTTTCTTTGATTTTTTGCGCCGAGTGGCACTAGAAACAATTGACCGCTTATTTATGGAGCATTTAGAAGCGATGGAATATTTGCGCAGTTCGGTCAATTTACGGGCTTATGGCCAGAGAGATCCTTTGGTTGAATACAAAAGAGAGGCATTAATTATGTATCGGGAATTAGAGAAAAATGAAAAAATAAAGGTTAGAGCCGTTTTTTCGGCCATCGAAGTTCCTTCGCCCGAAAGTCCTTTAAACGAGCGCCCGTTAGTTCTTGGTTTTGCGCCGGATTTGACTGAAAAACAATTACCAAATACAAATACTGGCGAGAGAATTAAGGAAAAGTTTGATCAAAAAGAAGTGAGCAAGGGCTTGTCTGGCCGCAATGACCCGTGCCCTTGCGGGAGTGGGAAAAAATGGAAGAAGTGCCATGGAAAATAATTTCATATGATGAAAAAACCAAAAAACAAGAATAAAAAAATAGTGGTGGCGGTTTCGGGCGGTTTTGACCCAATTCATTATGGTCATACTCGACAGTTTGAGGCGGCTAAAAAGTTGGGTGATGAATTGGTGGTTATTCTAAACAACGATAATTGGATGATGAAAAAGAAAGGTTATATTTTTATGCCAGAGAAAGAGCGAGCCGAAATTATTGCCGCCTTTCGGTCGGTTGATCGAGTGGTTTTGACCAAGCATCTCAAAAACCCAAAAGATATGAGCGTGTGCGAAGAGTTGCGTCGTTTAAGGCCGGCAATTTTTGGCAACGGTGGAGATCGTAAACCAGATTGGCATCCGGTACCCGAAGTGGCCTTGTGTCAAGAACTGGGGATTAAAATGGTTTACAATCTTGGTCGCGGAGGGAAAGTTCAATCTAGTTCTTGGTTAACTAAGCGTTATGAAGAAACCATCGAATGTTTTTGCAAAAGTGGCAAAAAATATCGGAAATGTCATGGGGTTGAGAAAAAGCCGGCAAGAACAAAAAAATCATAATCCCCAGTTTGCAAACTGATTACTTCCGGCTTTTCTTAGTATACTTCTAAACATAGCTATGTTTAGTTTTTTGGCCGAGCCGTGGGTGATCGTTGTCTTTTTGATTGGTGGACTTGGGTTTTTTGTTTTGCGTTCAAAAATAAAAAAACTTGAAGCAAAAATCAATATGCTGGAAGGAGAGCGAGGGGTTTCTGTGGCGCCGATAAACAAAAGTGAAGAGGGTCCGACCGATCGTTTGGCGGGAAAACTTACCTTTCCAGCCATTAGTCTTTTGGTTTTTTTGGCTATCTCATTTTGGCTTTTTTATGACCTGAAAGAAATTTCCATGGCTCCCTTATCAAAGGTCTTGGTGGCTTCTTCAGTTGGGATTTTTCTTTTTTTGGCCGGGATTTTCAAACCGCCATCTTTTGCGAGTTTTTCGGGAGTTTTTTCTCTAACCGGTTCAGCAATTTTTTATTTAACTGTTTTTGCCGCTCTTTCGATTCATCAATTAATTCCCCAATCAATTGCCTTTTTCTTAATGTCCTTAATTACTCTTTTTGGTCTTTTGCTTGGTTTGTTCCGCAAAAATCAGTGGCTGGTTTTTGCTGGTCTTTTGGGCGGCTTTGCTACCCCTTTTCTTCTTGGAGTTTTAGATGGTAATTTTTCTGGCTTTTTTAGTTATTTGGTTATTTTGAATTTGTTTGTGATTGGAGTGGCAATTTTAGAAAAAGAAGCCCGGCTCTCTTTTTTGGCTTTTGCCTTTAATTGGGTTTGTTTTTTGATTTGGTATGGTCGTTTTTATACAGAAGAACAACATTTATATACTGTTTTTTCGATAATTGTTTTTTTCTCCCTTTTTCTTTTCCCAAGCCTTGTTCATTCATTTAATAACGGTCAAAACAAAACACCCTTCTCTTTTAAATGGACTGATCTTTTTCCGGTTTTGCCACCTCTATTTTTTATTTGTTCTTTAATTTTGATCACCCCGTCTTCTTTTGAAGGCAATATGTCTTTAGTAAGTGTTCTTCTGTCTTTGGCTTTGTCGTACGGCCTAATAGCCTTCTTTTTTGACAAAAAAGGTGACTCTGTGGTCGGAGGAGTAGTTTTGCCAGCCATTTCTCTTTTTTTGGCTTCAGCTTCGTTTTCTTTCTTTTTTAGCGGTTATTTTTTGGGTTTGATTTTTCTTTTTGAAGCTATTTTGTTGTCGGCTCTAGCCGAGAAGTTTAAAAAATTCTTTTTTCAAGAGGGGGCAGTGATTGTCTTTTTATTTTCTTTTAATCTTATTTTGGGCGATTTGTTGAGAGATGGATTTTCTTTGGGCGGATTAGCTTTTTGGGCTGGTTTTTTGGGAGCTATTTCGGCTTTTGTTCTATATTTTGTTTCCAGGAGATTGGTTTTGTGGGCGCCGGAGCGATTTTTGCCAATTTTTGCCCAACATCAAGGAGTTTTCTTATTAACCGGCCACTTCCTTTCTTTTACTTTGCTTGTCAGAATCGTCCATCTTTTAGATCTAATGGATTATTCTAGGGTTTTTGTTTTAATCGGCCTTATTTACGGCCTAGCTCTTTTGGCTTACGGATTTTGGCGAGGCAGGGGGGTGGTTTTGATTTGGGGCGGGGGTTTGTTTTGTGTTGGAAGTGCCATTTTCCTTTTACAAGAGGTGTTGATTTACAACATAAACTACGGGCTAGCCTTGCTTGCTTTGTCTGGAGCTGGTTTTTTAGGCTTTTTTACTTGGCAAAGATTCGGCGGAACCCTAAAAAGGCCAAAAACTGGCTAAATTGGTGAAAATTCTTTGTCAAGAAAAATTTCCCCAGCCTAATTTGATTTTTGTTGACCTTCTGGATGGCTTAGATATGATGAGTATATTCCAGTGTTTATAAACAAAATACCCTTATTTTACAAGGGTATTTTGTTTTGAAGAGTTTAGCTGGAATGATTCGGAGCCACGACTTTATCATTGACATTTATACTAATTTATGGTATAAGTTAGGCGGTTCCGAGAAAGTTGGCCAAAATATGCTTTTAGCTAATTTTTGACCAATTTATTGGCTCAAACGATGATTTTTCTTCTGTTTGAGTTTCCTATCTGGTGTTGGCGGAGCGAAACCGCTAATCATGACTGCTAAAAAAATTCTTCGCACCATTCAATCGTTTGCTTTCGTTCCCCTCTTATCAGTAACTTCACCAATGGCGATTCTGGATGAGTATCGGGCTGATCTGGCCGAAAAGGTACTCTACGGGAGAGCTAAGGAGGAAGAAGCAAAGCGTGCGAAGTCTCTTGAAGATCGTGCGGCGAAGATTGAAGATTATTTTGCGACTCACAATTTACCGCTTAAAAACTCTGGCTTGTCCTTTGTTTTGACGGCGGAGAAATATGGTCTTGACTGGCGCTTACTGCCGGCCATTGCCATGCGGGAGTCAACGGGCGGCAAGTTCGCCTGTGGCAATAATCCTTTTGGTTGGGGCTCTTGTCGGATAAACTTCGAAAGCGTCGAAGAGGCGATTGAAGTAGTTGGGCTGAATTTGGCCGGTGAAAATCCTAAGACGGCCTATTTTTACAAAGGCAAAACTATTTCTGAAAAACTTCGGGCCTACAACGGGCCAGTGGTGCCGAATTATCCAAACGAAGTTCTTGCGATTATGAACCTAATCTCTAAGGAAGAAATTGCTCAATAAGATTATTTGGCAAAAACGCCACTTTAAAAAGTGGCGTTTTTGCTTTTTGGGCTGACTTTCGTTTATACTTTTCTTGTTATGTCCAAGGCAGCTAGGAAAAATCAAAAAAACGTTGTCTCAAAAAATTATCTCAAAGAGGCTTTGAGTTTGCACAAAAAACTGCGTGGGAAACTGGAGATTTTTTCTAAAATTAGGGTCAAAAATCGGCAGGATTTGTCTTTGGTTTATACGCCCGGAGTCGGGGCGGTGGCGGATTATTGTGCCAAAAATCCCCAAAAAGCCGATCTTTATACCGGCCGGAGGAATTTGGTGGCAGTTGTTTCGGACGGCACAGCGGTTTTGGGTTTGGGCAATCTTGGGCCAATTGGGGCTTATCCGGTTATGGAGGGCAAGGCAGTGTTGTTTAAAGAATTAGCCGACATAAATGCTGTTCCTTTGGTTGTTTCTGCGAAAGATGATGCTACCTTAATTGAAGCGATTGTTTCTTTGGAGCCAACTTTTGGCGGGATAAATTTAGAAGACATTGCCGCGCCGCGTTGTTTTATGATTGAGGCAGAGTTAAAAAAACGACTCTCTATTCCGGTGATGCACGACGATCAACACGGTACTGCGGTGGTGGTTTTGGCTGGCTTAATCAATGCTCTAAAGGTGGCGAGAAAAGACTTTAAACAAGTCAAAATTGTTGTTTCTGGTGCCGGTGCCGCCGGCACGGCCATCACCGAGCTTTTGCTTCGTTTTTCGCCTAAAGATATTTTTGTCCTCGATCGATCGGGGATTATTGGCAAGAGGAGAAAAGATTTAGTTGGTCATAAAAAAAATTTGGCCGAAAGAACAAATTTTTCTAATCGTGCTGGCGGCTTGTCGGAGGCGTTGATTGACGCGGATGTTTTTGTGGGAGTATCGAGCGCCGGACTTTTGAATAAAAATTTAATTTCTACCATGGCGGATAGATCAATCGTTTTTGCTTTGGCTAATCCGGTGCCAGAAATTATGCCGGAAGAAGCCAAAATCGGCGGGGCTTTGGTGGTGGCCACTGGTCGCTCGGATTTTCCTAATCAAGTCAATAACGCCCTTGCTTTTCCGGGGATTTTTCGTGGGGCGCTTGATAATCGCGTTTTGAGCATAACCGAGAAAATGAAAGAGCAAGCGGCTAAGGCTCTTGCCTCGCTCATTCAAAATCCGAAGCCAGAAAAAATTTTGCCGGAAATTTTTGATCGGCGAATTGTGCCAAATATTGCCAAGGTTATTCGATAGCGGACAAATTTTTCTTGTTATAATCCTTTAAATGGAGAAGCGAGACAATATTTTGCAGATTATCATAAGATTTTTTGATCGTTTTGAGGACAAAATCCGACGCCGTTTTAGCCATTATCCAATTATTTATGCTTTGGTTGGCGGAGTGGGGATTGTGCTTTTTTGGCGGGGGGTGTGGGGAGTGGCGGACGAGCTTTTTATCAGCAATCAAGTTTCACTTTTACTCGGGATTTTGATTTTGCTTGGTACCGGTCTTTTTGTCTCTTTTTTTGTGGGGGAAAATATTATTTTGACTGGTCTAAAGCGCGAGAGAAAAATCGCCGAGAGAACCGAAGAAGAACTGCGCACTGAACATGACGACGTTTTGGATTTAAAAGAAGAAGTCGCTAGCCTAGAGAGAGTCATCAAAGATTTGTCTGACAAAATTAGAAGAAGTTAGAGAAGTCTTACTCTTCCTTTTTTAATTCCGCCAAAAAATTGTCTAAATTGGATTCTTCTAAGTGGCCGTGATCGCGGCTTTCGATGGAAACCGTTGCTTCTTTTTCTTCTTTTTCGCCCAAGATTAAATAATAGGGGATTTTGGCCGCCTTGGCGTTTCGGACTTTTTTGCCGAGAGTTTCATTGGCCTCGTCAATATCTGCCAAATAGCCAGCATTGGTTATTTTGGTTTTTAATTTTTGGGCGTAAGCATTTTGTTTTTCGCTAATCGGAATAATTAAAATTTGGGTCGGGGAGAGCCAAAAGGGGAAAGCGCCGGCGTATTGTTCGGTCAAAAAAGCCAAAAACCTCTCAAAAGAACCCATGATTGCCCGATGAATAATTACCGGTTTTTCTTTTTTTCCTTCGCTATTGATAAAACTTAAATCAAAGCGATTGGCCGAATAAAAATCTATTTGAATAGTGGAGATAGTGTCTTCTTTGCCATTAACATTTCTTATTTGCACGTCTATTTTTGGGCCGTAAAAAGCGGCCTCCCCTCCGCCCTCAACATATTTGGCACCAAATTCTTGTAGAGCCGATCTTGCCGCCTCGGTCGCTTCGGCCCACTGCTCTTTGTTTTCTAGGTCGCCAAATTTTTCTTTGTTTTCAAAGTCTGGCAAAGACAAGCGAAACCAATAATCTTTAATTTCAAAAGTTTGATCATAAACTTCTCGAAAAAGTTGCAAAACACCCGTGATTTCTTTTTTAAGATTTTTTTTGTCGGTATAAATGTGGGCATCATTTTGAGTAAAACATCTGGCGCGGATAAGTCCGGTTAAAACACCCGATCGCTCAAAGCGATGCACTAGTCCAAACTCGGCTAGACGCAGTGGTAATTCTCGATAACTAATTGGACGATGTTTAAAAATTTGATGATGATGTGGGCAATTCATTGGGCGCAAATAATATTCTTCACCTTCAATTTCTATCGGGTTATACATATCGTCTCGATAATGCGCCAAGTGGCCAGAGGTTTCGTAGAGTCTTTTGTGGCTCAAAATTGGCGTCCGAACATACTGGTAGCCGTGGGCTTTTTCTTTGGTGTACATAAAATCTTCCAGTTTTTTATAAACATGTGCGCCTTTCGGCAAAAAAATCGGCAAACCCTTGCCCACTTCTTCCGAGATCATAAACAAATCGGCTTTTTCGTTGATTAGGCGATGGTCTCTTTTTTTGGCCTCTTCTTCTTTTTTTAAATATTCTTCGAGTTCATTTTTGGAAGCAAAAGCCAGGCCATAAATTCTGGTTAACATTTCGTTTTTTTCACTGCCCCTCCAATAGGCGCCGGCTAAACGAGTTAAGCAAAAACCATCTTTTGGGATTTCACTGGTCTCATTTATGTGGCCGCCGCGGCAAAGATCAAAAAATATTTGGCCGGTTGAATAGATGGTGATCGGCTCGTTTTTTTCTTCCAATTCTTTGATTAATTCTAGTTTAAATGGCTGATCTTGAAACTTCTCCCTCGCTTCAGTCGCCGAAACCTTTTGCCCGACAAAAGGCAAATTGGCGGAAATTAACTCTCGCATCCTTTTTTCTATTTTCGGGAGAATTTCTTCTTGGAGCGGCTTGGAGAATCTAAAATCATAATAAAAGCCGTTCTCAATGGCTGGCCCGATGCCCAACTTGGCTTCTTGGTCGTGCTCCAAAACGGCGGTAGCTAAAAGGTGGGCTAGAGAATGGCGGATTTTTTCTAAGTCTTGCATGCTTTTAAATATATTGGAAAACTGGTCTTTTGACTACTCTTTTATCTGTGGCCACAAAGACTGTCTTTTTTGTTCTGGTGTTTAAGGACGGTCTTTGGTCGGAAGTTTTTAGGCTCCGATTAAGCCGGGCGATTTTTCAGCCAGCTTGAGAATTTTGGCCAAAGTTTTTAAGTTTAAGTCACTAATTTTTTTAAAACGAATACAGCTTTTGCCAACATTGACTTTGCCCAATTCATCCCTGTATTTCTCGGCTAAATACTGTTTATCTTTGATGGCGCAAACATAAAGACTTAAATAATTTTTTTGACTAGCTAGGGCCACGGTTGGCCAATTAATAATTTCTTTTTTGTAGTTTTTGTATTTAAAAGCGCCGTAACCGAGCATATTGTGAGCGAAATGAGCTTTTAAGTTGGGGGCCGATTTTTTAATAAACTTGTGCAAAAATTCAATTGGTTCACGCCGCTCTTTTGGCAGGAGAGCGATATATTCGGCCACTGTCTTGGCCTTGTTTGGCTTAAACATGTTCATGGGGAGATTATAACAGAGTTTGGTTGGGCGGTGTATAATTTAGCGTGATTAAAAATTGACTGATATGGTTTACATGAAAGACAAACTAAAAAAGTATTTTGGCCACGAAGAATTTCGTCCCCTACAGAAGGAAATTATTGAGCGAGTTTTAAAAGGTGGAGATTCGGTGGTTTTGATGCCGACCGGTGGCGGCAAGTCTCTTTGTTATCAGATTCCCGCGCTTATGTTGGAGGGCCTTGTGGTTGTCATTTCCCCGCTCATTTCTTTGATGAAAGATCAAGTGGACGCCCTCAACAAAAGAGGGATTCCCGCAGAGTTTATAAACAGTACTCTTACACAAAATGAGCTTGCCGGAGTTGTTCACAAATTGCGCGCAGGCCAAATTAGAATTTTATACATTGCACCCGAGAGATTGTCCGTGCCGGGCTTTGAAGAGTTTTTGCAAACTTTAAAAATCAGTCTCTTTGCCATTGACGAGGCGCATTGTATTTCAGAGTGGGGGCATGATTTTCGGCCTGACTATCGAAATTTAAAACTGTTTAGAAAAAATTTTTCGGCGATCCCTATTATTGCCCTCACCGCCACCGCGACCGAAAGAGTGAAGGTGGATATTGTCAAACAACTTAATTTAAATAATCCGCAAATTTTTATTTCGAGTTTTAATCGGCCAAATCTAAGTTATGAAGTTTTGCCGAAAAAAGATTCTTTGCAAATAATTCTTTCTCTCCTCAAAGATTATGTAAACAAAAATGTGATTATTTATTGTTTTTCCCGAAATGATGCTGAAAATTTAGTTAATCAATTAAACAGCTATGGCCACAAAGCTCTGCCGTATCACGCCGGCCTGGAGGCAAAAATGAGGAAAGAAAATCAAGATAAATTTATCAAAAATGAGGTCCAAATTATGGTGGCCACCATCGCTTTTGGTATGGGGATCGACAAGCCCGATGTGCGTTTGGTTGTCCACCACAGTCTGCCAAAATCAATTGAAGGATATTATCAAGAAACCGGTCGGGCCGGGCGCGACGGCCAGCCGTCGCGATGCGTTTTGCTTTTTTCTTACGCGGATAAATTTAAACAAGATTATTTTATCCGAGGAATATCAAACCAAAAAGAGCGGAAAAACTCTGAAGAAAATTTAGAGCAAGTGGTGCGATATGGAAATTTGTTTCAATGTCGGCGTAAGTTTTTGCTCGGCTACTTTAATGAAGATTATAAGCAGTCAAACTGTGGAAACTGCGACAGGTGTGTCAAACAAGCTCCACTGGAGATGGGAGCAGTCAAAAAAATAAAAAATTTAGACGAGCCAAGCAGGCAAAATGGAACAGCCCAAAAACTTACTCCCAAAAACAGCACCTATGATGAGACGAAAAGACTATTACAGCAAAAACTCTCTATTGACGAAATCGCCAAAGTGCGGAAATTATCTCCAAATACCATTTTGAGTCACCTCGAAAAAATTTCGGCTGATCAGCCGCAATTAGATATTTTGTATCTTAAGCCACCACCCAAAAGATTTGAAAAAATCGCCACCGTGTTTAAAAAAACCAACAGCCCCCTCCTGGCTCCAGTACGGGAAATTTTGGGCGAAGATTATTCATACGAAGAATTGCGTCTAGCCAGAGTTTTTTTAAAGTGACCCGCAGGATACTTATCTAACTAACCGAATATTCTTTTGAGGGATATTTTCAGGAATTAATATTTCTGGCTGATTTATTTTTTCTGGAAATTCCTCCGGTGCGCCTTTGAGGGGGTAAAATTCGTTTGTGCTTAAGGGTTCCCCGTCTCTATACGCATCAGCGCATTTTAAAATCTATATCAAACAGGCCCTCGTTTATGTATTTTACGCCTCATATTCTTTTGTTAATTGATTAATGCTAACAAAAGAAAGCTGTGGATTGTGTCCACTTTATGGGGTACAGATCATTTGCGGTGATGTATTAGCCTTTGCGCGAACCCACTTCGCACGCGTCGAGCGCGTGGTGGCTTGAACCCGCCAAGTACGCTCCGCTTGCGCTGGAAGCGCCTCGACCGCGCTCGCGGACTCGCGCGGGCAAACCCAAAAATTTCCTTGCATTTTTCTCGCGCCTCCTCCCCCCACCCCTCCGCCGCGAAGCGGAAAAAAGAGGAAAGGAAATTTTTGGTTTGCGTCGCCTTCTGAAAACTCCACAAGGGGAAACAAAGTATTCACATTGAAGCCCCTTGCTCCGTAATCAAAAGGCGACCCGAGGCGCAATACAATGCGGTCTGCGCTAGGGCGCAGGCAAATCGTATTGTGCTTGGCCCACCCACCCAGTCCGCGCACAACCAGTCCCGCCGTCGTGAGGAACATTATACGACGACGGGGCTGGCTCCCTACAGCGCCCTCGGCAGGACTCGAACCTGCAACCTTGCCGCTAGAATCGGCTTGCGCTATCCATTGCGCCACGAGGGCAGTTATTTACTGCGCTCGATGCGTCTTCTGATGTATGAGGTTTGCTTTCGGTAAGAGAATAAAAGCATTCCGAACAACACAAAGAAACCGATGATAACGCCGTGTTCGGCGAAGAACGGCGTTTTATACGAAAGCCATTCATATCCTTTTGCCACCGCGAGCAACACCATGGCCGAAACGAACGTGCGATACATGTTGTTCGTTTCTGAGAGAGCATCTATTTTCGGATCTTCTTTGGCGGCGGCTACAAAATCAGGGTAAGGGGCAAATTTGAGGAAGCGAACCCATTTCAAGATCGGCTCGGCAACGAGCGAGCCGAACCTGCTCACGATGAGACCGACGAAATAGTAGACAAATGCGGCGATAATGATGTTCTCATGCGTGAGAGAATATAGGGTAAGACGTTCTAGCGCCACGGCAAAAAGAACACCAGGGAGTAGGTAGTTGAAGATGTTGTATGAGGTGAGCCTATCAAGAACCTTTTCCATAGTTATCCTTCGACTTGATTGAAAAACGTTTCCGGTGCAAGAGGGCCCCAGCCGTCCCTCTGTGGAGCATCCGCGCTAGGGTGACAAATGGTTTTCCCACGCTTGGTTGAGCCTGGATTGCAGTTTCGACGTATAAGCGCGTTGACAACCTTGCGCGACGGATGTTTCGGGTCTCCCTGCGGAGGGCATGAGATAAACGCATGAGCTGGCATGAGCCGGTTCAATATGGTCGGCCCAAGGTTGCGCTTACTACCATGATGCGGAACATCAAAAAAATCTATCTTGTGCAACGATACCTTACTTGCTTCTGCAAAGTCGATAGCCCTACCAAGCGCATCCTTCCCCGCGTCCCCAGTAAATAGAAATCTCTTACCTTCCACGGCAAGCAATAACACAAAACTGGAGTTATTTTCAGGACTGGTATCTGCGTAGTCATCGGACAATGTCTCAATGTGTAATGCCTCTGCGACCCAGTTGGCCGCCTCTTTCACAGCGCCAATAAATTGCTCAATTTTGTGTCCATCTTTTACCTCCGGTGTTACGCCAAAATTGGCAAGGAGTTGCTGATAATACTCTTTGGTCGGGCCGAGTACATACAGTCCTTCATGTACCTGTTCGCCCGCGAATGGCTGGATGACCTGTACGCCTTTCTCTGTGGCTAAATCGATGAGGGTCGAGAGCGTGGAGAGTGATTTTTCCAATCGTGTTTCCAGCCCGCGCTGTGTCGCGGTGGTATTCGTCATTTTCTGAATGGCTTGCGTGTAATCCCATGGACAATGAGCGACGAGCTTTCCGATAGTCAGGCCATCAAAAACCTCAGAGAGACCGGAGATGTGATCGTTGTGAAGATGTGAAGCAATAACTGCATCCACGTAGGAGGTGCCGTAGTGTGTTTTGATGTGTTCTACGAGGGCCTTTCCCGATTCTTTGGTGCCGCCGTCGATAACAACAACGTGTTGTGTTGCAGGTGAACTGAAATCTCCATACCGGATTGCGATAGCGTCTCCGCCTTTTTCGCCTGTTCCTACTGGGATGTAATCAATTTCGTATGCCATGGGGGTGTGGATAAATAGTAATTGCTTTTGCACTTAGTTTCAAGTACAATAGAATTGTATTTGAAAGAGATTTGAAAGTCAACTATATGATAACCCCAAAACAGAAACAAATATACGACTTCATCGTGTCGTACTCCAAAGAGCGCGGTGCGTCGCCCTCTTTGGAGGAAATCGCTGGCCATTTTGACTTTCTACAATACCCTTCGTCAGCGCACTATCATGTGAAAAAACTTCAGAGCGAAGGGTATCTAGAGCGTGAATCAAACAGGCCGCGTTCTATTGGCATCTATGCTGACAAAGCAATCAAGACACCAATCTTTAAGAAGACCGGCATGGACGCGGTGCGTATTCCGGTACTCGGCGCGGCAAATGCAGGGCCGGCAACACTCTTTGCGGAGGAGAATGTAGCTGGATATTTGAAAGTGTCTCGTAGCGTACTCAACCGCCGCGATGGTGTTTTCGCTTTGCGCGTTGAGGGCGACTCCATGAACCGCGCAAAGATTGATGGAAAGAATCTTGATGAAGGTGACTTCGTGTTGATTGACTCAACATGCCGAACTCCAAGAAATGGAGACTACGTACTTTCTGTTATCGATGACTGTGCGAATCTAAAGAAATTTCAAAGAGATTCGAAGACTGGAAATGTCATGCTGGTTTCTGAATCAAAAAATCCGAAACATAAGCCGATCTACATTTCGAGCGAGGATGATTTCATGGTCAATGGTAAGATTATAGGTGTAATGAAAAGATAGTTATGAAGAAAAAGATTATCAAATTCAAACTTGCAGAATTTTTCTCCGGCCCAGGTGGACTTGCGCTTGGCGCACTACGCTCATTTGCAGAAAATGACAGGGAAATTTATGGTATCGAACCTGTTTGGTCAAACGATTTTGATGCTGACACATGTAAAACCTATGCGCGTAATATTCATAATGGGGATGAAAAAAATGTTGTTTGCGCCCCGATTCAAGAAATAGATTTTGATAAGGTACCGAAATTTGATGTTTTGGCTTTCGGGTTTCCTTGTAATGACTTCAGTATCGTTGGCGAACAAAAGGGATTCGATGGAGAATATGGGCCACTGTATTCGTACGGAGTAAAGGCAATAAATACGCACAGACCAAAATGGTTTATTGCCGAGAACGTCAGCGGTCTTCAGAGCGCAAACAATGGTCTCGCATTCAAACAAATCTTGCATGACCTTGAAAACGTAGGAGATGGCTACGAACTTACTGCCCACCTTTATAAATTTGAAGAATACGGAGTACCACAACAGAGGCACAGGATAGTTATGGTTGGTATTAGAAAAGACCTCGGTCTTAGATTCAAGGTTCCTGCACCAACAACAAAAGGCAGGTATATAAACGCTCAAGAAGCAATCGAGAGTCCCAAAATTGCGCACCATGCGCCCAATCACGAGCTGACGAAACAATCCGCAGGTGTTGTTGAGAGATTGAAATATATTCCGGCTGGTGAAAATGCGTGGTACGAAGGCATCCCGGAACATTTGCGTCTCAATGTGAAGGGTGCCCGTATGAGCCAAATATACAAACGTCTACACCCCGAGAAACCTGCCTATACAATTACAGGAAGTGGTGGTGGTGGTACACATGTATATCACTGGAGTGAAAATAGAGCGCTTACCAATAGAGAGCGAGCGCGTCTACAATCTTTCCCCGATAATTTTCTCTTTGAGGGGTCAAAAGAAAGTGTTAGAAAGCAAATAGGTATGGCAGTGCCACCTGTTGGTGCACAAGCCATTGTGTCTGCTGTACTAAAAACTTTCGCAGGAATTCCTTATCAGTTTGTTGAACCAACTGTGACAAATGGAGAATCGAGTGAGCGCGAGATAACAAGTTTGTTTGAGCCAGTGTCTACAGTTTCTGTATAAATTCCTGCCAATCCTCCTTTGATTTGCGGAGCAAACCGGATTCCTTTACAAATCTCACGCCATCAAATTCTTGCCCTGGGATGCTCGTCGTCTCGCGTAAGTCGGTGTAGTAACACCAGCCTGCTATTTCACATGGGATGTCCGTGAACTCGGGCATCAAATCCTTATATTTTGAGTAATGAGGCTTATCTTTGACCGCCTCGTTTATCTGCTCTTTTGTTATCCGCAGTAAGTGGTCGTCTGGTATGTCTGGACGACAATAGACATAGACATCACTTCGGCGATCTTCAATTTTTATCTCATTTTCACCTAGAACGAGAAAGGCGCTTTTCGGTTTGGAGGATTTGATGCCAACTCCAATTTTTGGTTGACGAATCACCCCGTTTTCGGCAACTCCAGTGATATCTTGCAAAACGATGTTGTCGCGAATATCAAAATCTAACTCAACATCAACGCCAAATTCACGTTTTAGGAATTTCTTTACTGCAACTTCTCCAAGCTGACCCTTTACCCAGTTTGTAATCTTCTGTCCGAATTCGCGTTGGCGACCAGTACCGAAGTCGGATTGTACATAGTTTCTAAAATGCTGTGCAAGTGCAAAATCAAGAGAGAGGGCGTAGTCCTCCCTGTCTAGACTGACTGTTCGCCAATTGACGCCCACTTTCCATTTTTCCAGGACATCTTGGTCAAAATAGAATCGACCACGACCACCATTTCGCTCTAGACACGGGAATTCCGCCGCATTTTTGAAGTAGTTATCAAAAGTCTTTTCATCAAGACCTAGATACTCAACCGCTTGCCTCTTTGTGAGAATATTCGGCATACTATTTTACGAAAAAATCGAGCGGCTTCTTGTAGACCTTCGCAAACTCCTTCAACTGTAAGACATCGAATCGGCGTTGACCCGATTCGATTTTGGAAACATAGGACTGAGTCCTGCCGAGCTTCTCGGCGACCTCGACCTGTCCGAGACCGACGTCAAGACGCGCCTGTTTCAGGCGCTCAACGATTTTTTGGTGTTCATCCTTGTATATCGATCTTGACATGATATCTATATGGTAATATTCCGTTGCGGGATATGCCAAAGTGCCATATAATACCAATGGTCTCGGCGACGCAAACCAAAAATTTCCTTTCCTCTTTTTTCCGCTTCGCGGCGGAGGGGTGGGGGGAGGAGGCGCGAGAAAAATGCAAGGAAATTTTTTGGTTTTTGCACACGCGAGTCCGTGAGCGCGGCTGGGGCGCGTTCCAGCGCGAGCGGAGCGTACGCATCAGTCCAAAGCAACCACGCGCCGAGCGCGTGTGAAGTGGGTTTCCAAAGTGTCCACTTTATGGGGTACGGATCATTGGCGGAGACGGTGGGATTCGAACCCACGAGGGGTTTTAAAGCCCCTACCTCGTTAGCAGTGAGGCGCTTTCGACCAACTCAGCCACGTCTCCACTGGGTAAAATATTTTTTCCAGTTAGCTTACTATATCAAACCCAAAACATCTTTGCGACTGGTTGTTTTCGTGTTATTTTCATATAAGTTTGTTCTTTTTTGAGGCGAGCGCGTGTAGTTCAGTGGTAGAACGCTGTCCTGATAAGACAGAGGCCGATGGTCCGATTCCATCCACGCGCACTGTCAATTTAATAAATTTTTTGGTTTAGAATTAAAAAATAAAAAACAAAAAAGGGCGCGTGGCGGAATTGGTATACGCGTACGTCTCAGAAGCGTATGGGGCAACCCTTGGGAGTTCAAGTCTCCCCGCGCCCACCGTTAGGAGAAGCGGAGCAAGCAAACTACTTTGCTTGTGTGGAGACTTGAAAGGCGGAGCGATGTTTTTGTTTGAGCGGAGCAAGGCGAAGTCAATACCATCCCAAATTAACCATTCCTCACTCTGTTCCAAATTTCGGCTACAAAAATTCGTCTCGTTTTCGACATAATTCATTATGCCTCAAACTCCGACTCTTTTTTCGCTCGAAATTTGAAACAGAGTTTGGTTGAGAAAGCGTTAATTGGGGATGGTATAAAGGCAAAAACCGCGAGCCGGGGTCGAGAAAAATTTCCGTCAGGAAATTTATTCGTGACCAAGTCTCCCCGCGCCCACCGTTAGGAGAAGCGGAGCAAGCTGACAGCTTTCCATGCGTGGAGAATCGAAAGGCGGAGCGATGTTTTTAGAAATTATTTTTTGGGAAAAGTAATAGGTTTTTGTTTGTGGCTATTTTCCCACTATCGCCCCAAAATAGCGATAATTTTTTAATTGGTGAATCTGGTGGGTTATTTTGAGTGTAGGGCGGTATTTTGTTGAACCGATTAACAAACCCACTTTTTTGGTATTTTTTTTACACAGAAAGATAGCGTGCAAGCCTTGACATGACAAAGATGATGATTATATAAGGAGACTGGGTTTTTTAACTTTCGCCCCGTGATGGGGCACAATCGGAGAGTACAATGGAGATGATGGAAAAGAGCGAGTACGAAAAGCGTTATGTCTTGACTCACGGTTTTGGTGCGGCAGTGCTTTGGGCGCTGTTGCTTTCGCACCTTGGTGATGCCGGCATTCCGGTGTTGTTTTTAATGTGGGCTATTTTCCAAAATCTTTTGCAGATACACCTTCGTGCGGGTGTTGTGTTTGCAGGACATGGAGTATCAGAAAGTATCAATAATATTATTGAGAGGCCAATCTTTCGGGCACTAACATTTAGATATTTCCCATTGCATTTATTATCGATGTGGTTTGCCGAGGCTGTTCTTGTCTGCGTCCTTGCGTTTTTGGCGGCGTGGATGGAAAGAAGCGGTATTCTTCCCATTGCAAGATTTCTTGCATTATCTGCGTGGGCGATGTTTTTTATTATCGGCCTAGATGCTTATTTCTGGTTTTTTACAAGTAGAATATTTTTCTGGCGGTGCCCAGAGAAGATATTTGTGCAACGTCTTTTCTTGGGAGGTGTGGGAAGAAATAATTGTCTTAAATATGTGGAAACAGCTCGCGCGCAGGGACTTCTAAGTTGACGATCGGGGAGCGCGTGGCCGCCGGCATACAATGTCGGCGGTGATCTTTTTTGTGTACTTTTTTCTTAATTCTCCTTAACTGACTTTTTGGTTGATTTTTGATAGATTGAATTAGACAAATTTATTCGTTAAATAAAAATATGAAGATTACTCACGGAGTTGAATCATTACACAATCACACGACCCTCTCGGATGGAGAATTATCTCACGCGGAACTTTTTGATTTGGCCGAGCAATCTGGTATGTCGATTTTGGCTTTTACCGATCACGATGCTTTGCCGGACGAAAAAACGGTTCAGACTTTTGCGGGTTATAAAGATCGGTCTTTGAAATATATTTGGGGGATTGAAATGACGGTTTATTTTCCGGCTGAAGTTTCAACGAGGGGGACCTTTCATTTGCTTGGACTTTTTGTAGATCCATTTAACGAAGCCCTCAAAGAGCATTGCCAGAAAATGCACCTTGATCGGCGTTTGCGGGCTGAGGGCATTGTTAAAAATCTAAAAAATTTGGGCTTTCAAATTGAGGTGGAAGATTGTTTAAATTTAGCCAACGGGGATTCGGTTGGCCGACCGCATGTGGTTCAAGCGCTTAATCTTTATCCGGAAAATCAGAAAATTCTTTTAAAAATTAAAGAAGAAATGGCCGAAGAGGCTAAAAGAGATTCTACGGTCGCCAAACGTTATGAAGAAATGCTCTCTTTTGGCGAGAATTCTTACCCGTATCATTTGTTGCTTGGCCACAACGCTTATCGGAAATGTCTGGTCGAGCATAGTTATATTGTCAGCCTAAAAGAGGCGACCGAGCTCATCCACCAAGCCGGCGGGTTGTCTTTTTTGGCACATTATTTTACGGTGGCTAAGTTGGTGCCGCTAGAAATGATTAAAAGTTGGCTAGCCGGCGGGCTAATGGACGGGATGGAAATTGTTTATGGCTCTGATGTGCCAAAAGGTTTTGCTAATGATGCCATTCATGAGGAGAGAAAAAATCTTATCGAGTTAACCAGACAGTTAAATTGCCCGGTTTCTGGCGGGGGAGATATTCATACACAAAAAGGCCTGCTTAATTATTTGGCCAATGAGAGTTTGGCAGGTGAGTCTGTTGGTTTGACCGAAAGAATTTTAAAAAATTTTAATCCCCGACCGCCAACGACCTCCATTTCTTTTTGATTTTCTGAATGAGCTTTGTTTTTAAAGAATTGATATCCGGCGGCCCAAAACCGCACAGAATCTATTTTGCGGGGCATTATTTGGAGCAATTTTGGGCAATTTAGATTTTTGGGGCTGAAAATTTATAAAAAAATTCTAAAAAAGCGGGAGCTTGGTGGCGGCCGAAACGACTTTGGTTAAGAAGTGCGAGGCACCATAAACGGCCGCCGTGACCACAAAAATCAGGCCGGAAAATTGGAGCGGAGCGACCACATTTTTATTTTTGCCGATCGAGAAAATATATAAACCGGCTTGATAAAGAAAAACAATTAAAGAAATTGTCAAAATCACCAAACAGCCATTTTCGAGAAAGTTGATAAATTTTCTGGTGCCGCCCAGGGAGGCAAAAATAAAAAAGCAAAAAATAGACAAGCCAAAAAAATAAATCAGAGTTTGTCGGAAAAGGTGTTCCATTTTTTATTCGATAGTTCTTAGTTCGTCAATGACAATACTTTTTTCGCCTTGTTTTTCGCTCAACCGACCTTTGATGGCAATTAGTTTGTCGGGCACCAAATAATTGGCGTATTTTTCGTAAGTTCTTGGAAAAGCGACACATTCGATTTGGTCAGTTAAATCTTCTAAGGTCAAAAAAGTCATTCGGGCACTATTTTTTTTGGTAATTACCACCCGCGCCTCTTTGATCAAACCAGCCACAACCACCAACATATCTTCTTTCGTTTCGGTTTTGACTTTGGCGATATTCATTTCCCTTTTGCTTAAAGATTCTCGATGCCGGTCAAGCGGGTGGCCGGAGACATAAAGCCCCAAAAGCTCTTTTTCCCAAGCCAGTCTTTCGGCTTCGGATATTTTTTTCTCACTTGGTAAGAGCTTGAAGATATCGGCGGTTTTTAAGCTGGCAAATAGTGAACCCTGGCCGGCGTTAGCTGAATTTTCTCGGTTAAAAGAAAGAGCATGTTCAACGTTGGAAAAAAGTTCTCCGCGATCACCAAAATAATCCATTGAGCCGCTCTGAATTAGAGCTTCTAAAGATTTTTTGTTCAAATTGCGATGTTTGACGCGAGTCAAAAAATCACCCAGCGACTGATATGCGCCGCCATTTTTTCTTTCGACGATAATTGCTTCGGCAATATCGGTGCCTAAATTTTTGATTGATAAAAGTCCGAAGCGAATCGCCTCTTTTTTGTTTTGGCTGATTACGGTAAATTCGCCAAAACTTTCATTGATGTTGGGCGGTAAAACTTCTATGCCCATCCGGCGGCACTCGGCAATGACCAGAGCGATTTTTTCGGTGTCGCCAGATTCTTCGGTTAAAATGGCAGCCATGTAAGCCACCGGGTAATTGGCCTTCATGTAGGCAGTTTGATAAGAAACAAAACCATAAGAAACCGAATGAGCTTTATTAAAGCCATAAGCGGCAAAAGGCTCAATCCAGGCCCAAATTTCTTTGGCTTTTTTTTCGCTCCACTTTGAATGACTCATACAGCCGGCGATAAATTTCCCTTTCTGCTCCTGCATTTCTTTGGGGATTTTTTTGCCGACCGCTTTACGAAATTTGTCTACTTCTCCCCAGGTATAGCCGGCCAAATCATGGGCCATGATTAAAAGATCATCTTGGTAAACCAAAATGCCGTAAGTTTGCTCGAGAATTGGTTTTAAGGCTGGATCAAGGTATGAAATTAGTTCCGGATTATGTTTGCGGGCAATGTAGTCTGGAATAAACTGCATTGGCCCCGGGCGATAAAGAGCGACCATGGCATTGATGTCGTGAATGCTGGTTGGCTTTAATTCTTTTAAAAAACGAGTCATGCCATCGCCATTTAATTGAAACAAACCTTCCGTCTCGCCTCGCGCCAGCATGGTAAAAGTTTTTTCGTCGTTTAGAGGTATTTCGTCCAAAATAATTTCTTGTTGATACAAAATTTTTACTAGCTCGGCCGCTCTTTTTAAAATTGTTAAATTGCGAATGCCCAAAAAATCAAATTTAGTTAAACCAATTCCATCTTCGCCAACTGAATACATGTCGTATTGAGTGATAATTTTGCCACCTTTTGGGTCTAGTTGAGTCGGGACATAGTCTGTGAGTGGTTTGGGGGCAATCACCACGCCGGCGGCGTGGACCGAAATGTGTCGAACGCATCCTTCGAGTTTTTTGGCTAAATCTAAAATTTCTTTGGTGGTTTGTTCGGTTTCTTCCATTTTTTTTAATTCGGGAGTGATTTCTAGGGCGTGTTTGATGGTCATGGGCATGCCTTGGGAACCGAGGGGAATTAAGCGCGAGATTTTGTCTCCGATATCGTATGGGTGCCCTAGCGCTCGAGCGACATCTCTAACTGATCCTCTGGCCATCATGGTGCCGAAAGTTCCAATTTGGGCAACTTTGTCTTCGCCGTATTTTTTTTTGGCGTATTCGATGACTTCATCGCGGCGATCATCGGCAAAATCCATATCAATATCTGGCGCCGAAGGTCTTTCAGGATTTAAAAATCTCTCGAAAGGAATTTGATAAGCTAGCGGGTCAACTTTGGTGATGTTTAAAACGTAAGTGGTTAGGGAGCCGGCCACTGATCCGCGAATATTATTTAAAATTCCTTGACTGTTGGCGTAGCGAATCAAATCTTCGACGACCAAAAAATACATGGCATAACCTTTCATGGCGATAATGCCAAGCTCATATTCGAGGCGCTCTTTGGCTTGTTGATTGTTGGCAAAACCTTTTTTGACCAAACCAATTTCGGCCAATTTTTTTAAATGAGCGTCTGGAGTTACTTCGGGTGGTAGTTCAAAATTTGGAAAAACAAATTTACCCAAAGTGATATTGATATTTACCCGTTCGGCAATTTCTGCTGTTTGTCTAACGGCTTCGGGGATTTTTTTAAAAAGTTGATACGCTTCTTCGGTGTTGATAAAAGAAAAATCGTCTTGACCAAAAGAAAAGCGCCCTTCGCTGTTTAAGTCGTTGCCGGTTTGTACCGCCAGCAAAGTTTCGTGTGCTTTTTTGTCATCGGCATCGCAATAATGAGAATCATGTGCGGCGACCAGTGGGATGCTGGTGCGTCTGGACAATTCGACCAGACTTTCTTTGAGTTTGAGCGCATCGGGCACTTCCGGGTGTTCATGAATTTCTAAATAATAATTTCCTCGGCCAAAAATCTCTTCATGTTCTTTGGCCACGCGCTCGCCATCGTTTAGGCCATTTTTTAAAAGGGCGGCGGCTAATTCTCCGCCTGGACAACCCGAAAGACAGATTAGTCCCGAGTGATATTTTTGCATCAACTCACGGTCAATTCTCGGTTTGTAATAATAGCCGTCGATGGAAGAGATGGTGACCAGTTTGATTAAATTTTTATAACCAGTTTCGTTTTCGGCTAGCAAAGTCAAATGATACCGCTCATTGTCTATGCCCGGTTCTTTGTCGGTGTGTCTTCGGTTGGCCACATAGGCTTCCAAACCCAAAATTGGTTTTACGCCTTCGGCTAAACAGGTTTTATAAAACTCAATGGCGCCATAGAGGTTGCCGTGATCGGTTAGGCCAAGAGCCGGCATTTTGGCATTTTTGGCTTTTTTGACCAAATCAGGGATTTTGGATAGCCCGTCTAAAAGGGAATAATGAGAGTGAGTGTGCAGATGAACAAACGGAATCTCTTTATCTGACATAGCTGATAGTATAACAAGGAGTTTATGGGTTTAAAAAATCAGTTGATTGGGGTGGATGAAGTTGGGCGCGGGCCGCTGGCTGGGCCGGTTTGTGTTTGTGTGCTTTGGATCAAAAAGCCATTGGCGGATTGGCCGAAAAGTGATTCTAAAAGAGTGAGTAAGAAAGAAAGACAGAGGTGGTTTTCCATGGCCGAGGAGTTAAAGAAAGAAGGTCGACTTGATTTTGCTTTGGGCTTTGTTTCGGCTAGAAAAATTGACGATATTGGCATTAGTGGGGCGATTAAACTGGCCATCAAAAAATGTTTTCAAAAACTTTCTCCGCCTTCGAGAGTGCCGATTTTTTTGGACGGGCTTTTGGCGGCGCCGGAGAGATATTTAAAGCAAAAAACGATTATTGGCGGGGATGCGATTGTGCCGGTCATTTCTCTGGCCTCAATTATTGCTAAAGTGGCGCGGGATAATTTGATGCAGAAAAAACATTTAAAAGATCCAAGATACGGTTTTAATCAAAACAAAGGTTACGGCACCAAAGCGCACTTCTCGGCCCTCAAAAAATACGGCCCGAGCAAAGAGCATCGTCTGACTTTTTTAGGGAAAATTTTTTGAATAAATCACAATATCCTCACCCAAGGACCGTCCTTAAGTATTAGGGTAACAAAGGATGGCCCTTTAAAAAAACACGTTTCGTGCTTAATCCTAACTGACTGTCTCTGATTCTTGCTTTTTTAGTCGTTTTTTGGTATATAATCAGTATATGGTTGTACGCATGAGGCATACCCGCGGGCATACTGGCAATCGTCGGTCGCATCACGCCCTAAAGAAAAGCAATCTAATCCCTTGCGAGAAGTGTCGGTCTTTGCGATTAATGCATCGGGCGTGTGAGGTTTGTGGAGATTATCGTGGCAAAACGGTGATTGATGTCATCTCAAAAGTCGAAAAAAGGCAAGCCAAAAACAAACTTTCTGTCAAAAATAAAACTGAGGCAACCGAAAAAACTTAGTTTTTGATGGTTGCCTAAGTTTTGCCTCATGGCCAATCGGCACCTTTCAAGGTCAATTGTTTTACAAACGCTCTTTGAGTGGGATTTTCGTCTTTTAAAAGATAAAGAGACTCTTTTGGTTTTGGAGAGAGTGGCCAAAGAGTTTGCGCCCGGCGTCGGCGATATGGCTTTTATGGAAAATCTCTTAAAGGGAGTGTTAGAAAAAAGAGAAACTCTCGACGAGATTATTGTTCGGGCGGCGCCGGATTGGCCAATGGAAAAAATTGCCATTGTTGACCGAAATGTTTTGAGAATTGGTTTGTACGAGATGCTTTTTGCCGACCGGACGCAAGTCCCGCCGAAAGTTTCAATTAATGAGGCGATTGAGTTGGCCAAAAATTATGGCGGAGATAACTCCAATCGCTTTGTAAATGGCGTTTTGGGCGCTGTTTACAAAGAAATTGGAGAACCGGGCAAGGAAGAAGTTAGCCAGAAAAAAAAGCGCAGTGAAGAGATCGAAAAGTTGCCGGTGCAAAATTTGGGCGGAGCGGTGGTTTATTCGATTGATCGAGGAGAAATTTATTTGGCTTTAGTGCACGATATTTTTGGTCACTGGACGCTCTCTAAAGGCAAACTTTTGCCGGACGAAGAAGTTAAGAATGGGGTTAAGCGAAAAGTTACGGAAGAAATTGGCCTGCCGATTGAGATTAAAGAGACTTTGGGCGAAAACGAATATGTGGCGACCGACCTAACAGGTGAGCGATTGCGTAAACACGTCTATTATTTTTTGGCCGAAGCCAAACACCAAGATTTGGTTTTGGGAGAATCTGGCGGACTAACCGCGGTGCGGTGGTTTAAAATCGAAGAACTTCCGAGGCTAAACATCTATGATGACATTATGCCGATTTTTACCAAGGCGATTAATCTTTTAAAGAAAGAAGGCTAGATCTTGGGAGTGATTAACAAAATTTATTTTCCATTTGTTTATGAAGAATAATTCAGAATTCGCTTCTTTTGAGAAGCGCATTGGGTATGTTTTTAAAGATAAGCAACTTGTTTTTCAGGCCTTTTTGCACCGGTCTTATTTAAACGAACACGCGGAGATAAAAATCGATCACAATGAGCGATTGGAGTTTTTGGGTGATGCAGTTTTGGAATTGATTGTGACAGACGCGCTTTTTTTGGCTTACCCACATAAAACAGAAGGCGATTTGACGGCGTATCGGGCGGCTTTGGTGAACGCCAACATTATTTCAGAGGTGGCGCGTGATTTGGGCATGAATGAATATCTGCTTTTGTCCAAAGGGGAGGCTAAAGACACTGGAAAAGCGAGATCATATATTATGGCTAATGCTTATGAAGCTCTAATCGGGGCGATTTATCTTGATTCTGGTTATGCTTCGGCCGAGAAATTTGTTAAAGGAACAATTTTGTTGCACGCCAAGAGAATTGTCGAAGAAGGCTTGTTTCGAGATAGTAAAAGTTTGATCCAAGAAAAAGCTCAGCAGTACTTTAGTGTTACCCCGCAATATAAGGTGATGGCTGAACATGGCCCAGATCATGATAAACAATTTATGGTAGCTATTTATTTTGGCCAAGAAAAAATCGCCACCGGTGAGGGCAAGTCAAAACAAGAAGCTGAACAAAAGGCGGCCCAAGTGGCGCTCCTTAAGAAAAAGTGGCTGGATTAGACCTCTAAGAGGGAATTTTTATCAAGGACGATCCTTGATATCAAGGACGGTCCTTGATAATTTGGGGAAGAAGTATTTATTTCTTGGTCTTCGTTTGAAGTCGGGTTAAAATTTAAATATGTTTGTTAACCGGCTTTTGATTTCCGGATTTAAATCTTTTGCTAAAAAAAGTGTTATTGATTTTGGGGTTTCAGTTACGGCGATTGTCGGGCCGAATGGCTCGGGTAAATCTAATGTAGCCGAGGCGATTCGGTTTGTTTTAGGAGAACAGTCTTTAAAATCTTTGCGGGGCAAAAACGGAGCTGATTTGATTTTTAAAGGAACGCGCGAGGGAACAAGTTTAGCGCGTGCTTCGGTGGAGCTGGTTTTTGGTAATTCAGATCGCCGCTTTTCTTTGTCTAAAGACGATGGAACGGAAATTTCGCTTGATTTTGATGAGATTGTTATTCGCCGGGTGATGTTTTTGGACGGCACCACCGAGTGTGCGGTAAACGATACGCCAATCAGGCTAAAAGATTTGTACGCGCTTTTGGGCAGTGTCGGTTTGGGCGCCGGGTCGCATCATATTATTGCCCAGGGTGAGGCGGACAAAATTCTTTCTATCAATCAAGCCGATCGCGCTCAATATGTTGAGGCGACTTTGGGGCTGTCTGTTTTTCGACAACGTCTAAAAGAGGCCGAAAGAAAACTGCTCAAAACCAAAGAGCATGCTCGCGAGGCAGAAATTTCCAGAAGAGAATTGGCGCCGCAGATGAGTTTTTTAAAAAAGCAGATTGAGAAAATCGAAAAAACCGAAAACCTGCGTCGAGAACTTCTGTCTTTGGCCGTCCCCTATTTTGCTATTGAAAGTGCACACTTAAGCGAGGAGAGAGTTTCTTTAAAAGAAATGAATAGTGCCCCAATGATTAAACAAGAAATGAGAGTCCACGAAGAAGCCCTTGAGCAAATTTTACGAAACAAAGAAAAAAATACGGGTAGAGAAAATGTTGATTTGGAAAAAGAAAAAAATAAACTCTCTCTTAAAAAAGCCGAGATTTTAGAGGAGCGCGATTTATTGAGTCGGCACTTGGGCCGCCTGGAAGGAGAGATGGCTCAATTTAAAAGGTTAAGCGAAAAGAGTTTTTTAAATCAAAAAATTGGCGACCAAACTCTTTCTTTGCCAATCGGGGCAACCGAGGAGCTTTTTGCCGAATCTTTTAAAATAATTGACGAAATAAACTGGCGTTTACAAAATCACGAATTTGCCGAAGCCACTAAGCGCTTAAAAAACCTACGCCTCAATTTAGCAAATTTTCAAGACCATTATTGGCCGAAAACCTCCACCAAAACAGAAAACATTTCTAATGAAAATGATTTCGATTGGCAAAAGCTGGAAAGAGAAGCTGAAGAAATTCAGGTCAAAATAACAGAAATAAACGCCAATTTTGAGCAATTAAACGAACAAGAAGAGAAATTGCGCCTGGAGAGCTTGGCGATTATCGAAAGCGGGGCCTCTTTGGAGAGAGAACTTTATGAACATCGGGCCAATCTGGCGACTCTTTCTGAAAAACTCAAAGTGGCTACTATCAAAGAAGAAGCAATTTTGCAAGAAGAAGGACACTTTAAAGAATTACTTACACAAGTGGCGCACATGGTTGGCGGCCAGGTTTTTGCTTACAAAACTCATCCGCTCATCAGTGGGGAAGCGGCTGTGGACATTCCAACTGGTCGGGTAGATCAACAGGAGCGCCGACGGCAAATTGATAAAATGCTTTTAAAACTAGAAGATTCCGGTATTGCCAATCAGGGGGAAATTAAAAAAGAATACGAAAGTGTCCGCGAGCGGGACGCTTTTTTGGATCGGCAGCTTTTTGATTTACGCAAAGCAGAGGAAAATTTGTTGACTTTAATGCGAGAGCTTTCGGAATATATGAACGAAGCTTTTCGCAAAGGTGTGGTTGAGGTGGGTAAAAATTTTGATGATTTTTTTAAAACTATGTTTCCGAGCGGCAAGGCTCAATTGATTCTTTCGGAAATAGAAAAAGAAGAAAGCGAAGAAGAGGAGAGTGGTAAAAGTCTGATTTCCGGTTTTCGAAAATATGGCTTGCAGATTGCGGTTAATTTGCCGGGTAAAAAAATTACTGATTTAACTCTGCTTTCTGGCGGAGAAAGAGCTTTAACGGCCATTGCTTTTCTGTTTGCCATTTCTCAAGTTAACCCGCCACCTTTTATTCTTTTGGATGAGACCGATGCGGCGCTTGATGAGGCCAATTCAAAAAAATATGGCTTGTTGATTAAGAAACTCTCCGAACATTCAAAGTTAATTGTGATCACCCACAATCGCGAAACCATGTCTCACGCTGGTGTGCTCTACGGTATTACGCTCGACAAAGACGGCTCTTCGAGAGTTTTGTCGGTTAAACTAGGCCAAGCCGAGGAGTACGCCAAGTAGATTTCTGCGTTAGCAAGTTGATCAGCTTGTCTTTTAACTAAAATCTGTGATAGAAGTTTTTTGGGGTTAATCAACTGGAGCCGTGAGATGAATATAAAGAGCAGGTTCTGGCGTATCTTTTGGGCTGGCCAGTTGAAGATGATCGGTGTATATACGGGGACTTGGCTAGCTCTTGATTTTGCTAACTTCCTGGGCTGGGGGGATATGGGCATGACATTAGTTCATCCTGTTTTCTGTGTTATTTACTGTATTCTGGTCCAAGGTCGGATCCAGACAGAAGGGGTAGGCTGGGACAGGAAAAAGAAAGTAGTGATGAACACATTGTCGTTAACTGTGCCAGCCTTCGCCCCGCTGGTTTGGGTGTACTTCCTGGGGTGGGTGGGGTTTTTTGTGACCCACATGATTCTCTCCATTCCATTTGTTTTGTGGGCGGATGAGGGTTGAAAAGAAAAAAGATTCAAACAAGCGCGTAGTCAATTAGGCGCTTGTCTAGGTCCGCGCTAACCACGCGGACTTTCACTTTGTCGCCTAGGCGGAAAGTTTTTTTGGTTTTTTCGCCGACAATTTGAGAGTGTTTTTCGTCAAAGATAAAAAAATCTCGGCCCAAATCTTTGATCTTAATCATCCCTTCGGCCCGGCTCTCGTTTTCTTCAATATAGATTCCCCAAGCCGAAACCCCCGAAATAACTCCGTCAAAAACCGCCCCAACTCTCAAAGACATCCATTCAACTTGTTTGTATTTGATGCTACCCCGTTCGGCGTCGCTAGCATATTTTTCTCGCTCACTTGCCCGAGCACACATTTCTTCGTAATAAGGCAGAGTTTCTTTTTTGGGGGCCGCATCTTTTTCGTACAAAGAAAGCAGGCGATGCACCAAAACATCCGGATAACGCCTAATGGGCGAGGTGAAATGAGTGTAGTGTTCAAAAGCCAAAGAAAAGTGCCCGACATTTTCGACGCTATAAATCGCTTTTTGCATGCTTCTAACAATGGTGGTTTGTACCAAATCTTGATCTGGCTTGCCGATAACTTCTTCAATTAAGCGATTAAGCTCTTTGGAGGGGACTAAACCGTCTTTTAAATGAACTTCGTGGCCAAGAGTTTTTAAAAAATGTTTTAACTCGATCATTTTTTCTGGATCGGGCAAATCGTGAATGCGATAAATAAAAATCGGCGGTGTCTTTTTGTTTTTATTGACCCGCTCGGCCACCTTTTTATTGGCCAAGAGCATAAACTCTTCGATTAGCTTGTGACTATCCACGCGGCTTTTTTTGTAAATCCCGACCGGAACACCATTTTCGTCGAGCTTAAATTTGATTTCGTCTTGTTCAATAAAAATCGAACCGGCTCTGGCTCTCTCTTCATGGAGTTTTTTGGCCAACTGATTTAAAATGCCCAACTCTTCTCTGTAAGGGCCATCTCTTTTGCCAATCAAAATATCTTGGGCTTCTTCGTAAGTAAAACGCTTGTCGGAAAAAATGACCGTCTGACCAAACCACTCGCTTTTGACTTTGGCTTCTTGGTCTAAAACAAAAACTGCGCTCATGGTTAATCTGGGCTCTCCTTCGACCAAAGAGCAGAGATTGTTAGAGAGAACTTCTGGAAGCATGGGGATAGTGCGGTCAACCATATAGACCGAAGTTTGGCGCTCGACGGCTTCCTTGTCTAAAGCACTTCCGGGTCGAACATAATGTGAGACATCGGCAATGTGAATACCAATTTCAAAATCTCCATTGGGGAGCTTCTGAACAGACAGAGCGTCGTCAAAATCTTTAGCATCAGCTGGGTCGATTGTAAAAGTGGTGATTTCTCGAAAATCCCGCCGGCCCTCAAAGCTCTCTTCCGGAATACCAATTTTTTCAATTTCTTCAGCTTCTTTTAAAACATTTTCGGGAAACTCTGGTACAAAACCACGCTCCAAAATAATCGCCTCCATTTCGGCGTTGTGTTCTTTTGGTTTGCCCAAGATTTTGATGACTTTACCGATCGGGCTTTTTTTGCTGTCTGTCCAGCTTTCGATATGGACAAAAACCTTTTGACCACTTTTGGCGCCGTTTAGTGATTCTTGGGGAATCAAAATATCGGTGTAGAGTTTTTGATCTTGCGGAATTAGAAAATAAACCCCGCCCTCTTCTTCGATAGTGCCGGCAAAACCTGGCCTGGCCCTTTTTAAAACTTTGACCACCTCACCGCGCCTAACCTCTTTACCCCGCTCGTTTAGGGTGGTGCCTTGATAGGGCAGAATGCGGACCAAGTCTCCGTGGAGAGCGGTATGGAGAAATTCGTGCTCAATTTCAATGGTCTCTTTCTTGTTTTTGTCAAAGACATAACCTACGCCTTTGCTGGAAATGGAAATGGTATTTTCCAAGATTTCATTTTCGGGAAAATTTGACATGGCAGAAATATAGCATACTTAGCTAATGAATAAAATTTTATTTTTGGCGCACCCCTCAGCTTAAATGTGACTAAACCAATAACCGTCCTTGGGATCAAGAACAGTCAAGGACGGTCCTTTTGGCGCAAGTCTTTTAACTTTCCCCGTTTTTGATTTTGATTAAGAGCTGGATTTGGAGCTCCAGAATTTTTATTTGCAGTTCTTGGATTTTTCTTTGCAGATCAGCCACTTGAGAAGTGATTTGATTATTTGTTTCCACATTTATGATTGCCGGAGTCTCATCAGTCAAGAGGGTATTGATTTTTGAGATTGTTTTTGGGCCAACTCGGCCATAGCCAGTGCTGATTGGATCACCAGAAACAACAATATTTTCTTTGGCTTGGAATCTTTTGACCGCTTCTTCGGTTAAGACACCATAAAAGCCAGTTTTATTGTCTTCCTCTAGGAGCCCTTCTTTAATTAAGAATTCCTGCAAAACCAAAACATCATTATCTTTTACTCCTCGATAAAGAGGCTTGGTGATAACTTGTTTTGAAGATCCGGAATTTGATTTCCCAATTTCGGTGTTTTGATTGTTGGCGATTTCATTATTTTGATTGGTTTGATTTTGTTCAACTCGCGGAGAAACATTTTTTGGCGGAGTAGGATTAATCGGAGTGGGAGTTATTGGAGTAGTATCAGTAGATTTTTTAGAAATCGTGCCTACCGTTGCTGAATAGGCAGAATAATTTCTAGCCACATCCAGAGCTCGGATTTTATATCTGTACTCCGAGCCGATCGAGAGGCCTTGATGCAGATAACTCAAATTACTGGTTTTGATCAAAAGGGAAGTCGGGTTACAGCCACTGCCTTTACAGAAGTAAATTTCGTATTCAAGAATGCCGACATTGTCACTGGAATCTTGCCAAGAAAGACTAATGGCGCCAGCGGCATTACTAACAGCCGAAACATTTTTTGGTTCTCCCGGGGGGGTTGTGTCTGGCTGTGGCGGGATGATTGTGCCATTTTGCACGGTTACAGTTATATTACTGGCATCTTGTCGATTACCAGCCGCATCTCTTACAGTCGCTGACAGAGTATGAGAGCCATTAGCCAAAGTAGTGGTATTCCAAACAACAG
>FRDC01000943.1_pt1 | contig 43911 bp, 66 predicted proteins | sample 1106171 | NCBI WGS metagenome assembly FRDC01 (sample SAMEA3930566, study PRJEB13176) | freshwater metagenome | biome: Drinking water system; feature: drinking water; material: water | place: Singapore | collected 2014-12-20 | reverse complement strand
TACTTTTTGATTTCCAGACACCCAAGCATTCCCGAACACCACAGCATCCCCGAACACCCAAGCATTCCCGGACACCACAGCATCCCCGGACACCCTAGCATTCCCGAACACCACAGCATCCCCGAACACCTCAGCATTCCCGGACACCACAGCATCCCCGGACACCCTAGCATTCTCGGACACCCTAGCGTACCCGAACACCTCAGCATTCCCGAACACCCTAGCGTACCCGAACACCTCAGCATTCCCGAACACCCGAGCCTCCGAACCCACAAAGGCAGTCTCGGCTACAAAGGCAGTGTCTTGGACCCAGCCACCCCCATTGGAGTGCTGGTGCCATCCAGAAGTGTCCGTGGCATCCGGAAAGTGTTTCTTGAAAGAGTCTAGAAGGATGTTTGTCATGTCCAGAGTATATCCGGGTTTTCTTGAAAGTCAAGCCGGTTGCAAAGAAATATCTTTCTTTTCGACGGTCAAGCCAAAATACTTAGTGTAGTTCGACTTGACGGACAAACCGCCATGAGCCACGATCACCACGTCTTTAGCACGGGCCGACCGACCATCCCGCGTTCCGAAACAAACACCACAGGTTTCGCAGGTTTTCAGTTTTCCTGCCTCTTCGCTCGCCGGGCAAGTAAACTCACCGCTGACCACTGCCTGTGCTGCCGAACGGGTGCGGAACGTCCTGTAGCCCATAGACTTAGCCAATACCCGATCCGCCTCTGTCTCACAAGATGCCATGAGAAACCGAGCATACTCCCGAGAACAATCCCGCCACTGGTGCGTATAGCCAGTCCAGCGACCATTAGAAAGCCGGGCCAAGTTTTCCCAGACTTCGATCGGCACTGCCGCCGGATCACCGTATGACCCGAACCTGACCATTCGGCCCAGAAACTCGGTGTAGTTTGTCTCTGCGGCATGAGGGTACTTACCACCCACAAAAGCCTTATAGACCTGCGTAGGGGCCTGATACCACGAAACATAGCAGGATCGGCCCTTACCATCCTCGCTGGGGCCACGATGCGGACAGTTACCACAGATACCCCGATCCTCGCCGGTCTGTACGGCTTGATTGGGGGACATATCCGCCCGAAGAATCCAAGTTTGGATCATGCCGCCGGTCTTTCGGTTCTCGCTGGACAGTGTGGCAATGACCACAATATCCGAACCGTCGAGAAGGGACGGACCACGATAGAGAATCTTTCCGTTTGCCATGCCCAATCGTAGCCTTGTTTTGTTGAAAGTCAAGCCCACTCTAACAAAATCTTGAAAGATCGGCTAAAATCTAGGAATAACGAGACGCGGACCCCCAGAAACAATCTGGTTGGTGCCCAACGTCTGGATTTCCGTGGTGGCGGGATCATAGACCCTAACCGCCCTGATATACTCCTTCACAACCAAGACAGTGCGGATTCCCACATTGTCAAAGTGAACATTGATCCACTGCCCGGCCTCAACGCGAATCTTATTCTTTTCCGTGTAAAACGTACTCCGTTGGTAGAGGAAGAAACACCGCCGTACCCAATCATAGCACCAGAATCTAAAAGTCAAGCCATTACCTACAAAATCTAAAAAGATTCTGTATTTCTTCCGTTTCTTCTTGACTTTTTAGATTTTGGGACTAGTCTTGACACGGCGAACCGTCTTTTTGGCGGCGGTTTTCTGTTTATTGACTCGAACGCAACCGGCCTTGATGGCCGCATGGTATAGTCTTGTGATTGCCTCTAGAGGTGTTGGTGAGTTCTGGATTTGGTAAGTGGCCGGAGGTCCGTACATATGGGCCAGATATTTCTTAGAATCATCATCTTCACATGGGATAGCCTGAAGACCGATACCGATCTTGTGCCGTTTATTGGGTGTGCGAAGCCTCGAAAACTCCTCAAAGAAGCCCTCGACATTGGGGATCAACCAGACCCGGCGACCAGTATCAGACTTTCCGCGAATGTACCAGCCATCGCCAGTAATCGTTTCACTCCATCCCCAGAAGACCAGAATCTCATGGTGGACTTGTTCTAGGTCTAATTCCATTGTCCGATTCGTCCGGGGCGTAGGATCTTTGGCAGGTTTAACGAGCTTGAGTTTGGTCATGTGTGAAGCATACTCTTAAAATTTTGAAAGTCAACTGAAAAGCACCAAGAATCTTGAAATCTTAAAAACCTCTATAAAGGGCTTTTACAAGGTTTTTGTAATCTTGGAATGAAATCCTACGGCTTTAGACCAAATTCTTGATTAAAACACTATCCAGACACGTTTTTGACCGGTCCAGAACTACAAACACTTTGAGTTTTACCAGAAAATCTCTAAAAACCTCTAGAATTTTCTTAAATTACCCACTCCTATTGTCCGATTCGTCCGGTTAATTGGACTTCAGGACAGTATAGCCCTGAGATTCTACTTCAAAGGGTGCCATAATCACACCACAACAGGAACACTTGTAGTAGTTTACTTGATCTCCAACAAGTTTAGAACCCCAGACACGGGCACCGAACTCATTCAGACCGGATTTACTCAAAAGCATCCAGTGTTCTTGTACCGGATGGTCAATATTCATAAAACATCGATTTTTTGAAGAAATTGTTTGAGCATGATTTAAGATTTTTCAAAAGTGGCCCCAGTGGGATTCGAACCCACACGCCCATTACAGGCAAAAGATTTTAAATCTTTCATGTGCTACCAGTTTCATCACAGGGCCAAGTACACTAGTTAGTCCCCAAACACGCACTTTCGCAGTGTTTCGGCTGCGTTAATCACTTCTGGTCTGCTGGAATTTTCTGAAATTACCTTTGCGGCTTGTTCAAGATTGTTTTCTGAAATATCCATGATAGTTTTACTCTTTTATCGACTATTCTCGAAAACCTTCTGAGACACCCGTATTAGTATTTGACCCCAAATAACAAAGAACAAAACTTCAAATAGCTGCCTCCATGTACAGGTGATGCTCAGACCCATATAAGGCACCACAACACCCATACACATCACAAGAACCAGAAAAAGCGACCAGATTTTGATGTTCTTTGAGATTTTCATGATTTTCTTAATCGGCTCCACAGGGTACTGCAAATCTTAAAACCCGTCGATATTCTTTGTTTTGCTTTCTACGAAGCTTGTTTTTCTGCCGACGACATACAGAAAAACTCAAATCCGTCGGTGAACCGCCGTGTGTGAGAGCATATCTGGGAATTTGTGAGAATGTTAGAGCTTTGAACCCCTTTGACAGACTCTTGGTGTCTCTGTAAGTCAGTTGTACCTCTTCCCACGAGACTCTATAGCCCCTATGGACCGAAAGATACCCACGCAATGCCGAAGGGCCATTACGGTAAAACGCCTTATCATACAAAAACCACGATAGTTTCGGTTTGGATTCGGGGCCATCATACCCATAGTATACACCACAACACCCCAGAAGTCAAGAACTTTCTATAACTTTCTATAACTTTCTGTACACTTTTAAGATTTTAAACCACCCATAGACCCCCCAGAATAGCGTTCCCCGGTTTATTTCAAGGTTTTTCTAAAAAACCCCTAAGTCTCAATTTAAGAAAATGTTTTATAATCATCATAATACTCATACGGCTCGGACACCCCAGAGACTTCCAAAGATCGGCAAGTTGATTGTCAGTGTCTGGATACGGGTCGTCAATACAACTCAAAGCCCGAAATCTCAAACTACCCTTTAAATGGTCTGGAATTTTTTTATTTTGAGTAGATTCTATATTTCTTAGAACAGTATCCTCTTTCGTGGAATTTAACCGGATGGCCATAGTAGCCGCCCTGAGTCAAGAATCTCTTCTTGATGTCGGTGTCTACTATGACTTTAACATACTTCATGGAGGAAAACCATTCTGGGTGAATAGTAAATATACCCATCAGCATTTCTTTAATTATTCTATTACATCTACTGCATTTGGTCCCACCCCCACGATAGGCATAATGCGGGGGGGGGGGCTTACAGAGTTTAGGGAAACACTCGTGTAGCACCACGTTGAAGTAATTTTGTTATTTGACCAATACTTATGAGATTTCATGATAATTTTTGAGGACTGTCACTACTGGTGATGAGTTACCGTTGGATTTCTGCCCGTCCAAAATATTTCTAAACATCATACGAGATACATCAAGAGTCGCACCGGAGTAAATATAACAAGTATCGTCTGGAATTGAATACCGTTTTTTGCTATATTCGGGGCCGAAATTTACCACCACTGTTTCTGTTGTCTTAGTTGTTATTATTCCGGTTTTTAAGAAAACATGAAACAAACAATCCGGAGAAACAGAAAGATATCTTTTGGAGTCCTCTGACCATATTCCGTATGTGTAATCAGGGAGACGGTCAAGAATTCCCGGAAAATCTTTAAAAACTCCATTAAGCATGGGGGGGATGAGTATTCGTAGTAGTAGTAGTAGTAGTAGTTGTCTTATTAATAAACCTGCAATGTGTTTTACCCATTAATTTCAGAGAGTCTTGCCTGTTGCAGTCTAGATAGCTGTATTTTCCGGAAACACAGGCTTCCGGGCCGACAAATACACCGGGCATGACCACACTACAGTTTTCGACCCACCCCCCGCCGTTTGGGTGTTTATGCCAGTGGTTCCTGATTTCCTCATGAGAAATAGTAGAAAAATGATGCCTCAGATTGGCATAGTCTTTTGCTCGGTATATTCGCTGTTGGCAATCATTTTTAACTATTACTACTTTTGATGTACTGGTGGAATCTGAAAAGAACATCGATGTTCTTTTATTTCTGGGCGGTAGTTTGTTGTCGTGGCAATATCACAGACATAGTATGTGTCATTTGGAAGTCTGACTACGGCAATTTTGTTCTGATACACCCCAATCGCGCCGTCTGTTCTGCCGAGATAATATCCCCAACAACCAAAGAAAAATAAACATAAGGCTATAACTATAGGAATCATAGGAGATAAGTATCTCGGGTTATTATTGGTGTTATTTTTGTCATTCATAAACATTTTCTAAAATACTCCCTGATATATGTTACTGGCTTCGATCTCAAAAAAAGCTCAATTATTCCATTTTTCTGTTGTTGTTGGTTTTTGTTATTATTACTATTTCCTTCCAGAAGAACAACAACATGCCTGTCTTTCCATGTTGGTTCTTTGATTTTAATCAACCCGAATAAAGCCGCACCACCGCCACAAAAGTTTCTAAAGGAAGGACCAAAACAAAAAAACTCTCCCGGAACCAGATTTTTGAATTTTTCCTTGTCATCCTTTTTTGTGGAAAATCCTAGAGTATCACAGGCTCTGGCAACATCAATATCCAGAACAGTACGTCCAATGAGTACGTTGTTGCACTCTGCCACACAATCTTTGGCGAGTTTACCGAGTCTCTGGGTGGCCAGAACACCGCAAAAACCACGTTTACGACCAGTTGACATTAGACACGAAACACTAGCCTTACACGGGTTTGAATTCTTGTCTGATCGTTCAGGAGCAAAGACATGGGCCTCGTCAATGATGACGAGCAGTTTTTTCCAGAAAGACTCGGGTGACTCGTTTAGTCCAGTGAGCAGGCCAGAAACAAAATCTCTTTTTTCCTGAAGAGATTTGAATTCAGACAGATCAAATATAAAAGATTTGGTCTTGCATTCAAGTAAGTGTGGTGCCAGTTCTTCCGGGGTGTCCACACAATCAGGGGATAGAGTTTCAAGACAAAGAGTTCTCTTCTTTTTTGCCGGAGAAACTACAACCACTCCAGATTTTCTAACAGAGTTGTCTAGAAATTCACTAAATTCGCCTTCCGGGTCTATCACCCAGAAAGGAATATTTGTTTTAAGGGCCTCGATGAGCAGTCTCTGAATAGTCACAGACTTTCCGCCACCCGAGTTTGCCTGAATCAAAAGTCTGGAAACCAACAAAGATGCTGGGTTCAGGAACACAGGATGTAAATCAGTGCCTAGATTCATCCAAGGATCGGGGGTCTTGTCGTTTTGAGCAGTCATCGATATTATTCCGACCAGCTTTCCGGTGAAATTAAAATGGCTTTATCTATGAGAATCATCATATCCGAATGTGTGGTGGAATGTAGATCGTTATATCTATAAACGGGACCAATAACCCCGGAGGGGAGACAAGAATTTAACATTTCAAATATCGGGGTAAATTTTGGGCTCCCACTACCCAAAACTTTTATGATTGCCCCAAGAACACAACGTGATTCGATGCCGTCATATCTGATATCGAAAAGCCGATGCTTAGTCCATTTTTCTTTGGAGTCTATCAGATTTCGAATTTGAATTAGTTCAAGCTTCATGATTTTTGGTTCCTCATATTTCCAATATCAATCAGCATGTTAAATTGCATACACAAATTCAGCAGGAATAAAAATAAAATTCCGGAACACAAAATACCAGTAAATACGTTTACCTGTGTGTCGCCGATATAGTACAGAGAAATGGGCGCAGAAGGCAAGAGACACCCAAGAATCTGAGTCAGGCTTGGCCGCATTACTTTTAAGAAAGACGGAGACTTCACGACGCTCTTTTTCCGGTCATTATTGTTATTATTGTTTTTGTTCGGCCACTTGGTATTATATCTTTGCCTAGACACAATAATATCGTTTATTGTGTTCAACATGGTATTTCCGTGTCCGTGCCTATCTTCACGTCCCTGATTTTCTATGAACCAAGCATCATCACCTTCCCACGAAACTTGCGTCTCTCCATAACCCATTCTAAAAATGTATTGCAATCCAGAGGCAATGTATAGCTGGGTGTCTGTATCTTTGTCGCCCGTTATTGACTTGGGAAGAGCCTGTCTGGGCCAAGACAGAGTGAATTCACAAAGGTTGATGGGTTTTGTCTGACTATCAGTGTGGATTGTCGCTGATGATTGTTCCATATTATTCACCAAAATCTCCGTTCTGGCTCTCGGCAACTGTCAAATGACAATTGCGAAGGCAAAATCTTGCGGGAAGAACCACTCTATATCTCAAAGTGTCCGCATCTACCTTCTTGATAGAGGCAATTTTCTTGAGTGTTCTAAGAATTCTCGGTGCGTTGATGTTATTGTGTTTTTCGGGGTTGTAGAACCAAGGTCGAATAAACCAAGGAACCATACCCAAATAAAATCGGGTGAGTTGGATGTTGAGCCAAGTGAACCGATAGTACAAATCAAAATCTGGACTAGTTTTAAAGTCGGGATTTCCCTTGGCTAATTGAACTAGACAATTTCGAAGAGTGATAGGTGTATAGACATTCTTACACCAAGAAAACCAATCTTTGATGTATTGAATACACCAGAAAATAAAAACCTGACTGACATAGTAAGGCACTAAATACTTGTCGGGGATGTCTAAAAATCCATAAGTTTTGACCGCCCATGCAATCAAAAGCAGAATAGAGATTGACAGAAGATTAATTCGATTTTCGTGCTTGAATGGAGGAATTGCGGTATATTGATCTGGGACTATCATTTTCTTTATTATGCTCCGGGGCCAAAGCCATGACGCTCACCAAAAAACTCTTCGATTTCCTGAATAGTCGGACCATAGCGGCCTTGCTTCCGACGACCCATGTACTGATGAATCGCTAGACACACAGACTGTCCAAAACGGGACTCTAGCTCGGCCCAAGGAATCTGATTTTCCTTCACCATAGCAGGAAAAACACCGTTCTTTTTAGAAAACGAATCCATGATCTTGTTACCAAGGCTCTTCACAGGATACACAAGACTGTCCAGATCAGACGTTTTCATGTCTATAGCATAAGAACCTCAAAAGTCAAGTCTTACTTTGAGATTTTGTTGAGAATGTTTTCTGAAAGAACGATCTTTGCTTTCCCGTAACTCTCCGGAAAATCTTCTTCTTTCCCTTCGACAAATTCATTATAAAGGGTTTTCAGATTTTTAATTCCGGCTTCATCTGTTACGGCACTTTTGATTTTCCGTCGTATTTCATCGGGGGAGTCGTCTAAAAACAAACATCCGCTAGGATTAGATTTGGACATCTTCGAGTTAGGATTTCTTAGATCATTGATCTGTTCTGACGTAATCACAGGAACAGGACAAATAGAATCTTCCGACAGTCTACGCAGAATTTTTCTGGCGAAGTCCACATGGGCTATTTGGTCTCTTCCGACGTGAATTTTCTGATAGCCTTTAATGTCGTGGGCCATCAAGACAGGATATGTTAGAAGTTGAGAAGAAGGTGTCTTGGAAAGAGCCAGAGCATGTTTATACTGTGGCATTCTTTCTAATTCGGAAACGGACGTTAGGCTAAGAAGCCGGAAAAACAATTCCGGGTCGAAAACATCTTTTTGTTCGATAATGTTCTTGATCCCGAATTTCTTCAAGATTTCTACGTTCTTGGATACTATTTCAGTGGATTCTTCGGGTGCATGATAGTTTGCCACCAGAACCGTCGCCCCGGATACTAATGCCGGTTTAATTACCGAGAAATAGTGTCCGATGTGCAGCCGCCCGGTGGGCCGGAATCCACAAATACTAGAGCCAAAGCACCCTCCGAGATTTATTGATATTTGTATTCATGAGTCATATTTCCTTTTATTTTCCTAAAATTTTACGATCCGCCTTAGAGAGAGTCTTACGCACGTTCCACCCCAGACCCCTACGCCAGAGCCTAAAGACCCACACAGGCACAACAAAGGGCCAGACCAACACCAGAGCCACCACACCCAAGAAAATCTTCCAGCCGTACAGGGTAGACCTATCGGCCTCGGTGTAATCTAAGAGAGCGTCTACCGTCGCAAAGATCAGCACGATGAGCCCTAGGGTACACCAAGCATGAAAACAAATTAGATAATCTTCTGGTGTCATTTTTATTGTGTGATTTTAGAGTTTGGTTCGTTCATATTGACTTTTTGAGCCACGCTTGCCGCGACCTTCAACTGATGGATAATATCTAACATATCTTTCTGTTGATGACTACATTCAGTCCAAATTTCTTCGACGATTTTGATGACGACTTCTTTGTGGGCATTCACTCGTCTCACGGCCCAGAACAGGTATGCCCATGCCAAGACCACACCAAAGACACTCACACAAGAGGCAAAGAGTGCGAAATACACGAGATTTTCTTGGTTAATTACGATGTTCATTATTGTTTACTGCTGCTGACATTTAGACGTGCTGGCCATTGACAATACCGGCCAATGGTTGTGTGTATGTGTTGAGTTTCCATACCCATAGTATAGCATACAAAACTAAAAAGTCAAGCAAGTTGCATCAAAATTCTTCAAGATTTCTGTTAGACTTCTGCTTGGTTGTTGTTATTGGCCAATAAAGAAAGGCCAGTCTTACGTTTCTCTTTTTACAAAAGAAACTGCTGACCATCAACAAATGCGTCGGAGAGGAATCGAACCTCTAATGCCAAAAAGGCGGCTGATTTACAGTCAGCGGAGCGCACCACACTGCTCAACCGACGCCTGAAAGGGTGGATGACGGGAATTGAACCCGCTCTGGGAGACTCACAATCTCTCGTGCGCACCAGTACACTACAACCACCGTCTTAATCCTATTTATCCCAGAGGTTTAATCTTTTTGCCCCACAGGTCTTCAATGATTTTTTCGAGTCTTTCGATCCTCTCTTCGTCAGTCATATATCTTTCAATTTTCTTTTTGCCCAAACAATGATAGCATTTTTCTTCGCTGTCTAAATCAATATTTCCGTTGTGTTGGCTCTCGTCATACGTAACACCCTCCCCTTTACAGGTAGGACATCTATCGAAAATTATATTGTTCATAATTAAACTCCAAAAACCGGCTAAGCCTATCCGATTTCTCGAATCAAGCCGGCATTCTGAAAAACATCGAAAAACATAGTATCGTGGTTCATTTATTTTTCAGAAGAAAACCTTGTGTAACCTGATACAAGAATCGCCTTTTTCCGTTTCGGGCCACAGGCCGTATTTGGACCCGCTTTCAGGGCGGGTGAAAGAAAGAGCAATTTTGTAGAAACCACTCGCCTTTATTGGTCTCCTTAGTCTGCACATTGCTCAATGTTCAGACAAAGAAAAGAGTTTAATTCTTTCTTTGTCGTATAGGTTTGGTGCTAGTCGGAGAGTTTTATAGCATTTTCGAAACACAAATCAGATCAATTCGGCTTTCGCCGCTTCGACTGATGCTCGATTCTAGTATCTAAGAACCGAACCAACAATATTACCTCTGTCTGGACTACCGTAGACACTTAATCTCCGGCTTTCACAAAAAAGGCCCATGCCGATCGCTACTGTCTCGCCGACGCACAGAGTATATTTCCGTACACCGGGTCATAAACAGCCATACAGATACTACGACCGACACGATTTTTTAAATCTAAAAAATGACCCCCAACGGTTACGCTCCGTCTTTTCCGGGGTGAAAACCCAGCGTTCTAATCTAGTGAACTAGGGGGCCTTGCATTGAATGGGAGCGGGGCGAATCGAACGCCCAACTTACGGATTAACGTGCCACTTCGGCTTTCGCCGCCCAATTTACTGGTTCGTGGTCTGGACTATGCCATTGTCCTGTACAGGACATTTCCCGTCTAGTCTCTACACACTTCCTGTTGTAAACAACAGGGTTGGCTCGGCGTTGGGATTTTAAACCTTTCGCCGAATTTGGGAAATTCATTCATGTTATTACTAACATGACGCTCTTATTTTCGTTTAAAGTCCGCTACTCTACCAGTTGAGTTACGCTCCCTTTATATTTTATCATTCACTTGTCAAAGAAGACAATTCAAATCAAGAAAGTGTTTTTGGTGTGTGTGTCTCGCTCTATTTTCTAGAAATTCGTAAATCTCAGACGTAGTGGCTACGAACACGCCAAAAACACTTTCCCGAAAAGAACCGTCTCTATCCAAACAACCGACCGACAATAGCGGGACCGTGACTCGAACACGGTAGAAGTAGCTTATGAGGCTACCGGTGCGTCCCTTTACCTTTCCCGCAATCCCGATTTCTTAGTTTTCACCAAGAATCAAGATGATTTTGTTTCAGCACAGAGTCAATGGCCCAGGAATTTACAAGTGCTTATCTACCCATGATATTTTGCTGGTCAACCCATCTGGGCTTGGGATGGCTCGATTAACTGCGTTCGGCTCTCTATCACTTTATACATCCGGATGGGTAAAAGCCATCTATGCAACGTGAACAGAGAGACCAAAGACAGTCAATTTCCACTTTTGCCAACACCAACTCAGTGATACTGCCGGAACAAAATCTTAAGTTTTCAAAGAATCTTCCATATCCGAGACTTCTACTATGTATGCACCATTATACCCAAAGATTGCTAGAAGTCAAGAGAAACTAGACAGGATATGTTGAATCAAAGAAACATTCTTCTACATCGTACCAATCAATTCCGTGTTCAATTTTCTCAATTTCTACAGAAGCGGGATACGGATCGTATGGATTATTACTTCCCTTATGAGACTTTTTCCATTCCTCTAACAACTCATAGTGCCTATTTGCTGCCTCCATGTTACTATAGGTAGCAATTACCCAACTTTCCGTAAGTGCATCCTTCGTTAGCATTCCAATTACTTGATAGATTCTCATATCTTGTTCCCTTGTTCCGTGGGGTGGGAGCAAAGCCGCATGTAAACAAAAGCTCCCACCCCACAACCGACACCAAAAACAAGAAATTCCTGAAACATTCTTAAAACTACTCAGAGGACTACTATTGGGTTTCGTCGCTAAACACCACTTTTCAGGAATTTACTGGGTGGCCCCATCCGCAAACGGGTTTTCGTGAGTTTAATTTCAGAAATTTCTTGGTTATCTGGACACACCGACTATTTATGGATCAAAACGGAGGATTTTCCCTAGAGTAGCCCACCCCAACTTCTACAGCAGTAGCCTTATTCTTGGACCTAGGATTCATAATCCGAGAAACACGGGCCAGAATCACGTCTCGGAAAAACCGGTCCACACGATCCGGGTGATAGATCGGCTCCCCAACAGGAAGCCCGGTCTCGGGATCCTTTCGAGAAAACTGCGTCAGGCCACTGTCCTGAGAAAAGTCCTGCTCAACATAGCCCCGACCGACAGGGATGAAAGGCCGAGCCTCCATTCGGCGGTGTGCGATGTCTCTACCAAACTCTCGCCGGAAAGTGTCCCCGGCTGCCTTGTTGGTAAGGGTCCAGCCGTATCGCCAAATACCATTCTCTCGGTCTACCTCAACCTGAAAAACACCCTTGGGTGCAGTCTTGGGCTTGTTTCGGACATAGTGAGTAAAGCTAATCATGTTTGTTTGGTCTCCATTCGGAAAGGATTGTTGTTATCGGAAACGATTCGACTGGTAACAAGTATAGCATAGGTTTCGTAGAAGTCAAGTAGAAGGCTTAGAATTATTTGTCAGATCATCAAGAAGTTGTTTGGCATTTGTATGGGCTTCGATCTGTATCAGTATATCCCAAACTTCTCGAAAGTCAAACCCAATCAAGAAGATTTTTCTTTTCTGAAAGATTTCTTAAGATCAAACCCGGCCTGCTGAATTTTGATATCATTAGGCATTTCTGGAATTGGCCGACCCGGATTGTTTCGGTTGGCGAGCCAACGATAAACGGAATCATAAACCTCATGGGGATTCTGAATTTTTTCAAACCCAGACCCAGAAAGCACAGGATTCAGAGACATAGTGTTTTTTTCATAAGAACCACCACGCCATGTGTAATTCTTGGAATGGGTGAACTTTAGAACAGGAACATTCCATTTTTCAAAAATTGCCTCAAAGGCAGTTGAGTTTCTGGTTTCAAAAAATTCTGGCAGGCTGTATTTTCTTTTAACCCAAGGAACACTACTTCTTTTGGCAAGATCGATTTCATAGTTGGATTCAAAATACGAACACAGAGAATCCATTTCAGTAAACAGAAAATTATTGAAACGGATACAAGGGAAAACTTTCCCTCCAATTCCAAAAACTACGGACTCTACGCCGAGAATTAAATCTCGATACCCACGCTGATATTTCGCAAATTCATCTGCAAAGAAAGGCAGCCCCGACTCAATGGGTGATGTCAGTTCTTTTTCTGTACTCTTCCGAATGTACATGAGACTACGATCTTCGTCGTATCGAGACACACCATCGTAATAATCTTTAAAGTCAGACTTGATAACCATTTTAGGTATTTCCAACTTCATCCTCTGTGCCGCCCAGAAGATAATCATCACCGACGTACTTTAGAATCACTCGACCCATACGCGGGTCGGTTCTTTCTTTCACGGGCCGAACAACCACACCTTCACGAATGTTAGATGCACCGGGAATCAGACTGGGACCGTTAGACACACCCCGAATTGCTTCAATTGAAAAAGGCCCCCGATACAAAATCGGGCAGGTGGGAATTCCGTGTCTTTCACACCAGTCAAGTACAATATCAGGATCAAGATATTCACCATTTACAGAAATGTCAAACACTCGATAAGCCAGTCCCGTAGGAACACCGTACTTAAGACTCTGAACACGACCATAAATCTCACCATAGAGAATTACACTAGCAAGACCGTTCATTGAAATTTCAGCGAGCATTTCGGCCACACCGGGAACCTTCCAAGGAAACCAATATAGTGAATCCGCATTTTCTTTCCTTTGAAGAGTACGAGAACCGGCCACACGAACACTGGTCTGAGTTTCTTCGTTCCGGATCAAACCGACCCTAGAATTACAACCATGCAATTTTTCCGTTGCCACAACTTCTTCGCCGACCACAAATAGATCGGTGAAGTTACGCATGTTTTCTACATCGGTATATTCAGGAAAATTTGGGTCTGACTTTTCACAATCACCTTGCGTAATCTTTACGGGAGGAACATACTTGGTAATGCCAAGCTTCTCGGCAACATCATCTCCCAATTCACCGTAGGCCGGAGCCACCACACCAAAGGACGGCTCCCCGCGAAGCTTGGTACACCGAACGCGACCACCAGTAGACAGATACTTGGTCACTCCAAGTTTATCACTAAGTTCAAGTGGAATCATAGAATCCACGGGAATGTATGTGATTAGACTGCCTGTGGTATATTGACCCTTGGGCACAACACACTGCCAGCCGCCAACGACAGCCAACTCAAGCTTCTCGGCGTTGGGGTGTGGTTTAACAGAATCAATTTGACAGACTTTTACGATTAGTTTAGACATTGTTTATCCTGTAATTTGGGGATTTTGAGAATTTCTAAGCAGGTCCATCTGAACAATACCCGGATGTCTTTCTGCTCTCAGCCGAGAGCAATTCAGGGCCAGTAGTTCAATTTCTGAATCGGTGAATTCTCTGGCTGTCTTGGAACCCAGAAAAGTCTCAAAGACCCTTTGATCCCGGTCTCTACGAATCTGCTTTATCAGACTCAGAGGGTGTTCCAGATTGGTTGGCTGTGGTGTTTCCATGCACCAAGTATAGCCCACGTTTTTAGAAAGTCAAGGAAATCTTTCCAAAAATTCTAACATTGGTACTGTTTAACCGAATGTTTCTGGGAGATTTTTCATAACTTTCACACAAACCAAATCCCCGAAGAGGCTTTCGCCCACAGCCCACAGAGCTATTTCGGGGACTCCCCTTATTTAAGGACAGAATTTAGAAAGGACACTCTTTGTCATCAACCTCAACAACAACATCTTCAACAGGCAGAGTAGAAGGCCCGGCGACGGCATCGATGGTGGGATCGATCTTCTTGTAGAAATCCACAAAGGTCTTTTGAGTCTCGGCCACGAATCGCTTGGTGCCCATAGAAATGGCCTTCATGCGATCATTGAAGATAGAGTACGCCGTGATAATCTGAATCAGACGACGGGTGGAAATCACATCCTCACTTCGACCTTCGGTGTAATTCACACGAATAGCCCCGGCCCACTTCACCAGATACTTAACAAATTCCTTGGTACCTTCACCATCACAGTTAAGACTGCTGGCCAGACGAGTAAGAATGTTAACTTCCACTCGCTCATCAGGGTATTCCTGTTCGATGGTGGCCGAGAATCGATCCAAGAATGCTTCATTCAAGACATTGGTGCCGATAAACTTACCAGTCTCGGAGCCTTGGCCCTTAGTGTTGGCCGTAGCGATAATGGTAAATCCCGGCTTGGGCTCAATAAACTTGGAAATCTTCTTGAGAAAGACACCCTTGCCCTCAAGAACAGGCTGCAAACACATGATCTTGTTGGAAGCCAGATCAATCTCGTCAAGAAGCAACACGGCACCACGCATCATGGCCTGAATAACAGGGCCATACTGGAATTCCATATTACCACTCACAAGACGGAACCCACCGAGAAGATCGTCCTCGTCGGTCTCGCAGGTAATGTTCACACGGAACAGTTCTCGCCTAAGCAGGGCACAGACCTGTTCAACGTCAGTCGTCTTGCCGATACCAGAAAGGCCGGTGAGAAAAATGGGATAAAAATGCCCGGACCTCACCGCCGACCTGATATCCTCGAAATTTCCACGTTGTACGTGGAGTGGATTCACAACAGGAATCACGGACTCGGAACCCATGAAAGCAAAGGCACCGGCAGGAATTTCGGGGGAGTTAATGACGTGAGAGGGTGTGCTAATGGTTTGATTCTCGGGAATTGGAGTGGGGATGGGGGAATTTACAACTGGAACAGGGGCGGTGCTTGTCGGATCAGGGAGTAAATACACTCCCCGGCTGGGCCTCATGGCGGGGTTATTCGTAAGCCAGTGCGGATAATCCCTATTGGTATTCTGACACCAAGCGACCAAGGAGGGTCGATCAACGGTATCGCCAAATTGGGCACGAGCGGCCGACAAAAAATCAGCCTGTGCAACGCTAAATCGATTGAACATTTGTTTGATTCTCCGAAAATAAGGGGAAACTGGAGGAAATTACGGGGTGGAATTTTCATTCCGATTAAGATTTTGACCCCGTAGTATAGGTTTGAATGTTCAGAAAGTCAAGGGACTTCCTGAAATTTTTTGATTACACCGCAGCCGTGGGTTGAGCCGGAACGCTGGCAGCCGACAGTGCCTTGGCCGTCGCACGATCAGCCGCATCCTTGGCCTTCTGAGCGGCCTCGGCCTCCCGGGTAGCCACGAGGGCATCATAGGCATCGAGTTCGCCCCAAGGAAGTTCATAGACACCCCGAGAACCCGAAGGCACAAACTCCTTGCTGTTGGTTAGCCACGCGGGCCAACACAGTTCCATAGCCGTGCCATCAGGCTTCATGACAGTACCGGGGCCGGAAAGTTGGCCCTTGTTCTGCATGTCGGTCAGGAAGGTTCGGGTCACGGTAGGCTGGCGACCGTGAAGCGACTCAAACTGACGAAGGAAGTTAGCACGCACTCCGTTGATACGAGAAGTAGCCATAATTCAAATTACTCCAAAGAAAGGAAAGAACACAGGTTTTCGAACACACATGCCATACATTATAGCATCATCTTTTAGATTGTCAAGTCTTTTGGATCAAAATTCTCGAAGATTTTTGTTTTTCTTAAGGTTTGGCCGGGGGAATAGACGAATTCTTAGATGAGACCGTCTTCATAAATTTAAGAATATCGATCATACTTTTTTGCATGGCATCAACTTTTGCCTTGTCGTCAACCGACCGCTTAGACCCATTGGCCTTATCGACGGCAATGGCAAACAACACGGTCATGTTACGATGTTCCGTAACAATTGCCACGGCCTTATTTCGGTGTCGCCCTGTAAGGGGTTTCTTTTCTCCAAGAACATCACCCAGAATAGGAAGAGTAATCCATTTCCGATAATACTCAAGACTCTGGGCATGAGACAATGACAAAAACTTGTTATTCTTCTCGTGCCACTCCAAAAGAGTAAGTACCGCCCGATTAAGCCACACATCGTCAGCTTTGATCTTTTCGATCATGTACTCTCGGGTAAGTTTGATTTTCTTGCCCGAAGAGGCGGACGGCTGGTTGTTATTGCTTTGAGGATTCGTCATGGTAAGTCAAGTATAGCACCGAAAAACTAAAAGTCAAGTTCATTTGCTGAAAGTTAGGAAGAAATCTTTTCGACTTCTCCCTAACACCATGCGAACATTTTCAAGAAAGAGAAGATGAAATCGGAGTTTCGACACGGCGGCGGGTAGCCTTGGCATCATTTTGAAATGACTGAGCCATTTCCTTACAGATCAAGTCAATAAACCGCCCAAGAACAATTCGATTGGTTTTCTTGCGCTTGAGATATTCACCAAACTTGGTGGCCATAGACTTGAAGGTTTTAACGGTGGGATTAAAACCAGTATCAAGAATAGACTGCACAGCCAAATCAGGAATCACAAAGTAAGTAGTATAACCACGGTTATCCAGAGCGGCAAACTTATTTTCCTTGAAACTACTGGCCATAGCCTTGGCCTTTTCGCTGCCCGGTTCGACACCGCCCATATTAGCCAAAATGGTGGCACCACGAGAATTACCGATCAGATAGAACCCAATGGTATTTCCGCCCGTGCGATACCGGAGCAAAGAAACAAGAACATCAGTGGTAGTAGCCCATACGTCCTTCTGGGTCTTGTGCGGACCCTCTTCGTATACATCGTTGCGATCAATCTGAACATGAGTTTTTGTGTCACGGAAAACTCGACGGTTCGAGTAAGACGAATATCCACGAGACGTATTGTAGATTTCATCCGTACCTTCTCCGTCCGTAAGGACGATAGTATTGATAATTTGCACGCCGGTACGCTTCTTGAATTCCGGAACAATATCAAATGCGGCCACAACGGCACCATTTAGCGGAGTACCATGAAGATACCAACCATTCGGAATCATTCCGGTGTATGACGACATGGCCCGGTCTTGGTCTGTGGGCGTACCCTCACGGAGAGCCATGAGACTACCAAAACAGAGAAGATTACCAGACATTTCAGCATAATCGGCCAGATTCATCCGGCTTGAAAGAATGTTCAGTAGTGCAACTGAATATCCATAAGACATGGCCGTAGGCAGGCTTGACTTCGAGGTAATGCCTTTCCGGAAGGGGTGCCCGTCAGAAAAGGCATAAACCTCATAGGGAATTCCAGCCTGACGGCAAAATCCGGTCAATTGCAGAAGCTGGTAAATAGTAGACTTCATCACCGAAGTCATGCTAGATGACCAATCAATAAACATGACAATACCGTGAGACTTTCCATCCTTGACCACGGCCATACGCCGGAACAAATCCTCGTTGAATTTGTAACCACAAATCTTGTCGATATCCAGAACACCAGACTTCGCATGACTGGTTCGACGGTGGGCATCGGCAGCCTTACGCTGGTCAAACATATTTCCGAGAGCCAGAATTCCGGGTTTATTGGATTTCTGAAACTCAGAAACGATATTCTGAAGAACGCTAGAAGGTGGCCGCATGGAATTATTAACTCCACGCCACTCTTCAAGACACTTCTTGTAATCAAGAACATTGTTCATACCGGAACCGTCACCGATATCAATGTAGTCAATCTGTTCGGTCTTTTTGCCATTTCGATTGGCCAGAACGTGAACAGACTTCTGAATATGATCGTGAGTCACCGAATCCGGGGGTGGGGGGGCCTCATCGGGAAGTTCCTGAATTTCCTTGGCCGGAGCCAACTCACCGTCATTCTGGAGGTTGTTGGGCTCATTATTGGTCGAAGACTTCGCAGCCGAGGAATCCTTCTTGTCTTCGGTTTCCTCAGAATCCTCATCATTATTTTTGCCATTTGACCCAGACGAAGAATTATCCTTCGGCTGTTCCTTCTTTTTTGATTCATCCGAAGGAGTAGACGGAGTATTACCCACATCATCCCCAGCCGACAAATCTTCCGGAGTTTGTTCCTGTGAACGCTTCTCTTCCGAAGGAGAATTCCCAGAATCAGACTTATCATTTCCAGTTTGACTATTGTTGCCCGGCTTGGTCTTTCCCTTGCCCTTACCTGACCCCCCGCCCTTCTGGGGAGAATTCTGCTTGCCTGAACCAGTAGAATTACCCACACCGGTTCCACCAATCTGGGCCATCTTACAACGAGCCATTTCACGAGCATAATCGTAAATCTCTCGGGCAACCTCGCAGGCTTCCTCGATAGACTTGGCGGCGGCACAACGATGAAACAAAGCCATTTCTTCGTCGTTCATCGGAATCTTCTCGGTGATATTCGTAAATCGACCAAGCTTGCCTAGAATATTGATACGATCGATCAAGCCCATTTCGGCCACGTCCATTCCGGGGGGAATGACACGACCCTGATTGTACATATCAGTATAACCACGACAAAAAGCATTCTTGAGACCCGGGAATCGCTCACACATCATGCGTTCGATTCGCTGATCCTCGACAATATTCAAATACTTCGCAGCAATTTGAGAATTTGCGGGATTTGAATCAATCCTCGCGGCAGCCTTATCCAGATTCACTCGCGGAGTGAAAAGTGCATGGCCAACCTCATGCCCGACCAGAAGATCGTACATATCTTCGGTCATGTTATCCCAGACAGGGAGAATCAGCCGCCGAGACTCGGCATCAAAGGCGGCCGTCTGGGCCGTAGCCTGATGCTCAACGGTGATGCCCTCACTGGCCATCATACGAGCCAGATGGGCCTTGGACTCGACCGTAAGGCGAGAAAGACCCCTACGAAGCCCATCTGGGCCACCCGGCTTGAGATTCGTAAAGTCTACGGGAGTGGGGAGGTTCTTTTTGTCGGTATTTTGGGGAGAAGTCGTCGTCATGGTGCCATAGTATAGCATACAGTTTCGGTTTGTCAAGTTAAAGACTAGAAAAACTTGAAGAATCTTGTTTTGTTTGGGTTTTGTTTCTTGCCTTCTATCTATATGGTGTGTTTGGGAGAAAAAGTTGAGTTTTTCTCTTGACTTTTGAGAAACAAGACGTATACTTCTCATTACGGAGGTTTTCAAGAAACATATGTCCACCTATCATAACGGATACAACATATACCCTCTTTTGTTGAAAGAGGGTCACGCTCCAAGCGAGGATACTCCTTATACTATGTTTTTTGCAAGTTCGAAAATTAGATATATCCGATTTAAATTATGCGATAGTCGTTGTTGGAAACAACACCAAGAAAGCCGTGTATGTTTTTAGATCGGTTTATCTAATGACTGTCGATCCTCAAAGATACCGAAGAGAATTAACGGATGTTTACGACAGTATAGAAGGAGGAAGAAAAGCTTGGAAAGCATGGATCAAAGGAATGTATAAAGCGTATAAACCTTCCACTTTAAATTCCAATTGCACTCTAGATTTGGAATTTATTAGTTGGTTGTCCGGGGAAATCACAAAATACGACATCAGAACATGAAAGAAAAGTACGAATTTTACATTTTGTGTAGAAAAAAGACCATAAGGATTTACTGCCGGGTTATGTTAGTCCAGAAATTCCCGTCTTTATAATTTTTTGCGTTCCGGATTTAAATAGTACAACCAACCGAATATTCATTTACAAAGCAAATTCTGTTTTTTCTGATTTAAGTGCTTCTGATGTAAAACTTCACCAATGAGTTTTAAAATTAAGCACAGCCAGACGTTTTTGGAGGGTGTATACCTTTAAAGAGGTTGACCCTGCTTTTATTAGATCTGGTAAATACAAAAACACAGGATTAAAGAAAATTAATGTATCTGAAGAGATCGTAGCATTGTCCGATTCGTCCGGTCAATTAGACTTTAGGACAGTATATTCCCGAGATTCTACTTCAAAGGGTGCCATAATCACACCACAACAGGAACACCCTTGGATAGAAAGTGATATCGAAAAACAAAATGAAAAGACATGTACTTACATTTGACATTCCTGTTCATGCGTATGATTTTAATGCCGAAATATTTGAAAGCGGTGGAATTCGGTTCCAAAATCTTTCAAAAATTGAGAAAATTATTTTTACTTCTTCGTTTCTGAATAAGGATCACATTCAAATAATTTTTAAATTATGGAATGCCACTTTTACTTCAATTACCTATCCTATAAAAGAGGCCCGAGTAATTTACTGCAAAATTGTCAAGAAATTTTCATGTTCAAAGTCTCTGGTCGAAGATGATAGTATTATAATATGAAATCGTATAAACTAATAAATCCAGGCGGTGCTGATTTACATGGTATTTACCAGAAAATAATAGACAGAAGTGATGTGTTTGGTACCCTTCCTTCACGTAAGTTTTACTATGAATATTTTGAACTAAATTTAAGAACTAAATATGTGCATTTTTGGGATTTTTATTGTGTGGGTGGTTCAGTGCAAGTTTATTACAATGACTTTTCTCCAGATAAATTCGAAATTGATTTAAACACTGCCCGAAATCTGTGGAAAGTTCTAGTTAATGATTTCGGATTTAGGAGGTATAACTTAATGTCTAAAATTTACGAAATTGAATTAAATAAGTTTGTACAATTCTCAGAAATTATGGATCATCTCAAGTTTAATATTGACAACAAACCCAGAGAAGGAACATACACAACCAAAAGAATCAGATTTTGGTCTTTAAAACAAATTTCAAATGAAACTCCAGATTTTACTATAAATTTCTTGGTTCATAACGAATTATCTACAAATTTCGAACATTTCTATTATACTGTGACTATAGCCTATGCCAGAGTGCTATATCGAAAAATTTTGACTCTGTATCCAGATTGTAAAAGAAATAGTTACTAATTATGAAAAAAATAACCATATACAAAATTTTTACGAATAATAGAGGAACGGTGTATCTTGGAAAGCTTCTGGCTGTAATTGGATATTATGACTTTTGCAAAGATCAAACCCGGTTGCTGACTACTATTCGCTTGGTGTGTTTCGTTGTTATTGATGCGGACAGAACACATGTCAGAATATTTTTTCAAGAGCATGTAAACCCATCACCTTTGCTTTCCGCTGAAACAGTTTTTACAACTATCGTGAAAATAGACGAAGCCAGATACATTTACAAAACAATCAAGTATATTTACGGAGACAGAGAAGAGACCTGTCGGGAATAATTATGAAGAAAATTCATCAAATCTTGTTATATGATTTACATAAAATTTCAGATCTGGCCATTTATCTTGGCCTGTCGGTTCCAAATGAATACAAGAAACCATTCTGTAAATCAAGTTAAATCAGATTTTGGGAAGTACTTCCTTCGGATTACCCAAAGACGGAAGCCATATATCAACTATCATTTGTTAGTTTTGCGATAAGTCCACACAACCCAGATGTAACCTATACAATATCTCACACCCGAGCCAGAAAATTTTATAAAAAATTGATGAAGAGGTGTCCAGACTCTAAAAAAGATTGTTTTTACTTACACGAAATTGATGGTCCGAATAAAACCATTAAAAATCCTAGAATAAAAATATAAATTGCACATGGATTACACATTAATTAGAAAAAGTTCTGTCAATGCCAGAGACATCTGGATTGCTATGGAAAAATCCCAAATATGGGCTCAATATATGGGAAATTTTTCGAGTACTTTTGGCGTTTATACTAGTGAGTGGAATTTCGATCAAAATAATTTTGGACTTCTTAAACCCGGTATTTCTATATCTAAAATTAAATTTTCTAAAACTGGTAATATTCTGGATGCAATTGAAATTGATTTTATTTCTGATGATTCCAATCGTAAAAATATAAACTTTTATTTAGATCTTCATAATGCCAGAAGTTTATGGAAAGTGCTAGTCGAAAATCTTAACTTTAAAAAGGAAAAGTTTAACCAAATTTGATGATCGGCCTTGACTTTTGACAGATAGACCGTATACTACATACTGTTGTGATGCCCAAATAGGGGAAGTAGCTCAAGCGGCAGAGCATCGGAGTTGCATTCCGAAGGTTTTAGGGTTTCGAGTACCCTCTTCTCCACTTTAAGGTGAAAGTTCACCGAGAGCGTCGAAAAGTAGGCCGTAACTTTCTGAGATGCCAGAAATAGCCGGAAGTAAAGGGTTCAAATCCCCGATCACATTAGATCAGTCTCCACCGTGACCCGAAGAGGCTAAGGGACCGTTTTTGTAAAACGGCGAGGAAACTCAATGCAGGTTCAAGTCCTGTCGGTGGATTTTTATATGAAACTAACCAAGAAAGAACAAAACGCAGTAGTAATAACAACACTTCTTATCTTTCTGGGTAGTTTGGTAATTTGTTTATTAAATATACTGAGTATTCTTCTTGCCCAAAAGTAAATCCAAAATTAAAATTGACATCTAATTAGTCGAAGCAATTTGTAAGATCCGTAAGTGGATAAATTCTAAAAACCTTAAAAATGTCCAATTCTACAAAAAAGGCAAGCCGGTCAAAACTCATAATTTAGAATATTTTGAAAGAACTGGTCTCGCTAACATAGACTATATACAGTACAAGATTTATAAGAAAAACAAAAGTTACAGCAAATAATTCAATTGGGTGCGTGGCAGAATGGTTTATGCAATCGCCTGTTAAGCGATCTTCGAGAATTCCTCGATTATATTGGTTCAAATCCAATCCACCCAGTTTCCTAATTCTCATTGGTTAAATTGGTTGAGTGGACCGAAAAAAGAAATTTTCGAATTCCCATTTATGAAAACTAGTTTTCTTAAAATCCTGTTATTTTCTGTTTTTTGCTTGATTTTTCTATCGGGGTGTGCTATAGTTACTCTCGAACCTCAGCCTTGTTACCCGAATTATTACTATCCAGAATGTCATAATAACACCCGAGTAATTTGGGTATTTCCGAATTCTGGACCCAATTACAGACCACCTAACTATCGTCTTTGTTCTCCTCACTAAAACTTAAAAATGGTCCGGTGCCAGAGCCTGTTCGAATGGACTGGTTTGCAAAACCAGCAGGTGAAACACCCTCGACGTAAGTTAAAATCTTACCCGGATCTTTTCTTGGCTCTAAAGTGTTACGGTAGCACACGGTCCTGTCTAGACTGATGCCGGGATTCGACTTCCCGTAGAGCCGCTTATATTATGAAAACCTACAAAACTACTATAAATTCGGCGTGGTGTCGTCATGTTAATGGCAAAGGAACTTCAAAAGAATTCAATCTAGACTGTAGACTTCTAATAGATGATTCAGACATCCGCGACCCATAATACAGATGGGCAAACCATAGCTTTAATTTGCCTTGTGATATGAAAGAAAAACTCGGAAATCGAGAAGACCTCGTTGGAAAAACACTGACAATTACGATTTCATGAACCTCATTCCGTATTCCAACATAGTAGAAGACGTAACTTCTGGTATCATTGCACACGGAGTAAACTGTGGACGAGTAATGGGGTCTGGGTTGGCTCTACAAATTAAAGAAAAATGGCCGCAAGTATATGCTGATTACAGGGGCCATTTTGTTTATAGAGATCAGCCCGACTGGCACGAACTCTTGGGAGATAATTTAACATCAGTAATCAATAAAGATCTTTTGGTTGTAAGTTGTTTTACTCAGGTTTATTATGGAAAAGTAAAGCCATACAAAGGAGCCAAACAACATCTTGATTATGAGGCACTAAAGAAATGTCTTTTGTCCGTTTTTTGTCGTGGTAGAAGCACAATTATGCCAGTTCATCTTCCAAAAATAGGATGTGGACTTGCCGGAGGAGATTGGATAAAAGTCAAGAAAATAATTGAAGAATTAGAAGATGAAGTTAACAACGAGATCACTTATTTTAAGTATAAGCCTCTAGAAATAAATGTTCATTTTCCCGGTTGTGTAGAATAATAACTTTCTTAAAAAAGGATCAATATACTATGTTTTTGCTATTCTTGTGTTTGGTTGGATTTGTGGTTTGATTTTTACATGTTCTTGGCAGCACCCACTTATTTGATTTGGAACTACGTGGCCCCGATGTATTTCTGTAAGTTCTTGCCCATAGAATACCTAAATATTCCTTATTGGGATATGACCATGCTTCTGTGTATTTTCAGTATTATTCGTAGGTTTGTATTGCTTTTTAGTAGATTCCAAGAAGATTTCAAGATCATCGAAAAATGTTCAGTTTTAGGAAAAAAGAAATAATTGCTTATATCTCGGTAAGTAGTCGGATATGGTTGGCCGAATCACTTTGCTAAAGTGACTTCCCTCGCAAGGGGGAATAAGAGTTCGAATCTCTTACTTACCTGTTTTAGATGCGACACAGATATTGGTTTTCTGTATCTGCTTGGAAAGCAGACGCTCTCTTCAATGGGAACTAGCCGTTCGATTCGGCTCGCATCTGTTTATAGAAGAATTTTAACATTTATGAAGTATATTATTGAGTACTCTAGAGTTCTTTCGGGATGAGCCTCTTTCCATGCTTTAGTGCGGGCATCTTCTTTTTCCTTGTTATTTAAAATAATATTCTCTATGATATTGTTTCTTATCGATCATTTCGTGTTCTCCTAAACCAATATTTATTCGGATTTTGCCTGAACCAAGGGCACAAACAGAACGATTTCAGACCACGAGAAGTGCTATAAATAAATCTGTTGGGTGATGTGTTGACTATAGGTTAGGTCATACCAGACTTGAAATCTGGCTTCCATCAAAAGGTGGAATGAGAGTTCGAATCCCTCCACACCCGCTTACAGAAGCCCCCGTGATGAAACGGATATCATAAAAGATTACGAATCTTTTTTTGCTAGTTCAAATCTAGCCGGGGGTGTTATGAAAATCTTAAAGTTTCTTCTAGTTTTAGTTCTCAGTTTTCTGATAGTTTCTTGTTCATCTGTTCCAAAAGATACTTTTGTCGGTCCTGTTCCTTTAGAACCTACTTTTATCCGAACACGATTGGTCGTTCACTATAAAGACAAACAGCCAATCGTCGATCTTTCAGAAATAGACAAATGGTTTGGTGTGTGTACGGCTTCTTTACAAGAACTTAAAATTAACTTTAAAATTGTTGACTTCGTATTTTTAGAATACGAAGATTCTACAGATTTTGAAGACATTGCTCTTGACTCTGACAAAACACCAGATATACTATCCATCTACGTGATGGAAGAAACAGAAACTCAACGTAAAAATAAATTGTTCGAAAACATGGCTGGCATGGCCCCAATGGGTCAGTATGCGACTATCAAGGCTGCAAATTACATTCTTCTGATGCCCTGCCGACGAGGGTTCGACAATTGGGTTTTTGTACATGAAGTTGGTCATGTATTGGGAGACCTAGAACACACTTTCAAGATAGACCAAACTACGGGTGAAATGGTGGGAGACGTTGACTGTCCGGACCTAAAAGCAACCGCCAATCCTCTATACTGTAACATCATGAACTACGCTGCCGGGTGTAAGTTTCGTGAATTTACCCCAGATCAATTACAAAAAATCTGGAAAAGTCTTCACAAATATCAATCAGATAAAATCATAAATTATGTCAACTATTAATGATCCAAGAATCCAAGTCCTAAAAGAAACCTATCATGCAATGGGTCCGGCCCAAACTAGGGAAGTATATGACTTAAAAGGTAAGAGATACTATTCTGAACAAGAAGTTATTGATGGGGCGGCAGATGTCGCAACTCAGTTTGATTGGCATGTAATGAATTTAGATATGGATCGAAAGTTTGAAGAATGCTCAAATAAGGAAATTACGCCGTGCAAATGAACCCACTCACCTGTATCGACTTTTACAAGACAGACCACCGCCGCCAGATGAGTATTCATATGGTTACATGGAATACAATAAAGTTGAAGGCATAAATACTGATATACCCGGACAAGTCATTCCAAATATTGTACTGAAAAAATAAATGAAATACAAAATTTTCGGGGATATCCACGGCAAACACAAAGAATGGGAGAAATTACTTCTAGCATCTGATGCGGACTGCAATTTGTGCGTTGGGGATATTGGAATTGGTTTTAGAAAAAAGGGTGGTTGGATCACAACCAATTGGTTACCACACAACACCTTTTACATTCATGGAAATCACGATAATCCTACAAAATGTGTTGGCCAAAAAGGGTATCTAGGTCGATACGGATCAATCAATGATTTTTTCTTTGTCTCGGGGGCCGATTCCATCGACCGCGAATATCGTACTTATGGTGTAGATTGGTGGCCAGAAGAAGAATTATCACATTCCGAATGTGAAAAGGCTCTAGAGCTTTATAAGGACTTAAAACCAGATTATGTTTTAAGTCACGATTTCCCCCGTGAGGTTTCTCTTTTATTAAAAGAGGCCGTGAAGGGAAATGGGTTTGAGCATATTGGGTTAAAGAACACGCCCACCCGCCTTCTGCTTCAAAAAATGTTTGAATTTCACCAACCATACTACTGGATCGGCGGTCATTGGCACACAAATTTTAGAAAAAGAATTGAGAAAACAGAATTCATTTGTCTAAATGAACTAGATACTTTTAATTTAAGGATTTCAAATATATGAAATGGAAAATTAAACCAAAACCAAAAGAATACGATATCAGATACAAAAAAGGATTCGCTATTTTTCCGACGGCGTGATTCATATGGTTCTGCTAGAATGGATTGGAAAATCATGAATTTTTATAAGGAAAAACCAAAAGATGTACTTTGATCCAAACACCCCCAAAGACTTTCTTCCACCAAATACAACTATAGTTGGTCTTTGCTCAATTTGCGGAGGTAAAGTAACTGTTCCGTCAATGTGGATGTCTGTCATTCCTCCTGTTCCGACTTGTTCTAAATGCGGAGCCACGCAAAGAGCCCAAGCAGATAATTATCCAATAATTGATATGGATCCATATTTTCCCCAAAACTATAAAACGACTTGGACCACCAATACCTATTAAATAATTTCTAAAATAGAATTTTGGATAAATAATCTAAAATTCTGATGCTATTTACAAAGGAGAAGCATACATTTTTAGATTTTTATCCATTCTGATATTGTCTTTAAATCTAATTTTCGTCAATTCGACTAAAGCCAACAACACAGGTCCGGACTTATTTGCCATTTTTTATGGCAATAGTTATACGATGGGTCTTGGAATTAGCCAAGCAGATCCAAAAGATACAGTCAATCTAATAGCTAATTTAGCCGAAGATAATGGGCATGTACGTCCACAGATGAAAGCCAACTACAACTCCGGGGGATGGTATTTACAAGATCACTATACAACCAATCAAGGAATGGAAATATGGGGATTTTCGCCGTGGGCCGGATACCCGACAAATTCTTGGAATTACATAATTTACCAAGAACATTCTCTGGGAAATTTAAACCCTGAGCATGGCGGGTCTCCCGCTAACATGACAACGTACATAAATTTACTCAACGTTCGAACTCGCCTAAAAGGACCAAACGCAGTAAACATCATGTATCAAACTTGGTCTCGTGGATATGGTAGTTTTTATCCTTATATGGGAATCCAAACTCCGGACCAAATGAACACAGAACTTAGAAATAACTACTATAAAAAGGGCGTAGAATTTCAGTGTCGTGTTGCCCCTGTGGGGGAGTGCCTAAAATTAGTCAATTGGAATTCTAGTTATTACAACCCAGATACAATTCACATGAACGCCAAGGGCCAGTTGTTCGTTGTGTTTGTTTTGTATACTACAATTTATATGGAACAGCCACAAACAAATTGGAATTTTTCTAGAGTTAAAAGTATTCTGGGAGTTACCGATCAAGATATACAAAATGCAGTTTCTATTTCAAACACCGCAACATATCATTTATTTCATTCACAAGATTTCAATAGAGATGGTATGGTCAATCCTGATGATCTCGGTGATTTTGTAACAGAATATTTTTCTGTAAATCCGGGTTTTGTTTGTGACTACAACAAAGATGGTCAGTTGAACCCCGATGATCTGGGCGACTTTATCACAGATTACTATGCTTTTTAACTTGACTTTTGAGAAGTATGTGCTATACTTCTTCTGAACTTCTCACCCCGATCTTAAAATATAAGGTGAAGAGGGGAACTTATACTCCCCGAGACTGGTTCGATTCCAGTACGAGATGTTTTTTGATTTCTTCAAATATGACGATTCTGTTAACTATTTGTATAGTGCTAATTTTAACTTCAACTTTCTGGGGTCCGGCTGTGGTTGAAATTTTAGATTTCATTAAATGGATTTTTAGCAAGAAGTAAAATGAAAATTCTATTCCTAGACGACATGGAATCTCGAAGGGACAAGTTTCAGACTCACAGTATTGGACACACCGTTGATTTTGCAATTAATGCCCATAACTGTGAGCATCTTTTAAACAAAAATCCGGGTGATTATGATTTGATTTATTTGGATCATGATCTGGAGCCAGAACACTACAATATGACCGAAGGAAGCCCAGACGATCAAAACGGGCAATACATCGCAAAACTGTTGGTGAAGCTTTCTAAATATCATGGCAAGACTGTCGTGATTCATACTTTAAATCCTTTGGGAAGAGAGAAAATGCACGAAATTCTCAAAGATAAATTTAAGGTTTTAATCATGCCTCATGCTTGGAATGTTCCTCCTGATATTTTATTAGCTCACTGTTCTTGATAAAGATTGGATTGTGTCCCGAATTGGCTAGGGGCCGCTTGATAAGTGGTGCTGACGATAAAACGTCTATGCAGGTTCAAATCCTGTCAATCCAATTACTATGTGTACTGCTTTTATTTACAATCAGAAAAGAATTGAAACTCAAAAAGATCTATCAGAAATTTTAGGTGGACCGAATCAAATTCCATTTCGAAATAAAGACGATTCATATGTTCCGGATCAATGCCTGTGTTGTGTGAATCCTTTTATTGTAGCCAAAATTCTAAAAAGAAAAATGGGAAATGATGGACTTGATTATATTTTAGATCCATTTACACCCGATGATTTTTGTTGGTTAGAATATGATCCAGAAACGAAGAATTAATGGAAAAATTTTTGAATAATTTGTTAAATTCGATGTATTGCAGATTAATGTTTGGTTTAATTTCTGCTGCATTACTTGCAATATTGGGAGTGTGTTTTTTGACGGTGTTGGTAGACCCGACAATCAGTAAAAACATGAACATCCCTTTCATCTTAATCATTCTGGGTTATTGTTTATTTGTGAATCTATTCTTGTCTTTGCCTCCGGATATAGAACGAAAATGAAAACACTTAAATTTCGAAGTTTTTACCCTATTATACCAGACAAAATAAATCGGACCAAGATTTATGGGTAGAAGTTGACTATTCAGTAAATCCCTTTTCAAAAACTCCGGTACTCAATGACATTCGATTGTCTGTATCTGGAAGAAAAATAGATTGGAATTCCCTTAGTTCCGAAGAAAAAGTCTTTTATCAGACGACATAATGACTTACACTGATCTAACTGTACGGGGAATTCCACTTGTTGACTGCCCGTTTATGGGCTATATTTCATGAAATCTCCTAACGAACTCATCCCGAATGCCAACTATGGCTCTATTCCCCATCTTCCCGGCTCTAGAGTTGGAAGTGGGGATCATACCATTTCTGGTGGTCAAGAAGGTATCGTTACTGGTCGGATCGTTCGTAGCAAGCACGATGTCATTACCGTTACCGAAAAACTAGACGGTTCTAATGTTTCTGTTTTTCGTGATTCTGAAAATAACTTGATCCCACTCCAAAGAAAAGGCTATCCGGCCATTTCTTCTCCGTGGGAGCAACACCGAATGTTCCATGACTGGGTTATGGTCAATCAAAAACTTTTTGATTTCTTAGAAAAGGGTCAAAGAGTATGCGGTGAATGGTTGGCTCAGGCTCATGGCAGTCTTTATAATTTGGGCAACCGATGTCCGTTTGTTGTTTTCGATCTTCGTGAAGACAAAATCAGAATTCCATATTCTGAATGGTCTTATTTTGTCAAATCCAATCTTCCTTTGGCCCCCCTTCTGGGTACTGGGTGCATGACCACCGTGGAGGCCCTAGACCGAACCAAGGTCAGCCTGTATGGGGCTGTAGGCCCCGCAGAAGGGGCTGTGTATCGAGTTGACACCATTCGAAACAAGGTTTTGGTTCACGATTACATATGTAAAATTGTCAGAACCGACAAAGAGGACGGAAAATATCTTATGGGATGTAATCCTGATATCACCGAAGACATTTGGAATTGGCATTTTGATTCTAGTAGAATCTGGACTAATAAAGGAATTAAAATCAAATGAGCGTTTATCCTTTTCATCCATCTAAAAATATCCCAATGAGAGACGAATATGGTAACATTGACCCACACCCATACTGTGTTTCTCTTCAATCAATTCTAGATGAACTTTCATCTCATGGAATTCCACCTTCCGAATATCATAACATTAATATAATCGGAGATGTTATCCATAGATCGGACATAAGTTTTCTATCCGTAAATTACACTAAACCTAAAACTACAGCAGAAATAGATGCCGAAGAAAAATCTATTTTNNATTTTCTTTACTTAGAGATTTTCCAAATCGGGAAAGAGCCAAAGAAAAAGAAGCAAAAATTCGACTTGTTAGAACAACACGATGGCTAATAGAAAATTGGGATTTTATTAAAGAATGTCACGATGAAACCAACAATAACAGTAAAATCTAAAAAGAAGCCTTATTGGTACTTTTTCACATTTTCTGAATGTGTTATGTGTGGTCATCAAGACGATTATAAGACACGCCAATACACACCAAAACCTAAAAACAGAAACGATAGGTACTCTTACCGTGATTTTGGATTCAATTGTCATTTCTACGCTTAATAAATAACAACGGCCCCATAGTGTAACGGATTTCGCACAGAACGCTTTGAACGTTTTAGACTGGGTTCAATTCCTAGTGGGGCTATTTAGAAATTCTTAAAACAGGGGATTTCATGATTTCGACTGAGAATTTTTGTAAAAGACTCAAAATCATAGACCCCAATATCAAAAAATTTATTGAGATCACCCTAGAAGATCTTAAAAAACATAAAATTAAATTAAGAATTGAGTCTAAACCAGTCTATGGAACGTACAAACTTGATGGATATTTTGATGATGTTGAAAAGAAAATCGCCTTTAGAAAACAGAAAGATTGGCTAGAAACCTACGTCCATGAATATTGTCATTTCCTTCAATGGAAAACAAAACATCCAAGTTTTCTGGCGTACTACAAACACGGCTTCAATGCCATAGAAATAGTTGAAAATTGGTTGGATTATGAAATTGAATATTCACCAAAAGTATCCAAATCATTTGACATCATCAGGTCTAATGAGTATCATTGCGAGAGGCTGGCCGTCAAGACCATTCTAGAACACAGTCTGCCAATCGATCTAGAAGCCTATGTTCGACGATCCAATAGGTACTTCTTGTTTTATCATTGTGTTCAGAAAACACGAAATTGGACTCCAAAAACAGATTTTTACAACGAAAAATTTCTAAAAAGCCTCCCTAAAACACTAAGTAAAAGATACGTTCGGAAAATTTCAGAAAAAATGTCTGACAAACTGTTGCCTTACTTTTCTTGATATATGAGTACCAAATATTATGAATGACGATTTTACTCCTGAATATAACGACGGCTATCCCAAAGACGGAGAAGAAAACCAACAAGACCCGGTTTCAAATGAAGAACGAGCCATTATGGAAATCGAAACGCGATTTCTTAATGCCTGTGTGATTTTTGTTGGGATGGGTATGGTCAACCACGCCAACCTCAAAGATTTGGCAACTCATAATGCTCTGACCAAACTCAAAGAACTGATTAAACCTATAATTGGCAACAGAAATATGGCCAAAGTTGGTTCATTCAACACAATTTTTCCGGAAGTGTTCGAAAAAGTCTTGCAGTATTGTAACGAATCCGTCATTTTGAAAGACAAGGATTACGCAAGTTCTTGGGCTCGGTGGAGCGTTAAAGCAGACGTTAAGAAAGAAATTTTGGCTGGTCGAGAAAAGTCAACGTATGATCCGAAGAAAGAGGCTTCGAGTGTAATTTCGGAGTCAGAAAATAAGGAACAAAGCTAAATAAAAAGCCTTCTTGGTGAAATTGGCAGAACACGATAGTTTCAAAAACTATTTCCATTTAAACGGAGTCCCGGTTCGAATCCGGGAGAAGGCATTCAGACGGGTCTGTGGCGAAATTGGCAGCACGCGCCAGTTTTAGAAACTGGTGGAGAAATCCGTCCCGGTTCGACTCCGGGCAGACCTATTTTAAATCATGAAAACCATAATTGCCGTAAGTCGAGACGTCATAGACCATGCTTTAGTTTCGAAAGCAATTTTGGATTCCGGATTCAAAATCACCGAAGTAGTGTCTGGTGGTGCAAATGGTGTAGACTATCTCGGAGAAAAATGGGCCAGAGAAAATAAAATCCCTCTAAAAATTGTCAATGCCGATTGGAACATGTATGGAAAAGCTGCCGGGTCGATTAGAAACAGTCTAATGGCCAAGTATGCCGAGGCTCTGATATGTGCTGCGGCAAACAGGTAGCTCTGGTTCAGAGAACATGATTCTACAAGCCCAAAAAGCCGGATACAAACACATTTTCATCGTCCGGGTTTTAAGACCAATCTCAATATGAAGAAAATAGACGAAGCCATTAAAGATTTTTATAACGCCCAGAAAAACGCGATATGTCATATTGGGCCTATTGATAAATCAATCCGTATAAAATACATAAAGTATTTCAAAGCCGTAGAAAAACTAAAAACTTTTAAAAATCATCCAAAGGCCCCCAAAGAACTAAAAGAATATTTTGAAAGTTTAGAAAATTGGGAAAAAGATCCAAATCGCTGGGCCGGAATTTTTGATAAAAAAAAGAAGTCATCATTTCGAGAAAAATACTACGACGCCTATAATAGATTAGTAAAATACGGAAAGAATATCTAATGCCCAAACCAATTTATAAATACACAGAAAAAGACTTACTAGATATTGAAAATAAAATAACGGATCAACTTTTTCTTAAGAGAAAAATTGAAAAATATATTCATAGAAAAACATACTATTCAAAATTGATTAAACTGATTGGAAATTGCTATAGATATTATGACAGTAATATCAATACCGTCATTTACATTAAAATTACTGATGTTAGTAAAAGTACTCTATACGTATTGGGATATGCCGTAAGAAAATATCAATCATACAAAAAACAGTCGAGTTTTTCTCTTGAAGATGTATCTTGGTACAAAGGTAAATTGGATAGTAAATATAAGAAAATAACCCATGAAAAATACGAGGAAGCCGTAAGTAAAAACTTGAGAAAAATACTTTCAAATGTGTCATCTTCCGGCAAAAAATAAAAACATTTATCAAAGTACGGCGGGTATTAAATACACCAGCGTAGACCCAAAAATTCTGAGCAAGTTCAATGAAATTAGGCCGTAAAGATAAATTAAAACTAGTTGAATACTACAAGAAACAAGAACAAGAAATGCTTGCTGCTAAAGCATTTCAAAAAATAGCAAAACATTTAGAAAATACTGTTTTTCGAAAGAGAAAGAAAGAACTGGTTGGTAAATTCTTTAAAAGACAAGCCGAAAGCTACGGTAAGAAAAATAAACGATACGATTGGGACTACTATAAAATTCTAAAAACAGAGAAAGGCAATTCAGTTACAGCTTTGATTTTAGACTGTTATAGAACTGGAATGAAGATATATGTCAGTTCTATATCAACAAGAGAAGGTAGATTACATCGTGATTACGTAAAAATATCCTCTGCAAAATATTACGATTCCATATCTCGTATTTTTAAGAAAAACATAAATCAACTTATTAAAACCCCCAGAAAATAAAATGACGCAAGATAAAAATCAATTAAAAGATGCCTCAACTCCTATTAGTCGAATGACTTCGAGTTGGTTCGGAGTAAAATTTTCCAAACCACCAGAAAACACCAAAATAGACTGGATGGAACCAGACGGTCATGTAGTTTATTCTGGGCGGGTTAAAGGAAAACTATGGTTTCTTCCAGATGGAATGTATATCTACTACGAACCCAGTTTTTGGAGATATGCCCAAAACAAAGACAATGAAAACCAATAAAGAATATCTCAAAGATTTTACCCACCCATTATTTACAGAAACCGAATTAAAAGATGTTCATTCTTACTATAAGGCTAAAATAACAGGCACTTATATTTCCATTCCGATAACAAAGCTCAAGTATTTTTACGAATTAAAACAAAAATTAAAGGACACAAAAACCAATGCCTACTGATAACATTCAATTAATTCGCCTCGTGACCGGAGAAGAAATTGTCGGTGATGTTTCGAAACTCCCGAAAGATGTTTATAGTGAAGATGGTAAATATGCACTTATCGTCAAGAAACCCATTCTCTTAGTGTGCCCTGCACCCGGCCAAATCGCTTTCGCCCCGTGGATGGGATATGCTGACCACGAAGAGGCTGGAATTAAAATCAAAGAAGACAGCATCATGTTTGTTCTAAAACTAAAACCTAAAATCATCGAAGAATATAAGAAAATTTGGAGTAAATTGGCACTTCCGGACTCTAATAAAGAGATTTTAATTCCGCCTGCCGGGCTGAAGCTTAAGTAAATCCTCGTTTTCACGCAATTCACGAGGATTTACTCTAATTTTACGTCAAAATAAAAATCTTTCAAAAATGGACTTAAAACACCCAATTTTGAAAGATTTTTTCTATAAATAGATCTTTGAATTTTATTCAGACTTAGACTTGTCTGCATTTTTGGCTTTAATATCTTCTATTATTTTCTTCGTGGTGGGAGACTGTATTTGTTCTGCCATTCCCTCTAAATCCTTGGTTCCAAAGACCTTTGCTTTGACATCATCACTTAAGAGTGGTTTTGTAGATTGTAAAAGTTCAACGTTTTCGACGTTTGCCTTATACAAAGCAATGATATGTCTCATGGCCAGCGAAACGGCTATGGCAATAGATAATAAAATAATTCCAATTCCTATCTGAGCTACGGCCTTAAAATAATACACGGATCCGGCAGCCACGGCCATACCAACGAGTCCGACCATAGCAATAGCAATTCCTACCTTCTTATTCACCCAGATTGCTAAACAAATACCTGTCACAATTACCGCAAAAGATAGACCAAAAAACCATACTAAATTAGCATAAAGTTTTTTCAGAGAATCACTACGCAAACTTTCGTTTGTAGATTCGAGAGTCTTGATTTTAGATTCTAATTTTTTAATGTCTGGAATATCAGCACTTATACTGGTAATCCGACTCATTATACTTTTAAGATTTTGTTCTGTTGCTGCAAGTTTTTGCTTGACTATAGATGATTCTTCGCTTATAATTTCAGAATTGGCATCTATCTTTGATATAAAATCTTTCATGACAGGAGCATCAGAAGGAACTAAAATTCTCAAAGCATCTAAAGTTTTCTTATTTTCTTGATTTTTAAGATCAATTATATGTGTAGACTTTAGAGTATCCTCATTATTTTTCTGAATTTGTTCTAAATCATTCTGTTGAATTTTTAATGATTCCGTCAAAGAACTAGACGTGACCCCATCTCCCACATCAGACAAAACATCTTGTCTTTTATTTCCAGAACACGCCAATAACCCAATAACCAAAAAACCTACAACAGAAAATAAAATATTTTTATTGACCATTTTCTCCGCTCCCATTATTAGGATCACACCCACCAAATGGACTCCATAAAGCTCTTTGTGAAGTCCATTTGGTGGTTTGTGGATTCTTTTTCTTTTTTCGAACTGGGGGGATTTCTCCCGGACTTACCCCAGCAATATGTCCAGATCCAACATTATTAACAGGAGCATCTTCTTCTATGTTTTTAATAAATTTTAGAAAAGACTTTATTTCAGGCATTTATTTTCCATACTGCATTTTTCTCAATTCTCTATCTGTCGCTCTATAATTGGGTGTATTTATTCCACCGGGAGCATTCCTGTATTGATCTAATTTTCTTTTCAATTTGTCGGCTTTATATTTTTGATTTACGGCACTACCTTTTCTCTTGGCATCGATTTCTTTAGGTGTTAATTCTTCACTCTGATTAATAGCCGGATCTGGCATGGTGTTAATGGTTAAATCTTCCAGTTGTTTTTTGTTTGAAGTATCTACCAGATCATTACCTTTAATATATTCTCTGAAATTTTTCATTTTAGTTTCTTTCTTTTTTATACTTGTCTGAGTTTATCTACAATTATTTTATCTAACCCAATTTTAACTAAACTTAATCCCCATTCAACATAATCAGACTCTGGTTTTATATAGTTTAAAAAAATCAAAAATGTTTTAAGCTGAGAGTGATGATCTTCTTCAATTTTAAAAAATAGAAGCCGCGAGGCGGCTTCAATTCCAAATACATTATAGAGTATGATGATGTGATTGAGTATTAGTCTCTCTTTTAATTCTCCCGAAGTTTTGTATTTTCGAAATAACCTTTTTAAATATACAATTCTTGATAAATCTTCATAAAATTCTTTAGTTCCCGCGCATTGTGGGTTATCATAATTTTTAATAGCATAAAATATATAATTTTCTTCGGTCAAATCCTTAAAAATCAACATGATGTAATGTATTCTGTTTTATCTAATAGTTTCTGTTTTATCCGGCAACTGATTTGAATTATAGATTTTACAACGAACATATGACATACCATCTATGGTTTTATTGATATCAATTAATAAAGAAATACCATGTCCCGTTCTATGTGAAATATTATCATCTTTTCCAATTGTCATCATATTATCTAAAACGCCGTATCGTCCTCCAAGATAACTCAGCGGAAACACCATTCTGGCAGAATTTCCCGGTCTTCCGGTGCTTACCGGCTTTGGTTTTGACCCCACTTCAACAGCACTTTTATAGGCTACCTCTGGTTCCCAAGAAATTTTGGACATCTTAGGAAGAGTAAAAGATAGACCAACCATAGCCAATTTCTTCTGAATTTGTTTAATAACCATCCAAGGATCTATTACCGATTTAGCCGAAGAAGCACCTAAAAAAGCATTTATTCTATCAATGCTTTCTGGATTAGCAACATCATGTAGGCCAACTTCAGTGCTGTCAACCGGATTATGAATTCCCAGAGGACCAATTGGATTGTTATTAATCCAACAATTTTCAGAGAGTTCGGTTCTTCCTCTAAGTTCTCGCAATTTCTTCATTAATTAAAATCCTTTAGATAACTTGAACCGTAAATTTAATTTGACCTGTCTGACCAGATGGTCCGGTTACGTTTGCAGTCAATCCATATGTTCCTACTGGACATGTAGATCGAATCAACAACGCCGCTGCTCCTCCAGTCAATCCACCCCAACCGCCATATCTATTTAAAGTCTGACTAGAAACTGTTGCCGCATTAAAATAATTGGTGGCATACGGCCCCGTTAACGTTGTTGATTGATTGTAAAAAGCCGACGACAAATAAGTGGTATTTGATAGAGTAGCACCCTGCCACAGAGAAATATTGCCAGTATTTCCAGACGGAGCGTGAGTTGTTCCAGTAATGCTGAACACAAGATTTTCTGGAGTAAGGGTAAGATTACATCCAACTGCTATCATCGGAATGTATGCTGTTACACCGGATGATGCAGTAAGGGCCTGACCGGTCAGAGGAGTCGTAAAATATACATTATACTGTGGAACATCGGCTGTCGGTGTCGCCTCGTAAACGGAGGTAGTTCCTCTATTTGTATAGTTCGGGGCACCGGTTCCAGTCACTGTTATAGCGACTAAAAGCTCTGTTGGCCCAACGTACTGACCGCTTCTATTGTAGTAAGGACTGGCTGTAGGGCTTCCAGTAAGACCAAATCCTGTCAGGGGAATTTCCCATCCACGGACTGTACGAAAGCAATTTCGTTTTTGCTCTTCGGTTAGCCAATTGGGCTTTGAACCCTCTGCGTCATTTACACCCCATAGTGCCATTTCTTGATCTCCCTTAAACACCCGATAAAATTAGTCTTTTTGTGATTCTATATTCTTATTTTCAATCATGAATTTTTTAACGGCATCAGCAAATGAATTCATCAAAGATACATCTGAATCAATTCCGTTTTTTGTAATTACTGCATCAAAATCAGTTTTAAGAACATCTCTTTGATTATCGACATCATACACCTCTGACAGATTTTTTGCAGTTTTTTTAGCCTGATCTATTAACTCAGGAGATAAAGTCGGACCAACACCACCAGAGATAATTTTTTGGACCTCTCCCATTACTGAATCTGAAAAAATATTTCGATTGCTAAACATAGCTAAAAATCCTTTGATTAGATATATCTGAAGTATTTAGGATTTTTCTAAAGTCTGTTTAGGCTTCAAAAGAGCGTATAAAGCAGCTTTGGTGTGGTGATTAAAGTGTTTTTGGAGTACCGGAGAACCGTCATTGACCCACGATTTATTTGAATCTGACAGCAAAAAGTCCAACAAACATCTAGTATTTTCGCTAATTTTAGATTTTTTTGAACATTCTTCCAAAAACATGTTAAAATCTACATCAATTTGTAATACTTGTTCTCTGGAAGGACAATTTAAATTAAATTTTGGAAGAATTTTTTTAGAATATTCAATAGCTTCCTGAATATTCTTACAATTTACGCCATATTGTTCCGACAGATCATCCAAATATGATAAAATCTCGACTGAATTTTTCAATCGAGATAGTTTCAAAATATATGGATTTTTATTAAAAGAAAAAGACTTTACGGCTACATCTTTTTCAATGCCTCGTAAAGTCTCTTCTCTTTTTTGATTATTTTCCCAGAAAGGAGTTTTAATAAAACTGTTCATTCATTTATTTATGAAAGCATAGGAACTGATGTCCATCTTTTCCAAGATGGATTTTGATTCTTTTTCTGTAGAATGAATGAATGAATTAAACCTCTCTGGGTAGGGACTTCTGGTAATTTCTTAAGATTTAATCCAGATTCTTTGAGTGTTTTGTCAGCTTTCTTCCAATTACAAGAAGTACAACAAGCTACCACGTTCTCCCAGACATGCTTTCCGCCTTTAGAACGCGGCACAATATGATCGATAGATTCGGTTTTGGGGTTTAAAATATCACCACAATACTGACAAGAATATCCGTCTCTTTTCATGATGTTTTTCTTAGTCAAACAACTAGATCTTTTGAAAGGAACTTTTACGTAATTTTCTAAAATTACTGCTGTAGGTAGTTCAAAAATACCTCTTAGGGTTTTAATTTCATAGATTTCGTCATGGCCGTATGGTTTCTTGGCCTTACCAGAAAAAATCAAACCAACAGCTTTTCTCCAAGAAATTAAATTAATAATTTCCTCGCTGGCATTAAGAAGTAAAACATGATTCGAATTGTGGGATAAATGAGATTTCATAAACTATCAGTATTTATTAGAACACTTTAGGGACATTTACTTCTTTTCTCAGTTCATCTCTGACTTCCATCCACAAAACACCTAGTATATTTTGACCAGTTCCGTCTTCTCCGAGACCCCAAACATAATCATATGGAGAATTTTCCCCGATCGGTTCTGATCCAGTAGACATCAGAGAATTAAAAACAGAAGGATGTTGTCTGGCCTTTTCTAACAAGGCAGTTTTCATTATGCCTCTTTTAACATCTTCCCAGTCTTCTCGAATATTAGGCATTGGAATTTCAGACTTTCCACCGGCTAGTTCTTTGGCTCTTTTTGGAGTGTCTGCCAAACTAACTAATGCCTGAGAAGCCGGTTCTAAAAATTTTTGACTTTGGTAAAAATGCTCCACAGTTTTGTAGCGAATTTCACCAATAAGAACAGAATGCTTAGAGAAATTACTAAAGCATCCGTATCTTCCGGTTGTTTTCCAAAATTTAATCATAATCGACCCGGTGGGAGTTGAACCCACTACCTCCCGCTTATAAGGCAGGCGTTCTGACCGATGAACTACGAGTCGGAAATAGGAATAAATCCCATTTTAATGAAACCTTTATAGTCTAATCTGGCGGCACTTACAACGTAGTTTCCTGCAACAACTATACGATTCTCGTCATCAAAACTTGTTATTTTAATGTGCAATCAGGAACATATTCAACTCTACTAGTTTTCGTAGTTTTACGAGCAGAGGTTCTCATAGGATCAATTAAAATGTATTTCACTGATGGCATACTCATTTCACAAACGAGGCGAGAGGGAGTCGAACCCTCAACTTACGGTTTAGAAAACCGTTACTCTATCCTATTGAGTTATCGCCTCAAAAATCATACCGACTATTTATTCGTTCTAACCCAACCATCCTTAGTATAAACATCCCAAAAAACACGAGCCATTCCAATTGCTATTACTTGTTTTCTATTTTTATCTCTACCATCTTTATGATGAAAAACAAGATTCATAACTCTGGGGTCTTTATAAACTGTTTCAAATTCTAGTCTTTTATAAGAACTAGAAAGATCAGCGTTATTTAAATTTTCCAAGATGTAAACCATAATCTAAAATTTGTGATTTTGTTACGTGTACGAATTTTCTATTAATTAGACCTTTCCAGTCTAATCTGGCATTGTGTGTATTTTTGTACACAAAAACTTGTTTTTTACTAGGAGAAAAACAATCCCATTCATATCTTTTTACAGAATCCGACTCCACCTTAAACTCTATAATATACCAACTAGAATCAGATAATATTTTAAGTAAAAAATAAGATTTTAATACTTTATTTTTCATTCTTATCTTTATCCGGACGCCACCTAATCATTCTTCCGGATCGAATACCATCTTTACCGCCCGGATAACTCACAAACTCCACATATTTTCCGATAAAATTCTTTGGATTTTCCTTGAAATCTTTCCACCATTTCTTTTTTGTGGCTTCATCCGCCACACCAGAAGCAAACATAATCTTAGACTTTTTCCCGTCGTCGGTTTGAACTAAAAAAGATCCAACAGAATTAGTCGTGGTGTAGTTTTCTTTATTCTTAGTAGGCTGTACTCTATGCCCGGTAATGTCTCTGGTTCGGACAATACCCTTCTTCATTTTAAGTTTTTGAAGAACATTAATGATTTTACCGTCTTCTGTAACTTGTTTCTTAAATTTAAGCAACCAAGAATTTTTGATGCCCACGCGACCAAACTTATAGCCACCGTGAGTTGATCTTACCATTACCCCCTCTTGACCAACAAGGATATATTTCTTGTAAATCTCTTCGATTGTTTTAGGATTAAAACAAAGATACTGCTTTACACATTTAAAGCGTTCTGGTAGCCCGCGCATCAAAGATGTTAATTTTCCGTATCTGTCAATAAATTCCGGAATTGGAGATTTTTCGGCCCATTGGTCTTTGTGAATGCAGTCAAATACATAAACCATAGTATCTTTAGGAATATCTTTTTCATGTGAATTGAAAATACTTGTGTGATCGCCGTGATGTTCGGCCTTTGGTAGTACTAATTCACAATCAAAGTAATAGCCAGTTTTTTCTGAAAGTTCACAGAGTTCTTTTAGAAAGACTGGAAGTTTAGTATTTGCCTGAATTAACATGTGCCTAGTAAGACACTGGTGCCCACGAACTAGACACCGATTTCCGTCGTACTTACAGGATACAAACATACCGTCTGTATAGTCAATACTAGGATCATCAAAGGGCACCTGTGTATTCGGTGCCAACATTACAGATTTTTTATCTTGTTTGGGCTTCTTCATGCTGAAATTGTTTGGGCTTCTTCATGCTGAAAGAAGTATAGCCTATGTTCGGAGAAAGTCAAGCAAACTTCACTTCTTTTTGAGAAATTTACCAAGTTCTTTATGGAATTTTGTTAAAAGCTTTTAAAATTTAATCCCATCCTTTAAATTTTGAATCCGGACCGTCTTTATCTCCAAACATTCCAGTTAACAAATTTTCACTGGTTTTATTTCCTAACGGATCAACATGACAATTTATAGATTCTTGTGCTGAATCTTCTAGATCATAAAATTTCATCTTGGCCTTGTTCAAACCCACCACAAATTTACGATTGACGGCCAAATCATTATATCTGTTCTTAAGTTGTTTAAACATGATCTGATTCATCTTTTCGAGATCTTCAGAAATTATGATAGCCAGATAAATATCGGCCACAAATGTCAGAGCAATAGAATCGGCCGTGTTTTCCATGCCAACATCAGAATTTTTAATTCCTTCTCGATTATACTGAGTGGCAGAAAATACTTGAACATTATACTCGATTGCCAAGGCCCGGAGTTCTTCCGCAATGGCTTTAATCACAGTATAAGAATTTACACCAACAGCCCCCGGTTTATACGTCGAAGAAGCACAGATTCCCAAATAATCAATGATTACAACTTCTGGGACAAAATTCTTCTTGATTTTTAATTCATCGATGAGATGCCTAAAATGCATTGCATTAGCCGAAGAGGTCGGATATTGCTTGATAATCAGCTTCCCTTTGATGGTCTGAGTAGCCCGATTAAACTTGCGTTCATAAACATCAAAGGGCAATTGTCTCATAGAGTCTACCGTAACGTCCATAAGATTGGCATCTATACGTTCGGCAATTCTTTCCTCGGCCATTTCTAGAGTGATATACAGAACATTTTTGCCCAACTTCAAACAGTTGGCCGCATGATGACACAAAAAAATGCTCTTACCCCCACCGGGAGGACCGCCAACTATACACAAAGATTTCTTAGGAATTCCGTTGTTTGTAATAGAATTGAATAATTTAATATCAAAAGGAATAGTTTCTTCGGTATTTTTATAGAAATCATACCGTTCTTTCATGCCGGTCATGTAGTCGTGCCCGATGTTCGTATCAAACGACACCGAAAGGGCGGTGCTTAGAAGGCCGGGGATAGCGTTTTTACCGTACTTCTTGCTCTTTCCGGACTGGATCTCGATGGACTCGGCAATCGCGTTATAGATGGCTCTATCGCGGCAAAACGCCTCTGTCTCTTGAAGCAACCACTCTGTTTTGTTTTCAGAAATAGTTTTATATATCTGATCCACCAAATTCAAAGAATTATTTAAATCTGTCTGAGAAAGAGAATCTATTTTTTGAAGTTCAATTTCAATTGCTGACCGTGAAGGCGGAACAGAATATTTAACGATAAAATTTTGAATTATTCCAAAAATTGTTTTATCTGGAATACTTTGAAAATATTCTGGTTTCAAAAAAGCCACAACTTTTTTCATGTAGTCATTTTTATTCAAAAGACCATGAAATATTAAGTTTTCGGTACGAGTTGGCGTGTGTTCTTG
>FRDC01003832.1_pt1 | contig 43942 bp, 42 predicted proteins | sample 1106171 | NCBI WGS metagenome assembly FRDC01 (sample SAMEA3930566, study PRJEB13176) | freshwater metagenome | biome: Drinking water system; feature: drinking water; material: water | place: Singapore | collected 2014-12-20 | reverse complement strand
CAGACTATTACCGATTGCTGCTGCATCAATTTTGATAGCTGAAGTGCCTGAAGTGATAGCGGTTTCCGCTGTCCCCACACCAACAACAACCTTTTCAATGCCGGTATCACCAGAGAACAAGGTTAGCGTACTCGCAGATGTTGCAGCAAAGCGAATTTCATCGATACCCGAAACCCCAGTGTCTGCTACTTCCGCTGCGGTATGCTCAGCTGCTGAAGAAATAAAATAGATATCAGCACCATTATTCCCATTTAGGCTATCAATGCCAGATCTGCCATCAAGTACATCAACATGCGCTGTCCCCAACAAGGTGTTTGGACCATTGTTTCCTATTAACTTCAAGGGATTAATCACTGCTGAGGCATTTACATTAAGCGCAACCGTTCCGGTAGTAACAGCACTCGTTTTTGTACCTGTACCGATAACAACCTGCTCAATACCGGTATCGCCGGCAAAAAGTGTTAGTGTACTGGCAATTGTAGCGACAAATCGAACTTCATCTATGCCCATATTTCCGGTATCAGTTATTTCTGCTTGTGCATGATGAGTTGTAGCATTGATTAAATAAACATCGGACCCATCACCTCCATCGAGTTGATCAGAATACGCAGTTCCAGTGATTAAATTATTACCGGCATTCCCAATAATAATTAATGCATTGACTGCAGCACTTGCATTAATATTTAGCGCTGTCGTTGCGGTCTTATTAGCAACACTTTCTGTACCTGTACCAATCACAACGCGTTCAAGACCTGTATCACTTGCAAAAAGTGTCAGCGTGGTATTGGATACTACCGAAGCAAAACGTATTTCGTCTATTCCGGATGTGCCGGTGTCAGCAATTTCAGCTAACTTATGCTCGATATCTGTATTGATTAGATAAATATCAGCCCCATTTCGGCCATCCATGATGTCTGTTCCGGCCTTTCCATCGATAACATCATTAAAAGCTGTGCCAGTAATGGTATTATTTCCTGCATTCCCCATGATTGTGAGTGCATTTGCAGCGTTACTCGCATTAACATGAAGTGCAGCAGTACCTGAACTTATCGCATTTGGAGCAACCCCGGTTCCAATTACAACTCGCTCCAAACCAATGTCTCCTGCAAAAATGGTTAAAGTGCTAGCAACCGTTGCACCAAACCGGATTTCATCGCTTCCAGTTAAACCGTTATCCTCGATCTCGGCAACACTATGATCCGTCGCAGAAATAATTAGATAAATATCCGAGCCTTCACCACCCTTTAGAACATCGTTACCAGCCCCTCCGTTCAGTATATCGCTACCAGATGTCGCCGTCAGAACATTGTTCCCAGCATTTCCAACCATCGTAACTGGCGTTACAAGTGCAGCGGCATTAACATTCAGCGCTGCAGTACCTGTCGTAACTGCTGTAGCAGAAGTGCCTGTTCCAATCACAACTTGTTCAATACCGATATCGCCGGAGAACAAGGTTAGTGTTCCCGCAGCAGTCGCCGCAAATCTGATTTCATCGATACCCACATTCCCACTATCATTAATTTCTGCTGCAGTATGATCAGTTGGATTTTCCATCACGTAGATATCAGATCCTTCATGGCCAAGAAGACTATCAGTAGCTAATCCACCTAGAATAACATCATTAAAAGCGCTACCCTTTAATGAATTCGACCCAGCATTACCAATGATACTTAGCCCTTTAGCAGCTAAGTTTGCATCGATATTGGCTGCCGTTGTTCCAGAAGTATCTGCCATGCTATTCGTGCCTGTTCCAATTACAACCTGCTCTATTCCAAGATCCCCAGCATATAGGGTTAGGGTACTACTACTCGTGGTGGCAAATCGTATTTCATCAATACCACTGGTTCCATTATCATTAATTTCTGCCTGGCTATGCTCCGATACTGAATTTATCAGGTAGATATCCGAACCACTTCCACCGTTTAAACTATCAATAAAGTTTGTACCTGTTAACACATTGGTGGCAGCATTTCCCAGAATAGCGAGCGCATTACCAACAGCCGCCGCATTGATATTTAGTGCTGCCGTTCCAGTTAGCACGACGCGTTCAATACCGGTATCACCTGAATATAAGGTTAGCGTACTAGGAGCAGCTGCGGAAAAGCGTACTTCATCGTTACCCGTAGTTCCAGTATCAGTAATTTCAGCAGCGTTGTGATGAGTTGCTGAGTTGATGATATAAACGTCAGCCCCTTCCTGACCGTCCAGCTGGTCGACATAGCCAGTTCCTGTAATGGTATTTATACCTGCATTGCCAACAATTTGGAGTGCATTTGTGACTGCACTTGCATTGACATTAAGCGCAGCAGTACCTGATGTTACAGCATTTGCCGCAACCCCAGTACCCATAACCACCTTCTCAATCCCCACATCCCCAGCATAAAGCGTCAAGGTGCTACTCGCTGTGGCTGTGAATCGAACCTCATCGATACCTGTCGTTCCGAAATCAAAAATTTCTGCTGCTTTATGGTCAGTTGCCAGCGAAAAAAGGTAAATATCCGTTCCTTCCCCACCATAAAGTGTATCGGACCCAGCGCCTCCCTCAAGAATATCGTTACCAGCTAATCCGTTTAATTTATCATTGCCAGCCAACCCATAGAGAATGTCATTCCCTGCTCCCCCATTCATGATGTTATTGGCAGTCGTTCCTGTAAAGGTACCGCCCGCCACAGTAACACCACTAGGTGGGGTAACGCCAGCCATAAGTGTTCCAATATCTAATCTTCCTCCTGTAACCGTTGTTGTGGTTAAAGAGCTTGTCGGTGTAACAGAATTGAGTAATGCATTCAGGATTTGTTGAGGTGTTGCAGATGGCAGTGCAGACGCATAAAGTGCGACTGCGCCAGCCACATGCGGCGCAGCCATAGAAGTTCCTTGCAATGCCGCATAGCCATTACCAGGAACGGTTGAATAAATGCTTTGACCTGGTGCTGCCAAATCGACTGTTACATTGCCATAGTTTGAGAACGAAGCAAGCGCACCTGAGCTTGTTAGTGCTGCAACTGACACAACTGCATCAAAACCCGCTGCAGCGGTAGTATTGAAATTTGAAGGATAATTTGCGGATGTATTGGTATTCAAGCTACTATTCCCGGCCGCTGCAATGAACAGATTACCAGCTAATGCGGTTCTAACTACTGCATCATAGTTACTTTGAGAATAACCACTCCCACCCCAAGAATTATTAGTACCTACAAAATTCTGACCAGTTCCTACCGCTAAACTAGCATTCGTATAATAATCTATGGCTGCTGTAGTCGTTAAAGAGGTTCCGCCAGAGGGCCCAAGTGCTTTGAGTGGAATCATTTGGATATTCCAGTTTACACCCACCACCCCCGTCCCGTTCCCCCCCATCGCACCGATCGTACCAGCAACATGCGTACCATGCTGCGCATCATCCATTGGATTATTATCATTATTAACAAAATCCCAACCCACGATATCATCGATATAGCCGTTTGAGTCAAAATCATTACCATCCTCCCAGCGTGAGTCAGCTAGTAAATCACCGGCATCAATACGGCCGTTATTATTTAAATCACTGACATAGGTAACATTCGCTGCGTGATTCAAATCGACAAAGCTAATCGTTCCATCCGCATCCACGTCTGTAAGTGATCCACGAAGTGTAGTATTGATCTCCTTTTGGTTAATCCAAATATTTTGGAAAAGATCCGGATGGGTATAATCAATACCGGTATCAATCACGCCAAGAACGGTCTTAGTGGTACCGATAAAACCTGTATTCCAAGCTTCACTGGCTTGGCTTCCATAGATATTGGTGAGCGTTGATAGGTCACCATACATACCCCATAGATTACCGTTTGTGTAATAGGTATCATCACTCGTTGACTCGATCTTAACGACCGAGTTTTGCTCAACAAATTTAACATTTGAATGGTTACTCAGTGAATTTAAAATAAAATCAAGCTGAGACGGGTCTTTAGCTTTTGCCAATACTAAATTAGGATTAGTTGGCGTGGTTGCTTTTATGAACTCAGCGTTATTTTGTTCAAGTAAGAAAACCTGCTCAGTCAATGTAATTTCAGGGGAGAATTGAATTAGAAATTCTCCAGCCATCATTTCATCTTTTTCACTAAACATAATGTCTGTACACCTCTCAGTAGAAAGATCTGATTTTGATGATGCTACGGTTAAGTAATGCTTGTTTCTAAAATGGTGTGCCGCCAAAATTACACTTTGGGTGGTTATCGCAATCGTGATTGCTTGAGAAAAGGGGAAAAACATGTAACGGTATAAAAACCAATACCTTAATAAAGGCCAGAAAAATGAAGCTTCTTATTGATTGATAGCTATAACCCTATATTCTTATCAGTTTCTGCTGAGTCATGAAACATTATTAGATTTGCTTCAATGTTTAGTAAAATCTGACTGTCTCTCTTTAGGTAGCGAGTAATACATTAGCGCAATACCTAACTATTCAATCTTCACGGAATAAATACTATGAATGGAATTAAAAAATACTACTTGGTATTAATGAGCTTAATTCTTGTAAGTCACCCAACTTTTGCCTCAACTTCGGATTGTGCACAATACTCAACATCCGCAATTTACATTGCCTCAACCGGTCTCGTCTGTTTGCAGCAAGTAAAAGTAACTGATCAAAGTAGTACTCATCTCTACGAAGCTTCTCTACAATGGCTTGGATCTGATAATCCCAACCAGTTCAGCTTGGTTCATGCAGAGTTAGATACTACGCCCGAGCGATTGAACAACTCTTCTTTCTCAGCTGAGAATGGCATCCTAGTAATCCCTAAAGTAGACATTCCTGGCCAATTCGGCACTGAACGCTATTCAGTCAACTTAGCACTAGCTCCTAATAGCAATTCATATCTATTTAATCTAGGCTCTATATCGGTTTATATTAATCCAGATTATGTTCCAAGAGTCACTTGGAAACCCTATGGAATGCTTAACTCTAACGAACGGCGTGCTGTTGATGCGTTGGGCAAATCGCTTCCTTATGCGAGACTTTCGGATGCAATCTATGATTTTGATAACACACCCATTGATCAATGGGATTTGGTTGATAAAATTAGTCGGAGTTCTGGAATGCAAGCTGGTATCTATCAGCATCGTGAAACCTATGAATTAGTTCTAGCTTACCGTGGCACCGAATCCTGTGATTTCCCGTGTAGCTTGGATGAGACAACAGAATATTTACGGGATTTAGCTACTGATACGGCACTTACATTTGGATTCGATGATGCACAATTCAAACACGCTATAAATTATGCTAGAGATGTTGTAAATCGATACCCGAATCAAAAAATTACAGTAACAGGACACTCATTAGGTGGCGGTTTAGCGCAAGCAGTTGGGGCCGTATTAGGATTAAAAACATTTGCATTTAACTCAGCACCCGTTCCAGATGATTTTTTTGATGATAATCCAGTAACGCTTTCAAAATCAGAGTTAAATGAGTTGATTTATGTTTTAGCAGATATCCATGACCCTGTTTCCAATACTGACGAAACAGGTAAGTTTTATATCAATTCATCGCATGCAGCACCTTTAATCCAATTTGATTTTGACTTAAAAGAAATAACACCTAACCGTCTCGCAGAATTAGACAAACTGAGATTCAATCGGCACGGAATAACTAAATTTTTTGATAATGCCAGCAATTTGATGACAATCTATGCTGGTGGATGGTAAGGCTAAGTAGCCCTTTACAATATTGTCAGATGTCGTTGCTTGGCATGATATCTCTCTTTAGTAAGTTAGTTGTTTAGTGCCTCAATTTTAACTATAAACCGATGAACATAGAGAGTAGGCATACACCCATGATGCAGCAGTATCATCGCATCAAAGCACAACATAGAGACAAGTTATTGTTCTACCGCATGGGTGATTTTTACGAATTATTTTACGAAGATGCAGAGAAAGCGGCAAAGCTTCTAGATATTACATTAACACAACGTGGAATGTCCGCAGGAGAAGCGGTAAAAATGGCAGGCGTTCCCTATCATGCTGCAGAACACTACCTCGCTAAATTAGTTAAGCTAGGTGAATCCATCGCGATTTGTGAACAAATTGGCGACCCTACAACCAGTAAAGGGCCTGTCGCACGCGAAGTAACCCGAATTATTACACCAGGTACACTAACGGATGCAGCATTACTCGATGGCAAATCTGATAGTATCCTGGCGGCCCTGACACTTCACAAATCCACGCTAGGTCTTGCATGGCTTAATCTAGCTGCGGGTCAATTCTGTGTTCTCGAAACAACACGAGATAATTTGCTCAGTGAAATAGAGCGTATACAACCTGCTGAGATACTGGTTTCAGAATCATTCGAGATTACATCTGATCTCAAAGAATATGGCGTACTCAGACAGCTCTCATCAGACCAATTTGATTTTGATAACGCTGTACGAAATTTAACGAAGCTATTTCAAACCCACGATCTCTCGGGGTTTGGCTGTGATCAGTTGCATGTAGCACTTCAAGCAGCTGGTGCACTTTATCATTATCTATATCTTACCCAAGGGAATAGTCTCACGCATATCAAAGGTTTGAAGGTAGAACAGGATAGCGCTTATATCCGTATGGATGCAGCAACACGCAAGAATCTTGAAATTTCAGAAACCTTAAGTGGGGGATCTTCCCCAACACTCATGTCATTATTGGATACTTGCGCCACCAATATGGGGAGTCGCCTACTTCGACATTGGCTTCACCACCCACTTAGAAACGATGCAATCATTAAAGATCGCTTGGAAAGCGTAGCTTTTCTTAAGAGTAATATAAAAAATGTGCCCTACTATATTAAGACCAGACAATTTCTTAGACCACTCGCGGATATCGAGCGTATTGCTACCCGTATCGCACTTAAATCAGCAAGACCACGCGATCTTTCCAGTCTGCGTGATAGTTTAATTGCGCTCCCAGAAATTGCTGAAACTATTGCCAATCATTTCAATGCTCATCTCACCCAATTAGCAAACTCCCTGATCCCCGATGCAAATCTGACCAAGCTATTACAGCGATCATTACTAACTGAACCGGCACTATTATTAAGAGAGGGTGGTGTCATCGCTGATGGATTTGATGATGAGCTTGATGCGTTACGAATGCTTCATAGTAATTGTGGAGAGTTCTTACTACAGCTAGAAACGAGAGAAAAAACGCGAACGGGAATCCCTACACTTAAAGTTGAATACAGTCGGGTACATGGTTTCTATATTGAGGTTACCCACACACATACTGATAAAATCCCAGCAGATTATCGCCGTAGGCAAACACTCAAGAATACTGAACGCTATATCACGCCTGAATTACAAGCCTTTGAGAGCAAAGCTTTGGCTGCTAAGGATAAAGCCCTTGCCAGAGAAAAGCAGTTATACGAAGCACTATTGGAACAACTAATTCCATTCATTGCCCACTTGCAGCAAATTGCCCGGAGCCTTGCTGAAATCGATGTTTTAAGCACTTTTGCCGAAAGAGCGGAAACGCTTAATTATACTGCTCCCAGCCTGACTAAAGAAGCAAACATTGCGATTCAGGACGGGCGCCATCCTGTGGTAGAAACCCAGGTGGATCAATATATTGCAAATCACTTAAGTCTCGGGATATCGGCCAGTGATAAAAAAATGCTAATCATTACTGGCCCTAATATGGGTGGTAAATCAACCTATATGCGTCAAACAGCCCTCATTGTGCTATTAGCACATTGCGGTAGTTTTGTACCGGCAAGTTATGCGCGTATCGGCCCTATTGATCAAATTTTCACTCGAATCGGCGCTGCTGACGATTTAGCGGGAGGACGGTCGACATTCATGGTCGAAATGACTGAAATGGCGAATATTCTCAATTATGCAACACCCCAAAGTCTTGTATTGGTGGATGAGATAGGTCGGGGTACTTCTACATTTGATGGACTAGCACTTGCTTTTGCGATTGCTCGATACTTATTAAAAAAGAGCCAGAGCTACACGCTATTTGCGACCCATTATTTTGAATTGACTAGCCTCGTTAATGAATCGGAACATATAGCCAATGTCCATTTAGGCGTAGTCGAATACCAAAATCGCATTGTATTCTTGCATACACTTAATGAAGGACCAGCAAGCCAAAGTTATGGTATCCATGTTGCAGAACTGGCAGGTGTCCCCAAACCGATCATCAGGGAAGCCAAGAAAATTTTAACCCATTTAGAACGCGAAGCTAATAATCAAAACCTACAACCTGATCTCTTTTCAGCGATCAGTCAGGATGAAACAAGCGATTCAGTTCCCCCATCTCATCCTGTAATTAACCATTTAAATGCATTGAGACCCGATGAGCTCAGCCCCCGAGAAGCATTAGCCGAGCTTTATAAGCTAAAATCATTTCTTGATGAAGATCATCAATGATGGTGCCCATGGGGGCCATGAACATGACCATGCGATATTTCCTCGAGAGTTGCTGCACGTACTTCCATAACTGAGCATTCGAATTTTAATGCAATGCCTGCGAGTGGATGGTTACCATCAACTACGACAACATCATCCGTGACATCGATTACCGTGTAAATTAGCTGATCCTCGGAATTATTTGCGCTACCCTCAAACTGCATTCCTTTCTGAACATTATCAGGAAAAACATTCCTGGGTTCTACTCGAACCAATTCGCCATCATATTCTCCAAATGTCTCTTCAGGTTCCATCAACAAAGATAAGTTATAACCAACTTCCTTTCCCTGTAAGGCTAACTCTACAGATGGAAACATACCGCCATACCCGCCATGCAAATAGCTCACAGGCGTACTTGATTCATCAATAACTTCCCCTTCCTGGTTGGTTAGTTTAAAAAAATGCAGTGATACCACGGTATCTTTATCGATAAGCATATTTTCCTCATCAGAGTTATTAAATAAATCATGCAAATGATTGGTTTCAACATAGCAGCAAATCCGCTATCGCTGATTTATGTGAAACAGTCTCCTTCTTAACCACGGCTCAATTTCAATCATCGAATCAAATCTTCGCTGAAACATTTACACGGGGAAAAGCTTCTGCGATGAATCTCACAGATGCCGTACTGCTGAATTGCCTCGAAGTGAGCTTTGGTAGGATAACCCTTATGTTGATTAAATCCATATACTGGATAGCGCTCATGAAGCTTTATCATCTCAGCATCACGTGCGGTCTTTGCTAAGATCGATGCTGCTGAAATCTCAGGAATCAAGCGATCCCCATTTACAATAGTTCTTGTTTTGCAATTCAACTGAGGCGCCTGTTTTCCATCAACAAGCACGAGCTCTGGGATAATATTTAATTTCTCAACCGCCCGCCTCATAGCAAGCAGACTTGCTTGTAGAATATTGAGTCGATCGATCTCTTCGACCGACGCTATAGCAATCGACCACGCTTTAGCATGTTGTTTGATCAATAGCGCAAGTGACTGACGTTTCTTCTCACTGAGCAATTTAGAGTCGTTCAATCCCTGAATCGAACAATCAGCGCCCAATATAACACTCGCAGCATAGACTGGACCTGCCAGTGGACCTCTTCCAGCTTCATCAACACCACAGATCCAGGTTACTGCCTGCATCATTTTCTAACCAAAGCTGCTGCCAACTACTCAATTGCTCTAGCGGTACACATTAATTCCGCATCCGTTACTCGTTGACCATCCACATCAGCATGCGCTTGATACTTCCAGACACCTTTAATTTGCCTTGTGATTTCCACCGATAACATTAACTGATCACCAGCCATCACAGGCTTTTTAAAGCGAACTCCATCAATACCGACAAAGTAATAAACTTGATCCTTATTAGTTTCCGCTTTCACCGATTTCAGTGTCAGTAATGCGGCAGCTTGCGCTAAGGCCTCAACGATCAATACACCAGGCATTACAGGGTAAGGGGGAAAATGGCCCACAAAGTAAGGTTCATTAATTGACACGTTCTTAAGCGCTAGAATCCTTAGATTGGGCTCGTAATGAACAACGCGATCTACCAATATTAGAGGGTAGCGGTGCGGCAAATATTTTAGAATTTCATAGATATCCATCGTGGTATTCATTTTATTGTTTCCTTTGTTTTTTAGGCAATCTATTTAGTCGATTGCGTTGGAAGCGTCGCGTCTTGTTCAACAAGCACTTCAATTACTTGATTGGTAATATCAATGCGCTGACTTCGATAAACTGAGTCCTGTAACTGCAAAATTAAATCATACCCCTCTTTCTCAGCAATTATTCTTATTGCGCTATTCACCCGCTCTAAGATCAAGCCATACTCTTCGTTTTGACGAGCGTTCAGATCCTCTCTCATTTGCTGTTGTGTGCGCTGATATTGACGTGTCAGGCTTGCTAGCTCACGCTCTTTGACCCTTCTTTCTTCCTCTGAAATACCCTTACTGCTGCGTTCTAGTTGTTCCTGGTATTCTCGAACTTGAGCAGCCACCTTCTTAAGTTGCTCATCGCGTGTCAGAAACTCCTTCTCGATTTTTTTCTGTGCTTTAATTGCAGGTGCAGATTCTCTTAGAATTTTTTCAGTATTTACCACACCAATTTTCACTTCCTTAGCAAGTGCAATCGCGCATGATAAGAGCAGAAAAACGCATGTTAGATACAAAAACCATCGACTACCGCGTTGAATGCTATAAATATAATTACTGATTTGATCGCTCAATCGTACCTCAGAACTGTTGTCCCAGCTGGAATTGGAATCGCTGTATATCATCACCGCGATGGAACGCATCACGATCTCGAGGATTAAGCGGTTGAGCGATACTCACTCTTAACGGACCCATCGGAGATATCCAAGTTACAGCTAATCCTGCTGAAAATCTAAAATAGGAAATATTCGCAAAAGGACCAGTATCATTATTGAAATCAAGAAAATCCGACCAGCTATTCGATACGTTACCCCCATCAAAAAAAGCCGCTAAACGAACTGTTTTTTCATCTCGCATAAAGGGAGCTGGAAATAATAATTCAACGGTACCAACCGCGCGCTTACTTGCACCAATTACGGCAAAACGATTTGGTATTGGATTTCCTTCTATATTAAGAAGCTGTTCTTGAGGACCTAACGTATTGATGTTATAGCCACGTACTGAGTTAAACCCGCCCGCAAAGAAGTTCTTGAAGAAAGGGAAAGGATCACCTGCATAGCCTTCTCCAAAACCAATCTCACCATCAACCATTAAGGTAAATAACCGCGAGATTGGGAAGAACCATTTTTGCTCATAGCTCACTTTATAATAATTCATCTCGGCAAAGGGCGCGCTAAATTCCCCAAACAATCGATGTGTTGTACCCGATGTAGTCCAAATTGCGCTATCACGTCTGTCACGGGCCCATTGAAGGGTTAGGGGTAAATTCGTAACGGAACTTCCAAACCCTTTTGTGCCTTTGATGNNATTAAATTTCCTTTATCATCAAATCTATCTTGGGTTCCTTCCACAAAATCTTTATACCGCTGTGGACTATTATTTTTCAGGTCAATATGGGTATATTCACCGCCAACACCGAGAGATACGATATCGTTCTCTGCAATCGGAATACCAAACCGTAGCGTCGCACCGGCGGTGTCGGTATTAAAAACACCGACATTGGTTAGCGCTGCCGTATTGATGTCACGCCTAAAAACATCAACCCCGAGACTAACGCCATTGATTGTCCAGTAAGGATTGGTCCACGAAGCCGCGATGACTTTATTAATGCGCCCTGTGTTGACGGAGAGACTAAGAAAATTACCTGTTCCGAAGATATTATTTTGTGCAACGGAGCCATTTAAAATAATTCCCTCCAGATCGGAGTAACCTGCGCCAAACATGATTGCACCGGTAGGCTTCTCTTTGACATTGATATTGATATCAACTTGATCGGGTTTATTAGCAACCGGCGGTGTTTCAACACTAACTTCCGTAAAAAAGTCGAGTCGATCTACGCGCTGCTTGGATCGATTGATTTGCGAAGTGGAATGCCATGCGCCTTCCATTTGTCGGAATTCTCGCCGAATCACTTCATCACGTGTTCGATCATTTCCAGTAATATTGATGCGGTTCACATAAACGCGCCGTCCTGGATCAATATAAAAAGTAAACGCAGTTTCTCTTTTCTCCTTATCCAACTCAGGTGAAGCGTTGACATTTGCAAAAGCATATCCCTCATCTCCCAGACGATCAGTAATTAGCTTAATCGATTCCGTTAGCTTCTCTCTTACAAAAACGCCACCCGGTTCGAGTTTGATTAATTTCCGCAGCTCCTCCTCCGGAACTAGAAAACTACCCGCCATCTTGATATCCGATACCGTATACTGGGGTCCCTCAGTAACATTTATCGTAATATAGATATCCTTAAAATCGGGAGTAATGGAAACCTGCGTCGATTCAATATTGAATTCTAGATAACCCCGATCTAGGTAATATGAGCGTAATACTTCAAGATCCGCTGATAACTTCTGTTTAGAATATTGGTCATTTTTCGTAAACCAAGTTATCAAACCAGGTGTCGTTAAGGTTAGTTGATTGATCAGATCACTATCTTTGAAAACTTCATTACCAACAATATTGATCTTTTTGATACGAGTCGTCCTTCCTTCCTCCACATCAAAGTTAATCCCGATCCGGTTGCGCTCTAACGGGGTCGTGGTCGTAGTAATCTTAACCGCATATTTCCCCCGGCTAATATATTGCCTTTTTAATTCTTGCTCAGCTTTATCTAATAATGACCGACTAAATATTCGAGACTCAGCAAGCCCTGCCTGCTTTAGACCTTCCTTTAGTTTATCCTTCTCGAATTCCTTGGAACCGTTGATTGCAATTTCAGCAATTGCAGGGCGCTCTTGTAACTGAACGATCAATACGCCATTATCTGCTTTAAGTGCTACATCCTTAAAAAAACCTGTTGTATAGAGTGTTTTAATTGCAGACGTTGCTTTCGTTTCATCGAGAACCTCACCGACTTTAACTGGCAAATAACTAAACACTGTACCGGCTTCAGTACGCTGTATACCTTCAACACGAATATCTCTGACAACAAAGGGGTCGAATGCACTCAATGTAGCTGAGTAAAACAAGCCTAGAACAATTAAGAAAAAGCTAAACTTCATTCTTAACTAGCAACAAGACGATAAATATCGTTATATACCGCAAAAATCATCAGTGTTAACAACACAGCCATCCCAATCTGTTGACCAATTGCCATTGTTTTCTCTGAAAGGGGGGCACCACGAATTATTTCAACGAGATAGTACATCAAGTGCCCTCCATCGAGCACAGGTATCGGTAACAAATTTAGAACTGCCAAACTAACGCTGATTAATGCCAAAAAACCAAGAAAAGATGCAATTCCCATTTGTGCTGACTGCCCTGCATAATCGGCAATCGTAATTGGGCCACTTACGTTCTTCCATGAAACCTCTCCAATCAACATCTTACCTAGCATACGAAAAGTAAATACCGTCATTTCCCAGGTCTTCCAGCAAGCTTTATAAAAAGCCACAAATGGAGAATAGCTCACATTGATTAGATATTTTTCAACCATACTAGAATCAACTTTCGGTGCAATCCCTACTTTCCCAACTTTCTGACCGTTCTCGTTTACCGATTCTGGTGTAATCATCACATCAATAATTTGCCCTTTTCTTAAAACTTCCAACTCGAGTAACTGGTCAGGATTCGCACGAATTTCCCTCACTAGCTCTTCCCACTTCAATATCTCTTTCTGATTAATGGCAAGAATCTCATCTCCTTCCTTTAATCCCGCTTGATGCCCAACACCTCCCACAATGACTTGACCGATAACTGGATCCATACTGAGTTGATGGGCAATGAAACCAATGCTTTCGAGAAAATTAGCATCCAAATCATCCGTATGAATTTGACTGAGATCCAATTTTCTCAAAGCAGTTTGACCTTGCAAGTTTATAGTTTCTATCACTACTTCTGGATTCCGGTCGACAGCTTGACTCAGCAACACCCAGCGCGCATCCTGCCATGTTGCTACCGATTCACCTGCTATTTTCTGAATAACCTCACCTTCTTCAAACGCAGCAAAGGCGACCGGTGTTGCTTGCTTTATTGGCCCTATCACTGGCTTTACGCCATTCACACCTACCATAAAAAGAATCCAATACAGTAAGATTGCTAACAAAAAATTTGCAAGCGGACCTGCGGCTACGATCGCAAATCGCTTATAAACGGACTGTTGATTAAATGCGCGTGGCAATTCATGGGGTAACACTTCGCCTTCTCGCTCATCCAACATTTTGACATACCCACCTAATGGGAGAGCTGCTACAACCCATTCTGTCTGGTCTTTACCAAGTGACTTCTTGAATAATGGTTGTCCAAAACCAATAGAAAATCTTAAGACTTTTACACCACTCCAGCGAGCTACCCAATAATGCCCCAATTCATGAAACGTAATCAACACGCCTAATGCAACAATAAATGCGATGATGGTTGTTAATATCGTCATATCAAATTAGTCAGAAATTGAACAGCGTTGCTAGTCATCCATTATACGCGTAGGAAAACACACGTTACACCTTGCATAGGAGCCATTCCTGAGCTTCCAAACGCGCAGCATTATCAGCAGTTAGTACATCATCGAGTGTATCTATTGCAGCAGGGCTCATGATACCCATAACATGCTCAATCATGGTTGGAATAGCGGTAAATGACATTTTTCCCGTAAGAAAAGATTCGACTGCAACCTCATTTGCAGCATTGAGAATTGCTGGCATATTACCACCTTTAGTTAGCGCTTGATAAGCAAGACGTAGACACGGGAAACGGTTAAGGTCAGGTGCTTCAAAATCGAGTCTAGCTATTTCAAAAATATTAAGTGATTTCACGCCACTTTCCATTCTCTCAGGGAAGCCAAGTGCATGTGCTATAGGCGTTCGCATATCAGGGTTACCTAATTGAGCAAGTACCGATCCATCAATATACTCTACCATTGAATGAATCACACTTTGTGGATGAATAACCACTTCAATCATTTCTGGAGCAGCATCGAATAACCAGCGTGCTTCTATGACCTCTAGCCCTTTATTCATCATTGTCGCAGAATCAACAGAAATCTTCTTTCCCATAACCCAATTGGGGTGCGCACATGCCTGCTCAGGCGTCACATGTTCAAGCTCACTTTTGGAAAAACGCCGAAAAGGGCCACCTGAAGCTGTCAATAGTATACGTCTAACCCCTGCCGTGGTTAGATTTCCATCAAAATACTTAGGTAATGATTGGTATATCGCATTATGCTCGCTGTCAATTGGTAATAAAGTCGCCTGATTCTGCTTCACAATATCGATAAAAATCCGACCTGCCATAACAAGCGTTTCTTTGTTTGCAAGCATGACCGATTTACCTGAACGCGCTGCTGCAATAGTTGGTCTTATTCCTGCCGCACCAACGATCGCTGCCATTACGATGTCAACCTCGGGGAGTGAAGCCACCGTTTCTAAGGATTCAACGCCTGATAACACCCGCGTATCAAGACCGGTAGTTTTCAGTTTATTTTCTAACGCTGCAGCACTTTCATGATCCAACATCACTGCATATTGAGGATGAAAGCGCTGACATTGTGAAAATATTTTATCAACACTTTTATTCGCTGTTAAAGCACACACTTGGAATCGATCAGCGTGCCTTGCTACAACATCCAGTGTATTCTCACCGATACTTCCAGTCGATCCCAATAAGGTTAATTTTCTGACTGCTGTCATAATGTTACGTGTGAATAAATAAGATAGATCAAGACGGCAACAGGTAGTGTTGACGTCAGTGCATCAATTCGGTCTAGAACACCACCATGCCCTGGCAAAATAGTCCCACTATCTTTAATCCCAGCTTGGCGTTTCAACTGAGATTCAAACAGATCACCGATGATTCCTAGAATAGCCAGTGCGATTACTGTAGAAATTAACATAACAACAAAACTAATTGTTTCTTCTAGATAATAACCTATCGCGATTGCATAGCATAAAACAGCGAGCAAGGCTCCCATCACACCCTCCCAAGTTTTTCCCGGGCTGATCTCTGGAGCTAATTTATGCTTTCCAAACTTCTTTCCAGTAAAATAGGCAGCTGTATCAGATATCCAAACAACACCCATGAAAGCAATGAGAATCATTGGATCAATCGCCCTTAACTGATACATAGCCAGCAAGATTGGAAGTAAAACCACCCATCCAATCAGCATCATTATCGCTGTATTTCTGACTGGCTTTGACAAAATCAACAAGATCGGCACAATTAAAATCCAGAACAGTAGTGACGCCACATAAGGCCAAACGAAGTCGGTAGTTACTGGATTTATATCCACGACTGTACTTAAAACGAAAAGTAATTCGCCACCCAACAGGGTAGTAACGATTAGATATACCAGCGTTTGCTTAGTATTAAACTGACCCAGCGTACACCATTCTCGAGAAGCAATGATTGTCATTCCTAACAATAACATTCCCCAGAGAATAGCTGGTAAGAAAAACAATGCGGCTAGAAAAAACAGCAACAAGCAGGCTGCTGTAATAATACGTAATTTCAGCATAGGCGGACTCTAACCCGCCAATATAGATCAAAAATAACTGTAAACATCAATCTAAACTTTATGCTTGATCGCTATTTTAGGCCTTATTTTATCGACAGAAGAACGATCTTGAAGTTGCTCACTGGTGCGACCAAAACGGCGCTCCCTCTGTTGATAAGACTGGATCGCTAAATCAAGCTGATGCGCATCAAAATCAGGCCATAATGTTTCGGTAAAATACAATTCCGTATAGGCTAGTTGCCAAAGCAAAAAATTACTGACTCGGCACTCACCACCCGTACGTATAAATAAATCTGGCTCAGGCGCATAACTCATCGAGAAGTACTGCGACAAATCTTCTTCTTCGAAATTTTCATTTAGATCACGTAGCTGAATCATCATTTTACGAATAGCCTGCATAATATCCCATCGACCACCGTAATTTGCAGCTACTGTGAATATCAAGCGAGTATTATTTGCGGTTAATTTCTCTCCTTGGCGAATAAACTCGATTATCTTTGGATCAAATCTTGATAAATCACCTATCACTTTGAAACAAATGTTATTTTCATTTAGCTTAGAAATCTCTTGCTCAAGCGCACCTAAAAAAAGCTGCATTAAAAACTTGACTTCTTCCTCAGGCCGCCGCCAATTTTCGCTGCTAAATGCAAACAACGTCAAATAACCCACCTTGCGTTCTATACACGCCTTGATTACCGCACGAACAGCTTCAACACCGTGTTTGTGCCCAGCTACTCTAGGCAAGAAGCGTTTCTTTGCCCATCGACCATTACCATCCATAATAATAGCAATATGGCGTGGAATATCATTTGTTACCGGAATTTCACGAGTTGAACTCGGATTTCGTGGCATATATTTAAACCGCCATTAACTCGGCTTCTTTTGTTTGCAATAATTTGTCAACTTCAACAATATATCGATCAGTTAATTTCTGAATATCATCTTGACCTCTTCGGTCATCATCTTCAGAAATTTTTTTATCTTTGAGCAGCTCCTTTAGCTGAGCATTTGCATCTCTGCGTGTATTCCGCATTGCAACTCGTGCTGCCTCAGCCTCATTTTTGACAATTTTAGTCAGATCACGTCGTCGTTCTTCAGTCAATGGCGGCATGGGGACGCGAACCATATCACCTGTAGTCATTGGATTTAACCCCAGATCAGATTCTCTAATCGCTTTCTCAATTGGAGATAACATTTTTTTCTCCCAAGGTGTAACACCGATTGTTCTGGCATCTGGTAATGTTATATTTGCCAATTGATTAATAGGTGTCGGCGTACCATAGTAATCAACAAGAACCTGATCCAGCAATCCTGTGTGAGGCCTCCCACTTCGCACTTTACTAAAATCAGTTTTAAGTGCTTCTAAACTTTTCTGCATCTTCTGTTCAGCAACTTTTTTTACATCAGCGATCATATCAAGAAATCTCCATCAATCATCGATTATTGACCGAAGTTCCCTCATCTTCTCCTATGAGTATCCTTTTTAGCGCACCCACTTTAAAAATACTAAAAACACCAATTGGTAAATTTTGATCTCTACACAAAGTTAATGCAGTTGCATCCATTACTTGAAGGTTCTTTGTAATGGCCTCATCAAAAGTTAAACTCTTGAATCGTGTTGCATCAGAGTTCAATTTAGGATCACTCGAATATATTCCATCAACCTTTGTAGCTTTAAGGACAACATTTGCGTTTATCTCCATGCCCCTTAAAGCCGCTGCTGTATCCGTCGTAAAAAATGGATTACCTGTTCCTGCAGCAAAAATTACTACTTTTCCTTCTTCCAAATATCGAATTGCTTTATTACGTATATAGGGTTCCACAACCTGATCAATCCGCAGTGCAGACTGTACTCTTGCTATGATTCCGCTACGTGATAAAGCATCTTGTAAGGCCAGAGCGTTCATAAGCGTCGCTAGCATTCCCATATAATCCGCAGTCACTCTATCCATGCCAGAACCTGCCGACTTAACGCCCCTGAATATATTTCCCCCACCCACAACGATTGCAATCTCAACACCCAACTGAATTGCACTTGTTATCTCAATAACAATATGATCAACAACATCGCGGTTAATTCCGTATTTATCATCCCCCATTAAAGCTTCACCAGAAAGCTTTAATAAAATGCGTTTATAAGCAATGTCGGTCATTAGTCTTTTTGAAATTAGCTCTTATTTTCTTTCATTTGACTTACTTGTGCCATTACTTCAGCAGCGAAATCTCCTGATTTCTTCTCTATTCCCTCACCTACCACAAAAAGTGTGAATGCATAGACTTTGGCTGATTTTGCGGCTAAAAGCTTCTCAATCGTCTGATCCGGATCTTTAACAAACGGTTGACCCAACAATGTCACTTCAGCAAAATACTTTGAAATTCTACCCTCGACCATTTTTTCAATGATATTAGCTGGTTTACCAGATTCTGAAGCTTGCGCTGTAAATATCTGCCTTTCTCGCTCTACCAAGTCTTGAGGAACTTGATCACTAGAGACGCATAGCGGTTTGCTCGCAGCAATATGCATTGCAAGATCTTTACCTAAAACCTCATCATCNNATCATCACATGAGTAATCAATCATCACCCCAATTTTTGTGCCATGCAAATACGTCGCAAGCTTTCCTTTTGCTGTATAACAAACGCTGCGCCTAATACTAATATTCTCCCCCAGTTTCATCACAAGTGATTGACGAAACGCTTCTACGGTTTCTCCCTCTGGCAAAATCATAGAACTTAATTCATCAGCTTTACTAACTTTTTTGTCAGCCACTAACTGAGCTAATATCTTTGCAAAATTAATAAAATCAGTATTTTTCGCTACAAAATCAGTTTCACAGTTTAGTTCAACCAAACCGCCTTGCTTCTGATCGGTTGAGATATATGCTCCAATCACTCCTTCAGCCGCAATACGTCCAGCAGCCTTACTCGCTTTCGCACCACTCTTAATCCGCAAAAGATCTTCAGCCGCTTTCATGTCGCCATTCGTTTCGACTAAAGCTTTTTTACATTCCATCATGCCCAAGCCAGTTAGCTCGCGCAAATCTTTTACCATGCCTGCGGTAATATCCGCCATATCTACTCCAAAAACCCAAAATCAAAGTTATTATAAAAAACCAGACAAAATATACCTTCTAGCTATCAGCAGCTTCCCCGCTCATCTCAACGATCTCTTGTATCGATTGCTCTCGACCTTCCAAAATAGCGTCTGCTGCAGCACGCGCGTAAAGGCGTATTGCCTGACTTGAATCATCATTACCTGGGATTAAATACTGAACTCCAGCTGGATTATGGTTAGTGTCGACAATGCCAACTATTGGTATACCAAGCTTATTGGCCTCAACGATTGCCCCTTTTTGATATCCCACATCAATGACAAACATCGCATCAGGCAGCCCTTTCATATCTTTAATACCTCCGAGACTATTATTAAGCTTCTCGAGTTGACGTTGAAAATCGAGCCCTTCTTTTTTCGTTAATTTATCAAGTATGCCATTCTGAAGGGATGCTTCCATATCCTGCAATCGCTTTATCGATTGTCGAATAGTCTTAAAGTTAGTAAGTGTACCGCCCAGCCAGCGCTGATTAATATAAGGAGAGCTACAACGAACCGCCTCCTCGGAGAGAATATCACGAGCCTGACGTTTTGTTCCTACAAACAGCACTGTCCCATTCTTTGCTGCGATATTACGAAGATACTGCATCGCATCATTAAACATCACCAACGTTTTTTCCAAATTGATGATATGAATTTTATTTCGTTCTCCATAAATGTACTGAGACATTTTAGGATTCCAGAAACGAGTCTGATGACCAAAGTGCACACCCGCTTCCAACATTTGACGCATTGTAACTGACATATAAATCCTCTAGGGTTAGTCCTCCACTTGCCTTATATCACGATTGCTTAGCACCCCACATTGACAAGTGTGTGTATTTAAATAAATCAATAATTACATCTAGATGTCTGTGATTACATCTGAAAATGGATTATAGCATGCCTCTGCTGACACTCAAGAAAGCGTACGCTAATTGATGCAATTACGATCAAACGAATATTGACTCCGTATCGCTCTAATAGCTACTAATTTTACGAGTTAAGCGATGGATGTCATGCAACTCAACATGCCTATTGTTAATGGTAATCATTCCCTCATCTTGCAGTTTGGAAAATGAGCGGCTTACGGTCTCAAGCTTAAGGCCGAGATAACTCCCAATCTCTTCTCGCGTCATTCTGAGAATAAAGCTAGTCGTAGAATAACCTCGCTTCGCAAATCGTTCTGATAAATTGAGCAAAAAAGCTGCTATACGTTCTTCTGCCTTCATATTACCAAGCAAAACCATTACGCGATGATCTTGAACAATTTCCCGGCTCATGATTTTATGAAACTGATGCATCAACAAAGGAATACTACAGCTAATTTCTTCGAGTTTCTCAAATGGAACTTCGCAAACCTCGCTGTCCTCAAGCGCAACCGTATCACATGTGTGGATTTCTGCACTGATGGCATCCAAGCCTAGCAATTCACCCGTCATGTAAAATCCGGTAACTTGCTGACGCCCCTCGGAATCGAGAATGTAAGATTTAAAAAAACCATTTCTGACAGCATAAAGAGATTTAAATCTCATACCAGCGCGCAAAAGATATTCTCCACGCTGAATTTTATACTTATGATCAATCAGATCACTCAAAATTTCTGTTTCATGCGCATCAAGGCCTACCGGCAAGCACAATTCACGCAAGCTACACGATGCGCATTTCGATATTGCCTGGGAAGCAATATATTTTTTCAGAACTGATATGTTATTACTCAAGATTCAGGAAAGATAGTTATTCAAACTTGGGAAAAGGTAATATTTTTTTATTTTGTCGCACTATTATCTAGGATATATTGCGCGAGCCCCTCTGCTGTCCCCCCCGTCAAATTAGGAAATGCCGGCATACCAAAGCCCTTACCATTTTTGATTCTTTCAACGATTGCTGCAGTATTAGCCATCTCAGGACTAAGTGCCATTACCTTCCCGTTCACGGGGCTATGGCATTTTACGCAAGCTTCTTTAAAAATACTTTCCGGCGTTGCACTTGCGCTGGGCGTATATTTATCTGAACAGCCACCTAGCAGAGCTAGTGCACCAGCCATACCTAACATCCATACTTTTTTCATACTCTTCCTCTCTTAAATATCTTTATTTATTTAACTCAACGAGATCGTTATACATTTTAAGTGTATCACAATGAAGCACGGATATTACCTCCTGAAATTGACATACTTGGGTTTTCGAATAGCCAAGCAAATACTCCAAAATCCGGTGTGTAATAATTATTTGGAAAACCAATACTAAGGGATAAATAGTATTGTTTTCATAACTTAACTTCATAAAAAATTTACTAAACTAATGAAGCATTGCTCAAAGAGTTTCCAAATAATGAATCAATAAATCAATAAGTTAATTAGAAATCTAGCAATGCACAAATTAGCTTTGCTAGTGCCAGCTTGTCGATAAAACGATTTTATTAACATTACGACTCAAGGAGTAAGTTATCGCTATACCGCATTTCGCACTTTATGCTTATAGCCAGATTCTCTATTGATACACATGAAAAACTCGAAGACATTAACGGAAATTGAAATTGCGCGTGAAGCATTACGCCAGCTTGCTGTAAATCGCAAACTACCAACACCCGATAATTATCGTTCATTCTATTATCAAATTGCCGGGGTCGAAATAATTGATTTTTTTCCAGAAAAGACTTTAAAAATAATCATAGAAAAATTACCCCGCAATAATTCTGATCAGCAGCAAATCATTCAATCATTTGAGGCCGCGGTATCAAAGGGTGATTGGGAAAGTTTAGGAACAATACTAATCGATCTATTAAGTGGAAATACGATTAAGCATAACTCAATTTCAAACAATCACTTTGGCGATCTCCTCTCTGAAAAGGATAAAACACAGGCCAATGAGACTGGCAAATTAATCACAACATTAATTCTCCCTAAAGAATTACAAGATCAATTAGGACGTTTATTTGGAGACTGCCTAAGTGTATTGCTATCAACCTCACCAGAAATCTCAAAAGATGCTGAGTTACTCGCTAAGGAGGTTCGAATTATTTCCGAGTCGGAACAAATTTTACAGTTCACCGATAAGCTAAAGCAATTCAACTACCGTCTCCAATATGCTGCAGAAGATCAAGGCGAGCTCAGAACCTCGCTTTTAAAATTATTTCAACTCGTAATTGATAATATCAGCGAATTAGTTGTAGATGATGCCTGGCTCCAGGGACAAATTGCGATAGTCAGGGAAATGATCACCGAGCCACTTGACTTAAGATTAATTGACAATGTTGAACGACAAATTAAAGAGCTTATCTACAAACAAGGGCTTCTTAAAAAGAATCTAATTGACAATCAATCCCGACTTAAGCTCATGCTTTCGTCTTTCGTAGATCGACTGGCCGAGTTTACACAAACCACTGGTGATTATCATGCCAGCCTAAGCGTTTATGCTGATGAAATTAGCCAAGCAAAAGATATTTCAGAACTTTCTGATGTCCTCGACAAAATCATCCAACAAACTCGGCAAGTTCAATCTTCAGCAAAACGCTCCCATGATGAGCTTTTAGAGCTCCGCTCCCGCGCGGAATCTGCTGAGAAAGAGGTTGATCGATTGCAATCTGAGCTCCTACATGCAAGTGAATTAATTCGCCACGATGCATTAACAGGGGCGCTTAATCGCAAAGGTTTAGAAGAAGCCATTGAGCGAGAGGTTTCACGAATGCATCGTGATGGTTCAAATTTATGTGTTGCTTTACTTGATATCGATAATTTTAAGAAACTAAACGATACTCATGGCCACGAAGCAGGCGATGATGCTTTAGTTCATTTGGCAACAGTCGTTCGTAAATCACTGCGCCCCCAAGATACCCTGGCACGTTTCGGTGGTGAAGAATTTGTCGTTCTACTGACAGGAACAGGAATTAACGATAGCGTAACCGTAATGCAACGTGTCCAAAGAGATTTAACACGCTGCTTTTTCTTGCATCAAAATGAAAAAATTCTGATTACCTTTAGTTGTGGTATTGCAGAGCTCGCTGAGAATGAAGATCCAAAAACCGCGATCAAGCGTGCCGACCAAGCTATGTATCTAGCCAAACGATCGGGCAAAAATAAAGTACTTGCGGCTTAAATTACTGGGGTACTCCGAACACAATTAGATACACTCGCGCAGATTACATACTCAAAACGATTCAAATATTTTAGTAAATAATATCAACTAAAACTTATCTTCCCCCTTAATTCCTTCAGATCTCCACGAAGACACCCGTGCACTAAAATTTACCATTTCCCACAATTCGTAAGAAATTTCATTTTTTTGCAGGAATGACTACTCTGAGCTCTTACAATTTTCGTGAATCGAGAAATTTCAAATTTTATAGTAATGAACAAAACCTTTTGCTGAAAAGAAGCTTAATTTGATGAGCTTAATTTTATGAGAAATAAGTGTCAATCGATCATTAGCGCCCTCCCTCTAGGCCTTGTTGCTAAAGTAGCAGATACATTAGCCGTTACAATTAAAAATTTCCAGGATTCTTCAAATGCTAGTATCGGTTGGTTATCTTATTGTAATAGTATCCGTTTTTGGCGGCTTTGCCCTCGCTGGAGGACATTTAGTATCATTATTTCAACCAGTTGAACTGTTGATGATTGGGGGAGGAGCTCTTGGAGCGTTTTTTGTTGGAAATTCAGGTAAAGCTATTAAGGCAACCCTGAAAGCACTCCCTCATGTTTTTAAAGGTGCCAAATATACTAAAGATGTATATATGGAGCTGATGACTCTGCTTTATGAGATATTAGGAAAAATACGCAAAGAAGGATTAATGGCTATTGAAGCCGATGTTGAAGATCCTCACAAAAGTCCATTATTCTCTAAATATCCAAAAATTTTATCAGATCACCATATCATTGAATTTATTACGGATTATTTGCGCTTGATGGTTGGTGGAAATCTAAATCCATTAGAAATTGAAAATCTTATGGATGGGGAAATTGAAACGCATCATCAAGAAGAAGAAGTTCCTATTCATGCAATTGCAAAACTAGGTGACGGGCTTCCAGCATTTGGGATTGTCGCGGCCGTCATGGGTGTTGTACACACCATGGAGTCTGTTGGAATTCCCCCGGCAGAGCTAGGGAAGCTCATTGCAGCTGCTCTGGTCGGGACCTTTCTAGGAATTTTACTCGCATATGGATTTGTTGGTCCTCTTGCTAGCAAATTAGAACAACGCCTTCATGAATCAAGTAAGTTGCTAGAATGTATTAAAGTTACGCTGTTAGCTAATCTGAATGGCTACGCGCCAGCTCTGGCAATTGAATTTGGAAGAAAGGTTTTATATTCGACAGAAAGACCTTCGTTTGCAGAGCTAGAGAAACATGTGAAGCAAAGCAAAGCTAAATAAATGATAGCTGGTACGCCTATAAATATTCAAAGAGATAACTGATGTCTGATGATCTTTCACAAAAACCTATCATTATTAAGCGTATCAAGAAAGTAAGCGGCGGACATCATGGTGGTGCATGGAAAATAGCATATGCAGATTTTGTCACGGCAATGATGGCCTTCTTTCTTCTTATGTGGTTATTAGGTTCGACTACTCAGGGAGATAAAGAAGGTATTGCAGAATATTTTAAAACACCATTAAAGATAGCGCTAGCGGGGGGAGCTGGGAGTGGAGATAGCTCAAGTGTTATAAAGGGTGGTGGTGAAGATCTAAGTCGCCGGATGGGTCAGGTAAAAAGAGGGGATATCGAAGAAATTAAGAGAGCTATCAATCTAGAGGCCGCACAAGCTGAAAAACAACGACTCGAAATTGAGCAATTTAAGAATCTCAAAAAAAGAATTGAACAAGTAATTGAGGCGAATCCAAGTTTAGTAAATTTTAAAAAGCAATTGTTGCTTGATATTACAACCGATGGTCTTCGTATACAGATTATTGATGAGAAAAATCGGCCAATGTTTTCAATCGGTAAAGCCGAACTACAATCCTATACAAAAGAGATTTTGCATGAAATTGGCAAAATGCTTAATGATGTACCAAACAAAATTAGCCTATCGGGACATACAGACGCAACCCCCTACCCCTCTGGTGAAAAAAGCTATAGCAATTGGGAATTATCTGCTGACCGAGCAAATGCATCTCGTCGAGAACTTATCGCAGGAGGTATGGATGCGAATAAAGTCCTTCGTGTTGTAGGATTGTCTTCTGCTGTTCTATTTGACAAAGAAGATCCCTTTAGTCCATTCAATCGTCGTATCAGTATTATCGTTATGAATGAAAAAGCTGAGAAAGCTATTATAGAGGAAGGACCGACTACTGATATTAGTAATAAGGATGAAATTACTAAGGAAAAGATTGTTGATCCCCCTACTCAACCTTAGCAATTTTTTCTACTCATTACATTTGTAGGAAAATGAAATATCCTTCGATAACCGCGTTACTCATCCAAGCAGCCACTTGGCTTATATTATTAATTTTTCTATCTTTTTTATCGATAGAAATTGAGTTAATTGAGCTAGTATTCTATCAAGGAATATTTGCTGCAGTTATTAGCTGCTACTTCAGAATGGCTATCTGGTGGTTCTTTATTCATTTATTCTTTGCCCCTGCTGTATTTATAGCACTATCTTTCAATTTTCCTCCTCTAGGTTACTTGACGATTTTTGTGCTACTCATCCTAATTTATGGGAATATTCATCGGACTCAGGTCCCTCTTTACCCTTCTAGCAAGGCTGTTGCAAATGCAATATTAACTTTGTTTCCGAGAAATAAAGCGTTCTCACTGATAGATCTTGGTTCAGGAGGAGGAAAATTACTTACCTCCCTGAGCAAGTTGAACTTAAACGGAGAATTTTATGGGGTTGAGGCCGCAATTCTACCTTTCCTAGCGAGCAAAATCAGAGGACTTTTTTCTCAAAGCAATTGCAGTTTTTCCTGGGGAAATTTTTGGCAATATAATCTTTCGTCTTATGACATAGTCTATGCGTATTTATCACCCGCTCCAATGGGTAAACTTTGGAAAAAGGCCATACGAGAAATGCGACCAGGAAGTATTTTGATAAGTAATTCGTTTGTAATTCCTGATGTTCCTCCCTCAGAATCGATCACGATTGATGACTTCAATAATTCTGTTCTTTATATTTGGAAAATTTGATTTTATTTATTGACGTCTCCATGTTGTTCCTTGTGGTGAATCTTCAAGTATGATCCCAGCTTCAGAAAGCAAACTCCGTATCTGATCAGCCAGCTCAAAATCACGATTCTTTTTTGCTTCTAAGCGTTGATTAATCAGCAAGTCAATTTTAATTTCAGAAAATTTTTCTTCTTTTTCGCTTACTACTAAGCTTTGCTGAAGGTATTTCTGTGGTTCTTGCTGCAATAAACCCAGCATGCTCGCCAACGATTTGAGTAACCTCGCATCCTGGGGTTTTTGAGATTTATTTATTTCACTGGAAAGATTGAATAAGATAGCAATTGCCTCTGGGGTATTAAAATCATCATTCATAGCCACTCTAAAACTTTGTGCATAGGGATTATCCCAATCAATCTCACTAACACTTGCTACTGCTGCATACCCTTTTAGTGAGATATAAAGCCGGTCAAGTGCGTTTTTAGCACTGACAAGATGCTCAAGAGAATAATTTAGAGGGCTCCGATAATGTGCACGTAAAATAAAGAAACGAATTACCTCCGCTTGGAAATTTTTTAAAATTTCACGTACAGTAAAAAAATTTCCCAAAGATTTAGACATTTTTTCGTTGTCTACCCGAACAAATCCATTATGCATCCAATAATTTACATAAGTCTCCTCATTTGCACCTTCACTTTGAGCAATTTCATTTTCATGATGTGGAAACTGCAAATCTTGTCCACCACCGTGAATATCAAAATGTTGTCCTAAAAAATGTCCACTCATTGTCGAACACTCAATATGCCAACCAGGACGCCCATTTCCCCAAGGAGACTGCCAGTAAGGTTCCCCAGGTTTAACAGATTTCCATAAAACAAAATCAAGAGGATCATGCTTGTGACGATCGATTCCAACCCTCTCACCAGCTCGGAGATCGGATAATGATTTCCCCGAAAGTTTTCCGTAACCAGGAAAGTGATGCACAGAAAAAAATACATCTCCATTATCAGCTACGTAAGCACAGTTTTTCTCGATTAACTTACAAATAAAAGAAACCATCTCCTCCACATGATGAGTTGCACATGGTTCAAAAGTTGGTTTTAAGGTTCCGAGAGCATCGGCATCTTCATGCATAGCCTTGATGAAGCGACTGGTTAATGTTTCTATTGACTCATTCATCTCTTGAGCACGTTTAATTATTTTGTCGTCAATATCTGTGATATTACGCACATAGATAACGTGATATCCGATTGATTGTAACCAACGAACGACCATATCAAATACAACTAATACACGTCCATGGCCTAGATGACAAAAGTCATATACCGTCATACCGCAAACATAAAGTTTTACTTCGCCTGGTACTAATGGAATAAACGCTTCCTTTGCTCGAGTTAAGGAGTTATAAATTTTTAGCATCGTAACTACAATTAAATTGTGAGATATAAATAGACTTTATTGATAGAATCAACCTATAAGATAAGGTTGAACAGATTTTATTAATTTGGGATTCTAGCAGTAGCACCAACTGGTGTATATTTTCTCCTTTCATTTCATTATTACTGATTGAATAAATTATTATTATGATAAGACTAATTGCGCTATTACTTGCGTTATCGATTAATCTTTCCGCATTAGCTGCTCAACCAATCGTGAGGATTGATACAAATTTAGGTTCAATCTCATTAGTGCTATATCCTGACAAAGCACCTAAAACGGTAGAAAATTTCTTGCATTATGTCCGTGACAATTTCTACGCAGAAACAATTTTTCATCGCGTTATTCCCAATTTTATGATTCAAGGAGGTGGGTTTGATCAAGCATTAGTTCAGAAGCCGACAAATCAACCAATTATGAATGAAGCTACAAATGGTTTGAAAAACGAGATTGGTACAATAGCAATGGCCAGAACGAGTGATCCTCATTCGGCTACCTCACAGTTTTTTATCAATGTAGCAAACAATTCATTTCTTAATTATTCGTCTCCAACTGCTCAAGGCTATGGTTATACCGTTTTTGGCAAGGTAATCGAAGGGATGGATATCGTAAACAAAATTGCAGCACTCCCAACTGGTCCTAGGGGAATTTTTGCTAAAGACGTACCCAAAGACACAGTAGTGATTAAGGCAATCGAGCTTCTTTCTGAAAATAAAGATTAAACAAATCGATTCATTATAGGTAAATCAAATGGTTAAATTTCATACTAATTATGGCGTAATCACACTCGCGTTATACGATGAGCAAGCGCCGCTTACAGTAAAAAACTTCCTGACTTATGTGAGTAATGGTCACTATGACAATACATTGTTTCATCGCGTCATTGATAATTTTATGATTCAAGGAGGCGGGTTCAATGCTGAGATGGAGCAAAAGAAAACCCTTGAACCAATTCAGAACGAAGCAAGTAATGGGCTAAAAAATGAGATTTATACGATTGCAATGGCTCGAACTTCAGACGTTCATTCCGCAACCTCACAGTTCTTCATTAATGTTAAAAATAATAACTTCCTCGATTTTACTGCACCCACAACTCAAGGATATGGATACTGTGTTTTTGGAAAGGTAATTGAAGGAATGGAGGTGGTTGACAAGATAAAGAAAGTAAAAACGGGTAACTATGCTGGCCATGAAAATGTACCGCTAGAAAATGTAATCCTAGAAAAGGCTGAGATTATTTAGATAATTATCCATAGATATGTGCGAACCATACGATATAGCTAGTCAGTGTTAAACAAACGAGAAGCGATAAGTAAGCTGTACGCCGATATTTCTGTTTTAACGAAGCTTGTGAATAAACAGAAATAATGAACGGATAACGCTTGTCCTTGGGTTTAGTGATAACATTATGCTCGGGGTCAAGCAATCGTTGTTGATAAATCTTGTGTGATTCCGTGTTAGCTATTTGACGTGCAAATGACCATTCTTGCTGATCAATTTGACCATCTTTATTCGTATCAAATCGTTTTAATAATTGTTGTGAATCTTTTTTCCAATCAAGTATTAGATCGTTCATGATTTCACGAACACTATGCTGTGAAGCAGCTGAGTTTGTGCTAAATTGACCTAATACATAAAGCGGCTGCCCAGGTAATATCAGCGATTCGCTATAACGATAGCGGTTGTTACTGCTATGTAAGATAGATTGGCTTTCAAGAATCTGCGTTTGGCTTGGCCATTCTGTGTTGCCATACCATACTAGCTTCTCCTCACCTTGAATTTCAGCGCTATCGGGATCGACAAAACAACTGGTTGATCCATCAGTTAATTTAAACGAATGATGGCTACTACTGCTATAGATTACATTCCAATGAATTCGTGATCGCCCTTTCTCGATAAGGGTCTCCTGGCACTCGATCTTACTTCGATACCATAAGCAGAGATGATTGGAGAGCGGCGCAAAAATTGGTTTATCCTCTATCAGCACCCCTTTTCCTTCTATTTCAACATAACCCTGATGGGCAGAACGTAGTCTAGCAGTTGGTGTATCTTCAATAAACCGAAGTCGTTTCCAACTTCTGAAAAAAGAATAGAAACTTATCAGCGCGAACAGAATGACTGCCATTAGAATAAATTCGTATTCCTCATGCGTCAGAGAAGGTGAAAAAGTGTTCACAACCCAAAGTCACTATTAGCTAACTAAATAATTTACCTACATCTACATCCTGCTTTTCAGTAGCATTAAATTCAAGTAAATCTCGTGCATTAAACTTGAACCAATTCGCAATAATAACTTCTGGAAATTGCTCAATACGAACATTATTGATTTTAACAGCTTCATTGTAGTATTCACGACGGTCTGCAATACTATTTTCTAGGCCTGTAATTCGAGTCTGGAGATGTTGAAATTTTTCACTGGCTTTAAGCTCTGGATAATCCTCGACAACAGCAAACAAGTTACCAAGGCCCGCTCTTAGCATGTTTTCAGCAGCACCTAATGCTTGTAAATTACCGGAATCTCTTGCACTCGCAACCTGAGATCGTGCATTAATTACTTGTTTAAGGGTTTCTTGTTCAAAACCCATATATTGCTTGCAGGTTTCAACAAGTTTTGGCAACTCATCATGGCGCTGCTTCAGGAGAATATCGATATTAGACCATGCCTGGGATACGCTATGCTTCACATCAACCAGACTGTTATAAATCATAATCCCGTAAACAACCGCAATTATTAGCATTGCAATTAAAAGATAGATTATCGTCGTAGTATCCAATGTTAAACCTCCTCTATGCTAGGTTTAGTAGAATACCTGGGTTATGAATTCTTAGATAAGGAAAAAAGGAACTTGTCCCAGCCTTATTTCTTCGTAAAAATTAAATCCCACACCTGGTGGCCTAATTTAATTCCACGTTGCTCAAATTTAGTTAAGGGGCGGCTCTCCGGACGCTTAGCATAGTCCTTGTTGTTATTGATTAAACTCGTTTCGTTACTTAAAACAGCTAGAATCTGCTCTGCATAATCTTGCCAATCAGTTGCAATATGTAGATACCCCCCTGATTTAATACGCTCACAAAGCAATGCCACAAATATTGGTTGAATTAGTCGCCGTTTGTGATGCCTTTTCTTAGGCCAAGGATCGGGGAAGAAAATATGAACGCCATCGAGAGATTCTTTCTCTATCATCTTATTTAAAACTTCCACTGCATCATATTGAATGATTCGCAGATTTCTTAAATCATAGAGATCAATTAATTTTAATAAGCTGCCAATGCCAGGCGTATGCACCTCAATGGCCAAATAATCATTACCAGGTGACTGTTGGGCAATCGCAGCAGTTGTTTCTCCCATGCCTGAACCGATTTCGAGTATCTTGCACGCATGACGACCAAAAATAGTATTTAAGTTAAGTATTTCTGGTTGAAAAGCTATGCTGAAATCAGAGAATAAAGTTTCATATGCCCGTCGTTGACCAGTTGAGAAGCGGCCACTACGGATTACATAGCTACGGATAGGTATAACAGATGGCATTTAAACCTGAGTAACTAAATTTCAGTGTGCTACCGCCGGGGCATCGGTGAAAGACCAACAAGAGGAGAGCTCGGGCTAGCTGAATAAAGTTTCTTATCCATCCGGCCAGCCAAATAAGCTTCTCTCCCAGCTTCAACTGCCTTGCTCATAGCAGTTGCCATCATAATTGGGTCTTTTGCCGCTGCAATGGCGGTATTCATTAAAACACCATCACAGCCAAGCTCCATCGCAATAGTGGCATCAGAAGCAGTTCCAACACCTGCATCGACTAAAACGGGCACTTTGACTCGATCGATCATAATTTGAAGATTCCATGGATTTAAAATACCCATGCCCGACCCAATTAGCGAAGCAAGCGGCATAATTGCAACACAACCGATTTCTTCAAGTTGTTTCGCGATGATCGGATCATCTGAAGTGTAAACCATGACTTGAAAATCTTCTTTTACAAGAATTTGGGCAGCTTTAATGGTTTCCACTACATTGGGAAATAAAGTTTCGGGATCTCCCAGTACTTCAAGTTTTACTAAGGAGTGTCCATCAAGCAATTCTCGCGCTAATCGTAATGTCCGAATCGCTTCCTCAGCACTATAGCAACCTGCTGTATTGGGTAATAGCGTAAATTCTGATGGAGATAGAACATCGAGTAAATTCGGCTCATTCGGATTTTGCCCAATATTAGTGCGACGGATTGCAACCGTAATGATTTCTGAACCGCTTGCTAATATCGCTGCTCGCGTTTCAGAAAAATCTTTATATTTACCCGTACCAACCAGCAGTCGGGATTTATAGCGTTTACCCGCAATTATAAAATCATCCATAAATAATAACTAAGCTTTTGAAGTCGAAACATGGGGCAAATAAAACCAATTCATCACTAATATAGGATTAATGCGACTAACCACCACCAACCGCAACTACAATTTCGAGTCGATCACCTTCCGTCACCATGTAGCTCGAGAATTTACTTCTAGGAATGATTTCACCATTATGCTCAATTGCAATGCGCTTATGCTGCAGCCCCATATTTTCAAGTAGTTGTTGCAAATTAAGCGAAGATTCAAATTGCTGCGGTTCACCGTTAATAATCAGTTGTATCATTTGAATTCTAACAAGTGTAAGGTAAACTTTGTGGTTTTCTAATTAGACGATTTTAGCATGCGGGTGTAGCTCAATGGTAGAGCAGAAGCTTCCCAAGCTTAAAACGAGGGTTCGATTCCCTTCACCCGCTCCATAGGCCTGTTTATTCAGGATTCGATCAGTGACTGATTGGAAAAGTTAGATGTAGCAAATACGCTATAATGTGATGATGTAAAATCTTGGATCTTTTCATGAAACGCAAGATCAGGGGACTATTTGTTTTTTTCTGGATAGTAACCCTATTAATAATAAGCCATGCTGTATTGGGTGATAATAAAACAATTCAGCTCGAATCAAAGCTCATCCTCGGTTGGGTAGAATTCATTCGCCTTGAGCCCTGGGGTATGAAAATGCGTGCGCGTATTGATACCGGTGCTAATACATCCTCGATGAGTGCACGTGATATCCATCAGTTCAAGAAAGGAAATGAGGATTGGGTCAAATTTGTGCTAGATTTTAAAGCGGATAAAGGCAAGCCCAATCGCTCAGTTGAGATTGAACGGCCTATCTCGCGCATCGTTAAAATCAAGCAACATCAAGGAATGTTACAAGAACGTCCCGTCGTTAATATGGATATCTGCATAGCTAATCAAGTTCATAATATTGAGTTTAATTTGATCGATCGACGTGGGTTGAATTACCCGATCCTACTAGGACGTAGGGCTTTAGAAAACTTAGCATTGATTGACCCCGCTCGAACTTTTATTGAAAAAGCCGATTGCGGTCATATCAAGAAAAAAAAGAAAAAAATAGATACCACGCCAGATTTAACCAGTCTTGAATGAGACAACTGCACTTATTGTTCTTAACGTTACTACTATGCTCTATAGGATTAGGGCTAGCCGCTTATAAAGTCAACACGCTGGGTCTACCTCTAACAGCTTCCCAGCAAGCCGAAGTTTGGAATGTAGAGGCACGTATCAGTTTTAAAGCTAAACCCGATAGTGGGGTCAAAGTTAGTTTGCCGCTGCCTTTTAATCCTTCGGGCTACACAATTCTCAATGAAGATTTTGTAGGCGCTAATTATGGACTAGCTACCGAGCAAGATGAAGGTGGACGTGTTGCGCTATGGGCAAAAAGACGCGCTCAAGGGAAACAATTGTTATTTTATCGCGCAGTTATATTTGAAAATGACGAGAAAATAGCCGATTCCGCTAAAATCCCAAGCTATCCTGCTGTTCCAGATTACCCTGAGGATTTTTTACCTGTCATTCAGGGTTTATTAGATAAATCGCGACAACAATCTGCAGATACCATTTCGTTTGCACAACAAGTCATTCAGCAGCTCAACGCTACAGCGCCCGCACCGGAGTTAAAGTTACTCATTGAGCACATCAACACATCTAAAAATCTAGCAAAAGGGATTAGTTGGATTCTCGCTGGCGCAAGAATTCCTGCTCGGGTCATCCAAGGACTACGGTTACACGATGGCAAGCGCTATAGTGAGTTGGAAGCTTGGGTGCAAGTTCACGATGGTAAGCAATGGCGTACACTCAATACTAAAGATGGGCAAGAAGGCCTGCCTGCTAATTTTGTTATCTGGCAAATAGGCGACCAAAAAACATTTTCAGTTGAAGGTGGAACCGAAATCAGTTTGCAATTTTCTGTTGCGAAAGCACTTCGCGAACTTGTAGATGTCGCAGAATCCCGTGCAATTTTGAAAGGATCGCGCATCATGGAGTTTTCGCTGTATTCCTTGCCTGTACAGACTCAGAATGTTTATAAGGTTTTGTTAATGATTCCTTTGGGGGCATTTGTCGTTGTTTTGATGCGTAATCTCGTTGGGGTTAAAACATTCGGTACATTCATGCCTGTTCTAATCGCGCTCGCGTTCAGAGAAACTGAGCTCATCTGGGGGCTCGTTTTATTTTGTTTGATTGTGGGCCTGGGGCTACTGCTGCGCGCCTATGTCGAACAACTCAAGTTATTGCTTATCCCGCGATTGGCTTCGGTACTGACTATGGTTGTGCTGCTCATGGCAGGTACCAGTGTAGTAATGCATAAACTTGGCCTTGAAATGGGCCTATCGGTAGCATTGTTTCCTATGGTGATCATGACCATGACGATTGAACGTATGTCGCTAACTTGGGAAGAAGCTGGCCCCGTAGAAGCTTTCAAACAAGGAGCGGGTAGCTTACTGGTCGCAACAATTGGTTATCTCGTCATGAATATCGATGAGTTACAGCATTTATTATTTGTTTTCCCTGAATTATTATTGGTCGTATTGGCGGTAACCATTTTATTTGGACGCTATTCCGGGTATCGATTAACCGAACTATGGCGATTCCGAGCGCTTGCCAAGCGACAAACTTAGCGCGATGTTTTCAATTTGGCAGAATCTCAAGCAAGCCGGAGTAATTGGTATGAATCGGCGCAATGCCGATTTTATCCTGCGTTACAATGAGCGTTCACTTTACCCCTTAGTCGATGACAAATTACGTACCAAGCAACTAGCGATTGCAGCTGGAATTGCGGTTCCTCAGTTATACGGTGTCATTGAAATCGAGCACGATATTGCCAATCTCCCCAATATCGTTCGAAATTATAAAGATTTTGTCATTAAACCTGCGCATGGCTCGGGTGGTAATGGTATTGCTGTTATCATTGGCCGCATTAATGAGCGATTCCAATACAATAATGGAAATCTCTTAACTGAAGAAGAACTCGAGTATCACATTTCCAATATCCTCAGTGGTATGTATAGTTTGGGGGGGCAGCCTGATCAAGCCTTAATCGAGTATCGAGTAAAATTTGATCCGTTATTTGAGTCGGTTAGCTATCGCGGTGTTCCAGATATTCGTACCATTGTTTTTCGTGGAGTACCTGTCGCCTCGATGGTTCGTCTACCAACACGACTATCGGATGGTAAGGCCAATTTACACCAAGGCGCAGTAGGTGCTGGCATTGACCTTAATTCGGGCGTTACTACACGCGCTGTTTGGCAAAATCGCCCGATCGATGTTCATCCTGATACCGGATCGATCATTAGTGGATTAGCTATTCCTCATTGGAATAAATTATTGACACTTGCTGCACAATGCTATGAACTAGTCGGGCTTGGTTACCTTGGAGTAGACGTAGTATTAGATCATGAGCTAGGGCCCTTAGTACTAGAACTGAATGCACGCCCGGGTTTATCGATTCAAATTGCCAATGGGAAAGGAATGGAAAAGCGGTTAACCTATATTGACCAGTTAGGCACTATACCTGACAAAGCTGAAGATCGGGCAGCGCTTGCTCAAACGTTATTTAGAAAAGAACAAAATTAATGATCTTAGCCAGATCTACTGCAACGATGGTTTGATATATCAACCTATGAATCAAAGTTTGATTATTTTTGGCGATATTGGCGGGACGAAAACGATTTTAAGGGCGGCAGCACTACCCCAAGATGATCGACCCTTCATGCTTGAGCAGAAGTTTGCAAGTCAGAATTATCACCATCTCGATGAAATTATCACTGAGTTTCTCAGCGAGCTACAAAAGAACCAGCTATCGAATCATGTAATCGTAGCAGCTTGTTTTGCCATTGCAGGCCCTATTGTTAGGCAACAAGCACAGTTAACGAATTTACCGTGGTTAATTAACGCTGCGGCACTCTCAAGCAAGTTTTCCATTCCTCAAGTTAAACTAATTAATGATTTTGAAGCAACCGCGTTGGGAATTGAAAAATTAACGCCACAAGATCTCGTCGTACTGCAAACAGGGCAAGTCGATGAGACCAATATGCGTGTCGTACTTGGTGCTGGAACGGGAATGGGTGTTGCCTGGTTACCCAAAATTGGCAATCAATATCAACCCCTTGCAACTGAAGCAGGACACATCGACTTTGCTCCAACCAATACGTTACAAATCGAATTATTTAATTTTTTAGCTTCTAAATTCGGTCATGTGTCGGTTGAACGACTGCTTTCTGGACCTGGCCTAACCAATATTTTTAGTTTTCTTCAGCAGCGAAACAATCAAGAACAAACAGCTTCATTGCTAGAGCTAAGTGAAGATGAAGGTCCATTGATCATAGAGTTAGCTTTAGCTCAGAACCACCCCATTGCGATGGAGTCCCTTAAACTATTCACCGAGATTTATGGTGCGTTTGCTGGTAATTTAGCGTTAGCAGGATTATGTCGTGGCGGTGTTTATATCGCTGGAGGCATTGCACCGAAGATTCTGCAATTCCTAAAGATGGAGTGTTTTATCCAGAGTTTTCGTAGTAAAGGCCGTTTCACCGGTCTGATGTGCGAGATCCCAATCCACGTTGTTATGACTACTCAAGTCGGACTGCTTGGTGCTGAATTTGAAGCGTATCGATTGTTGCAGCAGAGCGTATGAAAATCCGCTGCTCTATCAACAAACATGGATTATGCAATCATTTCGAAATTGTTAAACTAGCTTGAATAAATTGACTTAACAGTTCAATCCATATTTCTTGTGCGGTGAAGAAGCTATCGTTGTGTTTTCCCTGCAAGACAATAAATTGTTTAGGATCAGGCGCTTTAGCAAATAGTGATTGGGCGTGTTTATACGGCACAATTTCGTCGTCTGGGCTATGTGCAATCAAAACAGGGCATTTAATCGACTGTAAATATTCGATGGTGCTGTACTGAAAACGTGCCATGAGTCGTACAGGTAATAAGGGGTAGAGATCAGCTGCAATATCTGGAATCGAGGTAAAGGTAGAAGCTAAAATCAACGCACCCGGGTCTTGCTTTGCGGCAAGCCATGCAGCAATAGCTCCCCCGAGCGATTCTCCAAACAAGACGATATGCGAAGCTGGAATGGCTTTGTTTTCTATGAGGTAATGCCATGCAGCCTTAGCATCCAGGTAGGTGCCTTGCTCAGTTGGTGTTCCACTACTTTTCCCATATCCTCGATAATCAAAAATGAAGGTATTAAAGCCGAGCTGATGGAATATGAAGAGATAGCCCATGCGATGAGAAATATTTCCTGCATTGCCATGTAAAAACAGAATAGTTGCTGTGGTTTTTGTGGCTGCTGGTACAAACCAGCCGTGGAGCTTTTCTTGATCACTGGTTGTGATTACTATTGATTCATGAGGCATAGAGAATTGATCAGGAGTACTAACGATTTCGCGATCGAATTCTGGGTGGTAGATGAGATGCGATTGAGAGAAGTAAATGAATGTTACCCAAGCTGCATAAAAAGAGATGCCGAGTATGATCAACCGAAGTGTTATATGCATACCATGAATAGCAGTAGATGAACTACCTTTATTAGCCCAGCAATTTTAAAATGTTGTTATTATAATCCCGCTTTAACTTTATTCAGGAATTACTATGAACTTAGATCGTGTAGATTCAGGTCGGGATCTTCCCAATGATTTCAATGTGATTATCGAAATTCCGATGAATTCGGAGCCGATCAAATATGAGATGGATAAAAAAACTGGCGCTATGTTTGTCGATCGTTTCATGTCAACCGCAATGCGCTATCCATGCAACTATGGCTATATTCCACACACTTTATCGGAAGATAAGGATCCCGTAGATGTCTTAGTCATTTCTCCCACTCCGCTTATTACCGGTGTCGTTGTTCGCTGTAGGCCCATTGGTTTATTGAACATGACTGATGAAGCGGGTGAAGATGTCAAACTAATCGCAGTACCCATTGATAAGTTGTGCGGGCTTTATATGCATGTGCAATCTCTGGATGATTTACCGGAATTTATGCGTGCACAAATCGCCCATTTTTTCGCACACTACAAAGATTCAGAACGAGGAAAATGGGTTAAGATCGAAGGTTGGGGCGACGCTGAAGAAGCTCGGGCTGAGATCATGGCGGGAGTAAAACGCTACAACTCTGCTAAAAATAAGCCTAAATTCTGATAGTTAGTGTTGATTATTTTCTAGGATGCATCATGGTAATTAAACCGACTGGCCTGCAGCAAAACCTGATGACCAAGCCCATTGGAAATTGAAGCCTCCTAAATGGCCGGTTACATCGACGACTTCACCAATAAAATAAAGCCCTGGTCTTTTTTTTGCTTCCATTGTACGTGAAGAAAGTTCATTGGTATCGACGCCACCGACGGTGACTTCTGCTTTTCGATATCCTTCTGTTCCGGTAGGCCAAACAAGCCAAGCCTGAATTGTTTCAGCTATTTTTGCAAGTTGTCGATCCGATAGTGATCCAATTGCTCCAGATAATCCTTGTTGTCCACAAAAATGTTGAATAACCCGTTTTGGTAGCTGTTCAGCCAGTACATTACTAATGTGCAGCTTGGGTTGGCTCTGCTTTTTATTTTTAAGTATGGAATATAAATCAATACCTGGTAGAAAATTAAGTTGAATTGCTTGCCCTTGTTCCCAATACGATGAAATCTGCAAGATCGATGGTCCACTTAAACCTCGATGAGTGAACAGTAATCCTTCTGAAAACGATTGCCGATCATATTGCACCATGGCATCGAGCGAAACCCCGCTTAACGTGCTACATTGTTCCAATAGAGGGCCATCAAACGTTAGTGGTACCAGTCCTGGCCGAGGTTTAATGACATTAAGCCCAAATTTTTTTGCAACCTCATAGCCAAAATTTGATGCGCCGATTTTAGGAATCGATAAACCTCCCGTTGCGATAACTAGCGCGCTACAAGTTTGGATACCTTTGCTGGTAGTTAACTGATAACCATCGGATAGTGCTTCGATTCGAGTGACGTGGATTTGCTCACTTAGGGTCACCTTAGCTTGGCGCACTTCAGATAACAGCATATCAATGATTTGCAAAGAAGAATGATCGCAGAAAAGTTGCCCCAGCTTTTTTTCGTGAAAAGCAATATGGTGTTTGTTGACGAGTTGAATGAAATCTTGGGGAGTAAATTGTGCGAGCGCTGATTTACAAAAATGAGAATTCTGAGACAGGTAATGTTGAGATTGGGTATAAATATTGGTGAAATTGCAACGTCCACCCCCCGAGATTCTTATTTTCTCAGCAATTTTAGCCATATGGTCGATCAGCCATACACGTCTTCCACGTTTACCAGCCTCGATTGCACACATTAAACCAGCTGCACCTGCACCGATGATAATCACATCATATGAATTCATTGATCCAGGCAATCGATTACACTCGGGCAGCTTTAATCATTATTGAAGATAACGGTGTTTTAACCAGATGACAAAAGTTATTCCGTTTTTGCTGGACATTCAAGGAGGTGCTTCCAGGCGATTTCACCTGAGCGCGCTTCACCTTCCAGCGTTGCGCTGACTGTTGAGTCATCATTTTTTTTGATGAATAGAGCAAACACGTAGCCAGGAAAGATGTTTGTTTGTCTTTGCTCGTAAGTGGTGATACCAGGATTAGGGTCAATATAGTCAAAAACAGCATCAGGATTAGCGGGTGAGTTGCGTGCAAAAACACCCGGCAGAGAACGGATATCATAAGCAAATATCTCAGAGGCTTCGACATCCGTGTAGTGCTTCAGATTAAACTGCAGCGAGCGTAAGGCCCAATTTCCTTCGGCTCTCAATTTTGCGATGGTACAGCGGGCTAAATTTGAATAGCTTCCGGCTAACTGATCCTCAAAGATTTTCGATTTTTCTTTTGAAGCTGTATTTACACATGCTACCAAAAACAAAGCTAGAACTAAAACAACACTCGATTTGTTGATCACAATAATTACTCCCAAAAAAATAGCAAAACGTAAAAATGTTACTTTATTGATATCTGAGGAAAATTTGATAACTGAGTATTAGAATTCTAACCTGCTTTAAGTGTTATTTTCTTCGTCTTACTTATTCTAATGAATTCCATTAGTTGAGATTAAAATTAACCCTGATATCTGGTGGGCAAAATCTATGCTAACTTTCTGATTACAAGTAATTTACTAAATTAACAAATAGTTATTACCGATACTTTTAAAATAACATCCGAACGTTAACTATTAATTCTAACTGTATTGCCATGGATAAAGCTGATATCTTAAATAGAATCAAAATGGAAGCAGAGTGCGGAGAATTGATCTTTCCATCCTCAGTAAAAAAAGCCATCGAAGTTAAAAAAATTCTTGATGATCCATCTCGTGATCTTGAAGCGGCTGCACGACTGCTTAAATCCGATCCACTTCTATCAGCTAGAGTGGTAGCAGTCGCAAATTCTTCCGCGTTTAATCGATCAAGAAAAGCGATAACGAATGTACCCGCTGCAATAACATTGCTGGGATTGTTTTTAGTGAAATCACTAATTTTAGGAGTCGCAGTACGTCAAATTGCTGAATCTGCAACATCCGCCAAACGCGAGTTAATTGCTCAGCTCTGGAAACACTCTGCCTATGTCGGTTCAATTGCCCAAGTAATTGCACGAAGAATTACCAAACATGACCCCGAAACTGCTCTGTTTGCGGGGATGATTCATGAAATATGCTGGTTCTACTTATTATTTCGAACAAAAGATTATCCTGACTTATTCGAGGGCGATATTTCTAGTTTATGGAATAAAGATGATGAGATTGATAACGAAGGAGAATTTGTTGGTGAAATTGAAGTAGGTACATTGCTATTAAAAGCATTAGACATTCCTGATTCTATCATCGACACCATTACTTTTGTTTGGCGTGGATATCAAACCTTCCCTCCTACTTCCCTCGGCAGCGTCATTCTAATTGCTAACCAACTAGCACCAATCCAATCCCCTTTTACACTACCTATTTATCAAGTAAATGAAGACCAATCAGTCAAGCTAGATTTATTCTTTAAAGACTATTCTCTTAGCGATATACTTGCAGAGTCTGAAGAAGAAGTCGATTCATTAACGAACGCTTTATGCCTCTAGGTTAACTCAGGTGATCGTTAAATGCTCAATTCCAGCGCTAACATTTTTATTCTTAGTTTCTGAACCATTAAGTTTGATCTGTAAACGTAGCTCATTCATAGAATCCGCATTTCTAAGCGCATCTTCATAACTGATCAAACCTGCTTCGTACAAATCAAATAAGGCAGCATCAAAAGTTTGCATACCCAGTTCTCTTGATTTTTTCATAATTTCTTTGATTTCGTGAACATTTCCTTTGAATATCAAATCAGAAATTAAAGGAGAGTTGAGCATGACCTCAATCGCTGCCACGCGACCTTTACCTTCCTTTTTAGGAATCAATCTCTGAGCAATAAGCGCTCGCATATTTAGTGATAAATCCATAAGTAGCTGGGCGCGACGCTCTTCGGGGAAAAAATTAATAATGCGATCCAAGGCCTGGTTAGCACTATTTGCATGTAACGTTCCCATGCATAAATGACCTGTCTCAGCAAACGCAATCGCGTGCTCCATTGTCTCGCGGTCACGAATTTCCCCGATTAAGATTACATCTGGGGCTTGGCGCAGTGTGTTTTTTAATGCTGCTTCCCATGAATCAGTATCGACACCCACCTCACGCTGAGTAATAATGCAGTTGATATGCTCATGAACATATTCAACCGGATCTTCGATAGTGATGATATGACCAAAACTGTTCTGATTCCGGTGACCAATCAGCGCGGCTAAAGAGGTAGATTTACCTGATCCAGTACCCCCAACAAAAATAACCAGGCCGCGTTTGCTCATTACAACATCTTTTAGTACCTCTGGTAATTTGAGATCATCAAATTTTGGAATCTGTGTAGTAATAGTTCGAATAACAACACCAGCCCTTTGTTGTTGAATAAATGCGTTAACACGGAAGCGCCCGATACCTTGTGGATGAATTGCAAAGTTACATTCCTTGCTTGCGTCAAATTCTCCAGCTTGCTTTTCATTCATGATGGATCGAACAAGCTCGGCAGTATGTTGTGCTGTAAGCTGCTGCTGTGATACAGGCGTCATTCTCCCATCAATTTTCATCGCGGGAGGGTATCCAGCTGTAATAAATAAATCGGAGGCTTTTTTGCTTAACATTAAGCGAAGTAAATCATGCATGAATTTTAATGCTTGTTCTTTCTCCATAATTTTATTTCTCAATAATGATCGATTAGGGTTCTATCAACGAAAGTTATCTTTATTCATCGCTTTTGTTCTGGCTTCAGCAGATGAAACAATGTTTCTTTTTACGAGATCAGCTAAGTTCTGATCGAGAGTTTGCATACCAACCGCTTGACTAGTCTGGATCGTTGAATACATTTGAGCTACTTTTCCCTCCCGAATAAGATTGCGAATCGCGGGTGTGCCAATCATGATTTCGTGTGCTGCAACTCGGCCATTACCATCCTTGGTTTTCAATAAAGTTTGAGAAATGACAGCACGTAGCGATTCTGACAGCATTGCACGCACCATTTCTTTTTCTTCTGCTGGAAATACATCGATAATACGATCAATCGTTTTGGCTGCTGAGCTCGTATGTAGTGTTCCAAAAACAAGATGCCCGGTTTCTGCTGCGGTCATCGCTAAGCGAATTGTTTCCAAATCACGCATCTCACCGACCAGAATAATATCGGGATCCTCACGTAAAGCAGAACGAAGCGCATTGGAAAAACTGTGCGTATCTCGACCGACTTCCCTTTGATTAATTAAACATTTCTTACTTTCATGCACAAACTCGATAGGGTCTTCGAGCGTAAGAATATGTCCATAAGTGCCTTCATTGATATCGTTGATCATCGCGGCCAGTGTAGTTGATTTACCAGAGCCAGTTGGCCCAGTGACTAATACTACCCCACGGGGTTGTTGCGCGATTTCAGCAAAAATCTTCGGTGCCTTGATTTGCTCCAAAGTTAATACCTTAGATGGAATCGTTCTCATCACTGAGGCCGCACCGCGCTGGGTATTAAAAGCATTTACCCGGAAACGAGCAAGGTTGGGAATAGCAAAAGAAAAATCACACTCCAAATGCTCCTCATAATGTTTTCGCTGACTATCATTCATGATGTCATAGATCATGTCATGCACATCTTTGTGTTCCATAGCTGGTAGGTTAATGCGCCTGATTTCACCATGAACCCGAATCATGGGAGGCATCCCAGCAGAAAGGTGTAAATCAGAAGCGTTATTCTTGACCACAAAGGCGAGTAGTTCTACTATGTTCATCTATTAATCCTAGTCCAAGTTGTTAGGTTATACTGTGATCGCATCAGTATGTTTTACCCAATTCCAAGTAAAATCCTGCTTGTTTATCAACGGTAGGCACAGACAGAAAGTTGAGAAGCTGCTGTTAGGGC
>FRDC01001098.1_pt1 | contig 44211 bp, 40 predicted proteins | sample 1106171 | NCBI WGS metagenome assembly FRDC01 (sample SAMEA3930566, study PRJEB13176) | freshwater metagenome | biome: Drinking water system; feature: drinking water; material: water | place: Singapore | collected 2014-12-20 | reverse complement strand
AGGGCACCATACGAAGGAAATGCCGAGGGGCGGACTCGAACCGCCGACCTCCGGGTTATGAATCCAGCGCTCTAAACCAGCTGAGCTACCTCGGCAACGGGCAAAGTGTACGCCGCACGGGCGCGGCGGCTCAAACGCCAGCAGCGACGCGCGGGCCCCGCGCGGGCGTGCTCACCGGTCCGACGCCCGTGCCAGCCATGTCTTCCATGACGTCGTAGATCGCCTCGAACGTCCACACCGCCGCCGCCACGATCGCCTCGCGCTCGGCCGGAGTGAACCGCTGCGCGTTCACCGCGGCCCGCCACGCCTGCCACCGCTCGCGCTGCGCCTCGCCGTGCGGATCGAAGCTCGTCAGACCCGCCGGGCCGGGGATGTTGAGCGCGCGGGACAGCGCCTTGGCGATGAAGCGCCCACCGTTGGCCGAGCCCTCGAGCACGTACCACACCCCCAGCACCGCGACCGGCGTCGGCCCGCCGGTCAGACGCTCGACATGCTCCGCCACGCCCGCCGCGGCACCCATCGCCGCCCCCGGACGCTCCCCCAGGAACGCCAGGTCGTCCGCGACTCGGTGGGCGTGCGGGTGATACGGCTGGTGGATCGCGGCCACGCGCGCATCGCTTCGAGCCAGCCGCCCGACCGACGCGTCCACGGCCTCCCAGATCGGGAGCATCCGGTGCAGCCACGCGGCATATTCGCCACGGGTCACTAGCCCCTTCACCATCCGCTCCTGGATCGGGTGCTTCTCCGCCCGCGTGTGCGCTTCAGCCGTGCGGGCCTTCAGGGCGTCCGCCAGCGGGCCGTCGGCCGCCGCGGGCACCACGGCCGCCGACGCCGGGGCATTCAGCCCGGGTGCGGCCTTCTTGAGCCGGTCAAACCCGAACGGACAGCGACGCGGGGCGGCAGGATCACTCGGACGCTTGAACCGGGCAAGAAACGAGAACATGGCGGCTCCGTTGAGACCGAATCTCAGGGCGATGGACGATCAGGGTACCGCCGAACGGGCGTCGTGTCCACGCCTCGCGCTTTACACCAGAGCTGGTGCCCTGGATTACTTGCCCGTGAAGTCGATCAGCCGGGCCAGCTCGCTGCGGAGCTGGTTCCGCGGCACCACGCGGTCGACCATCCCCGCGTCGAGCAGGTACTCCGCCCGCTGGAAGCCCTCGGGCAGCTCCTGGCGGATCGTTTGGGCGATCACGCGCGGGCCGGCGAAGCCGATGAGCGCCTTGGGCTCAGCGAGGATGACGTCGCCCAGCATGGCGAACGACGCCGTCACGCCGCCCGTGGTCGGGTCGGTCAGCACGCTGACGAACAACCCGCCGGACTGGTCGAAGCGGGCCAGGGCTGCGGAGGTCTTGGCCATCTGCATGAGCGACAGGCCGGATTCCTGCATGCGGGCCCCGCCGGAGCCCGAGACGATCACCAGCGGCAGGTGATTCCGGGTCGCGTGCTCGATGGACCGGGTGATCACCTCACCCACGACCGAGCCCATCGAACCCATCATGAAATCCAGGTCGAGGACGGCCAGCACCAGCGGGCGGCCCTTCACGAAGCCCATCCCGGCGAGGATCGCGTCGTCCGACCCACTCTTGATCTGCTCGGCCCGCAGCCGCTCGGCGTAGGTCTTGAGGTCGCGGAACTTGAGCGGGTCGGTCGAGCGCAGACCGGTGAACATGGGCTCGAACGAGCCCTCGTCAACGAGCTGGCGCACCCGCTCCTCGGCCCCGATCCGGAAGTGATGCTGGCACTCGGGGCAGCAGGAAAGATTGGCCTCCATCTGCTTGCGGTAGACCATGGCCGAGCAGCCCGGGCAGCGCAGCCAGAGCCCCTCGGGGATGACGGCCTTGCGCGGGGCCTTGAGGTCGGTCCAGGTTCTTGCCGCGACAGTCGGTGCCAGTTTGGTCATTGGTGGAAGTCCGTCCTTGCCCGGGGCCGCCCCTCGGCCGCCCCGCCACCCCTACCCGCGCTCCCGCTCTCACTGGTCACTGCGTACACGTCGGCCGTGGTGCCGACCCGACGCCCGGGGGCCTCCTGCCCACCGTGACGTATACACGGCCGCATAGCAACGGCCGCGGTGTACGGAGCGAGGCTTCTGTAGGTGATGAAGAACGCGTGAGAGCGTTGTTGAGTGGGGGTCAGTGTAGCGGGCCGGGTGGATCCCCACCACCCTCACCCGGTCATACCCCCAACACGGGGGTCGTCACGGCCTCGCAGTTGTCGGATGGCCGCCGGGCGATCGCGTTCCGGCAGGCCGAAGATTGCCGAGGCGGCGACCACGAGGTCGCACCCGGCGTCGAGGGCTTCGCCGATGTTCCTGGGGTTGAGCCCCCCGTCCATTTCCAGCCGCTGGTCCGGCTGCAGCCGGTCGGCGATCGCCCGGACCTTGTCCAGCACCGCCGGGATGAACTTCTGCCCGCTGAAGCCGGGGTTCACGGACATGACCAGAGCCAGGTCCGCCGCCTCGACGTGCGGCAGGATCGCCTCGACCGGCGTGGGCGGGTTGATGGCCAGCCCCGCCGTTGCCCCGGCGTCGCGGATCCGGGCGATCAACTCCCCCACTTTCACACCCTGCACGACCTCCACATGGAACGTGATGTGGTCGGCCCCGGCTTGGATGAACGCGTCGATGTATTGGGCGGGGTCGGTCACCATCAGGTGGACGTCAATGGGCGCGATCGGGCACGCCCGCCGGACGGCCCGGACCATGTCCGGCCCCATGGTGAGGTTGGGGACAAAGTGCCCGTCCATGACGTCGACGTGCAGGGCGTCGGCCCCGGCCGCCAGGATCGCCCGGCACTCCTCGCCCATGCGGGCGAAGTCCGCCGAGAGGATGGACGCGGCGACCATCGGCAGGCGGGCGGGGTACTTGATGGGGGAGCGGCGGGGCATGGGGGGAGGGTAACGGTCGCGGTGCTGTCCGGACGGAGCCAAAAGCACACGCGGCTCCGCCTGAAAGGCGGAGCCGCGTGGTTGGATGCACTGGACCCCTAAGCCGGCGGATTACCGGCGGCGGCGGCCGGCGGCGAGACCCGCGAGGCCGAGCAGGGCGGCGGCGCCGGGGGTCGGGGCTTTGAAGGTCGCGCTCAGGAACGCGTTGCTGAAGTCGACGGTCGTGCCGGGAGCGACGATGTCGGACGGGCTCACGCCCGCGGGCAGCGGGGCGCTGACGCCGACGGCGAACTCGCCGGCGATCTGGCCGAGGCCGCCCAGCGGGGTGTAGGTGTAGTTGATGTACGCGACGTAGACGCCGGGGTTGGCGGGGTCGACGACGTAGACGGTGCGGGAACCGGCGGAGGAGAAGCCGAGTTCGATCCACTTGCCGAAGAAGTTGTTCGTGGTGCCCTGGTCGAGCGTGGTGCCCTGGTAGCCGTAGCCATCCTGGAACATCGAACCGTTCAGGGCGATGCCGCCCTCGAAGTCACCGGCGACGAAGGAGACCGACGGGCCCGTGCCGTCGATGAAAATACCCGCGGCGGAAGCCACACCGGCGGAACCAGCCAGCACCGACAGCGCCAGCGGCACCAACACACGATTCTTCATGGCCAACTCCTCGCTCTGCTCTCTCGAAACGCCGACCGCGCGACCTTGCGCGGCTCGACGTGAGGAAGCTACGGGGATTTCCGCACCGGGCAAGCGAATGCGGCGAGCGGAGTGACGGTTTGCCCGGATCTGGGGCGAACCCTTAGAGGAGCAGGGTCCGGGAACTCCGCCGAATGTCGGTGGCCCGAGCGGGAACGTCACCCCGCCAACTGCGCCGCGAGGTTCTCCAGCACATCCCCGTAGCGCACGTTCGCGTCGATCTGGCGCTCGGCGTCGGCGAGCAGGTCGATGGCCGCGGCCGAGCGCTCGTCGGGCTGGTCGCGGAGGCGGGCGCGGTAGTGCTGGGCGACGTAGCCGAGCATGCGCTTGGCCCAGGCGCGGTTGGCCGCGTCCTTGCTCGCGACGGCGCTGGCCTCGGCGTCGGCGGCGGCCCGCTCTTCGATGAGCTTGGCCATCGTGCCGCCCAGGTCGGCGGGGAAGGTGCCGCGGTCGAGCCCGGCGAGCAGCGGGCCCAGCGTGGTGTGCCACTGGTGCAGCCCGGCCTCGAGCACGGCGCGGGCGGTGCCGGGCGAGCCGGCGGCGTACGCGAGCACCCAGGGCTTGAGGCCCGGCGGCGTGGGCAGGCCGGCGCGGGAGAGCCAGTGCTCCATCGCGGCGGCGTCGAGCGGACCGAAGGCCACGCGCTGGGCGCGGGAGCGGATGGTGGGCAGCAGGCGCTCTTCCTGGCTGGTGACGAGGATGATGACGGTGCCCACGGGCGGCTCTTCCAGCGTCTTGAGCAGGGCGTTCTGGCCCACGGGGTCGATGAGCTCGGCCTGGTCGACGATGAAGACCTTGGCCGCGGGGGAATCGACCTGACGGACGCGGGCGAGAGCGGCGGGCTTTAGCAGGAACTCATCGAGCACGTCCTTGGGGATGTTGGTCTGCTTGCGCTTGCGGACCTCGGCATCGGGGTGCAGCGCGGCGAGCTCCTTGCGGACGATGTGGAGATCGGGGTGCGACCCGGAGCGGAGGAACTGCTGGGTCTCGCTCTCGTCGGGCGGCGGGTGGAGCGTGTCGCCGCTGAAGCGGGTCGCGGGGTCGAGGAGCAGCCCGGCGAAGCCGACGGCGGCGGTGAACTTCCCGACGCCGGCGGGGCCGCTGAAGATCCAGGCGTGGTGCACGCGGCCCGAGCAGATGGAGCGCTGCAGCGTGGAGACGGCGCGGCTCTGGCCCAGCACGCCGGTGAGCGGGACGCAGGCCGCCCCGCCCGAGAGCAGCGACCAGCCCGTGATGGCGGCGGGCGCGGGGCCGGCCGGAGTGCGCGGGGCGTCGGCCCCCTCGGCGGCGTCTTTCTTGGCTGGGCGCTTGGCCATGGGCGCGGGCGGCGGCGAGCCGGGGAAGGGCGGGGCAGGCGGGAACTTCAGACGTGGCGGATCTTGTTCAGGCCGTTGAAGGCGGCGACCTTGTAGCACTCGGCGAGGGTGGGGTAGTTGAAGACGGTGTTGACGAAGTACTCGACGGTGCCCTTGTAGGCCATGACCGCCTGGCCGATGTGGATCAGCTCGGTCGCGTTGGTGCCGATGCAGTGCACGCCCAGCAGGGCCTTGCTTTCCTGGTGGATGAGCAGCTTGAGCATGCCGACCTCGTCGCCCAGGAGCTGGCCGCGGGCGATTTCCTTGTACTGGGCGATGCCGGCCTCGTAGGGGACGCCTTCCTTGGTCAGGCGCTCTTCCGTCCAGCCGACCATGGAGATCTCGGGGATGGAGTAGATGCCGTAGGGCAGCAGGTCGGGGACGGTCTCGCCCGGCTGGTCGAACATGTGCAGGGCGGCCATGCGGCCCTGCTCCATGGACGTGCTCGCGAGCGCCGGGAAACCCACGACGTCGCCCACGGCGTAGATGTGCGGGATGGCGGTCTGGTAGTGCGCGTTGACCTCGACGCGGCCGCGGTTGTCGGCGGCGAGCCCGGCGGCGGGGAGGTTGAGGCCGGCGGTGGCGCCCTGGCGGCCGATGGCGTACATGAGGGCTTCGGCGACGAGGGTCTTGCCGGACTCCAGGGTCGCCTCGGCCAGGACGCCGTCGTTGGCCCGTGCGCCGCGCGGGGCTTCGATGGACTTGATGGTGACGACCTTCTCGCCCATGCGGAGGGTGCAGCCGGCCTGGCGGAGGTGGTACTGGAGGGCCTCGCCGATTTCCTGATCGATGAAGTCCAGGAGCCGCGGGCGGGCCTCGACGAGGGTGACGCGGACGCCCAGAGCCGCGAGCATCGAGGCGTACTCGGTGCCGATGACGCCGCCGCCGACGATGATCATGGTGCGCGGGAGGCGATCGAGGCGGGCGAGTTCGTCGCTGGTGATGATGGTCTCGCGGTCGAAGGCGATGCTGTCGGGCTTGGCGGGGGTGGTGCCGACGGCGATGACGACCTTCTCGGCGACGACGCGGTCGACGCCGCGCGGGCCGTCGCACTGGACGGTGTGGGCGTCGAGGAACGAGCCGTGGCCGTGGAGGACCTCGATCCCGTTGGATCGCATCTGGTTGCGGACCAGGTCGGCCTCGGCGCGGATGACGCGCTGGCAGTACTCCATGAGGCGGGCGAGGGTCTTGTCGGGCCCGAGGACGCGGTCGCCCTCAGGGCCGTGCTGCTGGGCGCTGGTGAGGGCGAGGACCGCCTCGCGGAGGCTTTTGGAGGGAATCGTGCCGGTGTGGATCGCCACGCCGCCAACGGCCTCCATGCGTTCGATGAGAACGACGTCCTTGCCGAGCTTGGCGGCCTGGATCGCCGCTTTCTGACCGCCCGGGCCGGAACCGATCACGCACAGGTCGCAGTGGCGCATGGGGGGAGCGTATCGGGCCGGTGGGCGGGCCTGCCGGAGCGGGTTTGCGCGGGCGAACGGCGGCGGGGCGCGACGGGCCGGCTCTCTATACTCCGCCCCGCACGCTGGAAGGAGCCTGCATGCCCCTGAAGTCCGACGAGATCCGCCGGCAGTTCATCGACTTCTACGCGACGAAGCACGCCCACACGTTCGTGCCCTCGTCGCCGTCGATCCCGCACGACGACCCGACGCTGCTGTTCGCCAACGCGGGGATGAACCAGTTCAAGCCGCTGTTCCTCGGGCAGGCGGACCCGTCGACGCCGATGGGCAAGCTCAAGCGGGCGGTGAACAGCCAGAAGTGCATCCGCGCGGGCGGCAAGCACAACGACCTCGACGACGTGGGCAAGGACACGTACCACCACACGTTCTTCGAGATGCTGGGGACGTGGTCGTTCGGCGATTACTTCAAGGCCGAGTCGATCGCGTGGGCGTGGGAGCTGCTCACGCAGGTCTTCGGCATCCCGCCCGAGCGGATCTACGCGACGTACTTCATGGGCAACCCGGCGGCGGGCCTCGAGGCCGACCACGAGGCGCGGGAGCTGTGGCTGCGGTTCCTGCCGGCGGCCCGCGTGCTGCCGGGCAACATGAAGGACAACTTCTGGGAGATGGGCGACACGGGGCCGTGCGGTCCGTGCAGCGAGATCCACGTCGACCGCATCGGCGGGCGCGACGCGGCGATGCTGGTCAACAGCGGCGACCCGGACGTGATCGAGATCTGGAACCACGTGTTCATCCAGTACAACCGCGAGTCGGCCGAGGTCTTGAAGCCCCTGCCCGCGCGGCACATCGACACGGGCATGGGCTTCGAGCGGCTCGTGAGCATCCTGCAGAACGTCCGCTCGAACTACGACACCGACGTCTTCGCCCCGCTGTTCGCGGCGATCGAACGCGTCACCGGCTGCGCCCAGCCCTACCGCGGCCGGCTCGGCACGGCGGACGCGAACAACGTCGACACGGCCTACCGCGTGATCGCCGACCACATCCGCACGCTCACCATCGCCATCACCGACGGCGCGGTGCCCAGCAACGAGGGCCGGGGCTACGTGCTCCGGCGGATCCTGCGGCGGGCGGTGCGTTACGGGCGCCAGATGCTCGGGGCCCGCACCGGGTTCTTCAGCCAGCTGGTCCCCGTGGTGGTCGACGCCATGGGCGAGGCGTTCCCGGAACTGCGCAAGAACCCGCAGCGCGTGGCCGACATCCTGCGCGAAGAAGAAGAGTCCTTCGCCCGCACGCTCGACCGCGGCATCGTGCACTTCGACGAGGCGTGCGTGAAGGCGTACGCCGCGGCCCGACTGACGCCCCAACTCCAGGCGGCGGGCGGCCGGGTGAGCGTCGGCAAGCACGACGGCAAGCCGGCCCTGGTGATCGACGTGCCCCACACGCCGCACCTGGGCGGGACGTTCGGCGCGAAGGCGATGACGGGAGCGTGGGCGGACGCCCACTTCGGCCCGCAGCGGGCGGTGCTCGCGGAGGATGCGTTCAAGCTCTACGACACGTTCGGCTTCCCGCTCGACCTCACGGTGCTGATGGCCGAGGAACGCGGGCTGAAGGTTGACCTCGACGGGTTCCACCGGCTGATGGACGAGGCCCGCGAGAAGGCCCGCGCGGGCGGGAAGTTCGGCGTCGAGGGCGGCACCATCAAGCTGCCGCCCGACGCGATCGCGCGGCTCAAGACGATGGGCGTGGAGCCGACGGCGGACATGGACAAGTTCCACGGCCGCGAGATCCGCGGCCGCGTCATGGCCATCTGGGACGGGAACAGTTTCGACGACGACGTGTCGGCCGCGACGGCGGGCATCCGAGCGGTGGGCGTGGTACTCGACCGGACCAACTTCTACGCCGAGATGGGCGGGCAGGTGGGCGACGAGGGCCGGCTGACGGTGCTGGGCGAGGGGAGCGTGGCGGGCGGCGAGCCGGGCGAAGGGCCGGGCGAGTTCCGCGTCGAGGACACGCGGGCCTTCGGCGGGTACGTGGTGCACATCGGGCGTGTCCTGCGCGGGACGCTCCGCGTGGGCGACGATGTGGTCTGCACGCTCGACGAGCAGCGGCGCGGGGCCGTCGCGGGCAACCACACGGCCACCCACCTGCTCAACCTCGCGCTGCTGCGGACGCTCGGGAGCGAGGTGAATCAGAAGGGCTCGCTGGTCGCGCCCGACCGCCTGCGGTTTGACTTCTCGCACGCCAAGCCCGTCTCGCCCGAGGAGCTGGTCGCGGTCGAGCGGCAGGTGGACGCGGCGATCAACGCCGATCTGCCCGTGTACGCGGAGTTGGCCCCGCTGGCGGCGGCGCGGCCGATCCCCGGCCTGCGGGCCGTGTTCGGCGAGGCGTACCCCGACCCGGTGCGGGTCGTGAGCATCGGCGTCCCCGTGCCCGACGCGATGGCCGGGCGCGTGAACCAGGGCGAGGTGTCGGCCTCGATTGAGTTCTGCGGCGGGACGCACGTCGGCCGCACGCAGCAGATCGGACGCTTCTCGATCATCGGCGAGGAGGCGGTCGCCAAGGGGGTGCGCCGGATCACCGCCCTGTCGGGTGTGCCCGCGCTCGCGGCCGAGCAGGCCGCCGGGGCGCTGGTGGCGCGGTACCGGGCGGCGGAGCGGCTCAAGGGCGCGGTGCTGGTCGATGAGGTCCACGCGCTCCAGCAGGAGACCGACTCGCTCACCATCCCGCTGGTCATCAAGCAGCGCCTTCGGCAGGAGCTCACCAAGCTCCAGGACCGCATCAAACAGGAGCAGAAGACCGCGGCGGCGGGAAAGCAGGAGCAGGTCGCGGCCGCGGCTCGCGTGCTGGCCGACTCCACCGAACACGACGCCTTCAGTTTCATCGCCGCGACGCTGGACGCCGGGTCGGACCGCGACGCGATCAACGCGGCGGTGAACACCATCCGAGCCAAGCGGCCCCGGCACGGCGTGCTGCTCGTGAGCACCGACACCGAGCAGGACAAGCTCGTGATCGTCGCGAGCGTGCCCGACGCGCTGGTCAAGCGCGGCCTCAACGCCGGCGAGTGGGTCCGCGCGTCCGCGGCCGCCTGCAACGGCAAGGGTGGCGGCAAGCCCGACCAGGCCCAGGGCGGTGGCACCGGCGTCGCCAACCTCAAGGCGGTGCTCGCCGCGGCCCAGGCCTTCGCGTTCGGGAAGGTGCCCAACTGATGGCCGTCCCCACGCCGCCGCCCCCCCGCTTCGACCCGATCCCGGAGCGGCCCAGCGCTCCCAAGCCCCAGCACGACCTCAGCCCGATCGGGCAGGCGTACGGCATCGCGTTCGAGTTCGGGGTGTACCTGATCGTGTGCGCCGGGGCCGGCTGGCTGGTGGACCGCTACGTCGCCGGCGGCGGGAAGACGTGGACGGTCGTCGGGGCCGTCTTCGGGCTGATCGGCGGGGGCGTGCGGATCATCCGCGCGGCGCAGAAGATGTATCGGGATATGGACCGGAAGCCCGACTGACCGCTCCAAGCAGACGGCAGGGCGTGATCCAAAACGCCGACCGGAACCCGCCCGTCGCCACTCGTGCGGGCCTATCCTTGGCCCCCTTCATGAACGCCTCACCCAAGGACTGGGGAAGCATGCCCGCAACGACCACCGCCAACCCGCCCGTGCCCGTCGGCCGGCTGCTTGCCGCGCTGGCCGCCGCGAGCGTCTTGGGCGTGGTCGCGGGCTCGATCGGGCCGGCGGCCGATGCGTCAGCCGCGGTGATCGCGGCGGGCGTCGTCGCGGGTGCCGGGGTGGCGGCGGTGGTGACGCTGCGGTCGGCGATGGCGACGCCTCACGCCAACATCGCGACCGGCTTCCTGGCGTTCTCGCTGGTGCGGCTGTTTGTTTCGCTGGCCGGGGCGGTGGCGGTGGTGATGGTGCTCGACCCGGCCCGGCGACCGTTTGTCAACGCCTTCCTCGCCGCGGCCTTCGCGGCGCTGGTCCTTGAAACCCTGATTCTCCGGCGCTGGTCGGCGTTCGAGCCGCCCGCCAAGGGAGTGTCCCCGTGATCGCATCGCTCCTGCTGGCCGCGTCCGACCCGGTCGGGCACGTGGCCAACCACAAGCTGATCAGCCTCGACCTGCCCTTCATGAAGGACGTGTGGGTCTGGTCCGGGCACATCGGGAACCTCGTGCTCTCGGGCGTGATCCTGTGCGTGCTCGGTCCGTGGGTCGCCTCGCGCGTCGCCACCGGCCCGGAGAACCTGGGCTCGGCCCGCTACACCACGCGGAACACCTTCGCGCACCTGGTCGAGGTCGTCTGCGTGTACCTGCGTGACGAGGTGGTCCGCCCGCTGCTGGGCGACCGCACCGACCGGTTCATCCCGTTCCTCTGGACGCTGTTCTTCTTCCTGTGGGTCAACAACCTGCTGGGGATGATCCCGCTGCTGGACCTGCAGGCGATCCCGCAGTATCTCAGCAACGCCGCGGCCCACCCCGTCGCGTTCCTGGGCGGGACGGCGACGCAGTCGCTGTTCGTAACGGCGGTGATGGCGGTCATCGCGTTCCTGGTGATCAACCTCGCGGGCATCCGCGAGCTGGGGCTCGGCGGGTACCTGAGCCACCTCACGGGCGGGGCCCCGTTCTACATCTGGCCCATCATCGTGCCGGTCGAGATCGTCGGCACGTTCGTCAAGCCCTTCGCGCTGGCCATCCGTCTGTTCGCGAACATGACCGCGGGCCACATCCTGCTGGCGACGCTGCTGGGCTTCATCGGGACGGGCGTCGCCACGCTGCTCGCCGGCGGCTCGGGCCTGCTGATGGGCCCGGTGATCGTGCTGTTCTCCGGCGTCGGCGCCATCGCCATCTTCTTCCTCGAGGTGTTCGTCGCGACGCTGCAGGCGTTCGTGTTCATGTTCCTCACCACGGTGTTCATCTCCCAGCTGGCCCACCATGACCACGAGCATGATGAGGCCCACGGTCACGAGCACGCGCACGCGTGAAGACGGACCCCCGCGGCCCTCGGGCCGCCTTGGTTGCTCGTGGAACAGTCTCGAAAGGTTCGCCCATGAAGAATCTCGCGTACAAGATGCTGCTCGCCACCGGCGCGGTCGCCATGATCGCCCCGACCCTCGCCCTCGCTGCTGAAGGCCCCGCGGCCGCGGTGGCGGCGGGCGCCTCGCTGGGCAAGGGCCTGGCGGTGCTGGGCGGCGGCCTGGCGGTCGTCGGCGGCGGCCTGGGCATCGGCATGATCGGCAAGGGCGCGGTCGAGTCGATCGCCCGCCAGCCGGACGCCGCCGGCAAGATCGGCCCCAACATGATCCTCACCGCGGCCTTCGTCGAGGGTGCGACGCTGTTCGCCGTCCTCGCCGGCTTCCTGGCCTGAGCGACTTTCTCTGCTTCCGCGGCGCGGAGACGCACCGCGGGGGTTTGTCCGCGACCTTCGACTGGAGACTTTCCATGGCCCGACTGGCTGCCCGCCTCGCCCTTGGTCTGCTGCTCGCCTCGCCCGCTGCCGCCCTCGCCAGCGAGGGGCCCGCGAGCCCGATCCCCGCGGTGAACGAGGGGCTGATGACCGCCGTGGCGGCGGTGGTGGTGTTCACGATCTGCGCGACCGTGCTGGGGACGCAGGTGTGGCCCAAGATCAGCAAGGGCCTGGCCGAGCGTGAGCGGAAGATCCGCGAGGAGATCGAGGCGGCCGAGGCGGCCCGGGTGCAGGCCAAGGCGGCCCTGGACCAGTACGAGCGGGCCCTGGCCGATGCCCGCCAGCAGGCGCAGAAGGAAATCGAGCAGGCCAAGGCCGCCGCGCTCGCGGCCGCCGCCGAGATCCGCGCCCGCAACGACGCGGAGCTGACGGCCCTGAAGGCCAAGAGCGTGCAGGAGATCGAGGCGGCCAAGAAGGCCGCGCTGGGCGAGATCTACGCCCAGGCCGCGACGCTGGCGACGGTGGCCGCGGGCAAGATCCTCCGCCGCGAGATCCACCGCGACGACCAGCACCGGTTGATCGAGGAGACGCTGGGCGAGCTGGCGAGCAACTCGCGCGCGACCGTCGGCGTCTGAGTCCCTCGCCCCCCTGCCCCGCTCCCCGGTTCACGCTCCCGCCCCGAGGATCCCCGCATGCCGCTGATCGAGTCTCGTCCTGACGCCCTCGCGACCAACTACGCCCAGTCGCTGTTCGACCTGGCCAGTGCCAAGGGCGGGCAGTCGGCGGTGGAAGAGGTGAGCGCGGAGCTGGAAGCGGTGCTGGCCCTGGCCCGCGAGGACCGGCAGATCGGCGAGTTCTTCGCGTCGCGCGTCATCAGCGCCGAGAAGAAGGCCCCGGTGCTGGAGCGCGTGCTCAAGGGCCGCGTGAGCGACCTCACCTATCGGTTCATCGCGATTCTCAACGGCAACGGCCGTCTGGCACGCCTGCCCTCGATCGCCGAGGCGTACGACGGGCTGGTGCAGAACGCGTTCGGGCGGATCGAGGTCGATGTTCACACCGCCGCCCCGCTCGACGAGCAGGGCCGGGCGTCGCTGACCGAGCGGCTGCGGGCCGTGCTGAAGCGCGAGCCGGTGCTGCACGCGTACGTTGACGAGAGCATGATCGGCGGGGTGCGCCTGCAAATCGGCGACCAGTTGATCGACGGGTCCGTGGCGACCCGCCTGCGCCGCCTGCGCGACCAGTTGAACGTGACCGGCCTGCCGACCGTCAAGGCGGCGTTCGACCGCATCATCCGGCCCGACGTGGGCACGAACGGGCACTGAGCGGACGGGACCAGATTTCGTGAGAATGATGGGGCGCTGCCCGGGCGGTTGACCAAGCCTCTGCCGCGCGATCGCCCCGCTTGTCGAACCTCTTTCGAGGGCTTTCCATGCCGACCAAGACCATCGCCCAGATCGACATCGCGAACAAGAAGGTGCTCTGCCGGGTGGACTTCAACGTCCCGATCGAGAGCGGGCACATCACCGACGACCGCCGCATCCGCGAGGCGGTGCCGACGCTCAGGAGCGTGCTCGATCGCGGCGGGTCACTCGTGCTCATGAGCCACCTCGGGCGGCCCGAGGGCAAGGGCTTCGAGGCCGAGTACACGCTCAAGCCCGTGGCCGACCGGCTCGGGCAGTTGCTGGGGCGGACGGTTCAGTTCCCCAGCCAGGACTGCACGGACGGGGCGGCGCAGGCCGCGGTGGTGGCGCTCAAGCCGGGCGGGGTGATCCTGCTCGAGAACGTGCGGTTTGCCAAGGGCGAGAAGAAGGGCGAGCCGGAGTATGCGGCCAAGCTCGCGAGCTACGGCGACGTGTATGTGAACGACGCGTTCGGCACTGCGCACCGGACGGACGGCTCGATGTACGCCGTGCCGACGGCGATGGCGGGCAAGCCGCGGGTCGCCGGCCTGCTGCTGGAAAAGGAACTCAAGTACCTGGGCGACTCGCTCAAGAGCCCGGCCAAGCCGTTCGTGGTGGTGCTGGGCGGGGCGAAGGTCAGCGACAAGATCGAGTTGATCGAGAACCTGCTGCCGCGGGCCGACAGCATCCTCGTTGGTGGCGCGATGGCGTACACGTTCCTCAAGGCGCTGGGCCGCCGGGTGGGGTCGAGCCGGGTGGAGGAGGACAAGCTCGGTCTGGCCAAGCAGCTGCTGGATCACGCGGCGAGCCGGAAGGTGGACCTGCACCTGCCGCAGGACCACGTTGCCGCCAATGAGTTCAGCGAGCACCCGACGAACATCGAAACCTTCGGCGAGCACATCGGGGACGGGTTCATGGGCCTGGACATCGGGCCGAAGACGCAGCTCGACTATGCGCTGACGATCAAGCGGGCCAAGACGATCGTCTGGAACGGGCCGATGGGCGTGTTCGAGTGGGCCCCGTTCGCCGTGGGCACGCGGATGGTCGCGGACGCGATGGTCGCCGCGACCAAGACCGGCGCGACGTCGATCGTGGGCGGCGGGGACTCGGCGGCGGCCGCGGATGCGTTCGGGCTGGCGAGCCAGTTCAGCCACGTGTCGACCGGCGGCGGGGCGAGCCTGGAAATGCTCGGCGGGAAGCCGTTCAAGACCGTCGAGTTGCTCGACCGGACCTGATTTGAGCCCGGCCGCTCCGCGGCGAGCGGGGGCGACCGGCGATAGTCTGCGGCATGACCGCCTCGCCCGCGAACAAGGGCCGCTTCGCCGAGCTGCACCTGCACCTGGGCGGGGCGGTGCTGCCCAACATCCTGCACGCGTACCTCAAGCGGCACGCGGGCGGGCCGCGGGGCGCGCGGCACCCGCTGCTGCGGCGGTACCCGAGTGTCGACGCGTTCGAGCGGTACTTCGCGCGGAAGCGGCGGTCGCTGGAGGACTACCTCCAGATGCACCGGGTGGTCGAGCAGATCCAGCGGGCGACGTCGCTGGACTACTTCATCCGCCGGCTGATCCGCGGGGCCGCGCTGTTCGACAACCTGGCGTACATGGAGCTGCGCTACACCCCCTACTTCCGCACGGACGAGCACCTCGACGCGGAACACCGGCTGCGGCAGATGGAGGAGGTCGTCGACACGATCACCGCCTCCGCCCACGCGACGCTGGCCAAGTACCCGATGCGGTTCCGCCAGATCCTGTGCATGCACAGCACGCTGGAGCCGCGGGTGAACCGGCGGATCGTGGAGCTGGCGGTGGCCCGGCGGCCTGATGTGTGCGCGGTCGATCTCGCGGGGCCCGATCGTCGCTACGAGGGGCAGCTCGACGAGGTCATCCCGCTGTTCCGGCTGGCGAGGCGGAACGGCCTGAAGACCACGGCGCACCTCTTCGAGACGCCGGCCGGCTGCCACGCGAGGCTGCTGCCGTACCTCGACCGCGTCGGGCACGGGATCCAGATCCCGCTGGCGCACCGCGGGCTGCTCAAGGACCTGCGCAAGCGCGGCCAGTGCCTGGAAGTCTGCCCGACGAGCTACCTTCGCACGGGCACGCTCCAGCGGTACGAGGACCTCAAGGCGGTGTTCCGCCCGTGCCTCGACGCGGGGGTGCCGATTGCGATCTGCACGGACAACAGCGGGCTGCACCAGGTGCGGCTGCCGCACGAGTACGAGACGCTGCTGGTGGCGGATGTGATCGACTTCGCCGAGATGCAGGAGTGCCACGCGGCGAGCTTCGCCCACGCGTTCGACTGGCGCGGGCCGGGCCGGCCGCTGTGATGGCGGGCTCGTTCCCGCCGGACGCCCGGCCAGGCGCTCAGTGGAACGCGATGCTCGCGACGGTCAGGTCGTCGGCGAGGACCTCGCTCTGCGCAAACTGCTGCACCGCCCGGACGAGCTTGCTGACTTCCTGGTCCGCGTCGTGCTCGGCGGAGAGGATGTCGATGGTGCGCGGGAGGCCGAAGGCCTCGTCCTGCTTGCCGCTGGGCGGGGTCTGCTCGGCGACACCGTCGCTGAACAGGATGATCCGCGAACCGGGGGCGAGCGTGCGAACGCGGCTGTGGTAGATGAACTCTTCGTCGACGCGGAGCGGCACGCCGTCGGGCCGCTCGTCGACGCTGGTGGGCACGCCGCCGGGCTCGCGGAGCAGCCAGTAGGAGTGCCCCGCGTCGACGTAGCGGAGCTCGCCGCTGCGGGTATCGAGCACGCCGGCCCACAGCGAGACGAACTTGTTCTCCGGGGCGTGCAGCGAGAGGTAGCGGTTCATCGCGCACAGCGCCGGGGCCGGGTCGGCGTGCTGGAGCAAAGCGGCGTTCAGGAACGCCTGCGTGGTCGCCGCGAGGATCGCCGCGGGCAGGCCCTTGCCGGCGACGTCACCAATGAAGAACGCGACGCGGTGGTCGTCGAGGGCGAGGATGTCGAACAGGTCGCCCGCGACGAAGCGGCCCGGGCGCAGCTCCATCGCGTACTGCACGCGCCCCAGCCGCCCGCGCGGGGCCGGCAGAATCTGCCGCTGGATGAGCATCGCGGCGTCCATCTGCTCGGTCAGGCGGACGCGCTCGGCCTCGGTGCGCTGGCGCTGGATGGACGCCATGCACAGGGCGCACATCTCCGCGATCGTGCCGCAGAACTCGGCAGCGTCCTCGAACGGTGCCGGCTCGTCCTGCCGGGCGTCGAGGTACAGACACAGCACCGCCTTGCCGTCCATCAGCACGGGCACGGCCATCGCCGTCACCGAGCCGTTGGTCAGGATGCTCATGGGCGGGAGCGGGATCTCGTCGGAACGCAGCTGCACGGGCCGACCGGCGCAGGCGGCCTTGATGAGCGAGCGCGAGAACTGGAACGGGGCGCGGCTGGTCGGCGAGGCTCGCTGGCCCAGCACGTCGACGCGCTCGAAGTCCACCCGCTCGCCCGCGCGGAGCACCGCCGTCCGCGGATAGCCCGTGCCGTCGAGCAAGGCATCGACGACGGCCTCGGCGAGGGCGGCCTCGTCGGTGGCGGTCTGGATTTTCTTGCTGACGCTGATGAGCAGCTCGAGCCGGCGCTTGTCGATGGCCTGCTTCTTGCCCACCAGGACGGGCACGAGGCGGGCGTTGCTGCGGGTGTCGTCGGTGGTGATCGTGCCCAGCGCCCGCGTGAGCTGGTCCTGCACGCGGAGCACCCACGGGCCGATGCGGATCAGGTCGCCCAGCGACAACTCCAGCGGCTGGTTCGCCGAGAGGATGCGGTCGTTGAGGGCCGTCCCGTGCCGGCTGCCCAGGTCCGTGAGCTGCCAGCCCTCGCGGTCGGCGTGGATCTGGCAGTGCCGACGCGAGACCGTTTTTTCATCCTCGGGCAGCTTGATCTCGCACTCCGGCAGGCGGCCGATGGTGTAGACCTTCCCCGGCGCAAGCGTCATCGGGGCGAGCGGCGGCCCGAGGACGGGCTCGAGCGTGATGGGGCCAAGGAAGGCGGTGGTCGACGGCACGGGGAAGCCTCGGTGGAGCGAGCGGACAGCGTATCCGCCTTCGGCCGCCGCTCCGCGTGGCCGGTCACCGCGGGACGGGCTTTCCGGTCCGCTGGGCGTCGAGGGTCGCTTCCGCCGCGGCGAGGGCCGCCTCATCGAGCGGGGCATCCAGGTCCAGCCGGATCCCCGCCTCGGCCAGCCATTCCTCCGCGGCGGTCTCGAACGCCGCCCGATCCTGCTTCGTGAAGCGACCCCGCTCCGGGGCCTTGGGCGGTGCCGATGCGGCACGCCCCTGCGGCGCAAACAGTGGTTGGGGCGAGGCTTTGAGCTCCTCGCGAGCCAGCCGATCGAGGGGCGCCACCGCCGCCTGACGGATCACACGCCCCGCGCGTTCGGCGAGCGGTCGGGCCGCCCCCGCCTCGGTGCGTTCGTCGATCCAGCGGTCCAACCGCCGCCCGAGGTCGGTCATCATCGGTTGTCGCCGCTGACGGACCGTGATCTCGCGCTGGTAGACGATAAAGACCATGGCGGCGGGGCCAAAGGCTTTCTCGCCCGCGCGGCGGGACAGGGCTTCGAGCGTGCGGATTCGGCCGCCCTCGACCTCGTCGGCCAGTTCGTCGATCACGCCCTTCCCCACGCGGACCAGGCTCGCGATGATCGACCACTCCGAGCGGGTTTCGGGCAGGTACTGGCTGACGCCCGGCAGGTTCAGGGGCAGCACGATAAACCAGTCGTCTCCCGACCGCTGCATGGTCAGCCCGATTGGGGCGAGCACGGGCTGGCCATCGACCTGCACGGCCGCGACCTCGTCGGAGATCGGAACGGTGGTGACGCGGGCGGCGTTCCGTTGAACCCAGCCGAACGGGTCGGCGAACAGGGTCTGCAGCGCGTTGCGCACCGCGGCCGGGGGGCCGTCCGGCCCGCCCGCGTCGCCGCGGGGTGTCGCGCCTTTCTGGTTCGGAGCGCGGGACGCGGCGGTGAGCGACTGCAGGAGGCTGCCGGTCGAAGCGTCCGGCGGGGCGGCCTGTAGGGCGGCCACTTCCTCGGGCATCTGACGCGCGACCGCACGGGCGAGGCGTTGCAGGCTGCCCAGCAGGTCGCCCACGCGGTTGAGCACCGCCCGGAGCTCGACCGAGTCCGCGAACACGAGCCGCGTCAGTTCCTGAGCTTGGCCGTCGCGGACCATCGCCGCGGCGGACTCCAGAACGGCCTGGGGCGACTGCTGGCTGTAGCGCGGCGGCGGACGGCCGCAGCCCGGGAGCAGCATCGCCGACACCAGCGCCGCCAGCAGCAGGATGGGGCGAACCTCACGCGGCATCGCTTCTACACTACGTCATGGCCCAGGCGGGCGCGGGAACGATCACGGTGACGATCAACGGCGAGGCGCGGACGCTGCCGAGCGCGAGCACCGTCGCCGGGCTGGTTGCGGCCTTGGGGCTTGAGAAGGCGGCGTGCGCGGTCGAGGTCAACCAGCGGCTGGTGCCCAAGCGCGAGCACGCCGCGGCGACCCTGAGCGAGGGCGACCGGGTCGAGGTGGTCACGCTCGTGGGCGGTGGATGAAAGGCGGCGGATGGGACACGACAGCGGCACGCACCAGAACATACCGCCCTCCGCCGAGCCCGCTGCGGGCGATGCGCTGGCGATCGGCCCGCGTCGGCTGGGCAGCCGGTTGATCGTCGGCACGGGCAAGTACAAGTCGATGGAGCTCATGCGCGACGCGCTCGATGCGAGCGGTGCTGAAGTGGTCACCGTCGCCGTCCGGCGCGAGCGGCTGTTCAACGCCGAGGGCAAGAGCCTGCTGGAGTATCTGGACCTGTCGCGGTACACGGTGCTGCCCAACACCGCCGGCTGCTTCAGCGCCGACGACGCCGTCCGGGTCGCCCGGCTCGGGCGCGAGATCCTGGAGCAACTGGGCAACCCGGGGGCCGGGTGGGTGAAGGTCGAGGTCCTCGGCGACAAGAAGACCCTCCTGCCCGACCCGATCGGGACGGTCGAGGCGACGCGCGAACTGGTGAAGGACGGCTTCGAGGTGCTCGCCTACACCAGCGACGACCCCATCGCCGCCGTGCGGATCAAGGAGGCCGGGGCGACCAGCGTGATGCCCGCGGGCTCGCCCATCGGCAGCGGCCAGGGTGTGCTCAACCGCAACAACGTCGTCCTCTGCCTGGAATTGCTCAAGCAGGGCGACGCGGCCTATCCGGTGATCGTGGACGCGGGCGTCGGCTCGGCCAGCGACGTCGCCGTCGCGATGGAACTCGGGGCCGACGGGGTGCTGCTCAACACGGCCGTCGCTCACGCGGCGGACCCAGTACGGATGGCCTCGGCCATGCGGCACGCGACGCTGGCGGGTCGGGAGTCGTACCTGGCGGGACGGATCCCGCGACGGCTCTATGCCTCGGCCAGTTCGCCCTGGGAGGGCGTGATCTCGTACATCCCGGGCGAGTGACGGCGGGTCCGCCGGGGCGGCGGGCAACTTCTGGCCCGCCCGTCGGTTACACTGAAAGTCGAGCCGGGTTCTCCCCGGCCGGCGTGCAAAGGGACACCGTCGCCCGACCGGAGCGGCGTCATGATCAAGCAAAAGCAGAACCTGGGGGCGTACCTCAGCGGCGTGCTGGTCATCCTCTTTGCATTGGGGCTGCTGGCGGTCCTGCTGGTGGCGTTGTTCCGTTGAGTCGGCCGCAAACCTGGGCCACGAGGGCCCGATTCCCTGGGGCGAGTGCTCATGAAGAACGTTCCGTGTCCTGCTCTCCCGATCCTCGGGCTCGTCATCCTTGCCGGCGGCTGCGCCCGCCCGGGCGTGCCCGCCGCCGAGGCCCCGGGGGTTACGACAACCGGGGCCCAGGCCGCGGCCCCGGCGTATGTCCCGGCGCGGGGCCGGGTCGCGGTGATCGACGGCAAGGACACGCCGCCCCCGGCGATCAGCATGGGCGACGAGGCGACGCTCCGCCGCGTGCTCGACGAGGGCAAGAACCGCAACCAGGTGATGGACCACCTCAAGCACCTGACCCTGGGCATCGGCCCGCGGCTGACCGGCTCGCAGCGCCTCCACACCGCCCAGGAATGGGCCCGCGACCGCTTCGCCGCGTGGGGGCTCAGCGGCTCGCGGCTGGAACAGTGGGGCACGATCGGCGTGGGCTTCGACCGCGGCCCGGCCCGCGGCGCGATCTACCTGCGCGAGGACAAGAAGCGCGACGACGCTGCGAGCGCGCCTGAGTACACCAAGGTCCGCGACCTGGAGATCTCGGCGCTGGCGTGGTCGCCCGGGACCAACGGCCCGGTGCGTGGCCCGGTCGTCCGCATGCCCGAGAGCGACGAGGAGTACGCGCAGGTCAAGGACCGCCTGAAGGGCGCGTGGGTGCTGGTCAAGGCTCCGCCCGCGCTCGGGCAGCGCGGCATCCGCAGCCGGATGGCCTCGGCCTACGAGGCGCGCAAGGACGCCCGCGAGCGCGTCGCCAAGGGCGAGTCCGTGGAGTCCCTCCCGATCGCCCAACGGGTCGTGTTCGACGGGATCGCGGGGTTTCTCTCGACGACCCGCGACGAGCGCGTGTGGCCGGGGCCGGTCACCGGCTGGCGCGACCTGACCGTCGACACCCTGCCCAAGGACGTGCACGTCTCGATGCGGCTGTCGGACTATGACCACCTCAATTCCCGCCTGGCCGACGGCGAGAAGATCGAGGTCGAAATCGACATGCAGCACACGTTCCGGCCCGGTCCGATCCCGGAGTACAACGTCATCGCGGAGATCCCCGGCACGGTCTGGCCCGAGCAGTGCGTGATCGTTTCGGCCCACCTGGACTCCTGGGACACCCCCGGCGGGCAGGGCGCCACCGACAACGGCACGGGCTCGTCCGTCACGCTTGAGGCCGCGCGGATCCTCATGGCCGCGGGCGCCAAGCCCAAGCGGACCATCAAGTTCGTGCTCTGGAGCGGCGAGGAGCAGGGCCTGCTCGGCAGCAAGGGGTACGTCGAGAAGCACAAGGACGAGCTCGCCGGCATCTCGGCGGTGTTCGTCGACGACGGCGGCACCAACAGCCAGGGCGGCCTGCCCGCCGCCGAGCAGATGATCCCCATGCTGGCCGCGGCCACGAGCTGGACGAACTACCAGTTCTTTGACGCAACGGATCAGAAGTGGCTGAACGTCAACATCCGGCCGACGGGCAAGGCGATCCAGACGCACAGCGGCAGCGACCACGCGAGCTTCAACGCCGCCGGCGTGCCCGGGTTCTTCTGGGACGAAGTGGGCCGGGCGGACTACGGCTACACCTGGCACACGCAGCACGACCAGTTCGCGTACGCCATCGAGACGTACCTCCGGCAGTCGAGCACGAACTCGGCCCTGGTCGCGTACAACCTCGCGTGCGCCGACGAGCTGCTGCCCCGGAGCGACGCGGAGGCCGCCAGGACGACGCCGCCCGGGCCGATGCCGCCGGGTGCTCAGGGACCGTCACGGGCCCCCGCACCGGAGCCGGCCAAGCCGGTTGGCGCGGGGCGCTGAGCCGGGCTCGGCGTGACCGTCGTGTCGATCAGAACAACGTGTAGATGAACGGCGACAGGGCACTGCCCGTCCCGCCGAGCACGATCAGCACGCCCACCAGCAGCAGCACGACCAGGATCGGCAGCAGCCACCACTTCTTGTTGTGGGCGAGCAGGTCGATGAACTCGCGGACGAGGCTGGGCTGCGATGCCCCGGCCTCCTGCTCGAACGTGGACGTCGGCTTCTGGTCGGTCTCGGGCATGGCGAAGTTTAATCCGGGTCAGAACTGCCGGAAGTAGCGCTTGGGGTCGGTTTCCTGCCGGTGCGGGAGCCAGTAGCTCTCGGCCCGCGGGTCGAAGCGCCGCTGCATCGGGTCGTGCCCCGCGAGCCGCATCGCCAAGCCCACGGGCAGGAGCACGCCGAAGTACACGACCGCGAGGATCAGGTGGCTGACGGTCCAGCCGATCGGGAGCGCGGCGAACATCCACGCCCGGTAGATCGCCCGGCCGGCGGACCGGGACACGAAGATGAGCACGCCGCCCACGACCGCGAGCGTGAGCACCGCCCAGAGCACCGCCCACTGGGCGTGATCGCCCGTGAGCGTGAAAGCCCGGGGCGCTCCCTCCCAGGGCTGCCACGTCCGCGGCTGGGCCCACCAGCCGCCGAGCACCTGCGCCGCTCGTTCGCCCGCGAACAGCGACCACAGGAACCCCGGGATCAGCAGCCCCCAGAGCTGGCTCCGCCGCGGATAGTCGCGGTTGAGCGCGAGGCTGATGAGGAACATCGTGGACGTGAAGACGGCCGCGGTGACGACCGCCCGATCGGTGAAAAACGCGATCTTCGCCATCACCACGAAAAACACGCACCACAGCCCGGCGAAGATCCGCAGGTCGCGCGGGGAGGGGTCGATCTTGATGTCGATCAGCTTGCCGTCGTGGTCCATGCGGGGTCCCGATCAATCCAGGGCGAACTGGGCGAGGTAGTCCTGGTTGCGGAGCTCGCCCCCGCCGGGCTGCTCGCTCTTGAGCAGCACGAAGCGCTCGAGGACGAGCGCGTCCATGTTGGTGCCCATGAAGCAGCGGTACGCGTCCTCGGGCGTGCAGACGATCGGCTCGCCCCGCACGTTGAAGCTCGTGTTGATGACCAGCGGGCAGCCCGTGCGCTGCTCGAAGGCCCGCAGCAGCGTGTGGTACCGCCCGTGCCGATCCGCGTCCACGGTCTGGATCCGCGCGGAGTAATCGACGTGCGTCACCGCGGGGACGACCGACCGCGGCACCTTCAGCTTGTCGATGCCGAAGAGCCCCTCCGCCGCGCCGTTGACGCTCAGGCGCTTCTCTGCCCGCACCGGCGCGACCAGCAGCATGTACGGCGACTGCTCGCCCGGGCGGACCTCGAAGAACTCGTGAGCCCGCTCCTCGAGCACGCTGGGCGCGAACGGGCGGAAGCTCTCGCGGAACTTGATCTTCACGTTCATCACGCTCTGCATCGCCTGCGAGCGCGGATCGCCCAGGATGCTGCGTGACCCCAGCGCCCGCGGGCCGAACTCCATTCGCCCCTGCACCCAGCCGCAGACCTTTCCCTCGGCCAGCAGGCCCGCGACGGCGTCGCACAGCGCCTCGTCCGTGTCGAATCGCCGATACGGCACCCGGCGCTGGTCGAGGAACGCGGCGATCGCACCTTCATCGGCCCTCGGCCCCAGCAGCGAGCCGGCCTGGCTGTCCCTCGGGGCGGGCGTGCGCGGGCGGTCCAGGAGCTGATGCCACGTGAACAGCGCCGCCCCCAGTGCGCCGCCCGCGTCGCCCGCGGCGGGCTGAACAAAGATCTGCTCAAATGGCCCCTCGCGCAGCAGCCGCCCGTTGGCCACGCAGTTGAGCGCCACGCCGCCCGCCAGGCACAGCCGCGTCTGCCCGGTCAGGGCGTGCACGTGCCGCCCGATCCGCAGCACGATCTCCTCGGTCACCTTCTGGACCGACGCCGCCAGGTCCATTTCGCGCTGCGTGATCCGCTCCTCGGGCCGGCGCGCGGGCCCGCCGAAGAGGGCGGCGAAGCGGTCGTTGGTCATCGTGAGCCCGGCGGCGTAGTTGAAGTACGACTGGTCCATCCGGAACGAGCCGTCGGGCTTCAGGTCGATCAGGTGCTTGAGGATGGCGTCGACGAACCGCGGCTCGCCGTACGGGGCCAGGCCCATGAGCTTGTACTCGCCGGAGTTGACCTTGAACCCGGTGAAGTACGTGAACGCGGAGTACAGCAGGCCCAGCGAGTGCGGGAAGTGCATCACGTGGCTGAGCTCGATCCGGTTCCGGCGGCCCACGCCGAACGACGCCGTCGCCCACTCGCCGACGCCGTCGAGCGTGAGCACCGCGGCCTCGTCGAACGGCGACGGGAAGAACGCGCTGGCCGCGTGGCTCTCGTGGTGCTCGGTGAAGACAAACCGCTTGGCGAACCGGCCGCGGAGCCCCTTGCGCAGCTCGCGCGGGAGGTGGAGCTTTTCCTTCAGCCACAGCGGCATCGCCCGCGCGAACGAGGCGAACCCCCGCGGCGCGAACGCGACGTACGTCTCGAGCAGCCGCTCGAATTTCAGGAGCGGCTTGTCGTAGAAGGCCACATAGTCCAGCCGCTCCGGTGCCAGGCCGGCCTCGGCGAGGCAGTAGTCGATGGCCGCCTGCGGGAAGCGATGATCGTGCTTCTTGCGGGTGAAGCGCTCTTCCTGGGCCGCGGCGACGATCCGCCCGTCCACGACCAGCGCCGCCGCGGAATCGTGGTAGAACGCCGAGATGCCCAGGATGGCCGTCATGGTCTACTGACCGCCCCAAGACCCTACCGCCGCACGAACAGATCGGGTCGATCCGAGCCCGTTGGTGTAAAGAGTGAGTGTATCGAAGCGGAACGGGGAACACCGCACCCGGTTCGTCGATATCCAACACGGGGACCCGCGTACTCGGACCCCGGTGGACGGTACGATCCACCCGGTCGCCGTCGGAATTCCGGCGGGGGCTGGCGAACCTGCAGCGGGCTTCGCACGATTGGAATCCACACGTGGGCGGTCACTCCGCCCGTGGAGCCTGCCTGATGCCCGCTGCGCTGCTTGTCAATCCTCTGTCCTGGTCCGCGTCCTTCGGCGCGTCGCGTGCGGGCCTCGCCGCCGGCGCGTCGATGCTCGAGCCGCTCGAGCCGCGAACGCTCTTGAGCTTCAGCCCGCTGGGCACGGACGACGGCGACCTCGCCGCGTTCGGCGTGACCACGACGGGATCGGCCGAGGTGGTCGACATCAGCGCCCCGACCGTGGACCTCAGCGCCGCGTGGACCGGCCAGTCGAACGCGCGGCTGATCGGCCTCGATCGCTTCCGCAGCGACCCGCGTTTCCAAGGCTACGACGGGCGGGGCTATTCCGTCGCCATCATCGACACGGGCATCAACCTCGCCAGCAGCTTCTTCGGCCCCGACGCCGATCGCAACGGCCGGGCGGACCGGATCGTCGCCGCGGTCAATTTCTCCTCGGGTGTGACCGGCGCGGACCGGGACGGGCACGGGTCCAACGTCGCGAGCGCCGCGGCTTCGAGCAACGCGACCTACCCGGGCGTGGCTCCGGGGGCGAACATCGTGGCGCTCAACGTCACGAACAGCTCGGGCTCGATCCTGGCGAGCAACGTCGAGCTGGCGCTGCAGTGGGTCCTCCGCAACGCGAGCACGTACAACATCGTCGCGGTGAACATGTCGCTGGGCGACCCGACGGTGAACTCCAACTCGCCCGTGATCACCAGCCGCTGGGGGATCAGCGACGAGCTCGCCCAACTGACCACCCGCGGCATCATCCCCGTCGCCGCCGCCGGGAACTCGTACGGCACGTACCAGCGCGAGGGCGTCAGCTACCCCGCCGCCGACCGCAACGCCATCGCCGTCGGCGCGGTCTACTCCGCCAACGTCGGCCGGATCAGCTACGCGTCGGGCGTGCGGGCGGATGTCACCGAAGCCGACCTGATCGCCCCGTTCTCGCAGCGCGCCACGGGCGTGGCGACGGTGTTCGCGCCGGGCGCTCCCGTGGTCGGCGCGGCGGCGAGCGGCCAGGGCACCGTGAGCATGCACGGCACCAGCCAGGCCGCGCCGCAGGTCACGGGCATGGTCGCCATCGCCCAGCAGCTGGCCCAGGCCACGCTCGGCCGGCGCCTGACATTCTACGAGTTCCGCACGCTGCTCTCGAGCACCGGCCGGTGGATCACCGACGGCGACGACGAGGTCGATTCGGTGGTCAACACGGGCAAGCAGTTCCGCCGCGTCGACATGCTGTCGCTTGCCGAGGGGATTCTCCAGCTCGCCGGGAGCAGCGGCCCGCCCGTCCAGTCGCCCACGCCCGCGCCCCCGCCAGAGCCCCCGCCGCCGTCGAACACCGCCCCGGCGCTGCGCAGCACCACGCCCGCCTGGCCCGTCCGCAGCGGCGTCACCTCGCGGATCACCTTCGCCGGCCTGACTTCGCTGCTGGGCGTCACCGACGCCGAGAACGACTCCTTCACCCTCCGGATCAGTTCAATCCTGAACGCGCGGGTGCTCAAGAACGGCCAGTCGGCCGCGAGCGTCGCCGCGGCCCGGACGCTGCAGCCCGGCGAGGCGTGGGACGTGACCCCGACAGCGACCTCCCCCACCGGGACCATCTCGCTGCTGTCGGGTGTGGTGGTGGACCGTCACGGCGCTGAGAGCCGCTCGTTCGTCCTGACCGGGACCTTGACCAACGGCGGGGTGCGCAGCCTGTCGCTGGACTGGGCCAGTGCAGACGAGGCGCCCGTGCCGCTCGCGGCGGTGCCGTCGATCGCCGAGCAGCCCGCGGCCCGCGTCGCGAGCGCCGCCGGGCTGGACTTTGACCTCTCCGCCCTCATGCACGGTCGGCGTAGCGGCTCGCTCCTCGACTCGCGGGCCTGACGGGGGCTCAACGCTGCTCCCAGGCGAACAGCCGAGCCCCCAGCCCGAAGCCCGCGACCCCGACCGCGATCAACACCGCGCACGGGCCCGCCATCTCCGAAGGGCCAAACCCGCGCCACAAGCCCCCCTCCAAAGCCAGGATCGCCCACTTCATCGGGCTCACGTGGCTCGCCGTCTGCATCCAGGCGGGCATCACGAACAGCGGCACGGCCGCGCCCCCCATCATCGCCAGGATCATCATGATCGCCCAACCGATCCCGCCCGCCCCGCGCTCGCTGCGCCCGATCGTGGCGAGCAGCATCATCAGGCCGACGAAGCACACCGCCGTGCACACCACCGCGAGCGCGAGCATCGGGACCGACGTGGGACGCACGGCAAACGGCGGAGCGGCAACCGCGATCACCAGCAGCCCGCACACGACCGCGACAATCGTGCAGAAGCACGCGAGGGCCTTGCCCAGCAGCACCCGCCCGCGGCCGATCGGAGCCAGTCGCAGGCGCGCGAGCGTGCCGGCGTTCCGCTCCGTGACCAGCGAGACGCCGAACCCGCTCGCCGCGCCCATCACGCCCCAGATGATCCCCTGCGGGAACGACACAGCGAAGGCGTTCGGCGGGCCGGCTTGGGGCGCCACCACGTCGGTCACGTCAAAGCGGATGGGCTGAAAGCGGAAGCCGGCCGAGCCTCCGGAGTCCGACTCACCGGCCGGGCGGCGTGCCGCGGCATCCGCCAGCACCGCCTCGACCTGTGACAGCATCGCGCTCACCAGCACCGGATTCAGCCCCGACGGACCCGCGGCCGGCGCCCCGCCCAGAAGCTCCCGCGCCCGCCGGACCTGCACCCGCGCCTGCTCCGGGTCGGCGATCGCGTCGGCCACACCCTGGTAGCCGTGCCGCATCAGAACGCCCTGCAGCATCCCGCGCTCGGCCTTGCGCGACGGATCGACGCCCACCTGCACGACCGCCGACCCGCCCGCGAACACGTCGCGCTGAGCCTCGGCAAAGCCGGCGGGGATGACCACGTACGCGACCTGGCGCCCCTCAAGGACGCCCGCCCGGGCCGCGTCCACCGATCCGCTGACGCTCGCCGCGATCTCGCCGCCGGTCTGCAGCCGGGTGAGGAAGACGTTGGACTCGGGGGTGCGATCGAGGTCGACAACCGCGACCGCCAGCCGGCGCTCCCCACCGCCGCCGCTGAAGATCATCCCGAAGAATGCGGCGAAGATGATCGGAAACACGAACGTGAAGAACATCGCCGTGCGATCGCGCACGAGCAGCCGGAGATCCTTGATGGCCAGGGCCCAGGCGGTGGTCATCAGTCGCGCAGCCTCCGGCCGGTCAGGGCCAGGAACGCCGACTCGAGGTCGGGCCCCTGGACGCGTGCCGAATCGACTCCCCCGCTCGCGATCTGCCGGGCCAGCAGGTCGAGCGCCGCCGCCGGGTTGTTGGCGCGGAAGTGCTCCTCGCCCCCGGCGCGCACGAGCGTGACCCCGGTCCCGCCGCCGTACCGGTCGAGCAGCGCGGGAACGGTGTCGAGCGCGAGCAGTCGGCCGTGGTCGATGATGGCCACTCGGTCGCAGATGCGTTGGGCCTCTTCCATGTAGTGCGTGGAGTAGATGATCGTCTTCCCCGCCGCCTTCAGCGCCGCGAGCACCTCCAGCAGCGCGTTCCGTGATTGCGGGTCGACCCCGGCGGTCGGTTCGTCGAGCAGCAGCAGCGCCGGGTCGTGCACCAGGGCGGCCGCGAGGTTCAAGCGCCGCTTCATCCCCCCGCTGTAACCCGCGCAATCATGGTCGCCGCGGTCGGCAAGCCCAACCAGGCGCAGGCACTCCTCAGCCCGGTCCCGCGCGTCGGCGGCTCGCAGGCCGTACAGCCGCCCGAAGAACCGGAGGTTCTCGCGGCCGGTGAGGCCCTCGTAGATCGCCAGCGCCTGCGGCGCGACCCCCAGGAGCCGCCGCACCGGCGGGTCGAGTGGCGAGCCTCCGCCCGGGCCCTCGATCACCACCTCGCCCGCGTCCGGGCGCAGAAGCCCGACAGCCATCGAGATCGTCGTGGTCTTCCCCGCGCCGTTCGGGCCGAGCAGGCCCAGCACCTCGCCCGAACGCACCGCCAGCGACAGCCCGTCCACCGCCCGCACCGGACCGAACTGCTTGCGGACCTCACGCAGCGCGAGCATGCGACCAGTTTACCGCTCAAGCCCGCCGGCCGATCAGGCGGGGAGTTCTTCCAGCACGCGCTCGACCTGGCCCCAGGTGCGTTCGATCCGCCCGGGCGAGAGATCGAACGTCAGGCCCGCCGCCTCGAAGAGCGCGGGCAGCGGACGCGAGCCGCCCAAGGTCAGCGCGCGCTTGTAGTCCGCGATCGCCCCGACCGGGTCCGTGCGGTATCGGTTGAAGAGTTGCAGCGCCCCGAGCTGGGCGATGCCGTACTCGATGTAGTAGAACGGCGCGCCGAAGAGGTGCCCCTGCCGGTGCCACTCGGCGTCCAGGTGATCCTCCAGGCCCGACCAGTCCACCGCCGGGCCGAACCGTGCGCGCAGCGACCGCCACGTGGCCGTCCGATCGGCCGGCGTGTGCCCGGGGTTGGTGTAGAGCCACTGCTGGAACTGATCGATGGTCGCGATCCAGGGCAGGAGCACGGCGATCTGCTCCAGATGCACCCGGCGGGCCCGGTCCGCGTCCGCCCGCGACCCGTAGAACTCTTCGAGGTACGGATGGCTCGTCAGCTCCATGCTCATCGACGCCACCTCGGCGAACTCCAGCGGGATCTCCGCGCGGTTCGCCAGGATCGGATCGCCCCGGCAGAGCAGCGCGTGGAACGCGTGCCCGGCCTCGTGCACCATCGTCTCGACATCGCGCTGCACGCTCGCGGCGTTCATGAAGATGAACGGCAGACGCATCCGGTCGCGGTTCGCCTGATACCCGCCCGGAGCCTTCCCCTTCCGCGATTCCAGGTCGAGGCACGACACGCCCGCGGGCGGATGGACCAGCACGTCGAACAGGTCCGCCAGCCCGCCGGGCGAGGCGTCCATCCGGCGGAAGACCCTCACGCTGCGTTCCAGCAGATCCTGCCCGGTCGTGAACGGCTTGAGGGCGGGGCGGCCCAAGGGGTCGACCGCCAGATCCCACGGACGCAGCGAGTCCAACCCCAGCGCCGCGCGCCGCTGCGCGTTCAGCCGCCGCATCGCGGGCACGACGTGCCGCTCGACGCCTTCCGCGAACCGGGCGCAGTCCTCGGGGGTGTAGTCGTGGCGCCGCTTGGCCTTGTGCGCGTAGTCGCGGAAGTTGGCGAACCCGGCTTGCCGGGCGACCTGCTGGCGCCGGACGAGCATCTGCTCGAAGATCGCTTCGATCCGATCGCGGTCGGCCGCGCGACGCTCGACCACCACCCGCCAGGCCTCTTCCCGCGTGCCGCGGTCCGGCTCCTCCTGATAGCGGGCCATCTGCGGCAGGGTCTTCTCCTCGCCGCGGAACCGCACGGTCATCGCGCCAGTGATCTCCTGGTACTGCTGGCTGAGCTTGGCCAGCTCGGTCTCGACCGGGATGTTCTCGGGGCGGAACAGCTCGACCGCCGTCGCCAGGTCGCGGAGCAGCACGCCGAACCGAGCCGGGTCGAGCTCGCCCTTGAACGGGCTGGCGTGGATCTTGCGATCCAGCTCGAAGCCCACGCGCTTGAGCTCCGGCTCGACCTGCTCGAGGAACGCGAGGTACGCGGCCTTGGTGGCCGGATCGTCGGTGCGGCACGTCATGTTGACGTACAGCACGCTGCCCGCCTCGCTCGCCGCCGCGTCGAGCTCGCTGCGGTCGAGGATGAGCTGCTCCAGACACCCGGCACACTTCAGCGGCCGGTCGATCAGCCCGCGGTACAGCGGCTCGAGGTTCGCCCAGCGCGTCGCGTCCAGGGTCGGCGGGGCATAGGTCGACGCGGGTTCAAAGGGCTTGAGCATCATCGGATCCCCTCCCGGGTTGGCCGCCATCCTCACGGACCGGCGGGCGGCGCGTTGGCGGCCGCGGTCGCGGCTGCGTCGGCCAGCAGCTTGGAAAGCGTGGTCTCGATCCAGATCGCCAGGTGCACCAGCAACAGCGTGACGAAGTGCATGCCCAGCAGCATCCCCGCCGGCTCCGGGCCCTTGCGGAACAGCAGCATCGCCAGGGCCCAGTACACCACCGCTCCGCCCACCCACTTCACCCCCAGCGCCAGCCACGGCGCCCACGGCAGCGGCACGGCCTGGATCAGCAGGAACACCGCCACCAGCAGGAACACCCGCGTCACCCCCAGGTCCGCCCGGCCCAGCCGATGGTCCGTCAGCCACGCCGTCCCCACCAGCGCGATCGTGCCGGTGGCCGTGTGCAACGCGGCGTGAAGAACCGCGAGCGCGGCGGCGGCCGCCGCCAGCGTTGCGCCCGCCGAGCTCTGGTGGATCATGTGCATCACCACCGCCGTCACCAGCGCCACCCCGCCGCCGATCGCGATGGTCTGCGCGTCGCCCCGCCCGGGCGTGACGAACTCGGGCAACGCCTCCGGCTCGTCCGCCATCACCCCGGTCTCCGTCGCCCGGGCGGCGTTGGCCTTCAGGTCAAACCCGCAGTTGACGCACACCACCGCCTCCGCGGCCAGCGGCTTCCCGCAGCGCGGGCAGGGCTCCTCGCCCGCCGCGCCGAGCAGCGACGGCGCGTCAATCCGCGGCTTGGGTTCATCCGGCGTGAGCTCGTACCCGGTCGTCACGTGCTGATCCTAATCCCCGACCTCACGCCCGTCCGAGGAACAACTCCATCAGCGTGTGCCCGGGATCGATCAGCACCCCGGCGCGCCCCGCCTCGGCCTCCGTGAACCGCGGACCAGCCGGGGCCACACCCAGCCGCCCGCCCGCGCGGTCCCCCGCGATCAGGACCGGCACGGGCGTCGCATCGTGCTTGCGCGTGCTGATGAGCGTGTAGTGATCGGGCAGGACCATCAACCGCCAGCCCCCTCCCCCGCCGGCCCCCCCCGCTCCCTCGCGCTCCAGCCGCTCGGCAATCGGCCCCACCACGTGCCGATCGATCGCCTCGATCGCGGCCACCTTGGTCGCCCAGTCGCCCTGATGGCTCGCCTCGTCCGGGCTCTCCACGTGGCAGCAGATCACGTCGTACTCATCCAGGTGGTCGATCACGCCGCGGCCCTGCGCGGCGTAGTCGGTGTCGTGGTAACTCGTCACCCCCGGGATGCTCAGCCGGTCCCAGCCGATGAGCTTGGCGATCCCCGCGAGCAAATCGACCGCCGTGATCATCGCCCCCTTCAGCCCGAACCGCGACTCGAAGCTCGGCATCGCCGGCGCGGTCCCCTGCCCCCAGATCCACGCCATGTTCGCCGGCCGCTTCCCCGCCGCCCGCCGCGCCGCGTTGATCGGGTGCTCGCGCAGGAACTCCCCCGCGGACTCCATCAACTTGTTCACGATCACCACGCCGTTGCTCGGCAGCGTGCCGGGCTTCGCGGCGGGCAGGTGGTCGCGCCATGGGCGTCGGGGGATCTCGTGCGGCGGCGTGGTCTGCAGGTTCTCGAACGACCGCGCGGCCCGGTCGATCAGGATGCTGCGGTAGCTCACGCCGTGCCGCAGCGTCAGCGTCTGGGCCTTCGCCCACGACGGATGCCGCTGCATCCAGAACGCCCGCAGCCCATCGACCAGTTCCCGCGCCTCGCCGTCGCTGATCCCGCCCGCGGAGTGGTCGAGCATCAGGCCATCATCCGGCGTTCCGGGCTCGCCCACCGTCACCAGGTTCAGCCGGAAGATCCAGTCGCCCGGGCCCGCCGGCAGATCGAGCGCCGCCGCCTCCAGCGGGGCCCGCCCCGTGTGGTAGCGCACCGGGTCGTAGCCCAGCAGGTCCATCGTGCACACGTCGCTGCCCGCCAGCCAGCCCGGCGGCGTCGTCACCGCCCGCGCCAGCCCGCCCGACGCCGCCAGCCGATCGAGGTTCGGCGTCCGCGCTGCCTCCAACGGCGTCTTCCCGCCCAGCTCCGCGAGCGGAAGATCCGCGGCCCCGTCGGCGATCACAATCACGTGCTTCATGCGCGCGGAGTCTATCGGCGACGCCCGCCCTCAACCCCGCTGCCCGCTACGCTCGCCGCCATGCCCTTTGACCCCAACGCCGCCGCCGCGCCAGACTCCGGCCTCTTCGGCCTGCCCACCACCCGCGACGAGGCCGGCATCGTGATCGTCCCGGTGCCCTACGACGCCACCACCAGCTACGGCGGGGGCACGTCCAACGGGCCCGAAGCCGTCCTCGAAGCCTCGCGCCAGGTCGACCTGCACGACCACCACTTCGGCCCCGTGTACGAAGCCGGGCTGTTCATGGAGGAGATCGACGCGTCGATTGAATCCCTCAGCCGCGTGACCCGGCGGCTGGCCGTCCCCATCATCGAGCGCGGCGGGGCGACCAAGAAGGACGCGAAGGCCGTCAAGGCCATCGACACCGCGGGAGAAACCGTCCGCCGATTCACCCGCGAGCGGTTCGAGGCCGCCCTCCGCGAGGGCCGCACGCCCGGGCTGCTCGGCGGGGATCACTCGACGCCGCTGGGCGCGATCGAGGCCGTCGCCGGGCACGCCATTAAGAAGCGGCCCGCCAAGCCCGCCGACGGCCTGGGGATTCTGCACCTCGACGCCCACATGGACCTCCGCGACGCCTTCGAGGGCTTTGCGTACTCGCACGCGTCGATCATGCACAACGTCCTCGCGCACGTGCCGCAGGTCACGCGGCTGGTGCAGATCGGGATCCGCGACTTCGGGGGCGATGAGCTCGCGGCCGCCAAGTCCGCCAAGAGCCGCGTGGCCGTGCTGTTCGACGCCGATCTGGGCGAGGCCCTGCTCGCGGGTCGCGCGTTCCGCACGCTTGTTGACCCGCTCATCAAGTCGCTGCCGCGGAGGGTCTACGTCAGCGTCGACATCGACGCGCTCGACCCCAGCCTCTGCCCGCACACCGGCACGCCCGTGCCCGGCGGGCTGTCGTTCAACCAGGCCGCGCTGATCCTCAAATGGCTCGCCGCTTCCGGCCGCGAGGTCGTCGGCTTCGACCTTGTCGAGGTCTGCCCGCCCCGGGCGCAGGACTTCCCGCCCATCGACCAGATCACCGGCGCGCGGATGCTCTACAAGCTCTGCGGGGTCGCCGCGGCGTCACGCGCCCGCCGCTGACCATCGCACTCAGCACTGAAAAACAACCCAGCGGCCGGGGAAGGCCCCGGCCGCTGGCGCTTGGTTCTCTCGCTGGTCTGCCGCTCAGGACGCCTTCGCGGACTTCGCGGGCTTGGGCACCGCCGCCAGCGCCTGCTTGACGATCGCGTCGAAGGTCACCGGGTCCTGGATCGCCAGCTCGCTGAGCATCTTGCGGTTCAGCGCGATGCCCGCGAACTTCAGCCCGTGCACCAGCACGCTGTACTTGGTCCCGCGCATCTTGCACGCCGCCGTCAGACGCGTGATCCACAGCGCCCGCATGTTGCGCTTCAGGGTCCGGCGGTCGCGGTACGCGTACACGCCCGACGAACGAATGGCGTGCTTCGCCTCGCCACGCTGGTTCACGCGCGAACGCTCGTAGCCGCGGGTCAACCGACGCAGACGCTTCTTGGCCTGGGTGCGGGCCGCACCCTTGCGAACTCGTGGCATACATCGATCCTCGAAACTGGGGCTCGCGTGCGGGGCGGTCGTAACCCGACCGGCTTCATGCCCGGCGAACCAGGGGGCGGCCGCGGCGATCGCTCACCGGGCCGCCAAGTTCATGTTGCTCAGGCCTTGGCCTTCGCGGCTTCCGCCTTCTTGGCGGCCTCGGCGGCGCGACGCTCCTCGGGCGAGGGGCTCCGCTTGATCGCCGAACGCGGCTGGTCCGACCCGCGGAGCCGGCGGAACAGCAGCTGCTCCAGGCCCTTGGCGTCCGAGCTCTTGACGAACCGGTCCTTGCGCAGGCGGCGCAGGCGGCTGGGGGCCTTCACGCTCTTCAAGTGCTTGCTGTTGGCGCTCTTGTGCTTCACCTTGCCGGTCTTGGTGATGCGCATCCGCTTCAGCAGGCCCTTGTGGGGCTTGTTCTTCTCGTTGGCCATCGGGGGCACGCTCCGGGGCGAGGGGGCGGGCCGGTCCTGGCCCGCGTAGGGTCGGGATGTTAGGCCGCTGTCCCACGCCCGACGAGCCCCGGCCGCCCCAACCCTTACGGAGCCAGGAACGAGTTCCCGGGCTCGACGTCGTCCATCCCTCGCAGAATCACGATCCCCCGATTCGCACCCGCCCGACGGATCCGGTCAATGGCAACTTCCAGCGTCAGGGGCAGCCAAACGTTGTCGCCGTTGGCGAGCACCGGCGTGGCCAGCCACTGCGACGAGCCGTCGGTCCACAGCACGTTCTGCCCGCGCCCGGCGTGGTTGGGCGAGTTGGCCAGCGGGTCCTGCGCCGTGATCGGCCCGCCCCGCACCGCCCGCAGGACCAAGGGCGAGCGATCCGCCAGCACGACCATCCGCGACCCGTCGGTCATGGACGGGCGGTACGAGCTGAACAAGTTCTGCCCCGAGACCGACACATCGTCGAACCGGGCCCAATCCATCTGACCCGGAGCCGGCCGCCCCACGGGCGATTCGCACGCGTTGGCGCAGCGCAACTGGTCCAGCCCCGCGTATCCGCCGCGGGCGAGCGTGAAGTAGTTGGCGGAGTTGGACTTGGCCGGGTCCTTGCCGACCAGCCACCAGGCTGTGCCCGGGAGCGAGGCCGTCGCCAGCGGCATCGAGCCGCGGTAGTCCCCCCCGTACTGCGCCAGCCCGAGCCCCGCGGCTTGGAAGTTCCCCAGGCACGCCGTCTGCCGGATGGAATCGCGCATCGAGCCCAGCATCGGCATCGCGAGCGACCCGCCCAGCACCAACGCCGCCGCCAGGCCGGCCAGGTCCCAGCGACGCAGCCCCGACCACCGCGAGCCGGAGCCGACCGTCATCCGTTCCCGCTCGCCCGCCAAGTCGCCCTGCACGGCCTCGAGCGTCCGGGCGACCAGGTCCTCGCGCCGCCGCGACCACGCCGGCGTGGCCTCGTCGGGCAGCGGCGTGGCCAGGAGCGCCAGCAGCGACGCCTGCTCCGTAGCCGTCGCCCGCAGGCTCGCCGGCACCCGGGCGGGGTCATAGCCCGCGACGAGCAGCGCCTCCAGGCTGTCCTGCTCCACCGCCGACAACCCCGAATCATCGTGGATCCAGCCGCCGGTCCCCGCACGATCGGCCGCGGCCGCCTCGGCAAGGATCCGTTCGATCGTCGTGCGGATCAACCCGTCGCGGCCCGGGGCGACGTTGCCGCACGCCAGGCTCTCGAGCAGGTGGTGCACGCGGGTCGCCCGCGGCCGCAGCGCCTCGGGCACGCGCGCGGGATTCAGGCCGGCGTCGATCAGGGCATCGATGGCGGCACAGTCCGCGTGGCTGGGCCGCGTGGTGTCGAGCGGGTCGTGTGGCTGCTGGCTGCTCATCCGCCGTCGTGCTCCGTCACGCGTCCAAATCGTCTCGGGCCGCCCACAGGGCAAACGACCGAGAACCGATTCCGATCAATCTTCCAGCGGCCCGGGCTCGCCGCCCGAACCCGCCGCCCGCCGCTCCGCCGCCGCCTTCCACGCCTTGGCGAACGAGCCCACCGCGGCGTGCAGCCGGCTCTTGACTGTCCCCAGCGGGATCTGCAGCGACTCGGCGATCTCGTTGTAGCTGAGCCGCTGGAAGTAGGCCAAGAGCAGCACCTCGCGCAGCGAAACCGGGAGCTGGTTCACCGCCGCCTGGACCAGTTGGTCGCGCTCGGCGGTGTCCGTAATCTGCGTCGGGCTCGGGCCGCCGTCACCGATCAGGTCGATGAACGTCGCCCCGTCCCCGTTCGCCCCGCCCGACCGCCCCGAGACCGGGGCCGACAGATCCAGAGCCCGGCGGCGCTGGTTCCTACGCAGCAGGTCCCGGGCCTTGTTCGCGGCGATGGTAAAAAGCCACGGTTTGAACCGCCGAGAAGTGTCGAACGCGTCCGCCGAGTGGTGAATCTGGAGAAACGCCTCCTGGAACACGTCCTCGGCCGAGGCCCGATCACCCACCAACCGGACCAGGAACCGCAGCAGGTCGTCGTGGTGCCGGCGGATGAGCAGTTCGAGGGCGGCGTGGTCCCCGCGGCGGTAGAGCCCCACCAGCTCTTCGTCGGTCCGGGATTCGAGCGTCTTGGCCATGCGGGCAGGAGGGGCGCGCGAGACCGCGAGTGTACGGACGGCGCGCCGATTCGGTGCGGCCTGGTCTACCGGCCGAACCCACCTCCGCGCGCCGACCCGGTGGCTCGTGCCCGCTAACATCCGCCCACCATGCCGGTTCCTGTCTCCCAGATGTGGGCGGTCGCCTCGTACGTCCTGAAGCAGAAGCTCAAGGGCCGGAAGCGCTACCCGCTCGTCCTCCAGCTCGAGCCCCTCTTCCGCTGCAACCTGGCCTGCGCCGGCTGCGGGAAGATCCAGTACCCGCCGCACATCCTCAAACGCCAGTTGACGCCCGAGCAGTGCTGGGCCGCGGCCGAGGAGTGCGGGACGCCCGTGGTCGCGATCCCCGGCGGCGAGCCGATGCTGCACCCGCAGATCCGCGAGATCGTGCAGGGGCTCATCGAACGCGGGAAGTACGTCTACGTCTGCACCAACGCCCTGCTGCTCAAGCAGCGCCTCGAGGAAGGCTGGTTCAAGCCCAGCAAGCAGCTCACCTTCAGCGTCCACATGGACGGGCAGGAGGAGCACCACGACTTTGCCGTCTGCCGCGAGGGGACGTACCAGACCGCCGTCGAGGCGATCCGCTACGCCGTGCAGCGGGGCTTCCGCGTGACCACGAACACGACGCTGTTCGAGGGCGCCGACCCCAACAGCGTGCGGGCCTTCATGGACGAGATGATGGCCCTGGGCGTCGAGGGCTGCATGCTCTCGCCCGGATACGCCTATCCCAAGGCCCCCGACCAGCGGTCGTTCATGACCGAGCGGAAGCGCACCACGGACTTCTTCCGGATGGTGCTGTCCAACCGCAAGCGGAGCTGGAAGTTCAACGCGTCGCCCCTGTTCATGGAGTTCCTCATGGGCAAGCGCGACTACGAGTGCACGCCCTGGGGCCTGCCCACGTACTGCATCTTCGGCTGGCAGAAGCCCTGCTACCTGCTTCAGGACGGCTACGTCGACACCTTCCAGGAACTGATGGAAACCACCGAGTGGGAGCGCTATGGCCGCAAGAGCGGCAACCACGCGTGCCAGCAGTGCATGGTGCACTGCGGGTACGAGCCCTCGGCGATCGACCACACCTTCTCGGGCGTGGGCGGGCTGGTCGCCACCGTCCGGTCGATGCTGTTCCCGCTCTACCAGGACCCCGAGGCCGAGCGGCTGCTGGCCGAGGAAGCCAAGAAGCCCCACGGCCCGCTGGTGCAGCTCGGGATCGAGGTCAAGAAGCCCGAGCGCGAAGCGGTCTCGGCGGCCTGAAGACGCGTCCGGGATCGGAACCCTGAGCGCCAGCGATAGGGCATGACCGGTGCGCGCGGAAGGCGTTTGGCCACGCGCCCCGCGTCCGCTTGCGCCGTTCCCGCGGGCTTGAACGCCCGCCACCACAGAGCCCAAAACGACAACCGGCGGCCCTCGCAGGCCGCCGGTTCGTCTCATTCAAAGCGGGCGAAGGGACTTGAACCCTCGACCCTCACGTTGGCAACGTGATGCTCTACCACTGAGCTACGCCCGCACCGATCCGCGTTCGGGGCACCGGCCCCCGGACGTGGGAGGAAACATAGATCGTCCCGGCACGATGGTCAACTTTCCGTCAAGAGCCACCCGTCCGGCCCGGGGCCGCCCCCGCCGCCGTCACAGACCACGCTTCCCCGCCCGGGCGATGGCGTCCTTGACCTGCTCGGGCGTGTAGGCGTCGAGTTTCACCGGCTGCTCCAGCCCCGGCCCGAAGACCGCCAGCAGCGGGATCCCGACCCAGTCCAGGCTCTTGAGCTTGTCGCGCCCGGGCGGGTTATCGCCGGTGAGATCAACCTTGATGGGCGTGACACCCGCGCTGTTGAGCAGGCGGGTGATCTCGGGCTGGTGGAGCACGGCGGCCTCGAGGGCCTTGCAGTTCAGGCACCAGTCGGCGGTGAAGTCCAGCACGATCACGTCGCCCGCGGCGCGCGCTTTGTCGAACTTCTCGGGCGTGTAGTACGCCCACGCGATCGGCCCGCGGTCGGTCAGGCGGGTCGCCGCCAGCACCGAGCCGCCCGCGATCAGCAGCGCCGGCACCGCGACCAGCACGCGCGTCCCCGCCTTCCCGCTGATCCGGAAGACCTGCACGACGGCCCACGCGCTGGCGGCGAGCACCAGCGCCGCCACCACCCACCAATAGACCAGCGACGCGGGCTGGCCCGGCTCGGCCGTGAGCGACGAGATCCCGATGCCGATGAAGAACGCCGCGACCGCCAAGATGAACAGGCCCATCACCTGCTTCAGGACCTCGCTGCCCCGGCCGGCGCGGGGGAGCCGCTTGAGCAGCTTGGGGTTGGCCGAGAGCACGAGGTACGGCACGGCCATGCCCACGCCGATCGCCGCGAACGTCGCCAGCGTGATGGCGGGCGCCTGGGTGGCGGCCCACGCCGCGGCGGCGCCCATGAAGGGCGCGGTGCACGGCGTCGAGAGCACGGCCGTCATGATGCCGAAACCGAAGGCCCCCTTGGCCGACTCACGGCTGGGATCGATGGCGTAGACCCAGTTGGGCAGGCTGATCAGGAACGCCCCGAGCATCGAAGCGGCCATGGCCAGCATGAAGACGCCCACGCCCAGCGAGAACCAGGGCGTCTGGAAAAGCGTGCTGATGGCCTTGAACCCGCTGATGAAGGCCATCGCCACGCCGATTGACAGCCAGAACGCGATCACGCCCACCGACATCACCCCGCCCAGCAGCAGGCACCGCGCGGGCGAGCCGGCCGACTGGCTCAGGCCCAGGATCTTGATCGGGATCACCGGCAGCACGCAGGGGGTGAAATTGAGCAGCAGCCCCCCCACCGCCGCCAGCGCCAGCAACGCCCCGAGCCCGGCGGCGCCGCGCGGATCGACGCTGAACTGCCAGCCGAACACGTTGAAGGCCACGCCCGGCACCGCCGCGACCGGCGCATCAGCCGCGAACGCCCGCTGGTCAAAGCCCGCGAACAGGCCGGGGTCGGTCACCGTCCGGGCCTGTCCCGCCGCGGGCGTCCCGCTGAGCACCGTGACCGGCACGTCGACGGTCATGTTCTGTGGCGGCAGGCAGACCTTGTCGTCGCAAGACTGAAAGACGATCTTGAGCCGGAGCGACTGCTCCCCGGCCGGTGCCGAGGCCGAGACGCTCACGGGCACGTACGCGATGGCGGTGCCGGAATACAGCGGCACCTCGACGGGCTTCCCGCCCTCGGGGTTGGCCACCAGCCCGGGGTGCGGCACGGGGTACTGGGTCGGGCCGACCCGCTGCAGCCACGCGGGCGGGGTCGCGTCGGCGGGGCGGATCTCCGTCCGGATGGCGAATTCGGCGATCTCGGGTGGGAGGACCTCGGGGTTGGTCTTGGCGGGCCAGGTGTGCCAGCCATCTTGGTGCTGAAAGACCACGGCGACGGGCAACTGGTCGCCGGGGTAGACCTGGGTCCACAGGGGGACGGCCCGCACGGTCACTTCCTGTGCGCCGCCGCGACCCGGCCGGCGCGAGACCGTGGACTCCTGGGCGATCACCGGGCACACCACCAAGAGTGCCGCCCAGAGGGCCGCGAGCAGGCTCAGCGGGCGCGGGGCGAGAGGAAACGCGTTGGAACGGGCGGTGCGCATGGTCGTGCATCGTTGGATGCCCACCGGGCCGGGCGGTGCCGGGTTTCAAGCCGGGCGCGGCGGGCGGCCGATAGGTTCACGGGCGGTTTCTGCGCCGAGGTCGCCCGGTTGGCTGGTTCCCGGTTGGCCGATCGGCCCTGCCCGAGTCTTCTACGCCATGCCCGAGGTCCTGGATCAAAGCGAGATCGACGCCCTGCTCGCGGCGGTGGACTCCGGCGAGGTCAAGCAGGAAGCCGCGCCCGAGCGGATTTTCAGCCGCAACCGCCGCGACCCCGCACAGGTCGAAGTGCGGCCTTATGACTTCAAGCGGCCCGAGCGGGTGAGCAAGGACCAGATGCGGTCCCTGCAGACGCTGCACGAGGGGTTTGCCCGGAACTTCGGCGCGGCGCTGTCGGGGTTCCTGCGGACCATCGTCGAGGTGCGGGTGGCGTCGTGCGAGCAGATGACGTACGGCGAGTTCATCGCTGGGCTGCCGAATCCGACGAGCTTCAACCTCATCGAGGCCAAGCCGCTCGAGGGGCAGATCTGCCTGGAGATCAGCCCGCTGATCATCTACCCGATCATCGACCGGCTGCTGGGCGGGACCAACAAGGACCTGTTCATCCCGCAGCGGCCGCTGACGCTGATCGAGACGCGGCTGATCGGAAGCGTGACCAGCCGCGGGCTCTCGGCCCTGGCCGAGGCGTGGGCGAGCATCAAGCAGGTCAGCTTCAACATCACGGCGACCGAGAGCAACCCCCAGCTGGTGCAGATCGTTCCGCCCAACGAGGTCGTCGTCATCGTGGGCTTCGAGCTCAAAATGGGCAACCGGGCGGGCACGATGAACCTGTGCATCCCGTACAACGTGATCGAACCGGTGATGGAGGAACTGGCGGCGCAGTCGTGGTTTGCCGTGCCCAAGGGCGGCTCGCGTCAGGAGTTCGCCCAGCGGGTGGCGGGGACGCTGAGCCGGGCCCCGGTCGCGGTCACGGGCCTGCTGGCGGAGACGACGATCACGCTGCGCGACCTGCGTCATATCGCGGTGGGCGACCTGATCGCCACCGAGAAGCCGGTGAGCAGGCCCATTGTCGTGTGCGTCGAGGGCGAGAAGAAGTTCCTCGCCAACATGGGCCAGTTCAAGGGCCAGCGGGCCCTCAAGATCATCCGGCACGTTCGGCCCGAAGACCGGGTCTGAGCGGTCGCGAGGTTTAACGCGTGGCCACGTCGAGTGCCGCGACGGCGTCGTCGGCGGTCGGTCGCGACTGGAACCGCTTGTCCAGCTTCAACTGACGCAGGAACTGGGCGATCGCGGGAGGCACGGCCGCCAGCAGGAACGCCGCGGAAGACTTCCGGCAGTGCTCCTCGACCTGCAGGATGCAGGTGATGCCGATGGAGTTGATGAGCTCGACGGCCCCCATGTCGAAGACCAGCCCGGCCCCGGCCATCCGCGGCAGGCGGGCACGCACCTCGTCCTGGATCACCGAAACCTGCTCGTCGGTCACCATCGCCGGCAGGCGCACCACCAGGATGTTGCGGTCGCGCCCGGCAATCTGGGAGTTCAGGGGGGACATCGGTCGGCGAGGATACGCGGAGGGGCGGACGGCGGAGCCCCCAGGTTCCCAACGCGTCCTTGGAGCGGCACGGCGCGCGCAGACGGGGCCACGTTCGGTGGATTGGCGGGTGGGGCGGGCGGGTGCGCGAGGGCATGGACAGGTCGGGCAGGCCCGGATAAACTCCGGATGGATCGACGGGCTCGTCTTTCCAGCAAGGATTCGTCCATGACTCTGGTCGCTGCACATGCTCGCTGACGCTCGTACGAGTGCGGCGTCCTTGGGCGCGCCCGCCGGCCTTCAGGCCGGAAAGGGGGCTATGGACTAAACGGTCGGGAGATCCCGATCGTGGAGGTGGTTGTCCCTGCTGGAGGCCGCTTGGCGCGATCCGCCGGGCGGCCTCGCGTCGTTTTCGGCCTGTCCTGTTTCGCCTTGTGATCGAGCTCGATTCGGACAACTCAACAACCCGGCAACCTGGAGCAGACGCCCGTGAACACCGCCGAGATGATGCGCATTCTGGATTCGATCGCCCGCGACCGCAAGATCGACAAGCCCACGCTGATCAAGGACCTTGAGCAGGCGATGGTGTCGGCGGCGCGGCGGCACTTCCAGACGCTGGACACCGAGGAGTTCCGCTGCGAGCTCGACCCGGTCACCGGCAAGATGCAGCTGTTCCGGCACGGGAACCCGATGGAGATGGCGCCGGCCGAGCTGGGCCGGATCGCGGCCCAGACGTTCAAGCAGGTGATGATTCAGCGGTTCCGCGACGACGAGCGGTCGAGCCTGCTGGGCGAGTTCTCCAAGCGGGTGGGCGAGATCGTGACCGGCGTGGTGCAGCGGTACGACGGCGGCGCGCTGGTGATCACCATCGACCGGGCCGAGGCGTTCATGCCCCGCAGCGAGCAGATCCCCGGCGAGCAGTTCAACCCGGGGGACCGTGTGCGGTGCCTGGTGCTGGACGTCCGCGACGTGGGCAACGCGATCAAGATCGTGCTGAGCCGGAGCCACCCGGACTTCATCAAGCGGCTGTTCGAGGTCGAGGTGCCCGAGGTCGCGGAGAAGATCATCGAGCTCAAGGCCATGGCCCGCGAGGCGGGGTACCGCACGAAGATCGCTGTTGCCAGCGTGGATTCGAAGGTCGATCCCGTCGGGGCGTGCGTGGGCGTGCGCGGCTCGCGCATCAAGAACATCGTCGACGAGCTTTCGGGCGAGAAGATCGACATCGTGCGGTGGAACGAGTCGAGCCAGATCCTGATCGGCAACGCCCTCAAGCCCGCCGAGGTCGCCGAGATCAGCCTGTGCTTCGAGCTGGGACGGGCGACGGTGGTGGTGCGTGATGACCAGCTCTCGCTGGCGATCGGCAAGCGCGGGCAGAACGTCCGCCTCGCCGCCCGCCTGACCGGCTGGGACATCGACATCCTGACGCCCGACGAGTTCAACAAGGGCCTTGAGACCATGGCCGAGACGCTCCGCGGCGTCGCGGGGATCACCGACGAGCACCTCGACAAGCTCGCGGCGCTGGGCGTGGTCAGCGTGTTCGATGTGGAGGAGGTCGGGGCGGAGGTGCTCACGACCGAGCTCGGGCTGGACGAGGCGACGGCGAAGGTGGTGGTGGACGCGGCCGGCGTGAAGGCCAAGCACGTCGCGGAAGAGCAGCAGAAGGCCAAGGAAGAGGCCGAGCGCAAGAAGCGCGAGGACGAGGAAGCCGCCCGCCGCCTGCTCGAGGGCGGCCTGGCCCCCGAGGGCTCGGCGGACGGGCAGCCCGCGGGCGATGGTGTTGCCGAAGCGTCGGCGAGCGGCGAGGCCCGCGCCGCCGACATTCTCGGGGGTGGCCCAACCACCTGAGCCGCCCACGCGTTCACCACGGGCCGCCGGCCCGTGCTCTTTAGCCCACGCCCCTGCCAGCGCCCGCCTGAACGTCTCGAGTGATCGACAAGCCCGGATCGGAGCACGGATTGGCCAAGCGGATCAGCGACATCGCGAAGGAACTCGGCATCTCCTCGAAGGTGATCATCGAGAAGTGCAAGGCCGAGGGCATCCCCGAGGACAAGGTCAAGAGCCACGCCTCCGTGGTGTCGGCGGGTTTGGAGCTCTCGATCCGCGACTGGTTCTCGTCCGCCGGCGGCGGGACGGGCACGGCCATCGAGACCACGCAGCACGTCGACATCGAGAAGGTCAAGACCAAGGCCCCGCCGCGCCCGCGCCGCAAGTCTGACGGCGAAGAGACCGGGCAGAACGGGCACGCCGACGGCGGCGTTGGCACGTCCGTCGCAGGCGATGAGAGCGAGGCCCCGGTGGCTTCCCCCCCGACGCCCCCGGCCGCCCCGGCCGTGCGCCCGTCGATCCCGGCGGGGAATCCGCCGGCCGCGCCGGTCGCGCCGGCCCCCGCGCGCGAGGCGGCA
>FRDC01001033.1_pt1 | contig 44217 bp, 58 predicted proteins | sample 1106171 | NCBI WGS metagenome assembly FRDC01 (sample SAMEA3930566, study PRJEB13176) | freshwater metagenome | biome: Drinking water system; feature: drinking water; material: water | place: Singapore | collected 2014-12-20 | reverse complement strand
GCGCCCGTCGGCTACCCGAGACTCGCGAGGGAATGCGCCCAGCGCCTTCGTCTCGCCGCACCGCTTGCACGTCTTCATCCCGCTACCTCTCGCAATGATTTATTGCTTGGACTTCCGCCCGCTGCGGCGTGAAGTTTTCCCTACGACAGAACAGCTTCCATTGTTCATAGTAGGGAAACAGCCATCCCGGCAGACTGTCCACGTCCAAGTCGTTGTTCACGTCGAGTTCGATCATCTCGTGCACGATGCTGCCCCGTTCTGCCGCGTTCGCGAGAATGTGGGGCGGGATGTCCCCGAGGTCCACCATCCCCGCCAAGCGCATCACCGTCCCGACGCCGGGCACCCGAATCCCATCCACCCGTCGGAGCGCATGCGGGCCGTCGTCGCTCAACTGCGCTTTCGGATCGTGCCGGAGGCGCCATTGGGCGATGCGGGCCGCCGCCCGGATCAGCTTCTCGTGCACGTCCGGGGCTTCGTAGACCTTGTACGTGCCCTGAAGGAGCTGGAGCAGCACGCCCCGGTCGCGTCCGTTCGTGAGCCGGGTATGCCGCGCCAACTCCACTTGCGCGTCCAACTGGACGAGGTGCGTCGGTTGGATCTTCTTGCCGGTCTTGATCTCGACGATGCCCGTCGAGCCGCAGTCGAAGCGCCCGAGCACGTCAATCCGAACGCCCATGCACCAGCAATCGGGAACGTCGTGAAAGGTCGGCGCCCAGGCGTCGGGCAGTGCAACCGCCGCGTCCATCAGAACGGGGTGGCGTCGTCGCGCTCGCCGTCGAAGCCGCGCTCCGGCCTCGGCCGCGCCTCGCTGATGCGGAAGCTCAGGAACATGCCGCGCTTCCCGTCTCGCTCCCACGCCACCCACTCCATCGGCTGCCCGTTGATGAGCAGTTCACCCCTCCAGTCGGGCTGCTTCTCGGACTTCTTGTTGTTCCGAAACGCCACGCCCTGCATCTCCCGCAACTCGAACGGCATCACGCCACCATCTCTTTCCCGTGAGCCTTCACCCACGTCGTCAATTTACCCAGCATGTGTTCCCGGATCTCGGTCCCGCTCTCGATGCCGAACGCTTCCTTCACGAACTGTTTCAAGTCAGCCGGCGTCACGCCTTCCGCCTTCACGAACGCCGTCAGCTTTTGGAGCTCAGCTTTGTTGAGGAGCCGTCCCCACTTCTCCTCGGGGGACAATTCGCCGTCGAGCTCCAACCGCCGCCGCTCGGCCTGCCGCTGCGCTTCCTCCATGATCTTCTTGTTCGCGTCGGGCGCATCCGGGGGGCGGGCTGCGCTGAGAGCCTTCGGGCGTTCGAGGGCCGTCTTGCCTTCCGGCTCCGTGTACTTGCTGCCGTCGTACTTCCGTTCGTAGATGTCGCTCGCAACGCCGAGCTGCTTCATCGCCACCGACAGCGCGTCCGTCAGACTCATCTTGAACGCTTCGTCATTGGCGCGAAGTCCGCTGGATTCCTTGGCGATCAGCATGGACCCGCCGATGCCGGGGATGGGATCGGACCAGTAGGTGCCCTTGCCGTCCTCGTCCTCGATTGGGCGCCGCACGAACAGCGCGACTTGCGTGAAGGCCAGCACTTCGCCCGCCGGTCCCGGCTCGGTCCACTGCCGCACGATGTCGTACTTCCACCCGATGCCACACGGCCCGAAGACTTCCGTCATGGCCTTCAACCGCCATTGCGGATTGATGTCCGTCATCCCCGAGAGCCGACCGCCCTGGATCTTCTTGAGCGCGGTTTCGGGAGGCCGCGCGACCTTCTGCCAGATCTCCAAGTGCTCCATCACTTCCGTCCTTTCTTGACCGGCTTCGGCGCCTCGTACGCGAGGAGTTCCCGCGTGTCGTAGCTGACCGCGACCGTCTCTTTCGGGACGGCGTGCCAGTCGTACGCCTGCTGGGCTGCTTGCAGTCGGAGCCCGGTTTGGATGATGGCTTCCGGTCCCGACCGATACGCCAGCGCCATCACCGTCACCACGCCTGCCAGATACGCCACCATGATCCGTTTCATTTCTTACCCTCACTCAAAGCGGCGGCGACGCGCATGTGAATCGCCTTCGCTTCTTCCGCGTTGACGGTCGGTCAACGTGTCGGGCGTCGGCCACCCCTCCGATACGGGCGGAGTCTTCTCGGCGGTCATGAGCACGCTCCGCAGTAACCGCACGCCTCGGAACAATTCCGCCCCCACAAGGCATCCTCTTTCCGGAGGTCGTAGGCGATCTCGGTGGCGCAGTCCCCGCATACTTCGGCGCCGAAGACTTCCACGCCGTCGAGGGCGGGACGCTCGCCACAGGCCGCGCAGAGGCAGGGGTCAGTGAGAAGGTTGGTGGCGGGCCGGATTTGAACCGGCTTGCTCGAATCTCCCTGTGCCCTGGCGCCTAGATCGAGCCTTGGCGCGTCAAGCCGACCGAGGGAACCCCGATCCGTTTGGGGAGCGCCCGTTCCCACCGGGCCGCCGCCACCGTGATTGTGAAACCCCGGCTGCGCGTAGAACCATCCGACGCCGGTCATGGCTGCCCCTTTCGCGGCGGAGCGCATTCGTCACAGAGGCAATGTCCCCCGCGCGCCCACCACTTGTCGCGGTCCACGAACAGGGCGTGATGCTGCATGCCCGCGGCGTGGTTGCACTCGTCGCACCAATCGTTTGGGCCACGGTTGCCGATGACCGGCTCGCCGTCGTCCATCACGAGCCGGCCGCAGTTCTCGCAGGGCGGTAGCTGGTCTTCCTGTCCCGCGAGGTACGCCGGAAGGGTTTGCCAGTGGCGCTCCTCGGCGCAGAACTCGCACGTCGTCGGATCACACGACCCGTTACAGTGCTCGTCGTAGGCCGACCATTCCCCCATCGGCGTCGAGGTCACTCGGTCGTGCCAGCTCAACACGACACACCTCCGATCGAGCGAAGCAGGAGCCGGAGCGACAGGGCTTCCAGCGCCTTCCAGTCCCCGGGCGTGAGGTTGCCGCGCTCGCAGAGGCCGAGGGCCAACTGAATGTCCTCGGACAGTGCGCCGGTCGCGTTCCGCTCGGCAATGACCAGCCGTTGGCGGCACATGTCCCGGCGGGCTGCGGTGGCTTCGGTTTCGGTGGGGAGTTCGGCGGTGATCACGACGCCGCTCCAGCGATGCGTTCGCGAGCATCAGCCAGGGCAGCGGCCCGGGTCGGGAAGATGTCACACGACCAATCGCCATCCGGCAGGAGGCGGTAGTCGAAAGCGACCCGGCCACGCATTTCGGCCAACTCCCGAATCTGGATCGGGGCCACGCTCGGCGCCGCGTGGGGGGCGTGTTCGGTGTGTGCGTTCGTCATGCCCCCTAGCTACAGGGCGCACGTCGAGGAGTCAACAAAAAAAGTGAGGGCAGCGAAAATAATTCCTCGCCGGGGCCAGGCGGGAAGTTTCGCCGGGGGTCACTTTTTTTCTTGCGTCTGCCGATTGGCCGTGCCTATAAGGCGGCCATGATCGTACGCACTGAAGTGGTCAAAGAGGTGGAGATCGAGAACGCGGTCGCTGAGGCCGTCCACTTGGTCTTCGGGGGTGTTGCCCAAGCTGCCAAGGCGCTCGGCATCGTGCCCCAGGGTGTTCGGAACACGCTCGCTGAGGGCCGGGTTGCCACCCGCGCGAACGCCGAGCGGTGGGAGGAAGCGACGGCCAAGGCCGGCTGCAAGATCCCCCGCGAGGAGTTGATTGGCTGGGCGACGTGGCGAGGCAGCGAGCGTCACGGCGAAGGGGGGAAAGCTCGCCGCCCAAAAGGGTCGAGCCCGCGCCGTCGCAATCTCGCCGCCGTGCCGCGGGCCGCTGACCAGCCCAACGCCTGCCTGACGGCGAGTGCGCGGTCCGGGCGGATCGTACGGCCGGCGAAAGGAAAGCGCACTTCTCCCCCGCCGCGTAGCTCGGCATGTAAAGCGCGTTCTAAGTCCCCGAATTACCTGGCGGCTGCGTAGTGTCCCTCTGTTCCAACAATCAGAGGCGGCGGGGGCGCTCCGTCCAGGTAGAACCCCTCCGTCACCTTGACCGAGGAGTGGCCGAGTTGGCTCGCGGCCCATTCGGTGCTGGCGCCGTAGCTTCTCCAGGCGGCAGCAGCGGAGCGGCGGAACGTCTTCGGGGTGATCTCCGGCAGGCCGGCACGCATGGCGATGCGGGTCACGAGCTTGGAGACGTTGGTGTAGCTGATCGGCTTCGCGGGATTGCGGCCCGGAAAGAGCCACCCCGTCTCACCTACGCGGATCTCGCGGAGCACGTTGGCGGCTGGCTCCGTGAGGCGGACCTTGCGGCGGCTTTTGGTCGTCTTGGGTTCGCCTTCCCTGCCTCCGGACCGGATGGTCCGCCGAACGTGCAGCACCGGCTGGTCGAGCGAGACGTCCTCGGCTCGGAGCCCGATCGCCTCCCCGACGCGCAAGCCCCCGGAGGCCAGTGCGACGAACAGCGGGTATTGGTGCGGGGCGACCTTCGCCGCCGTGCTCAGGAACAGGTTGAGCTGGCGTACGTCGAGGGTCGTGCGCTTCCGGACGGGTCGGTGGAGTCGGCGGGCCAGACCGCTCGCGACGTTCACGCTCACCAACTCCTCGTCGACGGCGAGAGCCAGCACCATGTGCAGGATCGAGTGCGCGACGGCGACGGTCTGCGGCGCCAGGGGCTTCTCCAGCAGATGCGACATGGCATCGCGCACCATGCGGCGCGTGAGCTGGTCGACGCGGTAGCCGCCGAGGAGCGGCAGCCAGTAGCGAATCAGGTGGCCTCGGTAGTGCGTCCAGGTGTGGGGACGCACGGTGCCGCGAATCGCGTGGAGCCAATGCTCCGCGTACGCGGCGAGGGTGGGAACGGTGGTCTGGAACGACGGGACTGCCATTGGAGCCTCCATCTCGAAGTCATGGAATCAGCTCCGCAGGCCGGAAGGTGCGTTGGTGCACCGGCTCTAGCGGGATTCAAAAGCGGAAACAAGCCGAAAACGCCCGTGCGTATTCCTACGTACGGCGCCGATCGGCAAGGCAAATGTCCACGATTGTGGACGTTTATTGCACCAGAATGGGATCGGGGGATGCCCTGATCTGAGACGGAATAGTGCTTGGGTTGCGGCGCGCGTTACCCCCAAACGCGGAGCGCCAGGGTGGACGGGGGTGCGGTTGAAGGTGGGCGGTATGGCGGAAGCTACAGCGAAGTACGTAGGGGATGCCCCGGCGTCTGCGGGTGACGTGCGTCTCCGTCACGAGCTGGGACGCATCCGGGCGCTGCTGTCGATCCGTCAGGCGCTCACCGATCGGTTGGCGGTCATCCAGCGTGACTTGGACGAGTCGGTGGCGCTGGTCCGGGAGCTGGAAGGGCGATGAGCGTCGCTCCTGTCCGCGATGAGCGGAAGCCTGGGTGGCTGTGGATCGACAACGCGGTGGTGCTTGAGCACGGGGCGGCGCTCGGGGCGGCAGGGCTGGCCGTGTACGTCGGCCTGGCGTCGTACGCCAACGCGGAGCACAAGGCGTGGCCGGGACTGCGCGGGCTTTCGAAGCGGCTCGGGATCGGTCAGGCAACGATCGTCAGGGCCATCGCGAAGCTCGAATCGCTCGGCCTCGTGACGGTGGAGCGCCAGCAAACGGCGCACGGCGATCGGGACACCAACCGCTATGTCCTCGTCCGCGAGGGGTGCTCCGCTACGGAAGCACCTGCTCCGCTACAGAAGCACGGTGCTCCGCTGGAGAAGCACGGGGGTGCTCCGCTGGAGAAGCGGAACAAGAACCAATCTTCTGAACAAGAACCAAAGAACAAGAGGCGTCGTCTTCCAGACGACTTCACCCTAACCGACCTCATGGCGAAGAAGATTCGCAACGTGGGGTGCACCGACCCGCCGGCCGCGTTCGAAGCGTTCCGTAATCACCACCTTGCGAAAGGCACCCTATCCGCCTCGTGGGGGAACTCCTGGGCAACGTGGGTCGGTGGCCATGGCATCTACCCGTGCCCCTGCCAAAGCAAACGTAGCAGCGCCGCTGCTGGCGGCGTCCCCTACCTGACCGCGGAAGAAACCCGCGCCAAGTACGCGAGGGCCACATGACCGCTGATCCCCTAGCCGATCCCCTCTACGCCGACGGCGGCCTGGAGCGCGCCCTCTGCGGCTGGATCGCGGGCGCGAGCCGGAAAGAGCTGGCCCGCTGGTTCGATCGCGTGACGCCGGACCTCGCGACCGATCATCGCCACCGGCTGATCCTGGAGCATGCGTGTCGCATGTTCGCGACGGGGGAGCAATACGACCTCCCCTCGCTGACGATGGCGCTCCGGGTGGCGCGGGCGGGCGTGTCGGCGGTCGATCTCTCCGAACTCGCCTCGGAGTGGCAGGGGTCGAGCACGACCATCGGGGCGCTCCTGGACGCGCTGGAGGACGCACGGCGGCAGCGGTTGGCGCTGCATATCCGGCAGCGGGGGCCGGGACGGACGGGGACGGAAAGCCTCCAGGCAATTGCGGACGCGGCAGCCGAGGGCTTGAAGGCGCGGGCGGTCGCGACGCGGACGATCGAGACGGTGGTGCATGCTGAGGTGAAGGCGCTGGAGCAGGACGCGCCCCGCTCCTACCTGACGGGCCTTGGCTTGTTCGATCAGGTCGTGGGTGGCTTCCAGCCGGGACAACTCGTGATCGTCGGCGGTCGGACGGGGGCGGGCAAGTCGGTCTTCTCCCTCCGCATGGCGCGCGGGATGGCCTGGGCGACGGGACGGCCGGTGCTCTACCACGCGATGGAGATGTCCGCGGGGGAACTCGTGCGGCGCATGGCGAGCGACGTGGCGAGCGTGGAGAACTGGCGGGTGCAGCGCGGACAGTACGAGAGCCGCCACCAGCAAGAGGCGGCGGGGAAGGCCATGGTGCAGGTGTCGGCGCTCCCGCTCACGTTCCTCGATCGGCCGGCGTCGTTCGCGGAGCATCTGGCGACGTACGAAACCTGGCTCGCGGCGCACCCTGAGGCGGCGGCGATCGTCGTCGACTACGTGGGCCTGTACTCCGGCGTGCGGGCGGAGCGGCGCTACCAGGAACTCGGCATCATCGCGCACACGCTCAAGACGCTGGCGCAGCGGGCGGGCATCGTGGTGTTCGGCGTCTCGCAGCTCTCGCGCTCGGCCGCGACGGACGAGGCGCCGCAACTGCACCACCTCCGCGAATCTGGCGACCTCGAACAAGACGCCGACGTGGTGCTACTCCTCCACGCGCTCCCGGGTGACGTGCTGGAGGTGCGGATTGCGAAGCACCGGAGCGGCGGCGCGGGCGAGCTGGTGCCGTTGCACTACTACCGGCCCTACTGCCGGATCGAGGACCAACCGTGACGCCCTAACGGCGTCACCCTAACCCCACGAGAGGAGACACACCCAATGGCAGCGTTTTGGAGCGACTTGAAGAAGCAAGCGACGGCGGATGCGAGGGTCGGCAGCGTGCAGTCGGACGTGCAGGTCGCGCTGAAAGCGATCGACAAGATCATCGCCAATCCGCAGGCGACGGTGCAGGAGATTATCGGGCGCGCGGAAACGTCGTCGTGGAAGACGCAGTTCGTGCAGGGGCTCCGCGAGCTCGGGAAGTCCTCGGCGCGGGTGCTCGGGACGAAGATTCCGCGCTGACGAAGGCTATGCGGCGGGCGTGGTCCTCTCTCGGGGGGATACGCCCGTCCAACTAACAGGAGAAATGCATGACGATCGAAACGATGCTGTGGCTCGGTGGTGTGTCGCTTCTGCTCGCGATCGCGTGGGCGCTCGTCGGGTATCCGCTCTGGCGCGTGTGGTCGGCGCATCAGGCTGGCTTGGCGGATCTGCAATTCGCGCAGAACGAGCAGCAGATTCAGGTGTCCCAAGCGCGCGGGCGGCTGAACGCGGCGGAGCTGAACAAGCAAGCCGCCGTGATCGAAGCCGAGGCCGTCGCGCTCCAGATTCAGGCGATCGGGAACGAGCTGACGAAGCACGATCTCTACCTCCGGTGGCAGTGGATCAAGATGATGGAGGAGCACGGCGCGGACGCCACGGTGATCTACGTGCCGACGGAAGCGAACCTGCCGGTGCTCGAAGCGGGGCGCTTTCAGCAGGCGAAACCAGACGAAGAATAGCTCGGGGGGATACGCCCCGCCTTTACACTGAGGAGAAGAACGTGAGCGACGCGACCAATCAGCAACTCGACGATGGATTCCGACACCACGTCCACGCCTACAGCGGCCTCGGCTACGACGCGATGGTGCTCGCGCTCGGTGAGTATTTCGCGGGCCAGCACCAGCTTCTGCACGATCCGAAGCTGCAAGGCCGGTTCAAATGCGAGTCGCCGCGCTGCCCCGGCTACCCGTACACGGCGGAATACTTGGCGCATCCGATCGGGACGTGTGCGCCGAAAGCGAGCTGAGTAGCTCGGGGGGATGATATGTGTGCCTGGGGAACGACCACCGACGTGCGCGTGCTGATTGCTGCCGATCTCGCGGCAGAGGGCGTCGCCACCTGGAAAGAAAAGCCGATCGACGCATGCATTGCGCCGCTCGTTGCTGCGCTTCAGGTGGGTCGGATCAACATGCACGGATCGTGTTGCGGGCACGGCAAAGGTGACGGGGAGATCCTTCTCGCGGCGTACGCGCTCGCGATTGCGGGTGGCTGCGCGGACGCGGAGGAGCGCTGGATGATGGCGAAGGACCTGGCGGAAATGTTCCGGGCGTTTCGCGAGCCGACCAAACAATGAGTCGGGGGGATACGCCCGCTCTACCGGAACGGAGGAGGAGAAAATGGCCGGTTCGTACGAGCACTGCACCAAGAAGGACGGCAGCTTCATCGGCGGCGATGGGGCGAGCGCCGAGGGCGCGTTCGTCGACATGATCGAGAACCTCGGCGACGCCTACGAAGCCTGCGAGCACATGCATTGGATGATCCACTACCTCGCGAACGGCGACCAGAAGAAGATCCGCGAGGCCAGCGTCGCGTATTACGCGCATCGGAGAGTGCCCCTGAAGCCTAAGGAGTAGGTCGGGGGGATACGCCCGCACCGAATACCTGAGAGGAGACACATGCAAGACGACATCGACAAATGGCTAGAGGAGTACGGCGAGGATCACGCTTACGCCGTGCCAGCGCAGTTCATTCGCCAACTGCGCGAGGAGAAGCGCGCCGCCGGCCGCCAAGCGGTCGCCAATCTGCGTATGGCCGCCGAGGAAATGCGGGCGCTCGCGGAGCAGTTTTACCCGTCGAAGTGAGGCGAGAGGAGTCCCGAGACATGAGCGAGTAGGTCGGGGGGATACGCCCCGCCTTTCACAGTGAGGAGAAGCGAATGAGTGCGACGGCGAAACGGTACATCGAGCGGCACGCGCCCGACATCAACTTGAAGGGCTGCGAGCACTGCGACGGCACCGGCAAGGTGCCCCGGCCGTACGAGACGGGCCGCGATATGGCGCGCTATCGCGAGCGCTCCGGTGTCGGCTTGCGGCAACTCGCGCGGCTGCTGGAGCTGTCGCCGTCGTATCTGTGCCACCTCGAAAAAGGAGAGCGGGCGTGGTCGATGGCGCTGGTGCGCCGGTATCTCGACGGCGTGGAGCGGCTGTCGTGAGACGCACGCAGGGCTTCTACTGTAGCGACTGCGGCGCGCTCTACTCGAAGCCCGGCTCTGGCCGCATCACTTGCGGGCGGTGCGGTGCGAGCGGGTTACGGATGTTCCGCAAGATCCCGAAACGGGTGCGCTGCGACGTCGAGAGCTGCCGATTCGAGGGATGGGACGACGGCGGCGTGAATGACGACCTCGGCCAGCATCGCCGCCGGGCGCATGCGGAGGTCGCTCGTGCGTGACCCCTACGGCGGCTGCGCGCACTGCGGCGAATCCTACTGCGAATGCCTCGACTGCGGCGCGGCGTTTTGCCTGCACTGCGAGAGCCCTCATCGCTGCAAAGAAACGGCTGAGTAGGTCGGGGGGATACGCCCGCTCTACCTGAGAGGAGACGACGGAACATGAGTGCATCGCTTGGAGAAGCGTACCCGAAAGAACAAGCCCGGTGTCGGGAGCTGCTGCGGCAGTACGAGGAGATTCGCAATCTGCCCGGCGTCAACGTCAACTTCGCCGTGGCGATGATCGAAAAGACGCTGAAGGAAGCCGACCAAGCGGCCATCAGCGGCGACCCGGTGGCGATGCTGCGCGCCTACGAGGCCATGAAGGACTGCGCGTAGTCCACCAAGGAGAGGCGAGAGGAGTACCGAGACATGAGCGATGTCACGAAAGATGGTCCCGGCGGGCCTATCAATCCTTCCCCGACCCCGGATTCAGGCAAAGGCCCACGCCCCCCGAGGCGCATGCCCAACCACCAGAGGAGCGGAGCGACGATGGACGAACTACGAGCAACGGTTGATGCCTTGGCGAAGGTGCGCGACGCGAATATCGGGGCGTGCCGCACGGCGCTGCCGAGCGTCGCCAAGACGGACGCACAACGGGCGCTCGCTGCGAAGCACGGCACCCCGGCTGCGTTCGCGGCAGCGGTCTGGAACGCGCTCGGTGACATCTCAGTCGATGAAGCCGAGTCCGCAATCGCGCATTATCTGCGCGATTGGGACGCCGCTAGATGAGCGGACCACCTATGCGCGAGACGACCGGAGAGCTGACCCCCGCACGGCTGGAGGAGTTGGCACGGCTGCATGCGGCTGTGCGATTCGATTATCGCGGGCTCCGCATCTTCGGCCGCTTCGGCGACGCTGTGTACGAATCGTTCCCCGCTCTCCTCGCCGCAGCACGAGAGCGGGAGGATATGCGGCAGACCATCCACGATCTCCGGAACCGCCTGTTGGCGGCAGAACTGGCGCGAAAGGGCCAAGCGTGACCCGTACCCGTGAGGCCCGCTACGGCCGCAACACCATGGCAACGGCAAAACGGCTCGGCATTTCCCCGTGGGAAGCCGCGGCCTTCAACGTGGAGTTTCGGCATGACGAGCACGTCGAGCACCATCGCCGCGGCCCCCGGAACTGCATGCCCGAATGGGCGCGCGAGCTGGCCTTCGCCATGATCGAGCAGGCCCAGGCGGACTACCGGCAGTACCGACTGGTTCGCCCGTACTACATCCCCCCGGACTACCGCCCCGACCCGGAAGGCGCGAAGGTCTGGTTCGAGTCGGACAGCGACCGGCCGTTGTCGTTCGTCTGGTGCGCCCAGATCCTCGGGATCGACCCCGGCATCATCCGGAAACACATCTTCACGACCACCGACAAGAGGAGCGCCTAGTCATGGAATTTGGCGGGATGGAGGCACGGAAAAGCGCCGCAACGGCGCTGGAGGCACTACGAGCCGTCTGCGAGGACGACGCCGCGTGGTCATGCGAAATGCCACGGGGAGGAGCGGAAAGCCGTTGGCGGGGGATTCCGCCGTCACAGCGTCCGTTACGGCTCCGACTGGCACGCGGCGAGGGGTCGCCTCGGCAGGCCATCAAAGCGCAGTGCCTGGAATGCATGGGCTACGATCGCGCCGCCGTCCGCGACTGCGCGACGCAGGCGTGCCCGCTCTGGCGCTTCCGACCTTACGCCGCGGGCTCGTAGGCGGGCTTGCGGTAGCCGCGGCCCTCTTGCGAGGCATCGACGCCGACCCGCAAGCGTCCGCGCTGGGCTCGCAGGCGCGGCAATGCCGACAAGGGCACGCCACAAATGGACGCGAGCACGGCCGGCATGTCCGACGCCCACCAGGCTTGTGCCTCCTCGCGGATGTGCCGCCGGCCTGAGGTCACGTCCAGGCACGCTTGATCGAGGCAGGCCAGCCACAAGCGTTCACACGGGGTCAACCGTCGATGCTCCGGCAATGCCATCCGGTGCGCCCTCCCATATGTGCAAAAGCACATATTCGGGAGGACGTCACCACGACGGTCAGGATTGCTTCTTCGGCCGGCCGCCTTTCCGGCCGTTCGCGGCGCTACTCGCGCGCTTTTTCTCGGTCTTGGCCTGTCCGCCCTTACTGCCACGCGCGATGGCGTGGCAGCGAGGGCAGCAGAGTTCGATGGCGTGGATCGGGCAGGACTCAGACATGGCGCTCGCATCCGATCTCGGGCGCGTTGACGATGGCCGTCGACGTCTGCCCGTAGCCCGCCGCGATGCGATCCGCGACCGTGTGCAGCCAGGCAATGCGGGAATCGGTGTCCGGCCGGATGCGATCCGCCTCGGAGCGAATGGCGACCACGACTGCCTCGGCATCGCTCCAGTCTTCGTAGCGCCATTTCGCGCCACAGCCGCCGCATTTGCCGATCAGCCACAGCGCGGAGCCATCCGGGGATGGCTTCTGCTGCGCGATGTGAACGGCGCCTTGGAATCCATTGCGCGCGATCTTGAACGGCAACGCCTTGCCTTCCGCGCTCTCCGGGCAGGGCAGGCTCAAGAGGTAGCCCGCATCCGCGCGGAAGTGGACCCGATAGTGCTCGACACCGTCCGGCGATGCGACGCCATGGATTGCCAGCGAGCGGTCATAGGCGCCGTCGAAATGACCGGGCAAGGTGCGGTCCTCATCCGGCCACGGGAAACGGAACCGGAGCGCGCTGGCATCGCGCACGGGGTCGACGTTGCCGGACTCCGCCGTGACCTGGTGCCGCTGGTCGTGTCGCAGGTAGTACATGTCTTCGCAGGTGCCGATTTTCACGCTTTCGCCCCGATACATTGCGTATTCACCCATGGCTGCTATCTCCTCTGCTTCCGCGTGGCCCATCCACGCGGCGGACGTTCGCGCGTCCGCTCTCCCGTCCTGTTCGCGCAGGGCGGGAGGGCTGGCGCACCAACGGATTAGAGCCCGTATCCGCGCCAGTCGGCGTCGTGAGCGGCGGGCATCTGGCAGTCAAAGCAGGGCCGGTATTCGCCGTGACGATGGCAGAAATCGCCGTCGTTGAGGCAGGTCGCCGGGGTCGTCGAGCTGCACTGATGGCACGTTTTGCAAGCGGGATGCTTGCGGCGGGAGGCACAGTGCAGGCGCTCGGGGCATTGGCAGGTTGTCATGGTCAATTCCTTTCTGTTCGCGCAGCGGGCAGGGTCTGGCGCACCAACTTAGGCCGCGCGGTTATTCGCGGTAATGGCGCGGTTACGGCGCTTGGGCGCCAGGATCGTCTTGAGATGATCCGCCGTGGCCTTGCGGATGGCCTTGGCCTCGGGGCGGTTATGCCAGCGCACGGACTCGTACCCGTGCACGTGCCCGTCGTGATCGGCGGCCACGCAGCCTTGGATGGCGCGTCCGCGCTCGTCATAGACGCGGTAGGGAGCAGAAAGCGGCTTGCAGCAGGTCCGGCAGGTAGAATCGAGCATTCGCGTACTCTCCTCTTGGGTGGGTGGGTTAGGCGTTGGCGCGTTCGGCCGCGTACTGGATCGTCGCGCGATCCAGGAAGGCGCCGTGCTTGACGTGGAATCGGCCCCCGACGTGATCGAACTTCACGATCTTTTGCGCCTGGTAGAGCGCGGCGACCTTCTTCGCGTCGTCGCGGGAGATCTCGCCCAGCTCGCAAAGGGCATCCAGGAGCGACTGATAGGCGGCTTCGCCGCGGGTCGCGATGGCGTGGAAGGGATTAGAAGCAGACATTCGCGTGTCTCCTCTTGGGTGGGTGGGTTAGGCCGACTCGTGGCGGCGAAGGGTATCGGCCACGAGCGCCCGAGCGCGGCGCACGGTGCGGGGCGTCACCCATTCGCAGTACGATCCGATCACGACCGCATAGGCGTCGCAGTCGAGGCACGTCACCTTACGCGCAGGACAAGCCGCGCTTTCCGTGTCGAGGTCTTCGCTTCCGCAGTGCTGGCAATGAGTAGGCATTCGCGTGCCCTTTCTTTGGCTAGGTGCCGATGGCCCATCCATCAGCGTGACTAGAGCCTAAGCGTCTTAGGATTAGAAGTCAAGGGAAAAGATGCGGCCCGTGCATTTTTCTCGTCGACCCCCACCAATCCACGCACTTGGCACGATTCTTTCGCCATCGTTTCGCCCGCATCCCGTGTTTGATTTGCGGTACCAAGCCAGCGAACAGACAGCGAAAGTGAAATACCCGTGTTTGATTCTTGACGACGCCGGTTCGGCATGGCTTGCTACGCGCGGTGCTCGGGTTCTCACCCCTCCCGATGGTCGGGGCTCGATCCTCGGGTCAAGCCCTCGGATCGGCCCTCGCAAACACAACCAACGTTTGATTCTTGCATCGAAAGCAGCGCCTCGACGGAGTAAGCAGCCTCGATCGAGGCGCGATACGTCGTCGGTACGAGGACGCGGGAAGTAGGTTCCCCCCTCGCTCCTCGCTCCTCTCCCCGCACTCGAGTATGTGCAAAGTCACATGGGTAGCGCCCCCTCCGACCCCGAGCCGTCTGGACGTGTGAGCCACCATCCCGGTGTGCCAGGGACGTTCCCCTCTAATTCCGAGGTGAAAGTGGACATTCCGACTCAGCGCGTCACGAACGAACGGATGAGCAAGCGTCCGGCGTGGCATTGGCAGGCGATTGCCTTGTGGAGTGGGGGGGCGACGTATGCGGCGATTGCGGAGGCGTGTGGGAAGGCGGAGCCGACGGTCAAGAAGGTGATGGTGACGCCGTGGGCGCGGGAGCAGCGGCGGTTGGTGTTGGCGACGGCGGCCCGGGAGAATCAGAAGGTGGTACTGGACCCGTCGGAGATGTTTCGAGCGAAGGGGCCGCGGATGGCGGAGATTATGGTGCAGGCCGCGGAGGATGAGGACCAGCCGCTCAAGAAGGCGATGATTGCGGAGAAGGCGTTGGCGTTGGGGGGATGGACCCCCGTGCAACGGTCGGTGCATTTGGATCTGCGGGCGAAGTTGCGGGACCGGAATACGGTGTCGGATGAGGAGTTGGTGGCGTACTTGAACGGGGGGCCGCGGCCGGCGGCGCTGGAGGTGGAGGCGGTCGTGGAGGGGGTGACGGATGAATGAGCTGGAGGCGCGGATGCGGATGCTGACGCTCGCCGTCCTCGCGACCGGCGCGGCGCTGGAAGACCGTATCAGCTACCCCAACCAACCCGAGCATTGGTCCCGGTGGAGCGAGCTGCTGCAGGAGGCCGAAGAACGCCTCGTCGACATCGAGCGGCGCACCGTCCTCCATCATCCCGTGTAGTCGCACCTCCCCTCACCCACCGTCTACTTCCTTCGGCATGCGACGTGAGAAGCAGCCGAAGACCCGTGGGGGCAAGACGGCGCAGATGGTCGGCGACGTCTGCGACCACATGGACGATCTCCGCCGGTACTACTTCGACATCGCCTCGGCGGATGAGTCCGAGGTCATGGTCCGTGTCCGTCGCGAAGAGACGGAGCGCCCGGTCGGGTTTCGTCCCCGCCCGCGCTGATGGCGAAGCTCTCCGCGAGGGAACGACAAGACGCGGAACTCCGCGCACTCGCGAAACTGGAACTGGAGCGCCGGCAGCGGGACGAAGCCTGGAAAGCCGACCCGTGGGCGTGGTTCAAAGACTGCTGCTATACGGAGGACACCGACTCCCACCAGTTTTTGCGGTTCCCGGCGGATCAGGACTGGGCGCAGTACATGCGCCACGTCTGCGATCTGTACCTGAATCCCGACGCGCATTTCGTCATCATCCCGAAGGGCCGGCAGATGTTCATGTCCTGGCTCTGTATTGCGCTCCGGGTGTGGAAAGCGGCGAAGTTTCCCCATGAGCTGATCTACTTCGATGCCCTGAAACTCGGGTTGAACGAGCACGAACCCGGCTCCGCGCTCGATATGCTCCGGCGCGCGAAGCTCATTCTGGCGCGGTTGGTCGGGGATAAGGTCGTCTACAAGCCCCACCGGACGTTCATCGAGTTTCCGGAGACGCATTCGCGGATCGTGGCCGTCGGATCAGGCGCCGATCAGCTCCGCGGCGTCACGCCCACCGACATTTTGATGGACGAGTGCGCGTTTTGGCCGGAAGCGGAAGCCACGTTCATGGCCGCGCGGCCGGCGATTCACTCCGGGAAGATTTGGCTCGTGTCGACCGTCGAGTGCGGGTCGTTTTTTTCCGAGGTTCGGCACGATCGGACCGGCTTCGGGCGGCAAGATCCGAATGCGGAACCCCTCCCGCGCCTCCCTCAACAGCTCGCCGAAGGCGTGTTGTCGTATCGGAACCCGAAAAACCGCGCCCACGTCCTCGAAATCTGGCCGCACGCCGATCCGCGGAAGCGTTCCGCGGAGTGGCGAGCCGCGCAAAGCTCCGGCATGAGCGCCCAAGCGTGGCGGCGGGAGTACGAACTGGATGATACGTCGGTCCTGACGGGCACGCCGGTCTTTGAAGGCGTCTACGAGGAGGCCGTCCACGCGCGGAAAGCCCCCTTGCGCCTCGATCCGCGCCGTCCGCTGCTCCGGAGCTGGGATTGGGGCTTTTTGCGGCCGGTTTGCATCGTTGGCCAGATGTTCGAATCACAGCAGTTGCGGATTTTTGCCGCCTGGATGGGGGATCGCATCGACCTAGAGCCGTTTGCGCGTCAGTGTCTCCGCCGCTGTCAGGAGCGATGGCCAGATCGGGTCTTCCACGACATGGGGGATTTCGCCGGCAAGCAGCGCAAGGGGGTCGGGCCATCAGAAATGGAGCTTTTGGCGGCCAAATTTGGGCTCCAGGTGCGGGCAAAGTACATGTTGGAGCAAGAACCCCTCGCGTGGCTGCGATTACTCATGTCCACGATGTTTCGGCCTGGCGAACCCAATTTCCTCGTTGAGATTAACCCCGAAACCGAGGAGCTACGGCGCGCGCTCCGCGGTGGCTACACCCTCGGACGTAACGGAATGCCCGCGAACGACGGATTCTACGAACACCTCGGCGATGCGTTGAAATATCTCAAAAACGCTGAGTTTGACGGCACGAATTACGAGCGGGAAATGGATCGGATGGCCGCTATGGACATCGTACCAGAAAAAAACTACCTTCACTGGTAATGAACACGCACCCTGTTCGTGGGGATTTCTGGAGCAAGGCCGAAAAGCGGGACGATGGCTGCTGGCTCTGGATCGCGGCCGTGAGTCGCAACGGCTACGGCAACTGGCAGAGTAAGGGGGCGCATCGAGTCGCGTGGGAATTGACCCACGGGCCGATTCCGCAGGGCCTTTGGGTCTGCCATCGGTGCGACGTGCGACGGTGCGTGAACCCAGCACACCTTTTTCTCGGGACGCGCGGCGACAACATCGCCGATATGGTCGCCAAAGGGCGGCAAGCGGTCGGCGACCGCAACGCCGCCCGGAAGTATCCAAGTCGCATTCAGCGGGGAGACGCGCATTGGACCCGTCGCATGCCGGAGCGCGTGGCTCGCGGCGATCGTGGCGGAACGCGCCTGCATCCGGAGGCTCGGCCTCGTGGCGAGCGTCACGGTCAGGCAAAGCTGACCGCCGATCTTGTGCGGATGATTCGTGCGGAGGTCGCGCGTGGCGAGCAGTTCAAGGTGCTCGCGGCTCGCATCGGCGTCACCGGATCTACGGTGGCGGATGTGGTCCACGGGAAAACTTGGTCGCACGTAGCCTGATCGAGTCGCACCTACCCTAACCAACCGCGTAGTCCGTTCCTCAACAGCGTGGTTCCTCCCCACGCTGCACGAGGAGGCGGACGCATGCGGCGTAGGACAACTCACCACTTCATCAGCGTAGCCACGGCGCTGGTGTTGGCAACGCTCGGCGTCTGCCTCCTCGTCTCTCCCGTTTCCGCAGGGACGAATTGCTATGGCCCTTACTCGCTGACCTCGACGAATTACGCCCCGACCACGGATGGCGACGACGTCCGGGATTGGTGGGGCGACTTCACCGTCAATCTTGCCATCACCTCCGGGACGATGGCGCTCAACGTGGAAGGGAAGCTTGACGGCGGCACCTTCGCCTCCCTCGGGACGATGAATGCGACGGCGATTGCGCAGTTCCACGGTCCCCTCCATCGCCTCCGTTTCAACGTCACGTCCTGTAGTAGCTGCGTCGCGACCATCATCGCCTGCGCTGCGAAGGGCGAGTAACGATGTGGCGCCTCCTCGCGGCGCTCCTGCTGCTCCCCTCGGTCGCGCATGCCGGCCTCACGTACACGTCCGGTGGCACGCCAACGGGCGCCGTCACGCTCACGAGCGCCCCGTTTACGAGCTTCAACTGCAACGGCACGACCACAGGGGCGACGGTCGAAGGCCACGCCAAGTGGAACGCGACCCCCGGCACCTCCCAAACCCACCCGCTCTTTCATTCCCAGGAGTCCGGGGCCGGAACCAACCAGGGCATGATTCTCGCCCTCCAGCGGCACGCGACGAACGCGACCTTGAACGGCGTGTTCTGCCAGTGCGACGCGGAAGCGGCGACCTTCCAAGCGGCCTTCACCAGCGGACAGACCTACCACGCGGCCTGCGTCTTTTGCGGGGCGAATAGCACCGACGGGGCGTGTGCGGGACAAGCTGCCGGCACGCTCTGTGGCTATCTCGACGGGGTACTGCTCGGGTGTTCGTCGGGGGTGTCGAACGGCACGACGTCGATGGGCGCCGGCTTTGTCGGGCAGAGCACGGCGTTCTCGCAGCTCGATCTCACCGTGGAAGAAGTCCGCGCGTGGAACGACATCCGGACGACGGCGGAATTGGCGGCGAACGATCAATGCTCGCTGGCGCCCGGACAAGCGGGCCTGGTTGGCCTCTGGCACCTCGTCGACAAGGCGAGCGGCACCGTCAACTCCGATACGGTCGACGACGCCCAAGGGAGTAACGACGGCACGACCGCCGCGAGCGGTGCGACCTGGGCATCGGCGATCTTGACGAATCCCTGCTCCGGTGGTGGTGGCGCGACGCCGACCGCGACCACGACGCCGACCCCAACCGCGACACCATCTCCGGCCACCCCGACGGCCACACGGACGCCGACCCCGACAGTGACGACGACCGGCACGGGGCCGCAGGCGACGCCCACGCCGTCCAGTCAGACGACGTGGTGTGTCGGTGCCTTCACGTCCTGTAACGGCGTGGATACGACGGCGGTCGGCCATCAACCCGCCGACAACAGTACGTGCGGCATCGTCGGTGCGGGCGCGACCGATCATCCGTGCCTCACGCTGGCGTACTTCACGCAGAATCGCCGGACCTCGCTGGCAGCGGGCCACCGCGTCTACCTGACCGGCACCTTTGGCCCCGTCGCGAGTCCGTATCACTGCATCGCCCCCTCAGTGTCCGGTGTCACCTACGAAGGCCGGAACGCCGACGGCACACCGGGGACGGCGAAGAATCTCGCCATCATCGACGGCTCCTCCACCACCACGGTCGGGGGAACCCCGTGCGACAGTCGCCCGCTCTCCTGTCGCGGGGTGAACGGCTGTGGCGCGTCGGCGCATACCGCCGGCATCACACTGCGGAACATCACGTTTACCGGCGGCACGACGGCGGAATTGGCCTCCGCGTCCAACGTGTCGCTCAGCAATATCACCATCGACTCGTGCGCGTTTACCAACATGAACGAGAGCGGCTTGGTGATCGGCACCAAGGCCGGCCATACGTCGGATAACCCCTGCGGCGGGACGTGGGAAACCACGAACGTCACCATCACCAACAGCGATTTCTACGACAACGTGCGGGCGAGCGCGGGGCACGCGGGATTGAAACTCCAGTGCGTGAACGGCGGCAGCGTCACCACGAGCAATATCTACAGCAACCACAACGCCGCGTGTAATCCGCTGTCCCCCAACTGCGCGGTGAGCGGTCCCTGTGACGACGGCGACGGCATCCAGCCCGGCACGTCGCTCAATGTGACGCTCGGTCCGGGGAATCACGTCTACAGCAACGGCGAGGACAATTTCGATACCGGCGGCATGGGGTCGGAACTCTGCGACGCCGCGCCGAATACGGGCATGGTGATCGAAGGGAACCTCATCCACGACCCGATTTGCAATGCGAACCTGTCGTTTAGCCATTGCGTCGGCGGGGTGACGGTCCGGAACAATATCGTCTACGGCGGCGGCACGGGCTTCAACCAATATGCCTGTGCCCACGACCTCAAAGTCTACAACAATACGTTTTGGATGAACGGCCGGGCAGTCATGGCCTTTGCCAACTGCCGCCGCTGCGAGTTCATCAACAACATCATCCGGAGCAATACAGCCGGCATCGCGACGTTCTTCGACTACGCGACGACCAGCCCCGAGACGATCTGGCAGAACAACGTCGTCGTCAACAGCGGCGGCGGCGATGTGATGAACGAGGACCAAGGCGGGTGTCAAAGCACGACGTCCTGCACCGTCGCCGCGTGTGGCAGTTCGGCGCTCTCCGAGAGTGACCCGCAATATCCGGGCTTGCCGGCAATCTGGACGACGGCACCGTCCGATCGGAGCCTCAACGCCTCGCAGTTGGCGCTGTTTCAGAGTGAAGGCAACAGCAATGCCTGGTTTGGGTCGGAGAGCGGCGATACCGACAAATGGGGGCAAACCCCGGTCGTGCGGAACGCGGGGAGTGTGAGTGCGGCCAATCTCCACCTCTCCGAAACGGATCTGGTGGCGAAGAATGCCGGCGTCTGCGGCATCACGGCGACGGACTACGACAACGAAGGCCGCCCGGATGCGTCTGGCTTCTGTGACATCGGCGCCGATGAAGTCTTTGGAGGTGCGGCCCCGACGGCGACGGTCACGGCAACGCCGGCCCTGACGCCCACCCCGACGGCCGCGACACCGACACAGACCCCAGCCCTGACGGCGACGCCGACAGCGACGGTGACGGTGACACCCACCGCGACGCTGACACCCGTACCGACAGTGACGCCACCCGATGAGACGCCGACCCCCGCGCCGACGCGGACGGCGACCCCCACGGCGACGCCCACGCTGACGGCGACGCCGACGCCGACCGTGACGGTGACGGTCACGCCGACCCCAACGACGACGGCCACGACCACGCCGCTGCCGACGGCGACGCGCACGGCCACCCCGACGCCTGCGGTCCCGACTGCCACCCCAACGGTCACGCCGACGGCCACGGTAACGGCAACGTTTACGCCTGATGGTGGACAAGCCACGCCAACCGCGACCCGCACGGCGACACCAACGCCGACCCCGACCGTGACGGCGGTGGTTGGTGGGAACGGCGTCGATTGCCGCCCGCTCAGTCAAAAGCAGTTGGAAACGACCATTCTGAAATTCGGCCAGGCGCTCACGGCACAGCTCTGCTTCCCCGGTCCCACCCCGACGCCATGAGGAAGCTCTGGCCGCTCTTGTTCGTCGTGCTTGCGGGGTGTGATCTCGCGGACGCCGACGAGCTGTTGTTCGGGAGTCCCACGGGCTCTGGCGTCATCTCGATTCCGTTCGATGCCACGCAGAGTCCCGGCTGCATGTCGTGGGACGGGACGAACATCGACACCAACGCAAGCAATCCGAACTGCACGGGAGGCGGCGGCTCTCCGGTGCCGACGCAGACGCCGTGGTCGTGTGGCGCGGGGAACGGCGCGCGTGGCATGGGCAGCACGCCGGACTGCTTCACGGTGCCGACGCCGGATGGGGCGGGTGGTGCCGCGCAGCCGACACAAACCGCGCACGACTGCGGAGCGGGGAACTATCAGCGCGGGCACAACAGCACGCCGATTTGCGTGGTCGCCCCGACGCCCGATGGGAACAGTGGCGGAGCGACACCGGGCGCGGGTACGCCGCAGCCGATTGCGACGAGTACGAACGCGCCTGGATCAGCGGATGGCTTTGCGCGCGTGGATCATGTCCATGCGATTGCGGACGGCGCGATTGGCGCCGCGAAGCTCAACTTCACCGTGCCGACGCCCGATGGCGTAGGCGCGACCCCGGGACCAGGCACGCCGCAACCGATTGCGACGAGTACGAGCGCCCCGGGCTCGGCCGCAGGCTACGCCCGCGTGGATCACGTCCATGCGATTGCCGACGGGTCGATTGGGGACGCCAAGATTACGAGTGCCGGCATCACGACGCGCACCAAGCTCCCGAGTCAGGTCTGCTACGAAGACGAAGCCAACACCTTTTCCCAACTGCTGCGGCTCGATGACACGTCATTTCGGACGGATGCGTTCACCGATGGCGTGACGTGGGACCCGGCAACCAAGATCCTGCAAGCCGACGACGGCACGCTCCGCGCGAACGACGTGGCGTGCGGCTCCGCGTGCGTGGACATCTCCTCCGAAACGAACCTCACGGCTTCCAGCGGCGTGACGCTCACGGGCGACAACCTCACGGCGACGCTCGGGACGACGATCGCGCCGACGGAAATGGCATCCTCCGACTTCGGCTCGTTTACCTGCAACGGGACGACGTGCAGCCTGGACGCCGGATCGGTGGGCACAGCCGAGGCGTCGGGCCTCGACATCTCCTCGGACACCAACCTGGCGGCGACCTCACCGATCGTCCTCACGGGCGACACCTTGTCGTTTGCCGGTATTGGAATCGAAGAAGGAAACGTTTCGGTCGATGCGACCACGCTGACGGTCGACTTCAACGCGACGAGCTTCGACGTGTCGTGCGCGTCGGACGAATGCGACGTGAGCTTGGCCGCGAACGTGATGACCACCTCGACGGCGGTCAGTACGTCCCAACTCCCAACGATCGCGAAGAACGACGATCAGCAGTTGTGCTTCGGCACCGACGCGGATTTTTGCTTTGAGTACGACACGACCACCGGATGGATGACGGCGACCGCGAGCACGGCCCCGTTCGTAGTGACGCTCGGGCCGGGACCGACGAGTACGCCGGGTGCCACGCCGACGGCGGTGGCGACGCCGACGAGCGGGACGCCGACCATCACGGCCTCCCCGACGCCGGTGCCTATGATCCTTCCGGGGGCGAATCGGCTGGGCATCGACGGGGACATCATCCTGACGGGCAACGCGGATCGCGCCATCACGATGGGGCCATGCAATCGCTCCCCGTGCGCGGGGAAGGATCTCAGCATTACGGGGGCCGCGGCGAGTGCCATCTTCAACGGCGGCTACATCGGCGGCGGCATCACGATCACCACGGGCGCGGGCGCCAACTTCGGCCAGGCGGGCGCGCTCGGGCTCACGATTGGCACGGGCGGCGGCAATATCACGCTGACCAGCCGTCGGAACTCGATCGTCGGCACGGTCGGCGGGAAGATCAATCTCCTCGGCGATCTCATCAGCACCATCGCGCCGGGGGCCACGGCACCGACCGTCGGCACCTGTGGCACATCGCCGACGATTGACGCGCAGGCGACGAACAACGCCGGCCGGGTGACGGTCGGCACGGGCGGCACTGCCTCCGCCTGCACTGTCACCTTCGGCAACAGCGGGTTCACGAACACGCCGGTCTGCACCGTGAGTTTCGACACGGCGGCGAACGGGTGTCTCCGCGCGCAGCCGTCCACGACGACGCTCATCATCACCAACTACGACTGCGCCGCCTCGCCCGCTGCTCGGGCGTATGCGGCCTCGGCCGTCCTCAACTACGTATGCGTCGGGCGCTAATCGCGCTCGCCCTCGTCCTCTGGGCCACACCCGTCGGGGCGGCCGTCGAGTTCTTCTCGGCGCTCGATCACTGCGTCGCCGATCCGAGCACGGACACCAACCTCTGGGGCACCGTTCAGGGGGCACCGTCGCGCGTCACGAGTAGTCTCGACGGACAGCCAGGCAACCGCTGCGCCTACGGCATGAGTCCGGCAAGCGGGAGCGCGCTCTACGTCGCCAAAACGACCGCGTGCGGCGCCACCTGTTACGCCGGATTCCATGTGAAGCTGACAAGCTGTCCGAGTACCCGCCGCCGCCTCGTGAGCTTCCGCGATACCGGCGGGAGCAAGGACGGGGCGCTGGTCACGGTGGAAGCCGATCCGTCGGCCCCCACGGCGCGCTGCATTCTCAAAGCCTTCTACGAGTCGGAGGATCTGACGGGAGGCGAATGCGCCGCGTCTGCCACGATGGACGGCACGGAATGCGGCGGGGTCTGCGCGACCAACGCGGATTGCGTCACCTACAACGGCGGTTCGTGCAACGGCTCGACGCTCCGCTGCCAAACGGAATGCGACGCCGCCAACGTCGATGTCGGCTCGACGTGCTCGCCCGGCACCTACGCGCAGATCACCGTCCCGACGAATAGCTGGCGGGCGGTCACACTCGGGCAGGTCAACACGACCGGCGCCGTCCAAGTGCTGCTTTACGAGGGGGCCGTCGGCTCGTCCTACCAACGCGGCGCGCAGACCCGCACGCAAGGCAAATGCACGGGCGGGACGACCGCGGGCCGCGCGTGCACGACGGGCAGCGATTGCTCCGGGGGCGGCTCGTGTACCACGAGCGATGTCGTCACGATCGAGGAGATTCGCTTTGGCACCGACGACACGCGGACGGGCGCCTTTGCGTGGGTACTGGATAGCCCATGGATCGACACCGCGACAGCGCAGGCGAACGTGCAAGTGCAGACCTGGGCCGCGACGGCGCAGGATACCGCCGACGCCAACACCAACTGGGCCGCCATCAATAGCTGCGTCGCGGGGAGTCAATGGGCGTGTGTGAACGACGGCATCACGGTCGATAGCGAAACGACCGCGTGGAACAATGCCGCTGCCGCCAAGCCGACGATTGCGATTCAATTTGCGACGCCGAACCCCACGCCGAGTCCGCTTGCCGTCGCGGCCGTCGTGGTCGCGCAAGATGCGGCGTCGGGCGGCGCGAACTCCGCCACGGTCGATCTGGAGTTTCGGGCGGGCGCGAGCCTGACGAGTGCCTATGACCCCGACGGGGGGACGGATGGGTGGGACCTGGAAGGTTTCACCGGCACGGGCGGCACGGGCGATCCCTATTACGCCATGCCGCCGCTGTTCTCGGCGACCGCGCCGGATGGCACGTCGTGGGACTTTACGGACTTCGCCAACATGCGGTTGCATGTGAACAAGACCGCCGGGAGCGGCGACGCGGCGCGGATCACCAATGTCGCGACGTCGGGATTGTTCCGGCTTCCTGATCCTCCGGCGCCGACGGTCATTCCCGATCGCAACCGCAACGGCATCGACACCGTCGTCCTCGCCGGGGACTCGACGTGGAATCAGCCAACGTTCCATCAAACGCTGGCCTCGGGGCTCTTGGAGCCCACCAACTTGATCGAGTGCGCGGTCGACGGGGGCACCATCATCGACGTCGCGCGGGACATCTCCGTGACCGGCGCCGCCAATGACATCGTGGAAACCGCCGCCGCGATGTCGTCGGGATGGGGCTGCACCTCGATCAAGGGCACGACCGGCGACACGGCGGACGTGGTGCTGGTCGGGACATGGGCGAACACGCAGCACATCGTCTCTGTCCTCGCTGATCCCGCCATGGACACCGGCCACGAGGGCCAAGGGACGGGCATGGGCTACTGCGATGACAACGGCGGCGCGCAGCAGGGCGGGACGTGTAGCTGCCCGCTCCCCGATCGCGCGGCGCTCATGCCCGCCGCCTCGCGCACCTACTACTGCCGCGTGCGCGGCACGAACTGGAAGCGGGAAACGGCGTTCCCGACCTCGTCCAATCCGAGTTTCGGCTGTACGTGCAGCAGCAACGCGGATTGCAAGCTCACGGCGGGCGCGGCGGATGGCGTGTGTACGGGGAACGTCTGCGTCCCGCAAGTCTCGGGCGCCTCGCATGCAAGCGTCAGCGACGATCCGCCGAATGCCTTCTACGCGACCGGATGCTTGAACGCGCCCGGCTGCACCAACGGCATCTGCCTCGCCGTGCCGAATGAGGCGTACTTGGAGCAGGCGCGCACGAGCATCCAAGCCGCCGTCGCCGCGCGGCCAACCAATACCGGGACGTGGGTCACGCCGACGCCGCCCGCCCCGACGCCGCCCGCCGCAACGCCGACGCCCCGGCCACCCGTGTTCGTCTGGGCGCTGCCGTATCCGCCGCTCCAGAACTTCCGCAGCGGCGTGGACGCGGGCTCCTCCTTCCCGACCGCCGAGCAAAAGGCCGGGAAGGCGCGCGAGGAGTTGAAAGCCAAAGCGGAAGCCGCGGGCATGGGATGGGTGGACCTCGCCGCGTGCTTCCTCCGCGACTGCCCCGACAAGCGCCTGGCGGCCTACGACCCCGGGAACTTCTTCCTCGGCCAGAACACCGACGGCATCGACGGCACGCAGACCTACTGCCTGAAAGACGGCATCCACCCGTCCGACGTCGGCGACATCGTGCAAGCCAACTGCATCGCCAACTGCCTCACGAACGCCCAGGGGACGAGCGACGGCATCTGCGGGCCAAGTCCGACCCCGCCCTTACCGACGCCGGGGACCCGCCGCTGTACGCAGGGCAAGGTCAACGACAACTGCACGACCAACGCGGATTGCTCGACGTATCACTGCGACTTTGCCGCCGCGCCGTAAGCCTCACCATTGGTGTTCGTCGCGAGCGTCCTCCGGACAGTCGGGGAGGATCGTCCCCACGACCCAGAGCGCCCCGAGAAGCATCGCGATGCCACCGACGACATGCCAGAGCGTGTCCATGTCCAGGGACGCTACCACACCACCCCCGGCCGGCGTCCATCCCTTTCTGGGGTCGTTACTCGTCGATCTGTCGCACCTCCTCAGTCCGTCTCGGTAGGAGAAACCATGCTCTACGGCGGCGGGTTCGGTGGCTACGGCGGGTTTCCTCCGATGTACGGCGTCAATCCGTTCCAGGCGCTCTACGCACAGCTCATGCAGCAGCAGGCGTACCGTCCGTCATGGCAAGGCGGCGGGATGCCAGTTGTAGGTGGTGGGACGACGGGCGGGCCGAACCCGATGCCTCAGCCCGGGCCAGGGGTGTCGCAGTCGATCATGCAACCCAACCCCTACCAACAGTTCTCGCCGAATCAGCTCTTGGCGATGCAAGCCGGCTCCGGCTCCCGCGCCGCCTACCTCCCGTTCAATACGCCCGTGGGAGGGATGCATGGGGGACAGATGCAGCCGCAGCAGAGTTGGCAGCCGCCGCCAGGCGTCACCCCGACCTTCGACCACCTGGCGGCGCAGCAGTACGCGAGAGACAATGCCTGGCGGGTGAACCCCGCTGCGGTGATGGCTGGTCCCCTCGGCCGGTTGGCGCAGCCGCAGACCATGCAGCTCGGGCCGAATCTCGCTGCCGGCATGCCGACGGGCGGCATCATGGCGGACTACGGCAACGGCAGCATGTTGCCGGGGATGGCTGGACGGGCGCCACAGACCATGCAGCTCGGACCGCCGCCTCCGTCCTCCATTCCCTACGTGCCGCCGGGCATGTCCCCGCAGCCGACCCCCATGCAGAACATGGGCTTTCCGCAGCGGCAGCCGGGCGGCTTCGGGTCGCAACCCGGTGCCAACGGTCCCGCCGGATGGGGGCAGCCCCAAGTCTCGCGCTGGTCCTCCCAGGGTCCGAGTCCCACCCGTCCGCAATGGCGCGGTCCCGGGGTCGGGACCAGTGGCCTCGGGTTCTCCTGATGCTCCGTTTGCAGACGCCCAATCTGGCGGGCAACCCCACCGTCAACCAATGGGTGATGGACTATTTCGTCCCCACGGTCCTGAAAGTCCGCCACAACCGCCGCGCCTTCGACCGCCGGCTGGAAGCCTACGACCGCATTGACCGGACGATCCTCGACCACCAGAGCTACCAAGGACGGCACAAAGCCTACCTCCCGGCGCTCAAAAAGCTCCGCACCAGCTACTACCACCAGCTCCGCAAGGGCTTCTTCCCGCTCTCGGATTGGTTCCACGTCGAAGCCATCGAGAACGTCATCGAGGAGGAACGCGCGCAGTCGATGCACGATCTCCTCCGGCACTTCTGTGACACGACGCTCCGCTTGAAGGCGCAGTTCGAGCCGTTCGCGACGCAATACCTCGTCCGCGGGACGGCCCCCGTCAAAGTCGTCTGGGAAGACACCGAACGCACCATCCGCCGCCTCGTCCGGAAAGAAGGTCGGAAACCGGGCAAAGCCCGTGCCAAGGCCGTCGATGAAGTAGTCAAGTCGCGCTACGGCCCGTACCTCCGGAACATCTCGCTCTACTCCTGGTACGTGTTCCCGGAAACCTGCGACTTCCTCGACGAAGCAACGCTCGTCTTTGAAGACTGTGAGATTCGCGCCGCCGATCTGAAAGCCATGGCGCAAACGTGGCTGGACGACGGGGATCACTCCCTCGGCCACGTCTACGAAGCCATCCGCCCCGTGGTGGATCGCCCGTCGATTCCGCCCGACTTCAAAGAGCAGCGGAAGGAACGTTTCCGGCAGCTCGGCATGGTCGATCCGCTCGACGTGTCGATGCCGCAGGATCGGTGCGTCAAAACGACCTGCTACTGGCGCGGCGAGATTCCCGGTGCCACGCATCGCGACGAGGACACCGGCGAGGAAGTCGAAGCCGGCGAAACCGATTGGCTGATCGAGCTTGGGGACTACACCTATCCCATCCGGATTCAGCCGAATCCCTTCTGGTACGGCGGACACCCGTATCTGGCCCCGCGCTTCACGCGCGAAACCGACGAGTTCTACGGGCACTGTCTCTACGACGGCCCGGATCGCCTCGGGTACATCCTAAACGACGTCGTGAATCAGATGCTCGACGGGTACAGCCTGTCGGCGTCGCCGATTGCGAAGATTGATCCCTCCGCGCACTCCCGCCCGCAAACGCTCCGGCTGCTCCCTGGAGCGAAGTGGCTGATCCGGCCGGACGCGGCGATTTTCGATCGACCCCCGGATGTCACGGCCACGGGTATCGGGATGGCGTCGTACATCCAGGGTGCCATTCACGACTTCGGCGCCTTGGGGGCGGTCGCGACGGGTCAGGCGGCGGTCCGGGGACGGGGACGCGCGGGCAATACCGCCTCCGGCCTCGGGATGATTTCGCAGGCGTCGAGTCTCGAAATCGACACGGCGTTGGAAAACCTCGACCACGAGCTTGGGGCACCGCTCCTCGAAAAGTGCGCGCAGTACATCGACCAATTCATGATCGACCCGATTGCGCTCCGGATTCTCGGGGGCCAGGGCGTCGGCTTCGTCGAAAAGCGTCTCGCCGCGCAGGACGTCATCGGGAACTACGTCTTCCGGTGGCTCGGCTCCTCCGCGACCCGCGAGAAACACATGCTGGTGGCGCAGATGGAACGGCTCGTGCCGCTCCTCGTGCAAGTGTCCCAGACCCCGGGCGCCAACGTCCAAGTCCAGTTTCCGTACATCCTGAAACAGATTTGGTGGGCGATGGGCCTGGAGAACGCGGAGAAAGCCTTCAAGACGCCCGAGGATGAGAAGTCGATCGACCCGGCGTGGGAGAACGAGCTGATCCTAGTGGACCGTCCGGTGCGCGTGCATCCGGGCGACAACCACCTGCAACACCTCCAGGCGCACTACGGGCTGATTCCGCAGGTCCAGAACAACGCGGAGCGGTTCGCCAACCTCGTCGCGCACATCCAAGACACCGAGGCCGCGCTGCAAGCGCAGCAGATGGCGATGCAGCAGCAGGCGATGATGATGCAGCAACAGATGCTCCAGGGACCGCCGCAGGGACCGGGCACGCCGCAAGGGGCGCGTCCGCAGTCCATGCCGACCGGGGCCATGCTCCCGGAGATGGCCGATGAGATGCGCGGCATGGGCCAGATGGGTCCGGGCGTATGACGGTCGACGAGCAGGAACGCCGCGACTTCGCCGAATCCCTCCGCCTTCTCCAAAACCTCCAGCGCACGCCGACCTACCGGCGGGTGCTGACCATCCTGGAGGAAAAGCGGGACCAGTTGGAACTGGACCTCGGCACCATCGGCCTCACGGATACCGACCGGGCCATGCTGCACGGCAAGCTCGCACTTTTAGTGGAGCTGGTGTCGCACCTGGCCCGTCTCATTGTCGATAAGGAACTCGCAGACCGCAGTCCGTCGCCGGAGCCCGACGACCCGCCAGGCTCTCTGCTCGATCCGGTCCGACGACCGGAAATGTTCTGACCCTTTCGTCGCACGCGGCGACGTAACTCCGCGCACGAGGACCTGAGCCCATGGCGACTGACGTACTACTCGATACGGCCACCAACGAACCCGTCGAGACGAACCCGCAGACGGCGCCGGAGACGACTCCTGAGACTCCGCAGGAGACGGCTTCCGACGACCGGAACGAACGGTTCGAGGCACGGATTCGCGAACTGACGGATCAAGTCGAAGGGTTGCGGGCGCTGAATCAAGCCCAAGCGCAGCGGCAGCAGATGCCGATGGGGACCGGCTTTCAGCCCAAGCCCGAGTACGAGTCGAACGACTTCATGCAGTACCTCGACCGGCGCTACGGTCAGGTGTTCCAGCAGATCCAGGGCCAAAACATGGGCCTGGTGAATCAGAACGATCTGCTGCACGCCCGACTCAACGTGGACGACACCTTCGGCCACGGCACCTGGAAGAAGTACGGCAAGCAGGTCGAAGACGCTTTCCAAGCGGAGCTTGCCAAAGGCACCCCCGAGCCGCGGGAGAAGATCTTCTACCGCCTCGCCACCGAGAAGAATTGGAAGTTGACCCCGGTGGAGGAGCGCGAGGAGCGGGAAACCCGTCAAGTCCGGCGTCGTGACGCCCGCCTGGCGGTCGTGCCCAACCAGCCCCCGGCTCGCCGTGCCGATGCGCCCGGCCCGCAGAAGCCCATGTCCGCCATGACGAAAGAGGAACGCGACGCCGCCTTTCAGACCTACATCCAGGTCCACGGCGGTTTCTGACGAGTAGAGGAGCGCCATCATGGCCGAGAACACCCAACTGACGACCGACTTCGCGAACGATACCCCGACCGAATGGTTCCGTGCGGAACTCCTGGAGCGGAGCGAACGCTACGAAGTCTTCACCAAGTACGGCATCCCCGTCACCCTCCCCGGTGGGCAGGGCGACACTGTCCAGTTCGTCCGCTACGAGCGGCCGAGCAACCCGATTCAGGCCCTCCAGGAAGGCGTCACGCCCGACGGGCAGGAAGTCTCCATCAGCAAGGTCACGGCGAGCGTCGACCAGTTCGGCGGGTACTTCACCCTCTCCGACACGGCGATTCTCCAGACCTTCCACGGGCCGTTCGAGCAGGTCGCGGAACTCGCCTCGCAGCAGTACGGCTCCGTCCGGGATCGTGAGTGCCAGCGCGTCGTCCGCCGGGCGGCGAGCAACAGCACCTACTACGCGAATGGCCGCGCCAGCCGGTCGGCCCTCACCGCGACCGACTACATGACCACGGGCGATGCGATCCGCGTCCTCGAAAGCCTCCGGGCGAAGGGTGCGCCGACGTACACCGATGGCATGTACATCGTCATCATCCCGACCGCGGTCGAGGCGGACATGATGAACGATGCCACCTGGGTCAACACCAAGACCCAGCAGGACCAGGGACCGCTGGAGCGCGGCGAGGTCATGCGGTGGATGGGCGGCAGGTTCGTCCGCTCGAATCAGATCCCGTCGTACCGTCTCAGCTCCTCGCTGCTGGTGACGGTGGCGGCGGCGTCGACCTCGGGCGACACGGCGCTCACCGACGCGACCTACATCACCATCCTGGTCGCGGTGGACAAGTACGGCCAGGAGTACGCGACGTCGGCGGAGCAGTCGGACGCCACCACGTCGCAAATCCTGAGCATCCCGACGCCGGCCCTGCTGACGTCCACGGATCTCGGGTTCAACCTCTACGCCGGCACCACCACGGGCCAGCTCCGCTTGCAGAAGCGGGGCTTGGCGGCGTCGACCACCTACCGGCTCTCCAGTAACGGCCTCGGGACGAACGGTATCGCCTACTCGACCTCGGGACAGCTCATGGAGCCGATTCCCGCGACGAGCGTGACCGTCCATCCGGTGTTCTTCATCGGCAAGGGCGCCTACGCCTGCATCTCGAACGGCTCCGTCGTGACCACGATGACGCAGCCGACCACCTCGGGCCGCACGGTCGATTCCGACCCGCTCGGTCAGCGCCGCAAAGTCGGTTGGAAGGCGTGGAACAAGGACGGGATCCTGAACGACAACTTCCTCGCCGTGTTGTGGTGCGCGAGTCGCTACACGGGTTACACCACGGTCTGAACCTGAACGGGGGCGGGGCTTCGGCTCCGCCCCTTTTCTACAAGGAGCGAATGACATGAAACGATTCCTTCTCGTCCTCGCGCTGCTGGTTGTTGCCTCCGAGGCGCACGCGCAGACCCCGACTCCCGTGACCGCCGCGTCGCCGTCGCCTGCGGCGGGACAACGCCGCGATGCTGTTACCAGCATGGTCGGTGGTGTCGCGTATTCGCAGCCCGTCATCGCGGAAGGCGGATTGCAGATCGGCACTACGGCGGCAGGGGCGGCGCTCCTCTCGTTCGTGAAGCGCGGCGAGTGCTACGTCGATCCGTCGGCGTCGCTCGGCGACGGGGCCGAAACCATCGTCTCGTGCGCGGCCACTGTAGCGGCGGCGGGCGATTTCGTCATCGGCGCCATCGCGACGACAGACGACGTGACCGACGTCTACATCAAGCGCGCGACGGCCTATACGGATTCGGTCCAGTTCTCGATCGGCTCGTATACCGCGGCACAGAATCCGGGGACGCTCACCATTCGGTATCTGGTGGTCCGATGAGCACGCCGCAGATCCCAGCGGACATTCTCGCGCTCCAGCAGAAGTGGGACGCGCGGAAGTCGCTGACCCCCGACGAGCTGCAAAAGCTCGGCGATTGGGCCATCGCGAATGTCCGCAAAACCCGCGACCAGGCGAAAGCAGAAGCGGATCAGCGGAACGTCCGCCCCGACGACCTGGTGGCGTTCACCATGCCGCTCACGGTCCTCGGCAACCAGTTCTCCATCAACGGGATTGCCTACTACGGCGCCTGTGAGGCGCCGTACGCGGTCTTCTGCGAGCTCGCGCGGAACTACGAGCAGGACCGCATCAACGAAATCGAACTCAAGAATCGGCGCGGCTCGAAAGAGTTCGGCCTCACGTTGGAACTCGACAACTTCACCATTCCCCCGCTCAGTTTCCGGGTGACGAAGCGTCAGGAGGCATCGCGTGCCGCGTAAGGAAGGCTCGGAGTGGGAAGCGGTCGGCTTCAACATCCAGATCACGAAGGTGACGGATCAGGCCGGAGGCCACGAAACCATCACCATCAACACGAAGATGCCGCCCGACTCCTCGGATCAGGCGCTCTACGGGAAGATCAAGCTGATGACCGCGGCGATGCAGAAGCGCATCGACACCACGCGGGACAATGAGCAGCGCCGGCAGGAGAACGAGCGCGCGGCGCTCAAGTCGCTCGAGGATCGGTTGGGGATGGAGATTCCGCAGCCGCCGGGTCTGCGGACCCCGGTGGATCTCCCGACGGCGCCAGTCACGAACGGGCACGCCACGGAGTCGTAAGCGATGGGCCTCGACGCACACGAGGACGGGCTGACGGCTGCCCAGATCGTGGCGCAGTGCGAAGCCCTCCACGACTATCCGGGGAAGGATCTCGTCAGCGGGTCGGCGTCGATCAACGCCCCGGCGTATGTCGCGCTGAACCAGATCTTGAAGGCGCTGTACACGCAGCGCGATTGGCCGTTTCTCGCCTCCGCGACGAACGTGTCAATTGCGGCGCGCGAGAACAGTCTCCCAACGGACTACTGGCGGGCACGGTTCACCGACCCGCTCATCCTGATTAGCGGCGACCGGCGGATTCCGCTCCGGATGCTGGACCCCGCGACGTTCTTCCAGCGGGGGCTGCATTCGCAGTCCAACACCGGCACGCCGTCGTCGGCGACGATCGACAAGAAGCGTGGCAGCTTCTACGTCGACTGCATTCCGTCGCAGACGTTCAACGCGGAGCTGCATTACTTCCGGTACGTCGCGGCACTGACGGCGACGAGTGACGTCCCGGTCTATCCGCATTCCGATCATGTCGTGCAACTGCTGAACGCCTGGTACGCGCAGCAGCAGAACGACAGCGACCGCTACCAGATGGCGAAGGCGGAAGCGGCGGAGGCGGAAGCGCGGATTCGGGCGTCGGTCTGGGAGAGCACGGACGACGACAATACGTTGCTCGACCCGCGCGTGTTCAAGGTGCCGCGCTACGACTGCTACTGATGCGGAAGACCCAGCTCGTCGAGATCGAGCTGCGCGGGGGTATCGTCACCAGCGAGCCCTTGCTGACCCTCGGCCCGCGGCTTTGGAAAGCCCAGAATGCGGTCTGGGAGTATCGGTATCCGCGCGTCGTCTCGGGCATCACGGGACCGTGGATGCTCCGGCATCCGATCACCTTCGCGGAGAAAACGACGACCAGCTTCACCAACGCCAAGTCGTTTCGCGACATCGGCTACACATTCAATCCGAGTTTCGGGTCCTCGCCCCACTACATCGTGGTGATGGGCGCGGACACCTCGGACGTGTACCGCTGCTGGAAGGGGAGCGGCGGGTCCGCCCTCTCGTACGACGGCAGCATTACGCCGTTCACGATTAGCGCCAGTAGCAAGCGCCCCGGGTGCTCCGTCTATTGGGACACGCCGGGGAATTATCCGACGGGCGCGGTCACGACGGGAACCATCGCGCTCGACTACGACGCGGCCACCTCGACGATCACGCGCGCCTCGGGGAGTTTTGTCACCGACGGGTTCGTGATCGGGCAGACGATCACGGTCAGCAACTCCACGCGGAATGACGGCACCTACACGATTACAAACGTCGTGGCGCTCACGCTGACGGTATCCGAGGCCCTGGTGAACGAGACGGTCGGCACGTCCACGGTGACGAGTGACAGCGCCGTACCGGTGGGGACGGGCGCGCTCATCTTCTCCCATCGCGATGGCAACAAGGTCTACTACCTGATGGACGATACCACGACGATCCGCAGCCTCACGGCGGACGTGACGAATTGTCCAGCGGGGGCCAATGCGCTCGCGATCCATCTCGATCGGCTATGGTTGGGGAAGGGACAGTCCGGCGGGCAATTCTCCTACGTCTATTACACCGATCCGCTGAATCTGGATTCGATCCGCACCACTAACGTCATCCGCGTCCCCGGGAACGTCCTCTGCCTGATTCCGGGACAGTTCGGGGCGACGGATGTGTCCGGCGTGCCGCATCTCATCATTGGCACGGACGTTGGCGTGTGGGTGCTCGACGGCGATCCGCAACTTGGCGGGGGCCTCCAGGCGAATCTCCGGCAGCTCACGGGCGGCGTCGGGATTCCCTCCCCGCTCGCGGCCACGATCACGCCGTTCGGCGTCTTCTTCCTTGGGACGGATGGGAACCTCTGGAATATCCCGCCCGGGGGCCAGGGCCTCACGCCGGTCGGCGACGCCATCCGCACCGTGCTCGGGATCAACGGGTATACGGGGAACGTCGATTCATTGGCCGACGGCTACCCGACGGGCTCCCTCGTCTGGTTCGATCCGTACCTCTACATCTTCCCGGGTGGGGAAACGTCGCTGGCATACATTGCGGAGCCGAGTGCCGACGGCATGCGGTTCTGGGGGCCGGTCACGATCACCAACAACCTCACGGATCGGGAAGCCATCGTGAAAGCCCCGCCGGTGGGCGCGCTCTATAGCCAAGCCGGTTCGGGGAAGGAGGGGGGGCACCCCGTCCATTCGATCGACGTCACGCCGAGTTCCGGTGCCGCGCGCTTCCTCACCTTCGATGAGTTTGTGCGGCCGACGGGAAGCTATCCGAACGGGACGAGTCTCGGGCGGGCGGCGTTCGTGCAGACCGGCCTCATCAACGTCCCGGGGCATCGGGTGCAGGCGACGCGGGTCATTCTCGAAACGCTCCGCGTGCCGCAGACGAGCGGGGGGACCACGGTGACGTGGCGGGTGGACGTCATCGACGACCAGGGCACATCCGTCATGGGGACGCTCACGCCGGAGCCAGCGGTGACAGCCGGCACTTACGGCCCCCTGGGGATCGCGACGCAGCATTTTGCGATTCCGGGGCTCCCCGCCGCCCGTGGGGTGTCCGTGAAGGTCAGTGCGACCACGGAAGCCAACTTGGCGTTGCATCGTGCGGTGGTGGAGCTGGCGGTGAGCCCGGCGCAATTCTGATGGATGAGGCGGCCATCATGGCATCGCTCCGCGACCTGGAGCGCGGGCGGGAGCAGCAGCGCCGGGAGTTAGACCGCCTCCGCGAGGAGTACGACACGCTGGCGGGGAAGCTCCGCTATCCGGGCACCGACTTCCTCGTCCAACTGGAATATCAGATGGTCTACGAGGGCACGCTGACGGCGGTCGCGAGCACGCTCACGACCTCGCCGATTTTCGACACGCTCCCGGGCGCGTTGCATGCCATCTATGCGCTCTCGGCGTATTGCCCGACATCGAATGTGCCGGTGATTGTGACGGATGGGTCCGTGATCGTCGCCCCGGCGGATGCCGTGAGTGTGGCGATCCAGCGACAACTCCGCACCGGCCCGACCCGGATCGAGGCGCGGGTGGCAATGTACGCCTCCACGGCGACGGACTATCCGATTGCCGTCAAGGTGTGGCGGCGGTTGGGGATGGGCTCGTGAGTCGCTTCGCCGTCGTCCCGATGGAGTCGTGGGATCTCTTGGCGGTGACGCCGATGCTGAAAGGTGCCGGCCTCGGGGACGTCCAGGGCTGGCTCCTCGACCAGATCGGGAAGCCGCATTTCGGGGCGTTCGTGGTGCGGGACGGGTGGAAAGCCAAGGGGGTCGCGTGGGCGATCCGCCTCGGGGACGTGGTGCTGCCGGGCTGTTGTTACGTGCTGCCGGCGTTTCAGCGGCGGGGGCTGGTGGCACGGCTCCAGGCGGCGGTGGACGCCTGGGCGGGGCGGCCATTGACGCGGTTTCCGTGGCTCGATCCGGCCGCAGATGTCGCACCTCGGCATCGCCATCGCGATACTGCTGAACGTGCAGGCGTTGACGTATCGACCGCTCCAGCGGACGGATTTCCCGGCAATCGGGGCGCTGTACGCGGCCATGGTGGCGGAGCTGTCCCTGACGTATCCGCGGCATCAGGACGCCGGGGGTGAGCTGATTGCCTGGCTCGCGCAGGACGATCCTGCGCGGTGGATTGCGGAAGTCGCCGTCACGGATGCGCTGCCGGATGGATTCGGACGTCCCACCGGGGGTGATCCGGTGGGGGTGCTGTTCGCGCACCTCGACACGCGGAGCTTCGGGCATCCGAAAACCGTCGCGTCCACGGAATGGCTCTATGTGAAGCCGGCGCATCGAGCGGGACGCATCGCGCCCACGCTCATGCGGCGGGCGATTCGCCGCGCCAAGGCGGCAGGATGCGAGGCGATTGAGGCGGCGTTTGTGCCGGGGACGGAGGAGCAGCGTCGGTGGGAGCGGTTCGGCTTCGACAAGCCGTATCTCGGTCGCGCTGTGCTGTCCCAGCGGCGCTACGACCGCATGACTGAGGAGTCCCATGGTCGGATTCGGCAGTAACAGTAGTCGGCAGTCGTTCCCGTCGTGGACGGCGCCGTTTACCCGCTTTGCGTTCACCGGGCAGACCCCCGACGGGTTCGACCCGGAGAAAGGCAACTACGGCACGCGCTCGGGCTACGGCCTCATCAACGATGCGCTGGCGGGCGCATCGGCGTTTCCCTCGTGGGATGCGTTCTCGGGCCTCGCGAACCTCGTGCCGAACGCGCAGATGGCGGGGTCCCAGGGGCGACAGCTCGCGGCGGATGCCACGGCGCAGGGGTACGGCAACCTCGGGATGCTGGCGGGCATGGGATGGGGACCGCTTGGGAACACCATGAACATCGCCGGCCTGACGCCGCAGGCGATGGACACCAGCAACTACTACCTGAACCGCGGCGTCACGCCGGGGGTGCAGGGGTCGAACGTGCAGGGGGCGATGGGAGCCGGGCAGCAGGTCGTGGACGCGGCGCTCGGGGCGTACAAGGCATTGCCCGCAGAAGCGTATCAGCGGGTCGTGCAGGACGCGCTGCCCGAAGTGCGGGCGTCCTACGGCGCGCGAGGGCTCGGGCTCTCGGGGGAAGCGGCGCGCGGCGAGCAGGATTACATCCAGCGGACGCGGGACGATCTGTTCCAGAAGGACGTCGCCAATCAGATTGCGGCGCTCCAGACCGGAGCCAGCGCGTCCCACGCGGCAGCCTCGCAAGCCATTGGCGCGCAGAATGCGGCGATTGGGCGCGGGCAGCTTGGCCTCCAGGCGGCGAACTCGATTCCGGGCATGCTCTCGGGGTTTCAAGACGTGTCCGGGGCGCCACTCGGCTATATGGCGCAGATGGCGGCGCTCCAGGGGCTGCCACTGGATCTCATCGGGCAAGGGCTCAACACGTACACGCAAGGGCTCACGTTGCCGCTCCAGTATCAGAGCGCGCTCTACAACTTCACCCGCCAGCCGCAGCTCGACCTCCTCTCGCAGCTCTCGGGCACGCAGGTCGGCCAACAGCGCGGGTGGAACTTCTCGCTCGGCGGCGTCAACAATGGCGGTGGCGGCGGTGGCGGCGGAGGCACTAACTAGGGTGCGGGTCCTCCTCGCCACGTTCGATGCCTACTCGCATGTGACGCAAGCCATCCCGCTCGTGCAGCGGCTGGTGGTGCGCGGGCACGAGGTCCGCTGGCTGACGCATCAGCGTTTCGCGAAGCAGGTCGCGGGGGCCGGCGCTATCCTGGTGCCGTCCATGGTCGTCCCGTCGCATGAGGGCATCGCCCCGATGCCGCTCGAGGGCTGGGTCGAACTCATGCGGACGGAAGCCATGTTCCAGGCGGCGGACTTGAATCTGGCGCTGGAAGACGGCGCGGACGTGCTCCTGGTCGACCCGATGATGGCGGGAGTGTCGGCGGCGGTCCCGGCCTTTCCGGACACGCTGGTCGGCATGTTCGGCTGCGTGCCGCTCCTGCACATCCTCCCCGACGCAGATTTCGTGCTCCAAGCGTCGCTCCCGCAGTGCGAACTCCCGATCCCGCCGCAGCATCAGAGCATCGTGGCGTGTATCGGGCCGCTCCTCCCGCCCCCGGTGCCGGGACAGCCGCAGGCTCCGGAGATCGACCCAACGAAGCCGCTCGTGCTCGTGACGCAAGGGACACTCGCGAACGATCCCGCGCGCTGGATCGACCCGGCGCTGGATGCGCTCGCCGACCTGCCCGTCCAGGTGATCGCGACGTGCGCGGAGCGTCCGCACCCCGACAACGCGCGGTGCATCCCGTGGGTGTCGTTCTCGACGACGGTGCCGAAAGCGTCCGTGGTCGTCTCCGCGGGTGGGTTTGCCACCATGCAGTGGTGTGCCGCGGCGGGCGTACCCATGGTCGTCGGCGGGGAGACGGAAGACAAGCCGGACGTCGGGCGTCGGGTCGAATGGGCGGGACTTGGGCGCCACATTCCCGACGTCGCGCAGATCCGGGATGGCGTGCTCGAAGTGCTGCATAACCCGCGCTACCGGGAACAGGCGTGGCGTCTCGCCGCGCAATGCGCGCTCCAGGACAGCGCGACGCTCGGTGTGCAGGTCATCGAACTGGCGCGGTCGCGTGCGGTGTCGACCGGGGAGGGACGCGATGGACTCGCCGCTTGATTACCTGAGTAGCGGCGCGCGTGCGCTCGGCCAGGGCGTCGGTGCCGTGGTGGGGCTCCCGTTCCAATTTCTTGGCGGCATGCTCGGGCAAGGTCAGTCGCCGCAACCGGGGGCATGGCGCTTTCCCGAGCGACAGCGGGTGGCGATGGGACTCATCGGCGCCCCGTCGTCGGCGGAGGAAGCCTATCAGCGCCTCGAAACCTTCCGCGTGATGCCGATGCAAGCGTGGTCGGGCTTGGCCGAGCAATTCCGCAAGCGCGACACGGAACGGACGGACTTCTACGCGCGCCCGGATATTCAGCGGCTCGCGCAGCAACCGGGCGGGCTTGAGCAAATCTTGCAGGCGAATCCCGGCATGACGCCACCGACGGCGATGGCGCCCGTGGACGGATTCACCGCGCGCCCGCCGGCCGATGATCTCGATACGGCGATTGCGAATATCGCGACGCCGGGAAAGGTGCCGGTCCCCGTCTCCACGATGGAGCGCCGCATGGCGCTCCCGCCCGTGGCGCCGGCCGATGCACTCAAGGACCAGGACGCGCTGGATGCGCTCGGGCTGCGCGACCCCCGCGCCATTCGTCAACGGACGGGGGCGGGACTGACCCCTGACATGCAAGCGCAGGACACGGCGGCCAAGGCGCTCGCCGAGGGCGCCGTCAAAGACTACCTCGACACCGGGGACCCGTCGCATCTGCGGAAGATTCCCGGCGTGGTGGATGGGGCATCCGCCGACGCTGCGCCTCCGGCGACCCCGCCGACGGGACGCGACGAGCGCGACGCAGAGAAGAAGCGCAAAGAGGCGGCGCTGGCCGAGGAGCAGAAGATTGCCGGCCAGATGTCGAACATCACCGCGGCGCGGGAGCAGTTGGGGCAGTTGGAAGACCTGGCCCTCGGCACGCGCGACCCGAAGACGGGGCAGCGGCACGGCAGCCCGCTCCGGGAACAAGCGTTCGGCGGCACCGGCTCCCTTCCCGACATTCTGGATCGCGGCGCCTACATTGCCGGGCAGACGATGAAAGCGATGTCCGGCCACCAGGGCATCGACAACATCGACCGCGCCAAGCGCGTGCTCCGGTCGACGCTCGCGAAGGCCCTCGCGGACCAGAAGGGCAATCTGAACATCTACGAGCAGGAAGCCATCGAGAAGGCGCTGGCGGGCTCGTGGGACACGATTCCGAGTGCGACGGCCAACCTGTCGGTCATTCGCAGCCTGTTGGACGCCAAGGAGCGCGCCGTGCAGGGCGGGCGCGTCGTGACCACGCCGGGACGCACGTCCTCCGCTCGCGCCTCGACGGTGGATGACAAGCTGAACGCGGCCTTTCTCGCACCGGGGCGATGACCGATGGGCCTTACCGACGCCCAATCGGCCGCGGTCGATGAGTTCCTGGCGACCTACGCCCCGGACGACGCGCCGCTCGTCAAGGCGCTGCTGACCGCGGGCGAGCTGTCGAACGGCGATCCGACGGCCGTGTCGCCGAAGGGCGCGCGGGGGCTCATGCAGCTCACGCCGATCGCGCTCAAGGACATCGGGCGTGATCCCGAGACGTTCGACTACAACAATCCCGCCGAGAACCTGAAAGCCGGCATCGACTACGTGCGGAAGCTCCGCACGGACTACGGCCTCACGAACCCGCTCCAGATCGCCGCCGCGTACAACGCGGGGCCGGGCACGGTGCAGGACGCCGTTCGGCAGGGAGGCGTGCAGTACCTGCCCGCGGAGACGCAGAGCTACGTGCGACGCATGGCAGCAGCACTGGAGACGCCTGCGGAGACGCGGCGCGAGTCCCCCATGCCGCTAATGACCGACGCCGCCGATCCCGTAGACCGCTCCCCACGGGACAAAGCGGTCGACATCCCGGACGCGCAATCGCTCGTCGCGCAGTCGATGGGCGCACAGCGGAATGCGCTGCCATGGTACGCGGGACTGCCGCAACGCATCCTGGAGCCGTTGGCGGAGCTGGAAGTCGAAGGCGCCCGTCGCCTCACCGGCTCGGAACTGCCGCGGCTGTCGAATGAACGGCTCGCGACCGATGCCATGCAAAGTCTCGGGCTGGTCGCGCCCTCGCTGCCGATCGGACGGGTAGGGAGTGCGGTGGTGCAGGGAGCGAGCGGCGCGGCCTCGGCATTGTCGGATGCGGCCGAACGCCACGGCACGGCCGGCAAGGGCTGGACGGAACAACTGGCCGCGCTGGACGGCGCGGATGCGTTGAACCTCGGGACGCAGATCGTGCTCGGCTCCACCATGGGTGCGCTCTTTCCGGGCAAGAAAGCCGCGCCATTCAGTCCCCAAGGCGGCATTGCCCAGGCCCGCCGCGATCTCGACACGATGATGGCGCGACGCACGGCGGAACGGGCGTTGCCTCCCCCACGGCAAGGGGAAGTGACCGCGGCGTTCGCGAAGCTCGACCGCAACCTCCAAGTGGATGCGACGGCCTGGCGACAGGCGCTCATCGAGCACGGCTCGGTCAGTGGGGGCCAAGGCAAAGGCATCCCGAACGAAGTGCAGGCAATCGCGAACCGGCTCGTCCCGGAGATGAAAACCGTCATGCAGCCGGCGGGCGCGCAGATGCAGGGGCACGGGCTCATGGCGTCCATTCCCGTGTCGGTCCCGGTGCAGGTTCCCACGGGCCGCTACTTCGCGACGGCGGGCGATCTCATCGACGCCAACAAGGCGCTCGGGAACATGGTGAACGTCCCGGCCGCCCGCGGCGGCGAAGTCCTCGGGCATTCCGTCGGCAACCTGAACGCGCTCCGGGCGAAGCTCTCCGCGGAAATCAGCAACACCCTCCCCGCACAGCAGCGGGGGCTCTACGACGCGGCGCGGGCGACAGCGAAAGACGTGGCGCAGGATACCGCCGCCATGCGCCGCCTCGAACGCTACATGGTCCCGGAGGAAGGCTTGTTGAACGGGCGCGGACTGTTCGACGACCTCACCAACAACGCCGAGAAGCGCATCCAGCAATTCGGGAAGGATCGCTACCGCCAGCTCCTCGACTTCTCCCGGAGCGTCAAAGACATCTCCAAGCACCCGGAGAAAGCCTCGCTGTTCCGTCGCGCGATCACCGATGCGGTGCCGACGGCGGCAGCGATCGGCGGCTACGCGGCTGCGGGAGTGCCGGGGGCGGTGCTCCCGATTGCGGGCCGCGTGCTCTACGGCATCGCCACGAGTCAGTCGGGACGCCGCACGGTGGATGCACTGGCACGGGCGCCTCTCTACTCGCAGACGTTTCTGGCGGCGCTGGGACGCCTCTCGGCGGCACGGGGACTGCTCGGGAAGCAGATCGAGGCCGAAGCCTCTCCGCTCGCGGAACTCGGCTTGGCGGGACGCCCATGAGTGATGCACTCCGCGATGCGTGCGTGGTCCTGCTCTCCCTGCTCGGGTGTGCCGGCATTCTCGCCGGGGGCTACTGGATGGCGTCGCTCCCGCACCATCCCATCCCCGCGCCGAACTGCCAGCATCCGGTCAGTCTCGGCGATCAACCGTACTGTCCGACCCCGGTGCCGACGCCATGACGCCGGAATGGATGCAGGTCGCCGAGCGGGAATTGGCGCGCGGCGTTCGGGAGCTCCCCGGCCCCGCCGATAACCCGCGCATCGTCGAATACCACGCAGCCACGTCGTTTCGGGCGACGGACGATGAAGTGCCGTGGTGCTCGAGCTTCGTGAATTGGTGTCTCCAGCAGACGGGGCGGGAAGGAACACGGTCTGCCGCGGCGCGCTCGTGGCTCTACTACGGGGAAGCCTTGGAGGCACCGGAGTACGGCTGCATTGTCGTCCTCGCGCGAGGGAAGAATCCCGCGCAAGGGCACGTCGCGTTCTACACGGACACCCGCCCGGACGGGCATCTGTTGTGCCTCGGGGGGAATCAGGGGGATGCGGTCAGCATTGCCGCGTTCCCGACGGAGCGGGTGCTGTCCTACCGATGGCCCCGATGAGCACGCAGGAGTGGGGGGTGTTGTCCGAAGCCTTACGCATTCTCTCCCCGGCCCTTGGGGGCTGGGCCATTTTTCTCTTGCGTCAGATCCTCGGCCAACTGCGGACGCTCAACGGGCGTGTGACCAAGATCGAGGTATGGCAGGCGAACCACGACGCCCAGGACAAGGAACGTTTCGAGTCGATCCATCGGGAAATCGACCAGCTTCGCATCCTGCGGAGCTATGAAGGGGGACACGCATGAACGCGCTGGTGCAATGGACGCAATCGGAAGTCGGGCGGCGAGTGTTGGTGTGGGCCTCGGGCGCGTTGTCGCTCGCGATCCAGGGCGGGTTGATCCCGCTCGACATGGCGATTGGCCCGTGGTCGGTCGGGCAGCTCTTGGCCTTCTTCGGCCTCGGCGTCGCGGCGACCTCGGGCAGTCAGACGCGCAGGTAGATGCGTGCGCTCCTGGCAAAGCTGGCGCGCTGGATCATCCTTCGGACGTCCGGGGCTGCGCCGACGACGGCTGCCGCTCGGCGCGCTACTGGTCACGATAGCTAGCTGCACCCCGACCATTCGCGTGGACGGCCCCGCGTTCTCCGGGGTGACGACCGTCAACCCGCCATGCGACTGCGTGGTGCGACCGTCCGGGAAGGTCGAGCCTTCGCAGTAGCGTTGCGCTCGCGCTTCGTCTTCGGCTTGTGACACGGCGGGCACAGCACCCGCAACGCCGACGACGGCACGAACATCTTCGCGATATACCCGTCTCCCCCCACTTCGCCAACGGGCTCGATGTGGTCGACGTGCACCCTCGGGGTCCGTTCGTGGCACTGCTCACAGCGATAGTACCCGTCCGCATCCGTCGCCCGTTTGACCGCGAGACGGCGGGCCAAGCACCGCTGCCAGACCAGGCGCACCGCCGCATGCACGGCTTTCTTCTCGGCTGGCCCCCAGCCGTCCACCTTGGCGAGACGCTTCATCGCTCGGCGTCCGCGCGAACGACCTTGCCGAGAAACAGCTTGTGCCTCGCGGAAGCTTGGGCGTTGGCGCATGCTCGGCATCGAGCCGC
>FRDC01002073.1_pt2 | contig 44331 bp, 32 predicted proteins | sample 1106171 | NCBI WGS metagenome assembly FRDC01 (sample SAMEA3930566, study PRJEB13176) | freshwater metagenome | biome: Drinking water system; feature: drinking water; material: water | place: Singapore | collected 2014-12-20 | reverse complement strand
GGCCAGTCCCCCGGCCTGACGCCGGCAAGGACAAGCCTTTTTCCTTCTCTCAATCTGGCGGAGTATCGACAGGTCAGTGCAATCCAGAGACACCCCAGGGCCGAGTCGATCTGGCTCGTCGTTACTTGCGATTGGATGCATTTATGTCCACTTTCGCTAACAACTGCCTGCTTTCAGGCCATTCAATCAGAGAACGCTATCCGGCGTTTGTAAAAGCATCTTCCCCAACAGCAAAGCCTTGGATCGATTTTCTCGCCTCACAAGTCACCGAGAAAAATGTGGGTTTATTGAAACAGAGATTCAAAGACTTGGAAGTTGCAGCTTGGAAGCAAGACAAAACAAAGTATTGCAACCGCACCCAGGAGTTTTACAGTTCCATCAATGCGAGACAGTCAGAGCTCATCAGCAAGGTCTGCTCCATCCAACCCGACGCACCTTAACGCCTGGCCCTGTCTTTGCTTTTCAAAATCTAAACTACGTCTCCCGCCCCCTCATGGTGAGCGGGCGAGTAATTATTATTTGTTTAAAAAAGAAATACGCACTGGGCATAGGGATAATCAAAGCATGGTCCGTCTGAAAGCCGCTCTCCTTTTCTTGTTTTTAATGCATGGACCCCTCACTTCGGCCCGCATTTCTGGTTATCCATTTTTGCCCGGACCCCTCTATTTAGGTCCACCCCCTGGCGGAGTGTTTCGAGGCAGCAGTTTCGCGATTGAGCTGCGTCCGTCGGCTTCGGAAAACACACAACGCCGTCTCAAAAATATCTACGCCATCAAAACGTTATTGAGTTCTGTTCTCGGCGTATGCTCTGTTGTTGCTCCGGACTTCAATCAAAATTTTTCCTGTGATGAGTGGATCTCAGGTCGAACGTATTTGGTCATGACAGTGACACCGACCGAAAGTGCTGCCCGTTTTATGATTGTAAGCTATCCACCACCCACTATTCCTGCTCGTTACGCCAGTCTCGGTGCAGGATCGAGAAATGGAGTGCCTTGGGCTTACGCAAATCACGGCCCGACGAATCCTGGAGGGTTTCGCCTCCCCCTCGCGCTCACCGCTGACCATCAATTGAAGTATGTTGGCCGTCCCTTCGAATCCTATCCTGTCGCAAGAAATGCAACCGTAGAGGTTTTATTCAATCCAAGACCAGGCCACGTAACAGAGATTTCTACAGATAAACAGATGCAGGATTTTTTGGATTTTGAAAACGAAATCGACCAAGGAAAAATTCAGTTTTCTTTTTCAAATGACGGATACGTTATTGGCGATAAAAAGAAGCGAGTGGCGCTTCGCGTGCCCGCAGCCCAACTCGCCATTGAAGGTGTCGCTCGTCGATGTGCCTTCTGGAACTGCGCGCCTGCGCCACCAACCTCAACCCGTCGTTAAAAACAAAATCCTGCTGAAGGATGACCCTGCAAACCAGGGGCAGAAGCTGCTTCCGCCATATTCATTGAATTGAGCGGCCGGCAAGAACAATCTGGCGCATTATGTGTACACATTTGGAATCCGTAAAACCTTGGCCGAGGGATCGTGTTGGAATTCTGAAAGAACGAGGCTGATACACAATATAGACCTGCAGGTGTCGAGATTCCGTATTCACCATTTTTATATGTTTGAGCGCAGGTTTTTCCGGCTTCGGGAGATAAATAGATATCTTGATTATAGGCTCCGGGCGGAACAGTCGCTTCGACGTTGCTTCCTGCCGTACCTGAAGGCGATGCAGCCGTCCTTGGGCGCGAATCAAAATACTTGGCCGAGGAAAGACATTTTACTCTTTCACCTTGCGCTGTCTGCACTTCGGTATCAGAGATTTGAGTGGCACCGACATAGTTTGAACAAGGCTGGGAAAGATCAACATTTCCCGATCGAGCTCCCCCACAGGCAGCCAGAGCACTTGCTAAACCAACAGCCAAACCGCACCGACCGGCATTGTGAATCCATTTCACAAAAAATCCTCCATGTTCGTCGCCTAAAATATATGGTTGCTGATATCAAAAAGAGTGCCTTTTCGGAAATGGCTTGAATTAGATCTGACAATCGAAAGATTGAAAATCACCGACAAAAAACGGCTTCAATCGCGAAAAACGGCACTAACTTACCGAGATCAAAAATCCAAATTTCTTTGAACTAAATTTTTTAAGTATATGTACATGCGTTTGATTTTTTCGCGACATGCCTCTCATAAAATCGAGCTCATAATAATTCGCAAACAACAATTTGCGAATTCCCCTAAACTGCAATAGCCACACTAAACAAAAAAAGGATATTTTGATGAAACTGGACTCGCAGAATAGAATCCCGACGTCGAACGACACTAAGCCCCCTACACAAACTCTGTCAGGGTCAAGCCTACGGATCAAATTGGAAAGCCTTCTCAAACCGCTTCTCGAAAAACCTGTTTCTCTCTCAGAGAAAAAGAAAAACTCCAGGTGAACCGAAACTCAATGCGACTATCCGCTGCGGGTCTGTCCGTGGCCTTCGACAATCCAACGAGGAATTGTAAGCTCTTTTAGACCAACCGGCCCGCGGACATGCAGTTTCTGCGTACTAATCCCCAGTTCTCCCCCTAATCCAAATTCAAACCCATCAGTGAAACGTGTAGAGGCGTTCCAATACACAACTGCTGCGTCGACTTGCGCTTGAAATCGTCTCGCTCGATTCTGATTTTTCGTGATGATCACTTCAGAATGTCCAGAGCCGTGCACTTCAATATGCGCAAGAGCTGTTTCGAGATCGCTAACCACTCGACAGTTCAAAATGAGATCAAGATGTTCCGTATCCCAATCCACATTCTTCGCCATTTGCACATGAGACCCTCTAACCCAGTTCATCGTGTGCGGATCGGCACGCCACTGAAGTCCCACGGATCTTGTAGCTTGATCAAGCGCGGGCAGGAATCGATCTGCAATATTCTCATGAACCAGCACCGTTTCTAAAGCGTTACAAACACCCGGTCTCTGGGTCTTTCCATTGACGACAATTTGGATAGCCATTTCAAGATCACAATCTTCATCGACATAGGCATGACAGAGTCCACGATCATTTTTGATGATCGGCATCTTAGCCGTCTTTTGCACAAAGGAAATCAGACCTTCTCCACCTCGAGGGATAACGACATCAAAGATATCGTTTCTTTCTAGGAGTTCAGCGACAATTTGGCGATCAAAGTCCAGCACCCCAAGAAACGGCATTTGAGGTAAACCCGATTTCTTACAGGCATCTGCCATGAGCTCGTAAATCACTCGACTCGTATGCTGAGATTCAGTTCCCCCTCGGAGAACAATCCGATTCCCTGCCTTAAAAGCAAGAGAAAAGGCTTCTGTTATAACGTTGGGTCTAGCCTCAAAAATCATCAACAAAACACCCAGCGGCCCTCTCACTCGTTGCAAGCGAAGGCCGTTTTTTAATATCTTACTTTCAACGATCTCCCCGACTGGGTCGGCAAGAGCCCCCACTTGCTGAAGGCTTTCAGCCATCTGCTCAATTCGCTTTTCATTTAAAAGTAATCGATCCCGAAAAGCCGATGATTCCTTACCCGAGAGACCTTTTAAGTCTTTAGCATTCGCTTCTAAAATACTTGAAACAGCAGCCCTCAGATCCTCCGCCAGCTGCAAAAGCATATTGTTTTTCTGCTCGGCCGAGAGAAGCGCCAAAGCCCTTCCCGCAGACTTTAAGTCCTTCACCTGTTTTTCGAGAACTCCATTCATCGCCGTCCTCCGATGCGCGTTCCAACGGGCCGGCCTTCGGCAATTTCCAGCAGTTGCTTTGCAAGATCCGCACGAACAAGATGAGCCGGGATCTTCGCTTCATTCGCTCTTTGCGCTGCGAGAAGCTTTGAGTACATCCCGCCTGTTCCAACGCTTTTCCGACTCGAAGGCGCCGCCAGCTGCAAGTGCTTTTTTTGAACCTTTGGCAAATAGGGAATGATTTGCGCGGCCTTCGATCTCTTAGGATCCGCATCAAAGAGGCCATCCACATCTGTGAGCAACACCAATCGCTCCGCCTTCATCATGATCGCCACACGAGAGGCCAATGAATCATTGTCACCAAATCGAATCTCTTCTGTCGCGACCGCATCGTTTTCATTGAGAATAGGGACAATCCTCCACTGCAACAGCTGCTTTAAGGTATTTTGTAAATTGCGGCGGCGAACAGAATCCTTCATATCACCCGCAGTCAATAAAACTTGTGCCCCTTTCAACCCCGTCGACTGGAGGGCCAACAAATATTGGTCCATAACCAAGGGCTGTCCAATGGCGCTCAGCGCTTGTTTTTGTGGAAGAGTTCTATTTGCTCCTTGAAGACGAGTCTGTTTAGAGGCCCATGCTATAGCTCCCGATGTCACCCAGATCACATCTATCTTGTGGAGATGCTTGAGCTCTGCCACTTGCTGCATCCACGCTCGCATCAAAAGCGGTCCACCCTCGCAAACCATGTAACTTCCGGTCTTGACCACCCATCTCGCGTTCGGCATCCGCGCCTCCTTTTCCGTGTCCTCTTTAAAGCGTGCCGCGAGAGAAGAACTGGATCAAGTGCTTCATTCCATTCGACAAATTCTATAGTGCTGGATCCGCTTCCTTTAAGAAATCGCATTTGTCGCTTGATTTACGTAAAATGGACGTATAACCTGTTTTTACGTACTTTTTACGTAAATAGGAGAGGAAATGACCCCGCTGACTCCCAAAGAACTGAAAGTCCTCAACTTCATTCGCTTGTATTCGGAAAAACATCAATGCCCTCCCACCTACTCCGAAATCCAAGCAAAGTTTGATTACAAATCAGCTTCTTCAGTTCAACAGTTCATTGGGCAACTCGTGGAAAAGGGATACCTCGAAGCCCCTTTAGGGCAGAGTAAAAAGCGAGCCCTCCGATTGATCGAGCCTTCAGCCAGCGATGTTGTTCAACTCCCTCTGGAGGGGGTGGTCGCCGCCGGATATCTGACAGAAGCTGTACAGAACCGCGAGTCGGTGACCATCCCCCGATCTTTTTTAAAAAGCGGGGGCGAGTATTTTGCTCTGAAGGTCAAGGGAGACTCCATGATTGGTGACTGCATTATGGACGGAGATATTGTCATCGCAAAACGACAATCTACAGCTCACAATGGCCAAACAGTCATTGCTATGGTTGACACGGAAGCGACACTTAAACGTTTCTATCAAAAAAAGACTCACATCGAACTCCATCCCGCCAACAGCCAGTTTGAAATCATTAAAGTCAGTAAGAATTCCGATTTTAAAATTTTAGGCATTCTCACATGCGTGATTCGACAGCTTTAAAGGTACGCAGGACTCTTGCAGAACTAAAAAGCCTCCTTCAGGCTCCTGCAGAAAAAGAAAACCTTGCGTTTTCATTATGGCCTTCAGGACTTTCTCGCGGAGGCATTACAGCTATTTACGGATGTGGAAAAACCGAGTTCGTGGCGCAATTCCTCTTCGAACATCCAGACCTGCAGGTCGCATGGATTGAAGAGCAACTCTCGATCTTCCCTTTTGGTTTTTTACAAAGACAAATCCATCTGCACCGTATTTTATTTGTCGAATCGAAAACACAAACAGAATGGACTGTTTTGCAAATTCTAAAATCTCAAGCATTTCCAGTCGTTGTTCTCTATAGCGAAAGCTGTGACGACAAAGCTCTTCGTAGATTTCAATTGGCCGCAGAAAAAGCGCAGACTTGCTTCCTGTGGCTGACCTTAAAATCACCGAGCGGATGGATGGTCCAACGAATCCTTCACGTACAAAGATCAAAAGACAAACTCTTCGCGCGGCGTACAGATCTTGCGGCGAAGTGACCTGCTGCCTCAGGGCCCTATGCGAGTCATTTGCATTTTGCTCTCTTCCTCCAGTGCCCCTAAAACTTTAGCCGAGGCTTGTCTTCGCCTGAGTCCGCAAGTCGCTCTCGGAGAGCATTGGATTTTTCTTGAAATCTCCGGTTGCCGACATTTGTATTCAGAAACATCCTGCTTTTTGCGCCTTCAAACCATCCTCAAAAGACTCGGCCTTACGGCTCGAATCGCTGCCGCAGAAGATCCCGCGACAGCTCTTGCAAAAGCATTTTATCCTCAAGACAGAAATCTGCCCATTGAAGCTCTGATTTTTTACGCAAATCCCTTCCGCAAAACTTCGGAACTGGATAAATCCATTTCTCTCCTGAAACAATTAGGCATGAAGACCATCTCGCAACTCAAACAGATTTCGCCGACAACGCTCACTCCTCGGTTCGGCAAAGAATTAGCGGTTGCTCTGCATCACCTTGAACACACCCTCTTTTTGCCCTGGCCTCGATTCCATTTACCAGAAAGAATCCTTGAGACTCTTTGTTTAGATGATACGGATCTTCAGGATCTGGAACCTGTTTTATTTTTACTCAAAAACCTCGTTGACAAGATCTCTTTACGACTGAAGGGACGATGGCTTAAGGCTTCGGTGATCGAGATAAAAATATCCACAGAAAAGTATTCGACGGTGAAAAAGCCTTTTCGAACCTGGCGTTTGAACTTCGCTTTTCCGCAGGGTGGGACATTAGAAATTCTCTCCCTTCTCAGAGAACATCTAAACGGCGCCCTGACTCGAGAGCCTCTGGAGTCACCTCTTCGCCAAATCGAATTGGAAGTTTTGGAATATGTTCCCAGCGCCGCTCAACAAAAGAATCTGCTTTCAGACAAAGAAGAAGAGATGGAGAAGACACAAAATCTCATCTCACGCCTCGTCGACAGACTAGGGATAGGAAGCGTTTTTTTAGCTTCTCCTATCGAAAGTTTTTTACCCGAAAGAAGTTGGAAAAAAACTCTACAAACCTTCATAAAAGAGCCAGATCTTTTTAGCGCTATCGCCAAAAGGCCTCTGCGCCTTCTCAAACACCCCATTCATCTCAAGCGCGTGGATCAATGTCTTTTCAGCATGCATCGGCGCTGGAGGATTTTAGCTCAAAGCGAACCCGAACGCATCTCAGGCGAGTGGTGGCATAAAGATCAAGAGCGGGATTATTTTTGCATACAAACAGAAACCGAAGAACTTTGGGTTTATAAAATCCCAACCACTTCCGATTATTTTCTCCATGGAATTTTCGATTGATGTATGCAGAGCTTCGCTGCCAAACAAACTTTTCTTTTCTTACGGGCGCTTCTCATCCTGAAGAGTTGATCGAAAGAGCTCACGCCCTTGGCCTACCTGCTCTCGCCATCACAGATTCCAATGGCGTCTACGGGATCCCCAAGGCCTACTGGAAAGCCAAAGATCTGACCAACTTCAAACTTATCGTTGGAACTGAGCTTAAGATTCTTGACCATCCCTCTCTTACTCTTTTGGCAAAGACCCGACGTGGCTACGGCTGGCTCTGTCAAACAATCACTCAAGCTCATGCAGACAAAGAGAAGGGCCAAGCTTTTTTAACCATCAAAGAGCTTGAGCAACAGATGGCAAAGCCTGGTTGCGATGATGTTTTTTGCTTATCCCGTGAGGGTTCTAATTTTTTAGTGTTAAAAGATTTTTTTAAAGAGCATCTTTTTTTATCCATCTCACGATTTCTCGATGGACATGATGAGAGGCGATTACAAAAAGCTCTGCAGGTTCAAAAAAAATTCTCAATCCCTCTGGTGGCCACGAATGATGTTCTTTATCATGTTCGCGATCGCCGCCCCTTGCAAGATGCTCTCGTTGCCATTCGCGAAAATACTTCTATCTTCAATGCCGGATTTCATTTGCAACCCAACAGCGAGAGGGTCCTAAAATCCCCTCTTGAGATGCGGATTTTATTTAAAGATCTGCCAGAAGCCCTCGACAACACTTTAGAGATTGCCAAGGCCTGCACCTTTTCTCCCCAAGAACTTCGCTATCGTTACCCCTCTGAATGGATCCCGCGCGGCCACACAACTCAATCCTATCTCCATGAATTGACTTTAGCCCTCGCGAAAGAGCGTTACAATGGCCCGCCGCCTTTAAATGTCCTGAAGCAAATTCATCACGAACTCCAGCTCATCGAACAGCTGGGTTTTGCGGATTATTTTTTAACTATCTATGACATCGTCCACTTCGCTAAAAGCAATGGCATCCTCTGCCAAGGTCGCGGATCCGCCGCCAACTCCGTAGTCTGCTACTGCCTTGGCATCACTGCTATTGATCCCATTCGCATGAATCTGCTCTTTGAGCGATTCATCTCCGTCGAGCGCGGGGAGCCTCCAGATATTGACGTTGATTTTGAACATGAGCGCCGTGAGGAGGTCATTCAGTATATCTACGAAAAATATGGACGTGACCGCGCGGCCATGGTTAGCACCGTCGTCACTTATCGGCAGCGCATGGCTTTTCGAGAGATCGCTAAGGCTACAGGGGTAGATGTCGGAACTCTCTCCGCAAAAAAACTTATCCATGATTTTGATCAATACGCGCCGACAAGTCCTCTTCCCCATTGTCGAGAAATCATCGATCACCTCTCCGAAGAAATGGAAGGCTTCCCTCGTCACCTTTCCATTCATAGCGGAGGTTTTACGCTTTCAGCGGATCCACTCACCGAAATTGTCCCTATCGAACCCGCGCGTATGCCAGGACGAACCATCATTCAGTGGGATAAATATGATTTAGATTACTTGGGCCTTTTAAAAATTGATATATTAGCATTAGGAATGTTGTCCGCCCTTCAGAAAAGCCTCAAACTTGTAGGCAAAAAGCTGCACGAGATCCCCGCCGAGGACAAAGAGACCTATAAAATGATTCAGCGAGCGCAAACCGTTGGAACTTTTCAAGTCGAATCACGTGCTCAAATGAATATGTCCGGCCGCCTTCAGCCTGAAACTTTTTATGATCTTGTGGTTCAAGTAGCGATTGTTCGCCCCGGCCCTATCACTGGAAAAATGGTTCATCCGTACCTCCTTCGCCGACGAGGTTTGGAGCCTGTTTTTTATCCGCACCCTCGATTAAAGAATATTTTGGGCCGCACGCTAGGCGTCCCCATTTTCCAAGAACAGCTGATGAAAATCGCCATTGAATTGGGCGAGTTCTCACCGGGCGAGGCCGATCAATTGCGCAGAGCCATCGGAGCTTGGCGATCTAGCGGTTCTATTCAAAAGATTGCCGAACGGCTGCTGCAAGGATTGCGAAAAAATAAGATTCCTGAAGATTATGTTCATCACATCCTGGAACACATGAAAGGCTTTGCCCACTACGGATTTCCAGAAAGCCATGCCGCCTCTTTCGCGCTTTTAAGCTATGCCTCTTGCTACATCAAAAGACATCACCCTGCGGCTTTTCTCTGCGGACTTCTCAACTCTCAACCTATGGGTTTTTACGCTCCTCACTCCCTTATCGATGATGCCAAACTTCATGGAGTTCGAATTTTGCCAGTAGACCCACAGATCTCAGAATGGGAGAGCACACTCGAAGCATCCGCCGTACGCTTGGGCTTAAGCTCTATCCATGGGCTCAGTCGCCCCCATGCCAATCAGCTGATTGCCGCAAGGCCGTTTCGTAGCTTGCCTGATTTTCTAGCCAAAACAAATTTGCCCTTTGATGTCTTAGAGCGCTTAAGCATGGGGCAGTTTTTCAAAACTTTTGGCGCCGATCAACGCCACACTCTTTGGAGCCTGCTGCAACATCGAGTGCGGACTTCCTCCTCTCAGCTCGACTTGTTTTCCGGGCAAAGTTTCAACACTCCCTCCCCTTTACTCTTTGCTCCACTTAATGATTTTCAGGCTGTCTCGGCTGAATATACGGCATACCACCACTCCGCCACAGAGCACCCCATGTCCGCACTTCGTAAAATTCGTAAACTACCTTTCTTGACCACTCATGAGGCTAAGAGAAAACCTCCTCGCACCAACGTGCGCACCGCAGGCCTTATTTTAGTTCGACAAAAACCTCCGACAGCCAACGGCGTCTGCTTCAGTGTCATTGAAGACGAACATGGCTTTCTGGATCTCGTCTTGTTTAAGAAGGAGTTTGAGAAGTACAAAGAACTATTTCTTCACCAGTGCTTTCTGATTGTCAGCGGAACCATTGAACGTGACGGCCACTCTGTGAGTCTCATCGTCAAAAGACTCGAGCCACTTTGGAAAAGTGAGGATCCATTAACCATTGAACCTACGCAGTATTTCTGGTGACTGCGAGTTGACTCACCTTAAAAACCTTCTAATCATAAGGCCGTGGGAACTTTGTCAAAAAAAACGTCCAACCGAGCTGTAGGTCCTATTTTTGTTATTTTAGGCGCTTGCCTCTGGGGCACTGAAAGCTATTTTCGCGTTCAGCTGAATAAAAGTTTCGATGCTGATGTTATTGTCTTTGTAGAGCACCTTGTTTGCATATTCATTACCCTTCCGATCTTTTTAAATTCTGGCCAACACCTTCGTGGCTACTCGAAAAAAACATGGATTTACCTTCTTTTGAGCGGCTCTCTTGGCAGCGCTATTGGCGCCTATTTTTTCACCGAAAGTCTTCGAACCCTGAATGCATCCGTGGCCAATGTCTTACTCAACTTCCAACCGCTGATTGCCGTATTTTTTTCAAGCTTGCTTCTGAACGAACGAATCAGCAACACCGTCATCTTCTGGGGAACGCTTGCCTTGGCTGCAGGCCTAATGATTGTTGCTGGTGATTTTTCTCTAAGCCAATTGCAATTTGATCAAGGCCTATTGTTTCTCGCGCTGACAGCTTTGAGCTGGGGTTTCAGTACTGTGGCCGGTCGCGGAATCATGCTCGAAATGCCTCTCAAACAGGCTACTTTTCTACGTTTTTTTGTTGGTGGAATAACGCTTCTCGCCCTCCTTCTTTTCAAAAACAAACTTGGGTTGATCGACACCTCCAACATCGTGATTCATTCCAAAGAGTTCCTAGGGCTCGGCATTGTGTCCGGCACCTTACCCCTCTTCTTTTACTTCTACGGCTTGGCAAAAACTCCCGCTAGTCTTGCTGCCTTTTGCGAAATGACTCAAACAATTGCAGCGGTTCTTCTGACCTGGGGCGTGATGGGACAGAGTTTAACACCCCAACAATGTGTGGGCTCAGCAATTCTCCTCTTCGCCATTTACAAACTGAACTCCTCAAAAACTCACCTTCCCGAAAACATGATAGGACCTTCATGAAAAGATGGCCTCTATACTCTTGGGTTCTCATTGGAATTCTCTGCGGTGGGATATTCGGCGCACTCGCCCCAGAAACAGCCGTCTCTTTTAAAATTCTTGGCGATAGCTTTATAAACTTGGTCAAAATGCTCATCGCCCCTGTGATCTTTTGCACGGTCGTTACCGGGCTTGCGGCTCATCAAAATGCAAAGACGGTAGGGCGCACGGGATTAAAAGCGATTCTATATTTCGAAGTCCTCTCGACCCTAGCCCTTTTCATCGGGCTCCTCATTGCCAATATTCTAAAGCCTGGGGACGGATTTCATGTCTCACCAGCTTCTCTCGACAGCGAAGCCGTAAAAGACTATGTCCAACGCGCTCACAGCACTTCGCTTTTTGATTTTTTTAGTCATCTCATTCCTCATCAATTCATTGATGCCTTTACGGGACAGGGGGATCTGATCCAAGTTCTGATTCTTGCCGTTTTCTTTGGTCTTGCCCTTGGGCGCTTGGGCGAAAAAGGCCGCCCGCTCTTTCAGATCATCGAACAGGCGGGCCAGGTTTTCTTTGGCATTGTTCATATCGTGATGAAATTGGCGCCCCTCGGAGCGGCAGGCGCCATGGCTTTTACGGTGGGGAAATTTGGGGTCCTTGCGTTGGCCCCTCTTTTGAAGCTCATGGCCAGTTTTTATCTCGCATGTTTTCTATTTATTTTTGGCGTTCTCGGGTTCGTGGGCTACATCGTGGGTTTTAACATATTTCGCCTAGTTTTTTATTTACGGGACGAGCTTTTCATTGTCCTGGGCACCTCTTCGTCCGAAAGCGTTTTAGCGCCTGTAATGGAAAAGCTCGAAAAACTGGGTTGTCCAAAACAAATTGTAGGGCTCGTGATCCCTTCGGGCTACTCTCTCAATTTGGATGGTACAAACATCTATCTAACACTCGCCACGCTCTTTGTTGCACAAGCTTTGGATATTCAACTCAATCTTGGCCAACAGCTCAGCATCTTGGGAATTGCCATGTTGACGTCCAAAGGGGCCTCGGGCGTGACGGGAGCAGGCTTTGTGACATTGGCGGCAACACTCTCCATTGTCCCCGATGTACCCCCCGCAGGTCTTGCACTCATTTTGGGGGTGGATCGCTTTATGTCTGAAGCTCGTGCACTCACCAACATTATTGGCAATAGTGTTGCTACACTCGCTGTCGCCCGCTGGGAAAAGAACTTAGATGCGCGTCAGCTCCATGCCGAGCTCGATAATTGACGACACCACCCAGAGTTGTGGTAGGGCCACCAATGAAACTTCGAGAAAGGGAAGATCATGGCTTATTTGCTTTTGGGTGTTTTATCGATCGTTACAGCTTTCTCCTATGCGATCCCCCCCGATTCGCTACCAACGAATCCAACTGCGATTCAGTACATCGCTCTGGCCTACGAAAGTGACCGTCGACCTGACGAAGTCGTCGCCTCAGGACAAGCCCCCCGCCTCCTCTTCAAAGCCCTCGAGAACAGGACGGCAAATTGTTCTGAAGCCGAAAGACAGGCGCGCATTCAAACCTTCGGACGATTGCTTCGCTTAGCTTTGACTCAGGAAGCTCAAAGACAAGTCATGGGCGTAAGTCAGATGGGACTGATTTCCGGGAGCCCTGAACGCGATCTTATATTTCTCATCGAACCCACCGACACCCAACAAATTTTGGGTATCAAGGTGCTGAGAGAGATCTTATCGTACTCCATGGATACCGTAGCCGTTAAGACCGCGGCTCAAGAGATGGAAGCCACCTCTGCACATCTCATGAATGTTGCTCTTGAAAATGGGTCCTTAGCTGGATTGAGTGGCAGCGGAGTTCAGCACATTTTTGATGCCATCGATCAACTCGAACTCCTCAATCTCTCCTACTCACGCGCAGCTCTCGAGACCGTTTTGACCCATCCTGCGGGCCGGAAAGATGACACTCGCCAGAGAATCGCACGCAACGCCGCAAGCCTGGCCCTTGCTCGCGCACTCACAAAAGACGGACATCCGCTTTTTTTCGACCAGGAGATTCTCGTTGGTTGGATGAATAGACGCCAAGAGCTGGATGGCCTCCTAGAGCAGCTTTCTTCCCAGCGCTCGAGCCGAACTACAGGAGTTGTGGTCGGACTCAGTGCTTCGAGCTTGGCCTTTGTGTCGGGAACTGTGGCTCTCTTCTCTGAGTTTGCAGCCTCTCTGGTGGCATCGGTCGGATCTACCGCCCTTGGGGGCCCCCTCGTTCAATTGGCTACAGATGCTCCAACCCTACTTTTTGGCGCTTCTTGTGCGAGTTTATTGGGTTCAGCTACTTGGTTCGTGATAAAGAGCACGAAAGTAAGTACACTCAAAAGAAAAGTCCGCGAACTGCGCGATCGGGTTGCGGAAGTCGAAAATCAACTGCGTGGAAAGCTTCTTGGGGCCAAATAGATATCTGATCATTCGTTTTTCAAGTTTGGGCGACGTTGGACAAGCTCTACCTGTCGCCGATGCCATCAAAAATAACGACCCGAAAAGCCACGTGGCCTGGATTGTCCGTGAAGATTTAAAAGGTCTCGTGACCCTTTCTCCTCATGTGGACGAAGTCATTGGATTTTCTAGAAAGCTTGGGTTCCAAGGCCTTATCGGTTTGGCGAAGACCTTGAGCCAGTCCCCATGGACCCACGTTTACGACGCCCACAATAATGTCCGATCCCACATTTTCATGTTTTTCTTCCGTCTATTCTGTTTGTTAAAGGGACGACCGTTTTTCCGATTCATCCGCAGAGGTAAAAGCCGATGGGCTCGTTTTCTTTTTTTTCAAATTGGACTTCCAACAATTCCCCAACCGTTTCGAAGCCTAGTTAGTTTTTTGACCCCGTTGAAGCCCTGGATCGGACCGGTTTCACAACTCCCGTCCCCACCGAGAATCGCTGGCGCAGCCAACGGTCTTATTGTCGTCGCCGCCTCCGCTTCCTGTGACCTAAAAAGATGGCCCATAGAGAATTTTGCAGAAGTCATTCGCAGTCTTCCGGAATATCGCTTCGCCCTCGTCGGAGGCCCAGAAGATCAATTCGTCCGAGAACTCTCCAAAGTCGCGCCCGATCGAGTTATCGATTATTGCGGCCGATTGAGCTGGCGACAGACCGGCGAGCTCGTTGCCGGATCTTTGATGGTCATCAGCAACGATACGGGCGTCGTTCATATTGCCGATTGGATTGGCAAGCCAGCCATCGCTTTGCGAGGAGCCGCGGCCTTCGGTCATACAACCCGAGCAAGCAGCATCATTATGGAAGCAAAACTTCCGTGTCAGCCGTGCTCAAAAGATGGACTAAAGCCCTGCAAGAATGTCATTCTTAAAAAATGCCTACTCGATATCACTCCCAAGAGCGTCGTTCACCAGGTACGACAGATCTTGGACTCACAATCTATCGCCTCTTCGTTTCCCCTCTCTTAATCACAGGTTTTTTTTGCGCGCGTTTTTTTTCATCTAAAATCGCAGCTGGTTTGAAGCTAAGGGGACCTCTGAAACCTTGGTCCGCAGATGAGGCTCGACCCGTGTGGATTCATGCAGCCAGTGGTGAGTTCGAGTACGCAAAACCTGTGATCCGGCTCCTGAAAGAACGCCACCCTGAAACCCCAGTGCTCGTAACTTATTTTTCTCCATCCTTTCAAAAGCAGGTTGAGTCTTTTGAAGGCGTCACGCTCGCTTGTGCATTACCGTTGGATTTAAAAGGCCCGCTTCAGCATTTTATAAAAAACTATCGCCCTCGAATACTCCTGATCGCACGAACAGATTTATGGCCCGAAATGCTGGCTCAAGCAAAGTACGCTGGGATTCCGACAGTCCTCTTCTCGGCCACGTTTGGCCGCTTGTCGTTTCTGCAAAGGCTGATCAAAAGTTTTGCTCTAAAAAATGTCGATCGAGTTTTTTGTGTTTCTGACATCGACACAGAAAATCTCAGAGCCTTACCGACGCCACCGCCCGGCGAAACACTGGGCGACACTCGCTACGATCAAGTTCTAGAACGCCTGAGAAAACCGAAAGAGCACAAACCCTTCGCTCACTTTAAAGTACCGACCCTCGTCGCAGGCTCCACATGGCCTGAAGACGAAAACGAACTCCTGCAGGCCTGTGCTAACTTTATTCAAGAGGGTCGCCTTCGCTTGATCCTTGTTCCTCACGAAACGACAAAAGAGCATATCCGCTTTCTTTGCTCGGAGCTTGAGCGTTTGAAACTTCCATTTGAACGTTATTCCGATGTCGCAATCCCATCAGCTCCCGTTGTCATTGTCGATGTCGTCGGCATTTTAGCCGAGATCTATCAGCTGGGCGACCTGGCTTTCGTTGGCGGATCCTTCCGCCGAAGTGTCCACTCTGTAATGGAACCCTTGGCGACGGGACTCTTAACCGCCGTGGGTCCTTATCACCACAACAACCGCGAAGCTTCGGAATTTATGAAAATCGAAGCGGCCCATGGCTTAACGGCGGTTACGGAACTTCGTTCGAGCGAAGCCCTCTCTCACTGGGTGGAGCGAGCATTAGCGCTCCATGAATTTCCAAAATCTAAAATTATTCGAGCGGTGACCCTGCGAACCCAAGCCACCTCTAAATTGCTCGACCGAATCAATGCTCTTTATAAGTCTCAAATGACTCAGGAGTGATCACAATAAATCCAGGAGCGGTCGAAGACGTTCCCAGATAAATCTCTGAGAGCTTCTTAATCGAATGATCCCAAATTTCATCGGAAATATCTAAATGCGGATCTTCAAAATACCATCGAATCGGATTTGTCGGGATTTGAATATGAGAAAAATCCAAAATAGAGAAACGCGTTTTATGCTCTTGTCTTTTGACCATCTCCAACCAAGCCGCTGAGTTTGGATTGTTAGAGCCCATCACCTTGGCGACTTCACTGGGATTGAGTGGCCCTACTTCCCTCGATCGGCCGAGTGTTCGAATATCCAACCGACCTTCCAGAGCTTGCTTATCTCGCTCTTCAATTTCTTTTCGCCATCGATCCGCTTGCACTAAAGCTCGATCTCGATTTGCCCGCTGTTCAGGGTCACGCGGCACTCCATCAGCCAACGAGTCCGAAAAAGCCTGCATTTGCCGGCCGACATTTCTTTGCTCAACAGGGATTCCTGGATTAAACGACCTGGCGTCATTTTCTGTATCTGAAGGCCCTTGGAAGATAATTCCACCGGGCTCCGACTTGTGATGAGCCCTTGTCATTTCTAAACGCCGATTTTCTTGCACGCGGTCCGCTTCATCTCGTCTCAAAATCTCCTTGGTAGCGTGTTTCAAATCCACAGTGTCGACAAGCACACGCATAAATTTAGAGAAGTCAGCTGAACCTCGCAAAGTCAAAAGCCAGGGGTGAGTTTTGAGCGTTCCAGGATCATTCATGTCACCTTCCACAAAATTCTGTGAAATGTAATAGTAGTTCTCACGCAACATGGCGGGAGTCTGAACGGATTCGCCCGTACAAAACAGAATTCCACGTGTCGAAAGATTTATTTTTTGATCCACTGTGAGCCGATTCGTTGTCGCTCCAAAGAAATTCGCTGGCCCCATTAAGAACTCAGGACGCACACCGATGGTTATACAGGGCTCATATTCGCTGATCGTGACATTGAACTTGGCCATTTGAACCACAAGATTCGTTGCCGCGCTCGACGACATTCCAAACTGAGAAGCATTGGTCTGACCCCGATTCACGCCCAAATTTCCGCCAATAAACCCAAACCATTTTTGAAGGACATCATAAAAATTCGCACTTCCGGGTATGATTCCCGACGGAATCTCCGGCACTCTTAGATTCAGTTGAATGGAACGTTTGAAATCCTCCGAATGTGTGATCCGCTTATCCGCATTCACATGGACGTTAAAGGACATCCCCCTCTCAAAACTGTAGTCCTTCAGTTCTTGAATCTTAAGGCGTTGATCGACTGCAAAAATGCCACTGAGCCCGGTGACGCTTCCATCTTGCCCCCTCTTGTATTGGTACTGTTTGCATTGATCATATATTGCTGAGAGTGCGTCCTTGCTCTTATAAAACTCCGCCGTTGTCATGCCAACTCGCTTCGGCAGAAAATCATGAAACCAATAAGCGCACATTCTTAAACCCAATTCAGGCTCAATCTTGCCGTTCACGAGCAATTGATCCAAATCGGATCGGTTGGCGGCACGAATTCCTCGATCGTTCGAATCATAGAGTTTCGGATGCACGGATCGTGTTCGCCGCATTTCACGCATCACTTCATCGCGGAGCTCCTCATTGCTAGTCGCTATAAAGAAGTCGCGGCGAAGAAAGTAGTTGTTATCTTGAATTATAAACTGATTGAGGCCGCCTAAAAACCCATCAATCATATTCCGATGAGGGAGTGCCTTATTCACACGCGCTATCGTCTGGTCAGAAAAGCGATTTCTTAGGCTTTTTTCATCGAGTTGCAGGTATTCCAAATTTGAGTTTTCGGCGTAGTAATGAAACGAAGAGAAAAAATCCATGTCCTCTTCGGTCATGCGATCCAACTTAACCTGTTCTTCCATCAATTGGGTCACAGAGACGTTCTTCAAAGGACGATTCGATTCTGATTCAAAGTACTTCTGAAACTGAGAGTATCGATGTTTCCGATGAAGATTCACAAAATCCTCGGGGCCAGGGGGCAAGTCCTTAACATTTTTCCATTCTGACTCAGCCTTATGAATTTTATCGCAAATCTCTCGCTCTAAACAGTCAGACTCGTCAAGCATGTCGGTCGCCCACATACTCGAAGAAAAGGAGTTCGAAAGAGGAATAATGGGCCCCACAAACGTTCGAGCCCGCAGCCCCGTCCCCTCAGGCCCAGTCGATGGGAGAAGGTAAGAATCAAACGCATGCGGATCTTTCCCTCCATCAGGAAAGGTCATTGGCACAGACAAATTAATAACCCGGCAAGCCTCAATTTTCTTTTGAGCGTACTCACCTTCAGGCCCTGCCATTTTCAAGAATTCCTTGTTTTTTTGTTCAAAGCTGTATTCACAAAGCTTTCGCTCGTCCAAGGGCTCGAGCTCAACCAACAAGTTACTTCGAACACGCATAAGTCTTAAGTCTGCAACAGAGAAGTATGTCGGAGTTACGATCACGCCCCCTTGAACTAAGACCACCTTCTGATGAGTATCCAAAAACTGTTTCACTTCCCCGTGGTCATCATAATATTTTTGTAAAGCCGTCTTCAGTAGGTAAAATCCGTCGCGCAACGACTCCTTCTCACCCCGACCTTTAACAATACTGTTGTACCTCGTGACCAAAGGTTCAATCCGGAACAAGACGTTCTTTTTAACTTTCATGTTCATGAAGCGATCAATCTCGTAACGAAACGAAATGGTCTCGTAACGGAAGTTAAAAAGAATTAATTGAGAAGCTTGATTTTCCTCCACCTTGGATTCTTGGTCATTGTAAGCATAGACGCCACCAAACGATTCGACATCCTGTCCAAATGTGAAACCCCAATCCCAAGGATTGATCAAAGCCGTCCTTCGGCTTTTAAATTCATTGTCATCTTCTTCGAGGGTCGGCGGTGGCGAACCCGAAAAGCGAACATCATAAACGTGCTTAAAATAATGCTCTTTGATGTAGTATTGGTGCTCCAGGGTATCGAGCCAGCTGAGGCATGGCGTGGCCGATTGAGTTCTATACGGCTCCCTATTATTAAACACGTCATTGAGCTTTACGATTTTTTCGCGTTGGCCGTTGCTATCGTAAATAATCCTGTAAACATCGAAGGGAAGGCCCATGAGCTTTTGAGTCGCGCCCGTCGAACCACCATTCGTAATACATGTCGACACAGAGAAGAGCAGGGTTCTCTTTGTCGCCGTCTCTCCGGGCATCACTCGCTTAAATCGCGGTTGCAGTGGCTCCAAACGAAATTGCTCATTGGAGCGGCGGGTATTTTGATGTTCATAGGTGGCGGTTTTTGAAGTGCTTTCTTCTGTCTTCCCAAACCAGCTATCCAAAAATATCAGCTGTTGGCCGTAGTGTCCTGTCTGCTGCAACTGCAGATTTTTATTTAAGGCGTATGCCTTCTCCAAAGTTTCTCGCACTTCGGTCGTGAGGGGGCGAGGCCTAAACCCAAAGGAATAAGCCGTGCAATCTCCCAATTGAAAAATCCCATCGAAGGGGCGAAGTCCGGGCGGACCATTGACCGGCTCGACACGAAGCCCGAGCTGCAATTCACACATCTGCCCCACTTCCTTAGGACGAAAGGAAACTCGCTGTTGAAATTCATAATCGAAGAAATTTTTCTCCAAACCTTGATCCGAATTGGGCTGCAAGACGACTTCAGAAATAATTTTACCAGTCGCTTCTTCTCGAACGACCTCGCGGAGCATGGTCGTGACTCGAAATTTGCCTTTTCGCAGAGGAACAGGAAGCCAAAGTTTATCTGCTCCATGAGTAATGAATTGGGGCTTGAAACGAAGCACATAATTATATTCCGCGAAGCCTTTGGAAATTGAAGAAGAGTCGCTTTCGACCGTAACATCCCGGATATAAACAGGTGCATCGACACTCATCACGCCTTCGGCGTCACTACCCATCAGAGCGCGATTGGGGTCTTTGGTTTCAACTTCGTAGCCCAAAGGAATTTTCGCGCCATGAGGAGGAGTACAATCCAAGAATTCACTACGCTTATTAGCAGCATCATCCCCGCGATCTATCCATGGATTCACGCATAACTGAATCTGCGTGGCTCCCCGATTGATCTGCGTGGCTCCCTTAATTTGTCTGTTCAGCTGGATATACTTGCTGTCCGCCAAGTAATTGTACGGAACTTCTTCATTCCACTGCATGTATCCATTCGTGTCCGTTGAAGCCGGTTGGCCCTTTTTCTTTACAGAATCCCAAATGAACATAGGCTGATTCCGCAAAGGCGCGCTATCCAGCCGTTGAATCAACCGAACTCGAAAAGTATAGGTTCGAACTGTCGGCATATCCCACGAATTGAACTGCGTGGGTGCAGCCTGTACTAACTCAACTGTGTTGGGCAAAAACGTCGCAGAAGAGGCAACCGCTGTTTGCTCCGTCCCTCCATAACCTGCGCCTGCCGTCTGCTTTTGCCCTTTCACACAGGACACCGACAACAAACAGAAGATCAAGCCACCGATGATGCGGCTAGAGCAAATTTTCATAGCTGGTCTCCAAGAAGATTTCAAAAAAATCTGATCGGGTCTGTCCATTCGCGGATTCATTAATAACATCGGCGTTGATATAACGGCCGAGAATCGAGAATTTTGATTTTGGTAAAGTCAACTTCAATTGACCACCGCTCCCTTCGCGGTTGTTGTGAGAAAATCGGCCATCGTTGTAGACAGCAGGAGCGGTATCCGATTCATTGAAAAACGAAATAAATGCGGGACGCACTTCAATTGTAGAGAAACAAAAGCAGACATCGCCGACCAAAAAGATCGCCGAATTATAGGCCTGGGGAGCTCGTAGATTGCGAAGGGTTTGAATCTCTAGGCCAACTGAATAGTGCGGCAGAAAATTCCATTCTTCACCCAAACCAAATGCGATCCCATCAAAGCCATAGGCAAAACGAGAACTCGTCGGCGAAGAATCTGGTGTCAACGTGTTTCCTAGACCGTACCCATCCGCAGCCACAACAGAAGGCAGGTTTTGATAGCTATAGTGAAGTCCAAATGTGGCAAGCCGAAAAGTATTCGAGGGTCGCCAATCTACTTTCACACCTTGGCTAAAGTAAGTCGGCGTCGCTTCTTTCTCGACACGGTTGGAGTTCAAACTTCGAGAGGTGGGCACCCCCTCTTGGGCATAGAACATCGTCGAGAAGTCACCAGTGACAAACGTAAAACTCTGCGCCGCTCCAGGAAACCCTCGGTCATCCACCAAGAATGGAATAAAATGAAAATTGCGTTGTTGGTTGATCACACCTGCGCTGAGGGCCAAGGGTTTCCACGGCCGGTACTCGAGTAACCCTTGCTTCAAACGAAAGCCTTCATCGAACGCATCTGAGACCACATCTTGCTGAGCTCTTTGCGAGAGCAAAAGCAAGTGAACGTCTAGCTTCAAAGTCAATTCGTCAATGATGTGATAGCCAAAACTCGATTCAGCACGAAGACTTCCCGCCGTTCTTTCATCTGAAAGTGAGGAAGACTGAGCCATCCCCAGTTTCATCACAATTTTTAAATCGTATGGTTTTACCTTCGAGGTTTTTACATCCTCGAAGATCGCGGAATTACTACTGAGTGAATTTGCAGAACCTTTTGCCCTCGAAGTTTCAACGGCCCACAAAGTTGACGTCGACAGCAGCAGAGGGAGGCAAAAGAGAACACCTCTCCGACAGCTCAAAATCCTTTGAGTAGCCACCTGAATGTCGATCACCAAACTTTCTCCTCGAAAGCGGATGGTCCAAAATTCTCTTCGATCTTTGTAAACAGCGATTTAGCCAGTTGAAATTCGCGCACATAATACCTTGAAATTGCTATCAGTTCCAGAGTTCAGGACGAATTAAACACAATCCTGTAGCTGACTTCGAGCGGCTTATGAATTTAATTCAAGAGTTGCTCAAGAAAGAGGAGAGAACGACTTCCAAACCAACTGAATGACTCGCCATTTACTAAAGCCATTGGCGATCTTTTGAACATCTCCAGTAACAAATCCCTATGCTGGGCGAACGGATATGGTTCCGAGGAAAATAATAAGAGAGAAGATTCGTCTACCATCGTCGGTAAAGGGACGACAGGGTACTTTTCGAGCGTATCTACTAAAAGCTTTCCCATACCGACTTTCTCAAGAACCGAACCAATAAAGGTGCGACGATCGACGATCATCCAGGGCTCTTTCCAAATCACATAGTAGACTTTCAAGATTTCTCTCTCTGGAGCCCTCCACCAAGAGAGGAGTCCCGACACATTGCGCCCATCAAATTCGAGAGGGGGATGTGTCGAGATCTTCCTCCAGCGAGGCTCCAAATCTTGCAATGGTTTGCTGACAAATTTTTCCGCCATTCGCCGAATTTCTCTCGGCAGATCATCTAAATGCTCAATGTGAGTGACAAATGTTTCGAGTGGACTTTGATCCGCCATGCGTTTTGGATTCTCCTCTTGATCAAGGAGCAACACATCGGCCTTGAGACCTTTGACAACGGACCAACGAATGTCCTTGGTGCCGCCGACAATGGGAATGGCCTTCACCGCGGTGTTCGGATGAAGGCAGTAACGCGTTCGTCCAACAACCTCCACCCCACATTCAATCAGAGTCTCGGTCCACGATGGGACCATGCTTATCACTCTCATCTTTCCTCACACCGTAAGGGCAATGACGACAACCGCTCTGACAACAGTATCCTCGCTTGCGCAGGAAATGCTCCGTGAACACGATGTTATCACCCTCGTAATAGAAATCTTGACCTTCCAAAATGGGTTCGGTTTTATCTGTCATCGCCACACTGAAATTAAGGAGCTTTACCCTATGTTTCAACCACTTCGTAAAATAGTCCCTTGTGCCTACCAACCCGGTGATGTCCTTGTTGTTTTCGGCGAAGTCTTTCAACGAGGCTACATCAACGGACTCATCGATGAGGCTCGAAAACACCAAATGAAAGTCATTTTTGGTACTGTCGGGCGCCGCGACGAAAACGGGGCCTTGCGCCCCCTGACCGCCGATGAACTCGCGGAAAAGGATCAACCTCTGATCAATGTTCCTCTCGAAGCTGGTTTTGATTTGGAAGCTCCGCCCGGGGGCAAATCACCCTGTCAGCAGCTCGAGGGGGTTAAACTCTCGGAGTGGCTAAATGTTAAACTCGATTACGACCAAATTGAGATCTCGCGCAAACAAGGCGAAGAGCGATTTAAAAAGTCTGTTCAGCAATTTATGAATGAGGTTGAAAAGCTGGTTCCACAGGGAAGCAATATTTTATTTGCTCACACAATGGCCGGTGGCGTTCCTCGAGCAAAAATCATAATGCCAGCGTTGAATCGCGTCTTTAAGGGCCACGGCGATCGCTACTCTTCCAGCCGCGAGTTCTGGCAATCGCCATTAGGGCGCCTTTGTGATTTGAGCTTTATGGAAGTGACGGCCAATACATTTCAACACTTGATCGAGCTGTCGGCACCTTTGCGTGAGAGACAGCGAAAAAATGGAAAGTCTGTTTCTTATGTGGCCTATGGCTATCATGGCACTGAGATTCTCATTAACGGTGAATACCGTTGGCAATCTTACTCTCCTTACCTCCAAGGATTCGCAAAACTGCAGCTCGAGAAGATTGCCGAAAGGGCATTTGATCAAGGAATTCCAACTTGCTGCTTCAACGCACCAGAGATTCTCACCAATTCCAGCAGTATTTTTCTAGGTGTCGAAGTCGCTCTTTATCCTTTACTGGGAGCATTTGCGCAGGAGGGCCCCAACTCCACAGCGACGAAAAGATGGATCTCTGAATGCGAGGCTTTACTGAAAGAAGGCCAAACACTCAAAATGATTTTAGAGCGAACTAATCAGTATTTTTCATCTAAGACGATCGCGAAGGATTGGAGCGACTATGATCAATGGCCGCAGCACAACGGGCCCGAGCAAATGGCTCTCATGCGCGAGGTTTCCACGGACATCTTGAACCGACATAAAGATGAAAAACATTTGCTGACCGCTGTACTGAGCGAAGTCGTATTTCGAGCTTGTGGATCCGCCATGCTCTGCGAGGGATATAAACCTACAAAACCCGTTTGGTGGATTGGCCACGACCTCGTAGCTCGCCACGCTTTAAATGAGTCTCTGTAAATCTGTTGGCAGCAATCTATGCGATTCCGTTCGTCTCTTTCACCTGAGATTCACTACTATAGCGACTTCGACTACGAATCTGTCTTGCAAGAATCTCCGCCCGAAGACTTACGGTCGCTTTCTAGAATAGATTGAACGATAACCTTGAAAGCTCGCATGACTTCCATGCGAGTCAACCGAAATCCCCAACCCGCGACCCGCGCTGTGAGACCAATCCATAGATCCTGAGCGGTATCTTCAGGAATTTCGCCGTAATACAAAATGTAATTAAAAGCGTAGCGAATCTTCTCTTCGTTATTCAGATTTTTGCCCATACGCAAAGCTGCTTCTTGGATGAGTTTTCGGTAGATCGGATAGGCCTTTTGAACCTCTCGATCATCAAGAACATCATCTAGGTTTTCATCGAAACGGGTAAATACGGCTTCGATGTACTGTAAAACGACAAGCATGCTCGACATCTCTTGTTGCTCTATCCAATCTTTGGCCGTTCGGGAATCTTTGACGGAAACTAAGAGGGTAGAGACAAATTGCAGCTGATCCTCAAACGTGAGCTTCGCAAAGTAGGCCTGCCAGCGAGGCATACCTTTCAACCTCATCAACAGGTTGCGACTGAGATCTCCGAGAAAACAAGATTTTTCAATCATGCTGTCCTTGAACGGATCCTGTGGCGCTGAATCTGGCGGCTGACAGCGTTGCAGGTAGTCCGCGTAGAGACTCCTCCCCTCTAAGCCACCAGAAACCAAGAAACTAAGCAGCTCAGCGCCAGATTCAAAACTCAAAAATCTCTGGCGAGGATTTTCGCTGGTTTCGTCATAACCAGTCCCCGTATACGTAAAGAGTTTTCCCTCCAAGAAACTTCTTGCCCCGGCCTTACAATTGCGTGGATCAAATATGTGAAGACTTTCGCCAAAAGGCTTGAAGTCCATATAAAACTTCTGTGTCTCACGCTTGCTCACACCCCATGCTTTGCCTCTCTCACTGCTTTCGGCATAGCCACGGACCAACAAACGCAATGCCGAAAGCATGAGATTTTTCCAAGACAAATCCTGAAAGGAGTAACCGATCTTATAAGTCGCCAACTCCTTTTCATTGACTAGAAAAACCCTCATAACATCGTTGGGCCATGGAGCGACCAACGGCCGACTGTTGCGCACGAAACGCAAATAGGAAGCAAAGTAACTTTCATCCCCAGTAAACACATTGCGCAGACGATGAGCGAGATCCTCCGGCTCAAAGGAGTTACGAATGTTTCCAGAACGAAGCCACATGTAAAGCGGATTGTAACGAGGCGCCTCTTGAGCCAGAAAAAAATCATTTAGCACCAATTGAATATTGGCCCAAAGCCCAACTTCCACTCCCATCTGGTAGAGAGTCACGGCTGTCAAACCGTTGGTCTTTCGCTTGTCTGGAATGATCTCTGGATTCCCAAACACTCGCTCAACGATAATTCGAACCATCTGTGAACCAATATCTGGCGTCATACTCAAAGGCATGATGTGCAAACGATCCATCGCCACGAAGAGCCGGTCCATCTTGTCAAACTCGATGACTTGCTGAGACTGCGAAGCCAAAGCGCGCTCAAGCAGATCTCGAGCCTCTCGAAAAAATGCCAGGATGCTCTCGACGCCACTCCGTGAAAAACGGTTTTGTATGGCGATGGAATTGTGGAATCGAATCCACAGCGTGTACCAACCCGCCAACTGATAGGTCAGCAAACGCCATTCTTCTGGCGCCACGAAATCATTTCCGTCAACAGAAGGGTGAACCGTAATTTCTTTGAACGCCGTAAGGAGCTGCATCCAATTCTCGACCGAACCCATAGTGGTAAATTCGTCTTCGAGGTTTGCGAACTCCCTGAGTTCCTCTAACAGTTGGCGCAGATTTTTGATCGCATAGGGACGATGCGAGAAGGCCATTAATTCACCCAATCGATCCCCAGCGGCCCTCACCGCACGAATTGTTTCTTCGACCGGAGGAAGAGGCCGCCCTTCCATCCTTAACCGCATCGCCAAGTTGGGATTGAGAATCTTCATGTGCGGGCCTAACTCGACGAACACAGCCCGCAGCTGCTCTAAAAGATCCATACCGCGAGCGATTTCTTGTCGACTCAAGCGATTCAAGGAGCCGCCCACAAGATTGACTTTCATAATCATCAGCTCGCTCAAAAGAGCATCAGAAATTTTCTGATTCTTTAGTACAAATCGTTCAAAAAATTTCCGTAATTCCTCAGGCGTATAATAAGATGTTTGATCACCCCGAACATAGGTGGCAAACGCCTCCAGGGATCGCTTCATGCACCCGAAAAATTCTTCGGTTTCATTGGCTTTGTTTTGCTTAGCGCTGACATAGCGATGAATGGTCTTGCTAATATCCTGCATGCAGGAAAACTCGCCGACACGAATCTCTGGCTTTGCAGGCGGCTGATCCGCAATCCTCAATCCGCATCCCGCGAGACCAACAAAAAGCCAGCTATAAAATATATGCAAGGAGGCCTTTTTGAAGTGCATCCTAAAAAACATAGGAGAGGCCTCCGATAAGGCGACTATTCGACCGGTAGCGCCCCATCAAACCCGTTGCCGAATCCGAGTCAGCTCCCAGCAAATCGACCCCGGCTTCCACCAAAAGGTCCCGATTAAAACCCCATTTCAACCGCGTTGAAAGCAATCCGCCTCTTTCCGGAAACGAATACATATACTTGACCGCCACCCAAAACGATTCACTCCATCGATCAATGGGCTGAGCCAGCCACTGCAAGGACACGACCTGCTCAAAATCAAAGCGTTGAAGCGAAGACTCGACTTGATCTCCAGCAATCCCCGTCGTGCGTGAAGTCTTCTCATCCCAACGACGGAGAACCGCCCAGTTCAAACTGGATCTCTTCAAACCAAACACATCCATCGCATGAGAGTAAAAAGCACCTACAAATATGGCTGGATAGAGGCTGGCCTGAAACCAATCCGTGGGCAAATTGGGTCGATCCGGATTATCCCTCGTGATCGAAATCCAAGCGCGCGTGCGATCGCGTTTATACCCAGCTTCCAGTGTTGTTACCTGGTGATTCACTACCATTGCATGAATCACCGCAACACCCTCTTCGCGGATTCGATATTTTGGGTCGATCTGCAAGTGCAACTGATTCAATGGCTTGATCGCAGTACCTAAGCTCATCCAATAGCCAGACTCGGTATCCCCCAAGGTTCCCTTAAATCCCCAACTCACTTGATTCACAATTTCAGCAACCGATGGGCGCTCAAGTGCATAGTTGATCCGAAACGGCTCACGAAGAAGCGCCTGGCTCTGCGGAGCTTCAAACCAACGGTTATCACTGGTAAACTGCCCGTCTTTCAATCTGAAGTTCGGCCCTTGATCCGGAATAAATACGCCAGAGGCAAACATCATCAGTTTAACGCTATCGGCTCGATAATGAACGAAGATCCCCGTCAGACCTTGCTCTTCGGGATTAAGATAGTCCCATTTGGCCACTGGCTGCCAAAGTCCAAGCTTCCACTGCTCATCAAACTCGCTCCACTTTTCACGCTTGCGACCCACCGTAAAACGTAGATCTTTTTGCATCCCTTGATAGTCCGCATACAAATCCGGCACGGCCACGTAATTTTCCGTCGTTCCATTGAGCGAAGCGAGACCGTTGCCCGAAAATCCGAAGTTCCAATATTTCTTTTCTTCGCGCAGCTGAATGTCAGCGCCGAAAGAGGAGAAACCAGCCCGCTGACCCGCGGTCACGGAGGGAGCCAAATACTGGTTCTGCAAAAGTTGAAGTTGACTGCGATTCAGAGCGGAAGCGGAAACCCCCATCCATACAAAGATCCAAATCACAGGACGGCGCAACATCGACGCCTTCCCTTGAAACAAACACCTACCTCCGCGGATTCAATAGCGACGCCAACTCTGACAAACGGGAATAGAATTTCATAGCTAAAATGACATGCAACATATCGACGCAGAGCCTACAATCGAGTCTCAGAGGAGGCAACTAAGGCGGCAATGCTTATTGTAGAGATGACAGACGAGAAAGTATTTGACCCAGACGGCTGCGGTCGGCCGCGAACGACCAGGTATTTTCATTCCATTTCCACATCAAAAACTTGAGGGATCCCGTAAAGGTATCTGTCGGAACCTCTCCGTATCGAAATAGGTAGGTATAAAGTGCACGGACTTCATCGGCGTTCAAATTGTAACTCTGAACAAGTTCGGTCAAAGTGGGACCATATATTTTATAGGCAGTCAGGCTCTCTTCCTTCCCGATTGTAGCATCTTTATTGGAATCGAAGCGCCACATAAAGACTTCAATGTACTGAAGCATGATCCACATCGAAACATAGTGGCCCGTCGTCAAAGACCCCGTTTCTGTGCCACGCGCCGCTGCTTCCAACAAAGGTGCTAGATTTTTCCAATCTGTAGCCTTCATTCGCGAAGAAAACCCCGGCAAATGACTGAGAACCGACATAGGGGGCAAGGCAGCCAGATTCACAATTTGTGACTTCGCAAGCTTTCCGGCATTTAATCCCGACAACAAAGAATGCAGGTACTCCGTAGCCTCCATCGCAGTGATCGGAACTTTTCCATCCGACGATGGAAGGAAAACGTTGGCTTCTTGCACAAGGCGTTTGGTGAACTTCTCGGGCGTTTGATCCAAAAGATCAAAAAGGAGATGGCTGAAATCTTGGGCCAAAGCCATGAGTTCGGTGGGCTGAAGCTCTGGAACCGCCGACAACGAGTAGGTCGCCAAAAGTCGCTCAATCAAGGTTCGTTCAATGTGATACTGGGAAGCACTCCGTAGATCCCATTTCGCGCCGTGATCAGCATCAATGATCCAACGCCCTTCATTGTCCAAAGGCAAGGCCGCAACATCCCAATTCGGATCCTGCTGAAGCTCCACTTGGCGTAAGTAAAAAGCGCGCCAAAACTCCCTCAGTTTCTCGAGCTGAGGAAGACCAAAGCCTGCCACCTCTGGTTGCGATTTTAAAATCTTATGCGTCAAAATCGATACCACTTCCTGCATAGCATCGGGAGTGACTTTAAACGGAATGATATCCAAATCCTGAATGATATCTAAAACTTTGCGGATATCTGTGTCGGTCCACATCTGCTCTGGCTGTCGACGCAGACCACTCTCTATGATGTCAAAAGCAAGATGTGCAATATCATCCACGACCGAGAAATTGCGAGCTTCATACCAGCCGTTTGAAGAATAAAAATTTTGAAACAGCAAGTAAGCTTCCATCCCTTTCATCGCTACCTTACGCAACGTGCTCCAATCCGAATCCAAGATGCTGTCATTTGCAGATCCCAAAAGAAGGGTTTTTGCTGTCTGCAAAATCGGAGCTGATTTTTGTACGAAGCCAACAAAACTGCTTTCGTGCACCTCACCCCATTTCGCCCATGCCTCAACCAATGCAGTGAAATTTTGTAGGTGATAGGGCTGCCTGTTGCTCATCAATTGTTGGACAAAAGGCTCAAGGGTAAGATCCACAGATTCAAAAGAAGCCCGGAACTCCTCTTGGCTGCTCGGATGAAAAAGCTTAGGCACAGCCGCTCGCGCCCGCACAGCCACATCGCGCACCATGCCGAGCAAGGAATAAATCCGCTCAAACTCATTGCGACCCAAATGCAAGGCCGTTCCTGAAATTAAAACACGTTTAAATTGCATGAGCTCTTGCAAGAGGTCGTCAGGAATTTTGGCTTCAATTACCTTTGTCTCTTGCAAAAAATTGCGAATTTCATCTGGAGTAAAACTGAGAGGGTCCCGCCCCTTGGCGTAACGCTCAAACATGGCAACGACGCGGGTCAAACAACCAAAATACTCTGTGATTTCACCATCACCCAAACGACCATCAACATAGGCCCGGAGAGTCTGAGAGGTTTGCGCAAGGCAGGCCGTCCGCCCATTCGCTAGACCGACATCAGGAATGTTGGTCGGACTTTCATTCTGTTTCGCACATCCGAGGATCAGAGCCGCAGCACATGCAGGCCGTACCCATCCACGGTTAAAACGCATAGGCAAGACCCATCGTCACTCGATCATTGGCGCGAAAATTTCGAATGAACCCATCTGTTACCACTGCTTGTGCCTCATCCACGATGCCCATCAATTCCACTTTGAGATACGCGAGAAAATCCCTCTCCAAATATTCCAACGCCGAGGACCAGATCATCGCTCTTTGATCAAAATCGTAAAGCGACCAACTTTGACTGCGAACGGCTGTCATTCCTCGGCGCCACAGCGGGGTGCGAAATTCCAACTTCACACTCCGCGTATATTGATATCTTCGTTCAAAAAAGCTTACGGGTTGAGCGAACTCCCCACGATCCGCAGAATCTCCACCTTCGACGCGGAGATAACTCAAACCTAAGTAGGTGGCTTGAGGTCCAGAGCGCTTCAAATCGTAGCCCAAGGTCGAGTAGTAGACCGATGCAGGTCCCACTGTTTGGGTAATCCACGTATCCATGGCCAGATCGCGCAGAGGTTCTTCGTGAATCACTCCCATCACCGCATGCACACCGCCTTCTTGGTGGGTTCCAATCTCTCCATTATAGAGACGATGTCGGATCGTGCGTGGACGAATTGCTACGTCCAAAACAATATTTGTTGGCAACGTATTGAGAACCAAAGGAAAACTTAGCAGCATTTGATTCATCGGTTTGTCGGCATAGGTAAAGCGCAGAAAATGCCCATGCTTTTCCCAACCAGCGCTAGTGACCAGCGAGGGCTGCCAAATTGTAGAACCGATATTGGGCTGGACAATGGAGTAGTTCACATCGGTTGTGCCCGTTTGATCCATTAAGCGTACAGAGGGTGTTGGCTGTTTGAACCAGGGGTTGCGAGAAACAAACTTCCCGTCGGCTATTGAGGTTTTAGGACCATTTTCAGGAATGAATAATGGACTTGCAAAAACCGTGAAGCGAAAAGGTCCTGGTGCTGATTCAATGTACAACCCGGTAAGTGCCGAGGATTCGGCCACGGTCTTATCTTCCATGTATCGAGAGGCATAGAGCCCGAGCCGAAAGCCATCATCCACTTCACTCCAAGTCATTCGCTTACGACCAAGGCTGACGGATAGGACCCGCCCCTTGAGCATGAGATACGCATCGTTGGGATGAACGTAATTGGCTTGTTCGGAAAGACTGTAACGATTTTCAAAATCTAACTTGGCTTTAAAGGATTTCGATTCCGCCTCGCCTTTCAAAGCCATATTCAATTGGTAGAGCTCTGAACTCGCACCGTCACGGAAGTATTTGGCGCCTGAGCTCACATACGCATCGGTGGAAGTTCCAATCTGAGCAGAAAAGCGACCCTCAGCGCTGGCCGCTTGAATTGTTAACCCGCCACCTAATCCGAGGATCAATCCGCGGACTATCCCCCTCTTCATCACCCTTAAGCAGATCGAAGGGCTAATCGCTTGCCAAGTGATTTTTGAGCAGATGCTCTATTTCGCGACCAGTTCAACGACGCGATCGGTCACCCAGCGAGGATCATCTAAAGTCAGATCGTGCCCTCCCCAAGAGTGTGTTAGTATCGGCCGATTTAAATACTGGGCCATTCGCATAGAACACTTAGGATCTACAAACCGATCCCCTAAACTGACCAAAAAGGTGCCATCGACTTTTGTCTTTCGCAAAAGCCGAAAACCTCGCGCCGCCAAAAGCTGCGCCATCGCAACCTGGTATTTTATGGGATGCTCCTGCCCAAGACGTGCCCACAGAGGAGCCACCAGAGCAGACCGTTCAGGAGAATTGGAAATGGCCGAGAGGATCGCTTGTTCTCTCTCCAATGAGTCCCGCGAGACCATCGCCTTGAGCACTTTTCCCCAAGCATCTCTCCTCAGTCGGTCCAAGGGGCCACTCTGCCGATCGCTGGTGTTAACGACCACGTATCGCTGAACTTCCTCTTCATACAATTCGACCCATTTCAAAGCCACCATGGCCCCTAAAGACACGGCAAAAAAAGAGTAGGGTTTGGGTATGCCACGCGCCACAGCTTCGGAGCGGACAGATTCGACAATGTCTTCAATCCGAGACGGAGAGGACTCAACGTATCTCTCGCCCACCCCCGGCAAATCCAATGCATACACATTTTCAGCAGCAAGGGCCGAACGAAACAGCGGCAGGAAATCTCCCCAATGACGGGATTCTCGACAAAGGCCGCGAAGAAGAATCCAAGAACTTGCAGCCATTTTAATCGTACCAAAGGGCCAAGGCGGCCTTACGCTTTCTCTCTCGGTCCTCATCGGTGAATTGCAACCAGGCTTCCGGCGCCATCACCGCCCGATGAAGAAAATCAAAGAGGTTATTGTGGCGTCTTAAAATGCGCTGACGACGGTGAGGCTTTACCGGATGAAAGACACCAAAACGCGAAAATATTTGCGTGGGGTTCTTCCTCAACCACATCCAAGACCCCATTTCTAAGGTCCAGGGAAAAAACGATGCATCTCCCCTCACCTTCTGATGTTCCAAGTAAAGGTGATCCCACAAATCTCCAAAAATAGTATACTGTCGACTCGTAGGCTCAATGACATAGAAGTGATGAGGATAGGTACCATCAAAAAGTTCTTTTAACGAATACGTCTCCGCCAAATGTGGAAACGGCTTGCGCGAATGACCAAAGGGAAACCAAAGGCGATCCCGGGCGCCAAATCCAGAGTGAACATCCACGGCCACGGCCAAGCGAGATGGGAACATCTCTTCTTTTACAACTCGACAGAGCGCCTGTGCTTCCAACTCCATGGGCGCATTCAAAGCCCCTCGATACCAGGGTAGGCGCGGGGACAGTCGGTGCCCTCGATAGATCGGACCCCCGGGATCCTCGGCTTCAACGGGGGAATTGCGCATCAGATCAACACCGTTTCCGTTAGCCCGAGAACGCAGCACAATTCCCACCGGATTGATAATGGGCATGAACAACAAGCGCGTTCTCTCTAAGCGGGAACGAAATCCATTGTCCCATTTTAACAACTCAAGAACTGTTCGCATGTATGCCAAAATAACTTCGGAGCCGATCTTCTCAAGGCCATGCACGCCGCCAAAAAATCCAACGACCGGATCCTCCCGCCGCTGTGAACCCAACTCAACAAGATACAACGGAAACTCGCGCTCTTTGAGGTGAACCGTTTCGACCACCCGCGCTCGCGCTTGCGAACCGAATTGATCGATCAACCACTCCAACTCATCCATTTCCTGAAAGTGTTTGCGTGCTAGAAGTTGCTTCATTGATTTTTCCTAGATTGCCAGGAGCACATCCATGAATCATTCTGCACCTATGAGCCGAAAAATTGAACTGCAAAAAGATTGGATCGAACGCGCGCTGATCAAAGCCGCGGATTACAAACGCCTCTACCAACGCTCACTCCAAGAGCCCGAAGCCTTTTGGGCTGAACAGGCAGAGCGCCTGAAATGGTCAAAAAAATGGACCAAAGTCAAAGACACCTCCTTTGAAACGCCCGTAAAAATCCGTTGGTTTGAAGGCGGTGAACTCAACGTCGCTGTGAATTGCCTGGATCGCCACCTGCCCGACAAAAAGGATCAGATTGCTTTTCATTGGGAGCCCGACGATCCTATGGCCCCAAAAAAATCCATCACATATGGAGATCTCTCCAAACTCGTCAATCAAACCAGTCATGCCTTGACAGAACTGGGAGTCAAAAAAGGGGATCGAGTCACAATTTACCTGCCGATGATCCTCGAGGCCGCCGCCGCCATGCTGGCTTGCGCTCGTATTGGCGCCATCCACTCCGTGGTTTTCGCAGGCTTTTCTCCCGATGCTCTTGCAGGGCGAATCGTCGATTGCGAAAGCACAATTCTTATCACGAGTGATGAAGGCCTTCGCGCCGGAAAAAAGATCTCCCTCAAAGCCAACTCCGACGAAGCCGCCGCCCAATGCCCCTCACTAAAAAAGATTCTAGTGGTGGCACACACAAAAGCCACTGTTTCGATGACTCCAGGGCGGGACGTGTTTTGGCATGATATTGTCTTTCGGCAACCAACCGAGCATAAAGCCGCAGCGTTTTCCGCGAATGACCCCCTCTTCATTCTTTACACTTCCGGGTCGACGAATAAGCCAAAAGGTGTGCTGCACGGGATGGGCGGTTATTTGCTTTTTGCTAGCCTCACCCACCAGTCTGTTTTTGATTATCACCCCGGCGATATTTACTGGTGTGCCGCGGACATCGGCTGGGTCACCGGGCATAGTTATATTGTTTATGGACCATTAAGTAACGGCGCTACCTCCGTTCTATTCGAAGGCGTCCCGACGTGGCCGGATTCCAGTCGCCTCTGGCAAGTCGTTGATAAGTACAAAGTGAATATCCTGTATACGGCACCGACCCTCATTCGCGCGCTGATGAAAGAGGGAGAGGCCTTCGTGAAAAAGACTTCGCGAAAGTCTTTACGCATATTGGGCAGCGTGGGGGAGCCGATTAATCCCGAAGCCTGGGAATGGTATTTTAAAAATGGCGGGGACTCGCGCTGCCCCATTGTCGATACCTGGTGGCAGACGGAGACGGGAGGAATTCTCATCACCCCTCTCCCCGGAGTGACGACCTTGAAACCAGGATCAGCGACTCGTCCCTTTTTTGGGGTACAACCCGTCTTGCTGGATGACCAAGGCAATGAGCTCCACGGCGCCACAAAAGGCAATTTGTGCCTTAAAGACTCTTGGCCCGGGCAAATGCAAACCGTCTTTCGCGATCACGATCGGTTTGAGCAAACCTACTTCTCTCAATATAAAGGTTTTTATTTTACGGGAGATGGCGCCACTCGCGACGAAGACGGTGACTACTGGATCACCGGTCGGGTGGATGACGTCTTGAATGTTTCTGGCCATCGTTTGGGAACAGCTGAAGTTGAAAGCGCTCTGGTAGCCCACTCTGCCGTTGCCGAAGCTGCGGTCGTTGGATATCCCCACGATCTCAAAGGGCAAGGCATTTATGCCTACGTCACATTGAAAGCGGGCAAAACAGGAACAGACGAACTCCGCTCCGCTCTCATGGAATGGGTCAAAAAAGAAATCTCGCCCATCGCAAAGCCAGACGTCATACAATGGGCTCCAGGTCTACCGAAAACTCGAAGTGGCAAAATCATGCGACGCATTTTGCGAAAAATCGCTGCGAGCGAATTTGAAAATCTTGGCGACATCTCAACACTTGCCGATCCAAACGTCGTTCAAGAATTGATCCTTGGCCGGTCAAATTCTTGACATCCTCCTCGTCAATAATTTGCGCGACAAGGTCCGTCGTCATTTTTTTGAGAATTGAAAAAGAGGCCTCGCCTGTGCTGAGATTTTAAGCATGACGAGACAGTCAAGAAAAGTTGAGCGCAGCCCCACGTTAAACTCCCCGCTTCCTGCTCCATTTGCACTCAGTCATGTCAGCAAATTCAACACTGAAAAGCCTGACAAGGCCGTGCGAAATTTCTCAAGCGGAGATGAAGGTTTCGAAATTGACAGATTCTTTGGCCCCACGATAGCGTCAATTTTGAGTGAAAGGGCTCATGGCAAAGGACATGCTTTGAGGGGAGTCTACGGATGGACGTTCGTTAGTTTCTCACAAAAACTTTCGGCCCGCGCCCGTCACACCTCGAGACAAGTTTGTGATTAAACAAATTCGATAGAGCTTTCCGAATAGACTCTCTCGAAAAGGCATCTTATTCGGTTGCTACGCTGTGATGACGACATGAGGAGGCGACATGAAGACGCAAACAGAAGAAATCAAGGATTCGATGAATCGACCTTTTATTGACGAACCAGAGAAGGAGGTCTTGGAACCCCAAGATAGCCATGATGGTCCAATGATCATGCGAGTGCGCAAACGCGATGGCGCTCTCGAACCCGTGAACGTCAATAAGATCGTGAACGTCGTCATTGCGTGCTCGAGCCGCCTTCACGACGTGGATCCCATGCGCGTGGCCTCGAAAGTGATCAGTGGCCTTTATGATGGCGCGACCACTAAAGAGTTAGATCAACTCTGCATTCAAACTGCGTCCTTGCTCATTGGCGAGGAACCGGCTTATTCCAAACTCGCCTCCAGACTTCTAGCGCGCTACATCGACGAAGAAGTCAACAATCAAGGCATCCGTAACTTCTTCGACTCCATCAAACGCGGGTTTGAACGCGACTTGATCTCTGAGCAAACGTACACCTTTGTCCGCGAACATAAAGAGGCTCTCAACATAATTATTGATGAGACCCGTACCCAGCGCTTTGAGTATTTTGGATTGAGAACCGTTTACGATCGCTATCTATTGAAAGATCCAAAGACTCGTNTTGTTGAAAGTCCGCAATACTTCTTCTTGCGCGTCGCTTGTGGTTTGGCCAAAACGTTTCAAGAAGCCAAAGAATTTTATGAACTCATCTCTTCCTTGGACTACATGCCGAGTTCCCCGACGCTTTTCAATTCGGCGACACAACGACCGCAGCTTTCATCTTGCTATCTGTTGGATTCTCCGCTGGACGATCTCTCTTCCATCTACGACAAATACAAAGATATCGCCATGCTCTCCAAATTTGCCGGCGGTATCGGTGTGTCTTTTTCTCGCGTGCGATCGCGTGGTTCGCTGATCAAGGGCACCAACGGACACAGTAACGGACTGACTCCTTGGCTGAAGACCCTCGACTCGTCAGTTGCGGCTGTCAACCAAGGCGGCCGCCGCAAAGGGGCTGCGTGCATTTATCTCGAGTCTTGGCACGGTGATATCGAAGAGTTTCTTGAGTTGCGCGACAACACGGGCGACGAAGCTCAGCGCACTCACAATCTAAATCTTGCCAACTGGGTTCCCGATATTTTCATGAGACGTGTTGAAGAAGACGCCGTTTGGTCCCTATTCGACCCCAAAGAGGTCCCCGAATTTGTCGATCTCTTTGGTGAAGAGTTTGAAGCTGCCTATCTACAGGCAGAGGCTGACAAGCGTTTTATCAAACAAATCAAAGCGCGCGATCTTTACTCTCGCATGATGAAGACCCTGGCTCAAACGGGTAACGGCTGGATGACTTTCAAAGATGCTTCTAACAAAAAGAGCAACCAGACTGGCGCCCCCGGGCAGGTTATTCACCTCTCCAATCTCTGCACGGAGATTTTAGAAGTGACCTCTTCGGGAGAAACAGCTGTTTGCAACCTCGGCTCGGTCAATTTAGGTTCTCACGTTGTTGATCAGAAATTTGATTTCGAAAAACTGGCCGAAACCGTTACCACAGCTGTTAAATATTTGGACCGCGTGATCGACATCAACTTTTATCCCATTGGAACTGCCGAGTCCTCCAACTTGCGTTGGCGCCCCGTCGGCCTTGGCGTGATGGGCCTTCAAGATGCCTTCTTCCGTCTTGGTCTACCTTTTGATTCTGCAGAAGCACTCGCGCTCTCGAGCAAAATTCAAGAGACGATCTACTACAATGCTTTGAAGACCTCTTGTGCTCTGGCCGAGAAGTTTGGCCCCCACGAAGCCTTTGCAGAAACACGAGCCGCCAAAGGTGAATTGCAATTTGATCACTGGGGCGTCGTTCCTGACGACATGGAAAAGTGGGAAAAATTGCGCCGAAAGGTCAAGAGAATCGGTCTGCGCAATTCCTTGATGATAGCCATCGCGCCGACAGCGACCATCGCCAGCATCACAGGTGCGTATGAAGCTATTGAGCCACAACTCTCCAACTTGTTTAAACGCGAAACTCTTTCAGGTGAATTTATCCAGATTAATCGCTATCTGGTCGAAGCCCTGAAAAAGCAAGGTTTGTGGAACGAAGAGATTCGCAACAAGATCAAGTTGCACGAGGGCTCTATCCAGGACATCGAGGAAATTCCGACTTCGATTAAGATGCTCTTCCGCACGGTCTGGGAAATCCCGCAAAAGGCGTTGATTGACATGGCGGCTGGCCGCGGAGCTTTCATCGATCAGAGTCAGTCTTTGAATCTGTTTATCGAAAGCCCCACCATCGGCAAACTCTCAAGCATGTACATGTATGCGTGGAAGCAAGGAATCAAGACGACTTATTATTTGCGTTCAAGACCTGCGACCAAAATCGCCAAGGTCACCTCGCAAGCAGACTCTGCACCTAAGAAAACCTACACGGATCAAGAAGCCCTCGCGTGCTCTCTTGAAAATCCCGAGGTTTGCGAAGCGTGCCAATGATTCATATTCGAAAGAATTTTGAGCTCCATCGAAGCGCGATGAGCTCAAAAGACCAAGATGATTCCCGTTTAACACCAAGAGTTCTCTAGAAGGGATAACCTATGATTCTCGATGCTGGCTTTGACCTCACATTGCGACCTATGAAGTACCCAGTCTTCTACGAAATGTACAAAAACGCGATCAAAAACACCTGGACGGTGGATGAAGTTGATTTCAGCAATGATATTGTCGATCTCAATAAGAAAATGACGACGGCAGAGCGATTCTTGATCAGCCGTTTAGTCGCGTTCTTTGCCACAGGTGATTCTATTGTTGGCAACAACCTGGTGTTGAATCTTTATCGGCATATCAATTCACCCGAGGCCCGGCTTTACCTGTCCCGACAGTTGTATGAAGAAGCTCTGCACGTTCAATTCTATTTAACACTTTTGGACACTTACATCCCCGACCATTCCGAACGCGAAAAGGCCTTTGCCGCTATTCACAATATTCCGTCGATCCAGAGAAAAGCGCAGTTCAGCTTCAAATGGATGGACTCTATCAATGAACTGCACACTCTGAAAACAGTCGAGGACAAACGCCGGTTCCTCATGAACCTCATTTGCTTCGCCGGAACCATCGAAGGATTGTTTTTCTTTGCAGCGTTTGCCTACGTTTATTTCCTGCGCTCCAAAGGCATGCTCAATGGTCTTGCGACAGGCACCAACTGGGTTTTTCGGGACGAGTCTGCACACATCGATTTCGCCTTTCAGGTTATTGAAATCGCCCTTCGCGAACAGCCCGAACTGTTGGATGTGCGCATGAAGGATATGATTGTGGCCATGATGAATGAGGCCATAGAGTGCGAGATGGCCTTTGCTCAGGACATTTTGGATCATGGAGTGGCAGGGCTCAGCGTGCGGGACATGCGGACATACTTACAGTTCATCGCAGACCAACGTCTGAACCGTTTGGGCATTGCCAGCCAGTTTAACGTGAAGAATCCTTTTAGTTTTATGGAGCTTCAAGATACGCAAGAACTCGCCAACTTTTTTGAACGGCGGGTTTCAGCCTATCAGATCGGCGTGAGCGGCAGCGTAGCCTTCGACGAAAACTTCTAGGCCCCTCGTCGAAACGCCCTGGTCCGATTCAAAAAGGGTTCGTTAAGAACCCTTTTTTATTCCTCTTGACTCTTTTCGCGATCCCTTCCAATTTTCGCTGCCTCAAACCTATGTTGAAGAACCGAATTTTGGCGCGGATGACGACCGCCTCCATTTTCTTATGCCTTATCTTTGTTTCATTACAGATGAGGGCAGACCCTTTCATCCCGGAGAACCTATATCTCTCCGGGCGCGAGCTTTGCCGCGAGGCCCAAGCCAAAGGACTGTACAGCCCGGCGGTTTTTTTGTTCGCGTACCCATCGACTATGACGACCTCAGCAAGGGGACGACTGATATCTACGCTTTTTTTCCACTTGGATTTGATCCACAGCGACCCACAGCCGTGTTCTTCACGGGTGGCCCAGGATTTCCCGCACACGGCGATCTCTATCGTTCCTCCGCAGAGACGTTGGCGCAAACAGGCTACAATATGATGTTCTTTGACCAACGAGGTTTGGGCTGCTCCAGGCCCCAGAGCTATCAAGTCTACTCGGCTTTCGATTTCTACAGCTCCACGGCGACAGCAAAAGATGCAGAGTCCATCCGTCGCCACCTTGGAATTCGGCAATGGTCCGTTGTGGGCTCTTCCTATGGCACGATCCCTGCGACGATCCATGCACACCTCTTTCCGAACTCCACCCGCTCTGCGACCTTAATCAGCCCCATCATTGGAGAAGAAAAATCCAGCCACTATCGCGACGATTTTATGGATCGAATCGTGTCCAAGCCAAACTTTCAGAGCCTCTTCAAAGGAGCTCCCGACAAAAATATCTATTTGGGCCTTTACCGGGCCCTTAACGAGTTTCTGTATTATGAAGGCACCGCCAACCTAAAACAGTTCCTCGATAACATCGATCAAGTTTACCCACGCCTCAATCAGCGAGAGCCACTCACTCTTCCGCTTTCCACTGAAGAGATTCTCACTTCCATGGATCTCTATGTGACCAAAATCCTCCAAACAAAAGATAACTACTATTCGCATTTTAAGGCGAGCCCAGGAACATTTCTGTCCAAGGACTACCCGCTCGCCGTACCCGTCACATTCATTCAAGGATCTGGGGATCCACGCACTCCCGAATCTGGGACGCTCAGACTCTTTGACATGGCCTCAGCGCCGGCACAGATGCTTTCGATTCGCGGAGCCGGACACCATGTCGCGCGAGCTCGAATTCGGAGATATTTTGCTGATGAAACTGCACTGGAACCTACGCCTTATCCGATACCTGTCGACATTCTCAGATCCGCTCTAGATGGCCGTATTGAAACAAACATCTGCCATTGGCTTCTGCTCGGTCACTATCCCGGTCTGTTGCTGACCAAAGGCGTTCGACACTAACGCCCGCTAGCCTTGGTTTGAAAAAAACCGCCGTACTTTTCACCGGGCCGTATTTGGGCCCAAATCACAAATGCCAAAGCAATCCCAAGCATCGCAATGCTTAGCCATTGTCCTCGAGTGAGGCCGAACGCTTGATACCCAATCTGCGCGTCGGGCATTCGGAACTGTTCACCTATGATTCTTGTCACGGCATAGAGCAAGCCAAACCAAGACGCGATCACACCCTGTTTTCGCGGACGCAACCAAATAACGGCTAGCACGACAAAAACCAAAAGACCTTCCAAAAGACCCTGGATCAGTTGAGAAGGGTACCGCGGTGTTAAGACCTGAGCTAAAGCTTCGACCACAGCGACGTTCCCGTTTTGCGTAGCCACGATAATTCGCTCGATGGTTCCTTCGATAGCCGCCCGCGCATGCGAATCAAAACGAAAGCTCTGTACCCATTGGGCCCAAAGTTCTGGAGAGATCACACCCGGCTTTGGATCAAGTGGCACCGGCCCTAAAGCCTGAGCCGCGGCGCTCAGCTTTCCAATTTTGTCGAGCTGGCCGGAACCCCACAAATACATTTCCTGCGGAAACTTAACCGCCCACCATAAATCCGCGGGCGCTTCCCGACCGTAAAGCTCTCCATTGATAAAGTTCGCCATGCGGCCAAAGAAAATGCCGAGCGATCCCCCGAGGCAGTTCAGATCCAGTAAATGAAAGAACGGTAACTTATATTGTCGTGAATAAATATAGGAAGCGAAGAGCATTCCAAAAATCCCACCATGGCTCGCCATTCCACCTTTATGAACCTTAAGAACTCCCCAAAACGGAAAGTCTCCCGTCCATTCCGTCAACAGATCCGGCGAATAGAATAGGCAATAACCAACACGTCCGCCCAGTAACGCGCCGATGGCACAATAGGTAACATAGTCGGCCAGTTTCACTTCCGGAAGGAGGACACGACCCCGTCGCATGAGTAGCAAAACAAAGAAATACCCTGAAACAAAGCCGGCCAAATAAGCCAGTCCATACCAACGAATGCCGAATGTTTCCGTAAACTGAATCGCAAAGGGATTCAGATGGTGCACATACTGCATGGGCCCCTCCTTTGACTTTGAGTGAAACCTTCGCCTAAAACTTTGGCCCATGCGGATAGTCTTGGCAAGCTCCTCGCTCTCGCGAAAAGCGCAACTTCAAAGTTTGGGACTCACTTTCGTGACGGAAAAACCACGGTTCGACGAGGTTGAGTTCCAAAGATCCAACCCTCAATACAAAGTGGAGGAACTCGTCGTCGAGCTCGCCTATGGGAAAGCGCAAAGTATCGCTCGCGTGGTCCCCCGAGACTTTGTGATAGGGTCCGACCAAATGGTGGTCTGCGACGGCAAAATTTACGGCAAAGGGCATGATGCAGAGGGGACCGCCCGCAATCTCCGTGAGCTTTCAGGTCAAACTCATTTTTTACTAACGAGCCTTGTCGTCATGTCTAACGGCCAAACATTTCGCCATCTCGAAAAAATGGAAATGCGCATGCGCCCTCTGACGGAAGAGCAAATCCACGATTATATTTTATGTGATCAGCCTTTTGACTGTGCCGGCGGTTACAAATTTGAAAAAGCCGGTATCAGCTTGATGGAATCCGTCCATGGCCGCGATCCCTCTTCTATTTTGGGATTACCACTTCTGGAGCTGACCCGCATTCTTATCGACTGTGGACTGGGTTTTCCTTTTCAAAAGTTCTAAAACTGCTGACTATCGTCCAGGCCTTGAATCCTCCTTTCAGAGGCGTTCCTTATTTTTTGTCATGTCACAACCGACAAGAAACCGGAGGAAACGCTAATGAATCAATATGCTCTCCTTATATTTCTCGCAGTTGTGACTCTCGGCCTTGTGATCATGGGAATGAATATCTTTAACAGCCTCGTAAGCTTACGCCATCAAGTGGCACGGATGTGGTCCAACATCGAGGTCATTTTAAAGCAACGCTTTGATGAAATTACTCAACTCATTCAGGTTGTCGAACAATATGCAGGCTACGAATCGGATGTTCTTCGGCATCTGGTTGAAGCCCGCACACGCTATGGTAGCGCTCAGGATATCAATGAAAAAATTAAGGCCTCCCAAGATATTAGTGTGGCTCTCAAGGGAGTCATGGCAATCGGCGAAGGATACCCTGAGCTCAAGGCTAACGAAAACTTTAAGCAATTGCANNTATTGCAGACACGGGTGTCGGCCCTCGAAAATCAGATCGCCGATCGCCGCGAGACCTACAATGAGGCCGCCACGAACTTCAATACCCGAATCGAACAATTGCCAGAAATCTTCGTAGCCCGACTTATGAACTACCAGCGGTATGATCTGTTTCGAGCGGCAGAGGCGGAGCGACAGGCCCCCAACCTCAAAATGAACCTTCCCAAGATTGGCCGCGGAGCTTAAACAGGAAATGAATACGCCGACCAAGCTCAAAATCATCGGGGTCTGCCTAGTATTTGGCGTGATATTTCTGATTCGCGCTCTTCGCCGCCACAAAAAGCTCAGGCAGGTGACAGATACACCACGATCTAAAACTCGAACAGCCGCTCAAGGTTTCGTAGAACTCGAAGGGTTTGCATGGCCGGATTCCACGACAGTTCTTTCTTCGAGTGGACATGAAGCCATCTACCACTGCTTCCAGCTGCAAAAGGAAGTTTCGCGAGGGAGCGGCCGGCAGCGGCGTCGAACCTGGGAGACGGTTTTTGAGCGACGTCATGTTCAGCCATTTTATCTCATAGATGCCCAAGGACTGATTTGGCTAGATCCAAACGGTGCGGACTTGAACCTAGAAGCCACTTCCATCCGCTCGTGGCGTTCTTTGAATTCTTCAGAACAAGAACGGATCTTACGGAGCATCGTTAATGCCCCCTTGGCCTCTTTCCCGCCTTCAATGGCATTCTTCGGGTTGTTCTCGCCAAAATATCGAATTGTTGAAAATGAGATCCGCGTCGGCTCTCCGATGTATGTAACTGGAGATTTCAAAGCAATCGAAGGCGAGATCCCCGATGTTCGCGATCCAGGGCTCCTTTATTTCGCGGGTCGCTCTTTTGATTTAAAAACTGGTGCGATCAAGAACATAAGCAAAATTCTCGACACAGATGGTGACGGGAGTGTCGATGCGGAAGAAGCCAAGCAAGGCTACTCTTTTTTGGCAAAAATAGCTCGCCAGAAAGCTAAAGACTCTGCGATCGCGACAAGCACTTTCGAAAAGCCAATGCATCTTCATGGGACCATGGGAAGCAGCCAAACAAATCGGCTCTTTATCGCCGATACCCATCAAATTCATTTGACGAAACGACTCGAGAGATTTCTGTGGACCCAATTTATTGGCGGGGCCGCATTGATTACGATCGCCATCGTTCTCGGGTGGGGCTGGTTTCGCGAAGCTCCCAAAAACCTCACTCAACGGGCGCCCAACTCCCAACCACCAACGAAACCAGGCGCTCCTCCCGTCAAAAACTTCTAAAGCTCATGGACCTTCTCTAAGGTCTAAAGTTATAACAAGACCCTGAAACGAAAGGATCGGGACATGGTTCAAAGACCTCGTAGACTTCGCCGGACCCCAACCATTCGCGCACTGGCGCAAGAAACTCGGCTGCAACCGAGTCAATTTGTTTACCCGCTGTTCCTCGAAGAAAACCCGAATGCCGAAAACCCCATTGCCTCAATGCCCGGCCAATCCCGGCTGGGTTTAGACCGCGCGTTGGGTCTCATTGAAGAGTCTTTCAAAGTTGGGGTTCGATCATTTGCACTTTTTCCGGTGATTGCCGATAGCAAAAAGGACCCCAAAGGATCGGAGTCCAAAAATCCGCAAGGGCTTTTTCCCCAAGCCATTCGCGAAATTAAAAAGCGGTTTCCAGAGAGCTGTCTGTTTACGGATGTGGCGCTCGATCCATATTCG